>Ga0210399_10003771_pt1 | contig 11812 bp, 9 predicted proteins | sample IncBWC14MmetaG_FD_150865 | JGI IMG/M metagenome (GOLD analysis project Ga0210399, IMG submission 150865) | Forest soil microbial communities from Barre Woods Harvard Forest LTER site, Petersham, Massachusetts, United States - Inc-BW-C-14-M | ecosystem: Environmental > Terrestrial > Soil >...
CCGCGCCGGTGCCTGTGGGTGAATTCGTCACGAGCAATTCCTGCCAGGAAACGAAATTTGTAGTGTACTGGACGTGGTAGTTTCGATTTGTTTCGCCTACGAATTTGAGCTGCACCGGCGCGGGCTTTGCCGATACCACCGTAAGTGAAGGGCGCACCGGGGTTGGACGGGTAATCATCGGGAATTGGATATCGATGCCCAGCACAGCCACGCCCGTGGCGCCTGGATAACTCGAAGTATTGGCCCCGACTGGCCTGCCCACACTCAAGTGCGCCTGAAGCCGGGTCCCGGTCGGCAGCGCGTCAGGCGGAATAACAATTGAATTCGAGATTCCGTTAAGCGCGTTGCTCGAAAAAGGCGCCGGGGAAGAAAAGACCAGGTTCGTCGCAGGTCCCACGACCGTCACCTGCACGACGTCGGAGGTTTGCCCTTGGGACAGGTTCCATTGAAGCGTGAACGCAGTCGTCGAGTCGATGGATTGCGCCGCGTCGAAATTTCCAAAGGTGGGGACTTGCGGATATACTTTCGTCTCGAAACTCAAATTCGCGGTCTGTGAACCGTCGTTGTTTCCGGTCATGGTTACCGAATATACCGGGGGAATGAATCCGCCGGCAGGGTAATAATAGTCGAGTGTGTTACTGTCATCGAACCGTTGTTCGAAAAGCAGATCTGTTCTGTCCGATTGGAGCAGCAGGGTCTGGAACGCCCCGCCGTACGGGAGCTGTACCATTGCGCCAGTCTCCGCGTTCGTGCGGCTCGCGACCACGAGCGCGTCAAACACCCAGGCGTTCGTCGGCGGGAGAAATGCCGCTGTGGAATTGGTCTGGAAGTATTGCTGCGACTTAATGATGGTGTAGTAACTGACATCCGCACAGCGGGCTTCGCACCCAAGCATTAGCGTCACGGACAGGAACTTCAAAATTCGACCAACGCGCATCGTCGTACCGGCTTTAATAGCAAACAAATACGTCGATGAAACGAGAAAAAGGGCGGCGAGTTCGGGCAATCGGAAGACCACGCGCCGGACCTTTACACAGCGAATGGAGCGGTGCATGCTGGATTGCGCGATTGTCGCGACAGGTTTGGAATGAACACACTCTCCGCGAAGGAATTTGCCCGCTGCATCGATCAAACATTGTTTGCGCCCCAAGCAACGCGCCGTGAAATCGAACGACTGTGCGAAGATGCAAAACGGGAAGGCTTCCGGTCGGTTTGCGTGAATGGCTCGCGCGTCGAACTGGCTTATGCCTTGCTCGAGGACAGCGGCGTGCACGTCACGGCGCTGGTCGGGTTTCCGCTCGGCGCGGGGGATTCGGATGCCAAGCGCTACGAAACTGAGATCGCCGTGGACCACGGCGCGCACGAGATCGAAGCCGTCCTGAATGTCGGCCGATTGAAGGACGGCGATCACAAATACGTCGTGCGCGAATTGAGGGATATCGCCGAAGCCGCCGATGAGCGGCTGGTAAAAATTGTCCTGCAGACGCACCTGTTGTCGCGTGACGAAATTATGCTGGCGTGCCACCTGGCGTTGGATTCCGGAGTTCAGTTCGTTTGCAACGGTTCCAGTTTTGACGCGCCGCCGGTTTCCCTCGAGGACGTGAAGGCGATGCGTGCTGCGGTGGGCGAGAAATTCGGCGTGAAGGCCGCTGGAGATATCCGCACCGTCGCGCTCGCCCAGGCGTTGCTCGACGCGGGCGCAAACCGCATCGGGACCGTTTCGGGCGTCGAATTAATGGCGGAATTGAGAGGCGAAAAAGTCTCTTAGCAAGTGGGCCTCGCCACGCCCGCGTCGGGCGCTAAAGCCGCGGTAATCGCTGAATTGCTGGAAGTCTTGCCCCACGACCCTGCCGTCGCTTGCGTCCCTGTCGTCCTTTCTCGATTTGGCCAACTCTTCCTAGATGTGCACCCGGCGATGCCTAACGCCTGCCGCTGGGCAAAACACCCCACCAAAACCCGCCTCAAATTCGGCGATCCAAGCTTGAACGCATGGAATAAAGACCGTATGCCGCCCGTCGTACCAACGTTGGCAACTGGCCGAAAAACAGACTAACATCACCCATGTTCATCACGGGACTAGGGACGGCAAATCCACCTCAGCGTTACAAACAAACTGAGGGTTGGGAGGCCGTGCAACTAGCGCCGCAATTCCCGCGATTGGCTCCGCGTTCGCGAGCGATTTTGCGCAAGGTGCTAAACGGCAACAACGGCATCGAGACCCGCCACCTGGCATTTGATTCGTTGCATGAAGCTTTTTCGCTCGATCCAGACACGTTGCATGCGCGCTTCGTGCGCTATGCGCCGCAAATCGCGACCGAGGCGGCCGAACGGGCGCTGGCAAATGCGGGAACGAAGGTTCAGGAAATCGACGCCATCCTTGTCAGCACGTGCACCGGTTATCTGTGCCCGGGATTGACCAGTTATGTAAGCGAACGTCTCGGGTTGCGTCCGGGTGTGCTCACGCTCGATCTCGTGGGGCAAGGATGCGGCGCGGCACTGCCGAATTTGCGGACCGGCGAAGCGCTGCTTGCGTCGGGACGTTGCCAGCGTGTGCTGTCGGTTTGCGTGGAGATTTGCAGCGCGGCGTTTTATCTGGATGACGATCCGGGAGTGTTGATCAGCGCGTGTTTATTCGGGGACGGCGCGGGCGCGGCAGTTTTGGCGAACGAACCCTTTGCCGGTTCGCGCAGCATTGAATGGAAACAAGCTGCGTCGCTCCTGGTGCCGGAAAAGCGCGATCTGCTGCGCTTCGAACAGCGTCACGGCATGTTGCGGAATATTCTGAGTCCGGTTGTGCCGCCGCTCGCCGCGGAACATGCGGAAAAGTTGCTCGACACAACCCTTGGCGGGGCGGGAGTCGCGCGCGAGCAAATCACCGGATGGATTTGGCACGCCGGCGGGCGCGATGTGCTGCTTGCCTTGCAGGAGCGGCTGAAATTGCGCGATGACGACATTCAGTGGAGCGCAGGTGTGTTGCGGGATCTTGGAAACGTGAGCAGCCCGTGCGTCTATTTTGTGCTGGAAGCGGCGCTGGCCGGCAACGCACCCGGCGGGTTATGGTGGCTGTCTTCGTTCGGCGCAGGGTTCAGTTGCCACGGTGCGTTGCTTGAGGTGGGGGCATCGTGAGGGCGTGTTGCCCAAATCGCGGAGCGCGCCCGCCTCGGGCGCTGCAATGTCCGAACTTGCAAGAATTCCTCGAATTCTCGCACCGGATTCTTTTACGAACTGGGTCGTTTTTGCCTCTTTTCGATTTTGGCAACTCGCCATTGACACTACCCGCAAAATGTCCGCCCCGATTGGACTCGGAACGCCGCCTTCGGGCGGCAGCGCATCTCACCTTTGTCGGAGCGCGGACATTCCTGACATTCCTGTCCGCTCGGACGTGCGCACGCCCCACGGCGGACAGGAATGTCCGCGCTCCGCCCGATATGTTTGCCAGCCTCGACGAAGGTGAGATGCGCCCTTCAGGCGGCAGAGCGGCCGTTTTCGTTTCGGGCTGCCGCGTAAACGCGGCGTTCCGGGGGCAATGCCAGGATGCGCCCATCGAGGTTGGAGGCGCCCGAAAGTCGTTGCCGTTTCCATGAAGCGCGTTGTCAAAGCCGAATTGCTGGACCAACTTCCGGCCGATGATCCGGGCGCAATTGGATCGCGGCGGGACATTCATAGGCTGAATCTTATAATGGGAAATCTCGGGACGCTCTTTGGAATGATTGAAACCGTCAAATCTCTTCGTTCGCCTACGCGCGTGGTCGAATTGGGATCGGGAGACGGCACGTTTATGTTGCGGCTGGCGCGATCTCTTTCGCGAAGTTGGAAACGCGTCGATGTATTTTTGGTGGACCGGAAGGATGTCGTCAGGCAGGAAACGCGCGACGGGTTTGCGAAACTTGGATGGTCGGCTCATGTGATAACGGCGGACGTATTCGACTGGTTGCGGGAGCCGTCACGCGAACCGGCAGACGTGATAATGGCCAATCTTTTCCTGCACCACTTCTCCGGATCGGAACTTTCCGAGATGCTCCGCCTGGCCGCCAGCAGAACGAGGGTTTTTGCGGCATGCGAACCATGGCGTTCCCGAACCGGACTGTTTTTCAGCCGGATGCTTCGGGTGATTGGGTGCAACGCCGTGACGTGCCATGACGCCGTTGCCAGTGTCCAGGCTGGTTTTGCAGGGCGCGAACTGTCGGCTTTGTGGCCGGCCGGGCGTGAATGGAACTTGCGTGAGCGTGGCGCGAAAGTTTTCACGCACGCATTCGTAGCCCAACGCGCTTAGTTTGGGCAAAGCGGCAGCTTTGCCCTACCGGATTGATTGCTGGTAGGGCGGCGTTGCCGCGCCGCCCAAACTTCAGGCCGGGCCATTCGCGGTCATTTATGATATAGTTCTATTGAACAAGCTTATGCCTGAAACCCCACATCAAATCACGATTGTCGGCGGTGGTCTTGCTGGACTGACGCTGGGAATCGGCCTGCGGCAAAAGAAGATTCCCGTCTGTGTCCTGGAAGCAGGGCATTATCCACGGCACCGTGTTTGCGGCGAATTCATCAGCGGAAGCGGCCAGGAAACACTTGCTCGCCTTGGATTAGCCGACAAGCTTTCCGCGGCCGGTGCAATCCCCGCGCACACAACCGTTTTTTTCTCGCCGCGCGCAAAGTCCGCGATCCGCAAAATGACAGAACCAGCGTGGTCGATTTCCCGCTACGCTCTCGATGCATTCCTGGCGGATGAATTCCGGGCGCTTGGCGGCGAGCTTCACGAAAACGAACGATGGCGCGGAAACGAATTCGGACCCGGAATGGTGCGCGCGACGGGCAGGCGGGTTCAACCAACCGAAAGCGGTTGGCGCTGGTTCGGCCTCAAGGTCCACGCTCGAAACGTCGCGCTCGACGCCGATCTGGAAATGCATTTAGCGCCATCGAGTTACCTGGGTATAAGCCGGTTGAACGGCGGCGAAGTGAATATTTGCGGCTTGTTCCGCCGACCGTCCACCAGTGCGGTGCGCGAACCGGGGATCGAACGGGAGCATCTTGACATTCCTCCTAAAGGTAGGGACATCGCGCTGCGATGTCCCCGCCCGCGTTCCAGCGGGCGGAACCCGCAAACCAAAGATGCGCCGTTGGGAACCTTCGTTCCGTCGCCTGACGCTGCGCTCGGCGACGGGGACGGCGCAGCGCGCCTGTCCCTACCGCAGTTAGAGGAAGCGGCGCGGCAGCGCCGCCCTACCGAATTTGAGGCCGAACAGGCGAGAAGCGTCTCGCAGCTTGCGAAAGGTTCGCGGCTGAAGGCGGAAGTGCAGACGATTCTCGGCCAACCCGGCTCGCCCCGATACGAGCGCCTTGCCAACGCGGTGTTTGACGAGCAGTCGTTTTGCTCAGTCGCCGGGTTGTCACTGCGACCCCAGCGTGCCGCCCACTCCGCCGAGTGCTGCATCGGCGACGGGATCACCATGATTCCACCCGTCACCGGAAACGGGATGTCAATGGCGTTCGAATCTGCCGAACTTGCAGTTGAACCCCTCGCTGCATACAGCCGGGGCGAGCTTGATTGGCGTGCGATGAAAGAAACCATCGCGCGACTCTGCGACGAACGATTCGCGAGACGCCTGAAGTGGGCCTGGAAGGTGCAACGCCTCATGTTCCTTGGGCCCTTGCAGGGCGTTGTGGTCACGTTCCTTCCGCGCTGGGAGGGGCTTTGGCGGCTGTTGTTGGAACGAACGCGCTGAGCGAGAAGTCATCCCCGTTTCAAATCTCAAATTCGAGATTTCAGATTATCAGGCGGGGCGCAGGGCGTTGAGGCTTCTTCGGGGGGTGATTTCCCGGGCCTTCGCTCGCGTTGGTTGAAGTTTGGGCGGCGCGGCAACGCCGCCCTACCACATTAATTCAACGGTAGGGCGGTGCTGCCGCGCCGCCCATAACAGAGACTATGGTGGCCCTTCAGGCCACGTGGGCCAACCCAACCTGAACCCAGGGCGTCGCTCGCAGGCTCGCTGTGCCCTGGGCTGAGGAACCCCGCGCCTTTGGCGCTCCATTGCTGGTCCTTGCGAGGCACGACAGAGAGAAGATCGACGTCTGTAAGTACAATATGCGGTCATGCGGGACCCCGTTAAGGATTTTCTTCCACAATGTTGGACGACTTTTGTCTTGATTTTGGCGCCGCAGCGGTCAGTATTGCGACTGGTTCATCAACGAAATGTGGCGCGTGAAGCGTATAGGCCTGGCATTATTTGTCGGGGCATTGATTCTTACCCTGCGAACCGTTTCGGGGCAGAATTTTACCAATCTTAATTTCGAGAGCGCCACGACTGTTCCTGATCCCGCTCTCTATCCTGAATTTGGCACTCACGTTGTGTATGCCAGCAACGCGCTTCCGGGCTGGATTATCAGCGGTTTTCTCGGTCAAAACGACCTGTTCTATAACACCTATTCATTGGGCGCGCCGAGCGTGTCGATTTTTGGTGCGACTAACAATCCGCCTCCCTTGGATGGACACTTCAGCGTCGATTTGTATGGCGGAGTGCCCGGACCTCCTGGAAACGGCGCCTATATCGCTCAGACGGGACTGGTGCCGACTTCGGCGAAGTCGATTGAATTCATCGCCACGGGAGCTCCGTTTGGCGGCAATACCGTGCTGCTGGTGTCACTGGGCGGACAAAACATACCGTTTACCGCCATCTCCACCACGCCCGGCTACACGCTGTACGCCGGCGATGTTTCCGCAGTTGCCGGCCATGTCGAGCAACTGGAGTTCTACACGCCTTTCAATACGGGTATAAATAACTACTGGGAGATCGACGACATCCAATTTTCCCCGAATACCGTTCCCGAGCCCGGGGTTTTGGTCCTGGCATTTTCCGGCGCCACTATTCTGGCTGTCCAAGGTCTGCGCAAGCGGGTCAATGCCACTGATTGAGTTCATACACCCCTATCTGATTCCACCCGTCACCGGAAACGGGATGTCAATGGCGTTCGAATCGGCGGAACTTGCGGTCGAACCCCTGGCCGCCTACAGCCGTGGCGAGCTTGATTGGCGCGCAGCGAGAGAAACCATCGCGCGACTCTGTGACGAACGATTCGCCAGACGGTTAAATGGGCGTGGGAACTGCAGCGTCTGATGTTCCTTGGGCCTTTGCAGGGCGTTCTAGTCAGGTTCCTTCCGCGCTGGGAGGGCTTTGGCGGCTGTTGTTGGAACGGACGCGCTGAACCAAGCACTTGGCATGAAATCTATGATCCGATCAGCTAGAGGTGCGCCGCGCGACGCTTACCGATGATTCGCAAATGGGGCACGATATCGTTTGTGTCAATAGTTATGGGCGACCCCTATACAAGGTCTGCTTCTCCCAGAATTGCGTCCGGGCCAACGGCGGATCTTGGAGGGACGACGACTCTAGAGCCTACTCGAGAGCGCGCACCTATAATGCATGAGTCGATGACTGCGTCAGAACCGATTTCAGCATCATCGAGGATGACGGCATTTTGGATAATGGTTCGTTCGCCGATTTGAACTCGGTTTCCGAGAACGACATTAGGTCCAATACGAGCTTGCTGCTGAATATTTATGTTATCACCTATGAGGACCGGCGCGACCATCGTTTCAAGCCGAAGTCGCGCGTCTTTCCCCACCCACACGCCGGGCAATAATTCCGTTCCGGGGAGGCGCACATTGATGCTTCTGTTCAGAGCCATAATGTTTAGTTCGAAAAAGCGCCTGAGGCTTCCGACATCGAACCTGAAGCCTTTGCCGATTTCAAACGCATAGAATTGACCCGGCCAGTCTTTCGCGATGTGCTCAAAGATATCAAAAGAAAAGTCTCTGGCCTGCGCAAACCTATCGGACCAGATTAACTCTCGTTGGCAAAAGAACACGGCGGCGTTGGCCAAATCAAACCCGCCACCGATCTCGGTTACATCAGGCTTTTCAATAAACTTCGTGACCCTTCCGTCTTCGTTCTTAGAAACAACTCCGTGATACGTTTTACCCTGCTTGTTCGGATCTTTCAGATCGGAAGGACGGTGGCAAAGCATGGTTATCTGACCGCCCCGGTTTAGGCAATCTCCGTGAAAGCTAATGAGTTGGCCGAGGTCGAATGACAGTAGACTATCTCCATAAATAACAAGTATCGACGCCGCTTCGTTTTTTAAAGCAGCCCGTACGCACGGGACGCCACCTGTTATCCTCGCCGGCAAAAAGGAAATGTCCAGGTGGAATCCCGGAGGTGCTTCACTTTGAATGGCATCCTCGCAAGACTCAAAGACTGCACGAAGAGCCAAAGTCGCCCTGTTTTGGCCGCCAGACTGTAGCAGTTCGAGAGTGCGCCTCAATATGCTAACGTTACAGACAGGCGAGAGCACTTTCGGACGATCAAGCAATAATGGACGCATCCGAGTCGCTTCCCCGGCGGCCAGGATTACCACCTCCAGAGAAGGGATCGTAGATCGGAAATGAGCTGGATATGCGGCGGGCATCTAGACCGCTGACTGATTGCTGTAGCTGTGAACGTAGTTTCTCTCCACCCAATCCAAAAAGGAGGGATCCTCCCGAGATGCGTCGCACAAGAAAGAAACAAAGCGGTTCACGAATTCATCAGAAGGTGAGCATTGGCTGCATATTTTTCTCGGATCTCGCTTTAAAACTTCGGCGCGCTCTGGGCTTTTCCAAGCACTGGCTAAGCCGCCCTTGAGCTTCCCCTGCACACCAAGTGTGTGTTCAGAATGTGTTTGGTCATTGGAGGTCTGAAAATACTGACAACAAGTTTGAATGTTGCCGCGAGCGTCAATTGTAGAATTCAGACCAAGCAAATTAGCGTAACAGCGGGGAAAATCGACAGCGGGAGAACCGGCTCGGATCTTTGTTAGCGCCATAGCTTCAGACTGCACCGCTAGCACCTGGTAATCGGGAGAATCCTCGTCGTCTGACTTAGCTGTCTGAACCAATCGATAAGCCTCGTGCACGGTCAACTCACTCATCTGTCTCCGTTCGTCAAAGTGTTGCATTTTGATTTCGAATGTATTTACACCGATTGATTTGAGGACCTTACTTGTCTGGAGAATCTCGCGATAGTTTTCGTCTTGAAGAAGAAAGCTGACGACAATTTCAGGTCTCTCCGACCCCATTCCTTTCTTTTTTAGCGCCAGCTTCTTTATGCCACTCAAGACGATGTCGAAATTGCCCGTTTTGCCGTGTTTTAGTTTCTGGTAGGTTTCATCCGTCCCTGCATCCAGCGAGATATGAACGTATTGCGCCCGCATTAGCAGATCGGATATGCCATCGTCAATCAGTTGTAGTCCGTTTGTCGTGAGACCCCAGCGCAAGGTCGGCAACTTCTCTTTAAGAAGGCGAAATACGTGGACAATGTCCGAATTGCGAAGTGGTTCTCCGATGGTGCCACTGAAGCGCACAAACGCATTAGGATTGAGCTTATGCAATTCCATTACCGTGCCGCAAAGCTCCTCGCGGGAAAGTCGCGAATTGCCCGGTGGAATACTTCGAAGGCCCCCACGGCAGAATTGACACGCGAGTTGGCACGGCTCTCCGGGATGGATTTCCAGATAACTCAAAGGCACTTCCACAGGATTGCCGGCTACAATCTGGCGCAAGAAAGGCCATTTATCCCGAAGTATAATGCGGAACTTGTTATTAGCGTAACGGTAGCGCTGTTCCATCTCGTCCTGAAACTGTTGAAAGCGGGCTCGCAATCTCGCGGCACCCGATTGATCACTGCTCACGTAATGCGCGGCGGAAGGAGCAGACGCCGTAGGGACTTTAGTCAAGCTTACTGGATTATTGTCGATGCAAACAAACAACGGCGTAACCAGAATGTTCTCCCAGGGCCTGGTGATCAGCTCCCCACGCTTGTGCCTAATTTCGTCATCGATCGTCCAGTCGATTGAAGCGCGGGCTCTAAGGAGGATTTCGACGTTTTGTTCATCGTCAATGGGCTTGTTCCACGGTACAGCAGCAAACCGGCGTTCGGTGGCCTCCTCAGTCGCAACGTGAGTCCCCAAAGCACTGCATCCGTGAAGAAGAACTATGTGAACGTCGTACTCCGGCAAGAATAGCCGCTGTATCAATGCGTAATCAGTCCGATGCATTCGATTACTGCCGGGAGGTTTTATGTCCTTCGTTTCATACGTTTCTTGACCCGTATTTAGGCGGCTGTGAACGTAATGAAACTTGCTGGTGACGGGCTTCTTAAGATGCTGAAAGGTCTCTTCGTTGACGTCGGGCATTTCAAATTGAGTTGACGGCAATACGCTTCCATAGCCGTCCCAAAGAAGCGGGCAAGTCTTGTAGAGGCTAGGGCGGCCAACAAGACAAAGCGCTGAAAAACTATCATAGGTAGGAGCTTTTGGAAGGATTGGCCTCTGCTGGTCATCGAAGTAAATGAATTCAATTTGCTTACTGATGTTGGAGGTCAATTGATGATTTAACTTCATTAATGGAATCAAGTCATAATGCGCGTTCGGAGCCCAAACTCCGACGATTGCAATCGCCTTCGCGCGAAGAGGTTGCCAAAATGTTTCGTAGAGTTGGTGATGGGCGTGATCCTTTTGATTGTCTAATGGGGTCTCATTTTTGGTCAGGTTCCAGAGAAAGCCGGAAAGGCTTTGCTCAGAAAAGTCAGACAGCTGTGCACCGAAGCCGAATTTCTGGGCGATGTCGAATACTCGTTGTCGCAACGTTTTGACTTGAGCGGTGTCCCCTGCGGTGTGCTTGAAAACATATCCAGCGATGCCTTTGCAGAGCGCCTCGCGAGGGCCTCTGCGCTGCTCATTCAATCGCCCCCAATGTTTCCGGGACATCTCCAGAACCCAGTCACCCGACGGGCTAAAAACCTGGTTAAGTTCAGAGAGCAATCGAAGGGATTTCGGCAGATCTTCGAGCGTGCCTTTGCTCATACGTTTTTTTGGGGGAATCATATCGGCAATGATTGGAAACGTCACTGAATTTTTTGCGACAAGAGGGGATGTTAGCGACATGTCACGACATGTCGGAATCGGTCTTTTGCACATGAGACATGTTCGAAATTGTCTGAAATCGATCGCCGGCCGCGAGACAAATCGGACGTAGCGGCAATATTCTCCGATGGCATTCGCGGCACCGTGGGCGAGCTCGTAGAGTTGTTCACCATGAATGACTCAAATAGCTCTGGAATTGGCAGCTTAAAGTCCAATCCCGGCGAATCTGGAACGCCGCGCGTTTCCTGCAACATCAAAAACCCCTGTCCACTTTGCACAGGGGATTTGGCCGAGGATCTGAGGCGCAGACAGACGCATCCCTATCGTGGCGGGCCAGAGTATCAGAGAGCCGTCCTCGCTTGCCAGAAGCAGCTGCAAGAGGAAAAGCGAAAGATTTCCCTTTCCAAGGTGGAGGCCCGGAACGAACTTGACCCGCGGCTGCTGGGACTGGCTGCCGGTTTTCTGATCGTGATCAGTATTTTGCTCTGGGCGGGGTGGAGCCTGAAAAAGGCTGTTTCGAATTTGGAGCTTTCGCCCACATTCAATCAACTCGACGGCGAAAATTCCAAGTAAGTATCTGTCGGCCAGGAGAGACCAAAACCATTGAGACAATTTGGCGAGATGCCAGTAACGCTGAAATGGATGCAGCGTCTTTGCACCCGGCCGCCTGGACCTCGGTCAGGAGATCCGGTGGCGGTAACTACGGGCGGGCCAAAAATGTCAACAATTTGCGCCAACCGTCCACAAGACGAACGCGGCCTGCAATGAGCCCTGAGCCTGGAGAAATTAAGCCTGGAGAAATCACTTGAATTCGAGCGCACAGATGGCGAATCTACGGTCATTGCCATAATGTCAGGTT
>Ga0210399_10003772_pt1 | contig 11811 bp, 6 predicted proteins | sample IncBWC14MmetaG_FD_150865 | JGI IMG/M metagenome (GOLD analysis project Ga0210399, IMG submission 150865) | Forest soil microbial communities from Barre Woods Harvard Forest LTER site, Petersham, Massachusetts, United States - Inc-BW-C-14-M | ecosystem: Environmental > Terrestrial > Soil >...
CTTCCGTCGGTGGACATATCACTGGAAGTAGGCGCGGCATCTACCGTTGTAGAGGTAACCAGCGCGGCTCCGCAGATCGACGTGACCACTAACGTCACACAGACGAACGTCACGGAGGACGTGATTGCGAATATTCCGCACGGACGGTCGTTTCAATCTGTTATTCAGTTTGCGCCGGCGGCGCGCAACGAACCCCTAATGGGAAACACCACCATTAGCAACGGCTCGGGAAGCATTGCCCCGGGCAACGGCTCCAACGGCGGCGACCACGGTTTTTCTGTGGCTGGCGGTTCTGATTCCGAGAACTCCTACCTTGTGGAAGGCCAGGAAACGGCCGACCTCGCTGGTGGGTTCTCCCACACCCAGGTTCCCTTCGACTTCATCGAGGAAGTGGATATCAAGAACTCCGGAATTCAGGCGGAGCACGGCGGCGCTTTGGGTGGCGTGGTCAACGTAATTATGAAGAAGGGCACGAACAACTACCATGGCTCGGTCTTCGCACAATTCGAAAACGATGCCATGGATTCAGGCCATACGGCGTATTCCCGCCTGGATCCGAATTCCGCTCAAACAACCACAAGCTGGGGTGCCATCGACCCAACTTATCAGGCTTATGTTGCCAAGAAAGACAAGACCAGCGATGTATTTCCCGGGTTTACGTTTGGCGGACCAATCTGGAAGGATCACATTTTCGGTTTCGTCGCCTTCAATCCGGAATTCAATCAGGCCGAGCGCGGCGTGAATTACGCAGTTTCCCCTGACCCGGCTCTCTCGCCTCTCGGCTTGGTTAAGTTCAGCCAGAACACGCAGACCTATTACACGACGGCGCGTCTCGACGCAGTGGTAACCAAGAAGCTCCGTGTTTACGGATCGTGGCTCTACCAACTGCAGAAGCAATACGGCACGAATTTGCCGTTCGCGGACTCGGTGCAGGGTTACGACAACGTCAGCGCGACAATTGACCCGTCTACCTACAGCCACAACATCGGCTTTTCAGCTCCCAACCAGACGACAAACGCGGGTGCGGATTACAGCATCACGCCGCGGCTGATTGCTACGGGCCGATTTGGATACTACTTTTCGAACTACCGCGACACTGGACTGCCGACAAACGGCATAATCGATAACTGGCTAACCAGCGGTCTTGGTGGTTTCCAAAACTGCGTCATAGTGCCACCTGCAACGTCGTGTACGCCCACTGTGGCACTCGACCCCGCTTTGCAAAAAGCGCAAGGATTCGTAAACGCCGCCAACAGTGCGAGCTTCACAACTCGAAACGCCAGCAAGGCAATCCAGGTTGACGGCAATTTGGCCTGGTACAAATCCGGATGGCACGGCACGCATAACTTCAAGTTCGGGTATCAGCTCAACCGCCTCAGCAATCTCCTGGGGCAACACTTCAACGAACCGTACGTTCAATTCTGGGTCGGAACGACCGCAGCTTATTCTCCCCAAGGCCCCGTGGGGCAAACCAATTGTGCGCCGTTTATCGCTAAATATGGCCAGTGCGCAGGAGCGAACGGCTTCGTCAGCGTTTACGATTTCGGCGACGGCGGCTCCGTCATCAGCTACAATCACTCGCTGTTTGCGCAGGACTCCTGGTCCATCGCCAAGGGTCTAACCATCAATGCGGGTCTCCGTGTTGAACGAGAGTTTCTACCGGCCGAAAACCAGCCAGCGGGCGGAATTGGCCACCCCATCAGCTTCGGTTGGGGCGACAAGATTGCTCCCCGCATCGGAATCGCCTGGGATCCGACTGGCAAGGGCAAGATCAAGATATTCGGAGGCTATGGCCAATTCTACGACCAGATGAAACTGAATTTGGCGATCAGTTCCTTCGGCGGACAGTATTGGAACCAGTGCTTCTATGCGCTGGATACCGCGAACGTGGCATCCATTGCGCCGGCGTTCGATAGCAACCAGCGCTTTTGCCCAGGCACCAATGGTCCCACTGGTTCTGCTACCCAGGCTAACTTCCCCGGTGGCACGCCAGCAGGCTTAACGTTCCTGGAAAACCAAAACTTCCGCGCTAACCCGACAACGTGCTCGACCTGCTCGATCACGGAAGAAGGCGTTGCCCCTGGCTTGAAGCCCTACAAACAACACGAGTACACTGCCGGCGTTGACTACCAGTTGACCCCGTCGCTGGCTTTCGAAGCCCGCTATGACCGTCGGCGCCTCGACCATGTGATTGAAGACTCAGCTATCTTCAATCCGGCCGTGGGTGAAACCTTCGTCATCGTTAACCCGGGACAAGGCATTAACTCGACCTACGACAAGTTCTTTAACTTCCTCTATGGCGTGAACAATTCGAATTGCGGTGCGGCCTGTCCTCCGACGATTCCAGCACAACGCAATTATGACGGTGTGGAACTTCGCCTGACCAAGGCTTCGACCAAGCATTGGGCGGGAATGTTCTCCTACACCTACAGCCGTTTGTGGGGCAATTACGCGGGCCTTACCAGTTCCTACCAAGGCGACGGCGGCGGTGGCCGCAACGCTCCCAACAACAGTCGTGCTTTCGACGAACCAATTTTCTCATGGACCGACAACGGAACTTCGGCCAGTGGACTGCTACCCACCGATCGCCCAAACACGTTTAAGGGCTATGTCTACTATGAGTTGAGTTGGCTGCACAAATTCACCACCGACTTCGGCATTTTTCAAGTGCTGAACCAAGGCTCACCGGAAACCTCTTACGTGGATGTCGGCTTCGGATTTCCGGGTGGATTCCCAACCTACGTCTTTGGCAGCGACAAGTGGGTAGATTTCCACCAGGATCCGACTACCGGCTTGATCACGGCCAGCAACCCGCGCACTCAGCGTACACCCTGGTTTAACCAGACTGACTTCAGCGTGACACAGAGCTTCAAGCTTACGGAACGCAATATGCTGAGCTTCACAGGGACGCTTAACAACTTGCTGAACCAGAGATCCGTCACCGCCATCGGTGAACAGGTCGATAGCAACACGGCACAGAACTTCATCGGTCCGGGCGGCTTCTCGATTCTCGACGGCACGCCCTTCTACGCGGCATCCTTTCATAAGTATGACGCGGTAGCCCTGATGAATTCGGCGATTAGCAGCGGCAGTTGCCCCACAACGAAAAACCCCACTGGCGTTTGTGGTCCGCTGACGTTCAACAGCCAGTATGCCCAGCCCAATCGGTACCAGCCTGGCCGCACCATCCGCATCGGACTGAAGCTCACCTTCTAACTCCTTCCCGTTGCGCCAGAATGGCGCGACGGTGATTTTCCAGGGCGTCCCGGTCTAACCGGGGCGCCCTTTTTGCTTCTGTGGCAGGGATTCCGTCCACCTCACCACCGGAACGACAGGCTTACGGGCAAGCCGACAGGTAATTCCAGGAGGCTCCGGCGCGTATGCTAGGATGAGGTGCAGCAGTGTCCCCAGGCTCTATGCCGCGACCCACCACAATGAATTTGTCCGAGGCGGTAGCCATTTCCGCCTCCAGCCTTTGGGCGCACAAGCTGCGCAGCGTGCTGACCCTCATCGGCGTAGTCATTGGCGTGGCGGCGGTGATCGCGGTGGTCAGCCTGATTAACGGGGCGAATCAGTACGTGGCGACGCGGGTGTTCCGCCTGGGCGCGGATGTTTTCGGGCTATCCAAACAGCCCTCCATCGTCACGAATGTGGACGACTGGCTCGAATTCCAGAAGCGCAAACGCCTCACCCTCGATGACTACGAAGCGGTCCGCGAACTCTGCAAGTCCTGCAAGGAAATCGGGGCTTCGCTTGGCGGGCGCGTTGAAGTAAAGAGCGGGCTGAATTCGCTGAAGGATACCAACCTGCGCGCGTGGACCCCGCAGATGGCGCAGCTCTACGACGTGGACCTGGTGGCGGGGCGCCATATCACAGACGAGGACATGCGCGGAGCGGCGCCGGTCTGCGTGATTGGCAACGATATTATCCAGAACCTGATGCCTGGCATCGATCCCATTGGAAGAGAGGTCCGCTGGAACAATATTCCATGCGAAGTGATTGGCTATGGAAGCAAGCAAGGCTCAGCGCTGGGAAATTCGCTCGACAATTGGATCATTATTCCGCTCACGACGTACAACAAAAACTTTGGGACGCAGCAGGACTCGTTGCGCATTACTTCGCGCGCAGGTTCCGCGGCGAAGATTCAGGACAGTGTGGATGAAGTCCGCCAGATTATGCGCGGGCGCCATCACCTGGCTTATGCCAAGCCGGACGACTTCGCGATCGAGACCAGCGATTCGTTTCTGTCGCTCTGGAAAGACATCAGCAGCTCTTTTTTTGCCGTTATGATCGCGATCGCTTCCATTTCGCTGGTCGTGGGCGGCATCGTCATCATGAACATCATGCTGGTGTCCGTGACCGAGCGGACCCGCGAAATCGGCGTGCGCAAAGCGCTGGGCGCGCGCCGAAGCGATATTTTGCTTCAATTCTTGATTGAGTCTTCGACGATCTCTGTAATCGGCGGCGCCATCGGGGTTTTGTGCGGCGTCCTGGTCGCTAGCAGTATAACATGGGCATTTTCGCTCCCAAGCTCCGTGCAATTGTGGTCGGTGATCAGCGGGCTGATTGTCGCTTTAAGCGTTGGTCTTTTCTTCGGAACATATCCGGCATCCAAGGCCGCCAAGCTTGATCCGGTCGAAGCGTTGCGCTCGGAGTAAAAGAGAGATTCATGGCTACCTTCGAAAAGACTCTGCCGCAGCCCGCAGCGCTGCCTTTGCGCCTCCGCAGGCCCAAAGAGCGCATTCTCAAGTTCCGCGAAGAAATCCTTCTCGCTCTAGATACGCTGCAGAAGAACAAACTTCGGTCAGCGCTCACCGTTCTTGGGATCGTCATCGGCATAACCACCGTGATTACTGTCACCTCGGTCATCAACGGGCTCAACGAAAATGTCCTCGGTGGAATTCGCGAGCTCGGTTCGGACACCATCATCGCCTATCGATTTCCATGGGCCTCGCTCTCCCGCCCGCCTAGCGAATGGTTTACGCGCAAGGAGCTCCAGCCGGAATGGGCGGAGGAGATCGCTCTGCTCCCTTACGTCAAGGCGGCTTCGGCCTCTATGCGAATCTTTCAACCGCAGTTCGGTTCCGGCACGGAAGATGTGCGCCGCGGCCAGTATCGTGCGAAAAACGTGATTCTGCAGGGGAATCAACCGTCTATCGGTGAGATCTTCGACTTGAAGATTGAGCGGGGCCGCTTCTTCAACGAAACCGATTCGGAACATCGCGCGCCCGTCGTGCTGCTCGGCTACGACACGACGCGAATTCTTTTTCCCGAGTCGCCGGAGAATAGCCTGGGCAAGGAAGTTACGATCGACGGCCAGCTCTTCACGGTGATCGGCACGCTGCAAAAGCAAAGACAAGGCATCTCCGGTGGCTCCAACCCGGAGGACAACTCCGCTTACATGCCGGTCACCACGCTTCGCAAGCTCTATCCCAATCGGAAGGACTATGTAATTTTCGCCAAGGCCCGCTATCCCGATAAGGTTGGTGAAGCTGTCGAGGAAATTCGCGATCTCCTTCGCCGCAAGCGCCGCCTTGCGAGCAGCAAGCCCGATGACTTTGCGCTGTTTACTTCGGATTATTTTCTGGATTTGTGGAACAAGATCAGCGGGATGATCTTCATTTTGATGTTTGCGGTCGCCTCCGTGGGCCTGATTGTCGGCGGAATCGGAGTAATGAACATCATGCTCGTTAGCGTCACGGAACGCACCCGCGAGATTGGTGTGCGCAAGGCCATCGGCGCTCGACGCTCCAATATCCTTGCGCAATTCCTGATTGAAGCCGTCACGCTCAGCGCCGTCGGCGGAGTCATCGGCGTTCTCTTCGGTTCAGGCATCTCTCTGCTGTTGCGCTATGGCCTGAAAATGTCCGCGGTGCTCTCCTTTTTCTGGATCGCCACTGCGCTCATTCTTTGTGGGCTGATCGGCATCGTCTTCGGCGTTTATCCTGCGTGGAAAGCCGCGCGCCTTGACCCTGTCGAAGCCCTTCGATACGAATAGACCAAGGGCGCTCGCCTAACATTCAAAATTGCTAGGACAATTCCACCAGCTGCTTGAGCCGCACGACGGCCGCCTTTCCGTAGTGCTCACCTTCCAGGATTCGGACCTGACAGCGCGACTGCGTTGGCTGGACTTCCAAGATTCTCACTTGCGTTCCGGTGGGCACCATCAATAGCTTTTGCGAAGCAATCAATAGTGACAATCCCACATCGTCATTTGCCGCATCAAGCTTCGCCCTTTCAGTAGCCGTTTCGTCGTCAACGGACACCAACGTAAACGAGAGCGCGTTATCGCCACAGAGCTTTGCGACCTGGCCTACCCTCGAGCTTGCAGAGGGGGTCTTTGCCGGCGTCGGAACCGGATTTGCTTGTTCGACGGCGCGGATGAACCGGTAACCGCGCTTGGGAAGCGTCTCGATATAGCGCGGCTTCTTGTTATCGTCGCCCAGTGCCTGGCGCAGCTTCCTCATCGCGGTGTTGAGGCTGTGATCGAAATCCACAAAAGTGTCGCCGGGCCAGAGCGTTTTTACGAACTCCTCGCGGGTGACGACTTCGCCTGGACGCTGCAGTAGCAGGGCAAGAGCTTGAAAGGGCAGCACTTGCAGCTTTATTTTGCGGCCCGCTTTGTGGAGTTCACCGGCCCGAAGATCCACCTCAAAAGCGTCAAAGCGTGCGACAAGAGGGGAACAGCTCGGCGTCGACATGCGAACCTCTGCTGATCGCACGAATATAACACGCCTTCGGGAATTCACGGTTGGCCGCGTCCGCCGCATTAAGTCCGCCGTTTTCTTGGACTTCAAAGTTCATTGAAAGACTCCTTTCAGTTCATCTCCAGTGCATTGCGCTCTCGTGAGGAGTGCGCGAAAGTGCGAAGCATCAATGACGCTTCAGGGGCGCCAGGAGCAAAAAAAATACGGGCCGGCTCCCACCGCCCAGATGAAAAAAGAAAGAAGAGGTCCCCATGAAAAAGCGAGCTTTTGTGACGGCAACTCTATTCGTTCTCTCCCTTATGGTAACGGCGCAAGTTGCGCGGGCAGACGAGCCCATGTTGGTGAACATTCCATTTGCATTCATGGCAGGCAACGTGACGCTGCCGGCCGGTGAATATCGTGTCCAGAAACTGGATCCGAATTCCGGCGTGCTCCTAATCAAATGCTCGGACCCGAGCGCGACTGCCATTGTAGTCACGCATGCAGCCCAAGGGAACGAACCACAAACTGAATCGAAGCTGGTTTTCAACCGTTACGACAATCATTACTTCCTTTCGCAAGTCTGGACAGTAGGATCTATCCGCGGAAGGCAGCTCCTGAAGTCGCCGAGAGAAAAAGAAGTTGCGCGGTCGGCGCGCATCGAGAAAAACGGCGAGATTACGCTGGTAGCCCGCCTGTCCCCCGCCAGGCCGTGACACCGCTCCAACCCCAATGGCCAACCAGCGGACCGGAAGCCGGAGCCCCCAGCTCCGGCTTCCCTTTTTCTTCTTGAATCAATTGGTTACAGAACTTGCCACCAGGAAGTCCTTGAAAGTCTATTTCTCTAAGAGATTCCTTGCCGTAACCCCCTATCACTCGTACCTCAGCGCCACTATCGGATCGACTCGCATGGCGCGCATAGCTGGCACACCGCAAGCAACCACCGACACACCGGCCAGTAGAACAATCACGCCGAGGTAGGTGACCGGGTCGAGTGGTGAGACGCCAAACAACATCGCGGCGATGGCTTGGCTCGCGACGGCGGCACCTGCCAAACCAATCGCAACACCAACTCCAGTTAGCACCATCCCCTGACGAATGACCAGAGCGAGAATGCTCTCGTGCGTTGCGCCGAGTGCCAGGCGCACTCCGATTTCCCGCGTGCGCTCGGCTACGCTTCCGGAAAGCACGCCATAGATGCCTGCGCCCGCGAGCATCAGCGCGACAAGAGCAAATGTTTCGAAGAGGATCAGCGCGAAACGGCGCTGGGCAGCCGAAGCAGCGAGCAAGCCTTCCATCGTTGCGGCGCGGACGACCGGCTGGTCCTTGTCCACCGACCAGATTGCCTGGCGAATGGCGGGCGCAAGCGCGGCCGCGTCACCGCGAGTGCGCACCACCAGCCACCGCGTCCCATCCGCCCAGAGCCACTGAGCTGTCGTCACGTACACCGCATCGGATTGGCTTACCGCCAAAGACGTTTGTTTTACGTCGCCGACCACGCCGACGATGATGTCCCACGGCCTGTTGGGAGCGCCGCCAAAGCGAATGCGCTGGCCGATGGGATCCTGGCCGGGATACCTGCGCTTCGCGAGTGATTCGTTGATCAGAACCGGCCGCATCGGCAATGCAAGCGTATCTTGCTCGTTGAACAAGCGGCCACGGCGAAGAGGGATACCCATGGTTTCAAAATATCCAGGGGCCACTCCGTAGCGAAACGCGGGGGCGACATCTTCAGTGTTGCTCGCATTCTCGAATTGCACCCCGTAGATGTCCGAATCACCGCTCAGCGGCAATTGGCTGGTGAATGCCGCCGCAGAGACGCCCAGTATATTGCGAACCGCTTCCAGGGCTTGCGCGAAGAAACGGTTGCAGGTGGCATCGTCGTCGTACCGGCGGCCGTAGGTCTGCACCTGCATGGTGAGCAGGTGTGAGACTTCGAATCCTGGAGCGACTGCAAACAAGTGCTGCAAGCTCCTCAACAGCAATCCAGAACTCACAAGCAACATGAGGGCGAGCGCGACTTCCACGACGACCAGCGCGCTGCGCGTGCGACGGTGTCCGCCAAGGGTTCGTTGCGAGCTTTCCTGAAGTGCGATTTGCGGTTCCTTGCGGGAGGCGCGGAGTGCCGGGATCAGGCCGACTAGCAAGCCGATCAGCGTGGTAATGCCCAGTCCGAAAGCGAAGACAGGGCCATCGATGCCAATCGAGCTGACGCGCGGCAACTCCGCTGGGCTAAGCGCCACCAGCGCGCGAACGCCGAGCTGTGCCACGGCCATGCCGGCCACGCCGCCCATCGCGGCGAGGAGCAGACTCTCCGTCAGCAATTGCCGGATGAGCCGGGTGCGTCCTGCACCGAGGGCGGTACGGAGAGCAAACTCGGCGCGCCGGCGCACGCCGCGTGCGAGAAGAAGGTTGGTGACGTTCACGCAGGCGATCACCAACACGAGCAGGACGGCTCCCAGCACGGCAAGCAGCGCTGGCTTTACGCCAAGCGTCACGTCGTCCTTCAGCGAGTTCACGATAAACCCCTGTTCGTGGGATGCCCAAGGTGGCCTCGGGAATTCCGGCACCGGCTCGCCCGCAATGGCTTTGAATTCGCGCCTGGCTTGATCGATAGTGGCGCCGGGCTGCAGACGTCCAGCCAGGCGCAGGTGATTGCCCCACTCCCTGGTCTGCGAATCAGAGATGTTCCCAGGGTCGTACTGCAAGGGTGTCCAGAGTTCCGCGGACGGAGCGAGCACGTTTTCAAACGTACTCGACATCACACCAATCACGGTATAGCTGTTGTCGTCGAGCGTGATTTGGCGCCCGATGATTGCCGCATCGCCGCCGAAACGGCGGCGCCACAGAGCGTCGTTGAGAATCACGACGTGCGGTCCGTGGAACCGATCGTCGGGCGGCTCAAAGTCCCTTCCCAGGAATGGCGCCACGCCCAACGCACGAAAATAGCCGGCGCTCACGAATTGGCCGTCGAAGCGTTCTGGTTCCCTCGCGGTAACCAAAGTCGGCTGCCATACCTTCGTCACGGCAAGGGTCTCGAAGGAACGGCTTCGCTCGGCCAGTTCACGATAGGTATGGAACGCCACGCGGCTGCGCGAGCCCTCGGGGCCGAATTCCGAAATCATCACGATCCGCTCGGCATGCGGGTAAGGCAGCGATTCGAACAAGATCGGATTCACCGCGCTGAAGATTGCTGTCGTTGCGCCGATACCGAGCGCCAAAGTAAGCACCGTGATCGCAGTGAATCCGGGGGTGCGCGTCATATTGCTCGCGCCATAGCGCAAATCTTGAAAAAACGATTCAATCAGGTTTGCGCCACGCGCTTTACGGCCCTCTTCTTTGACGCTCTCGATTCCACCGAATTCGATTCGTGCGCGCCGCGTCGCTTCCGCGCGCGCCACGCCGCTGCGTATCAGATCTTCCGTGTAAGCATCAATGTGGAATCGCAGTTCGGCATCCATCTCGCTCTCCATCCGCGAGCGCCGCAGCGTAGCCCTTATCCACAATTGAATGCGGCTCCAGAACCTCATACTTCCCCCAGCTTTGCATCTAGGATTTGCTCGACCCTACTCGCCCTCATTCGTACCTCAAAGCGACGATGGGATCGACTCGGGCAGCGCTTCGTGCCGGCAACGCGCAGGCGATGAAGCCCACTAGAGTCACGATGGCCACCACGGCCACGAATGTAATTGGATCGGTCGCGGTGATCCCCCAAATTTGGCTGGCCATAAACCGAGTCAACGCGAAACTCGCGAGCAAGCCGATGACAACGCCAGCTGCGATCAAACGGAAGCCTTTCGTCAAAACCATCTTTAGAATGCTACCCTGCGCGGCTCCGAGGGCCATGCGAATACCGATCTCGTGGGTTCGCAATGAAACGGTATAAGCCATCACGCTAAACACGCCGATGACCACGAGCATCAGCCCGATTCCGGCAAACGCGCCGGAAGACACGAGATAGAACCGCGGTTCGGTATAGGAGTTATCTTCCAAGAGACTCTGCAGGGTTCCGGTAAAGGTGATGGCGATTTTGGGATCAAAAGCCCAGATTTCCCGCCGAACGGCAGGCAGCAAAGAATCAGGAGGCACGGCGGTCCGCACCAGGATGATGCGTTCTCCGAGAGCGGTTATGGTGTAGGGCATAAACGCTTCGGGCAAGGGCGAAGGTTTTCGCGGGTCCCAGTTGCTGAAGTCCCTTACCACACCGATGATTTCGAAGTAGGCGTCGTGCGGCGCATCGGGAATCTTGTCAAAGTAATCGAGCTTAACTTTTTGGCCGATGGGATCTTCCGCTGGAAAGAATCGCCGCGCCAGCGTCTCATTGACCACCATCACGTACCGCGCCGAAGAAACGTCGCTTTCCGACAGGACTCGGCCACGCTGCAACTGAAGTTCCAGTGTTTCAAAGTAGCTCGCGCTACACAGCTCATAACGGGTGTACCAGTGCTCGGCATGCTTTTTCCCCGGCACTGTCACATCGCTGGCGTGTCCCCAACTGGGCGGCAAAGAAAAAGCAGCCGTCACGGAGAGCACCCCGGGCAGCGCTTTCACTCGGGGAAGGACCTGATCGAATAAGAGTTTCTTTTCTTCCACACTCTGTTTGCGCTCTTGCGGAACAGCCATTTGCGCGAAGAGGATCTGCCGGGAATGGAAACCCAGGTCTATACGCGTAAGGGCTACGAAGCTGCGCAGGAGCAAACCAGCTCCCATGAGCAGCACCACCGAAAGCGCCACTTCCGCGATTACCAGTCCGGAGCGAAATGGTCCGTGCCGAAACGCCGCGTTCACGCCTTTGCCGCTTCCCATCAGCAGTTCATGCAAATTGGCGCGCGCCGCGTGAACAGCAGGGGCGAGACCGCAGATGAGCGTGGTCATCAAAGACACGGCCGCGGCGAAGACCAGGACCACAAAATTGCAGCCGATGACGGCTTCTCGAGGCACCATCCAAACCGGGATGGCGGCGCTCAGGCCCTTCAAGCCAAAGTACGCGAGGATACAGCCGGCAAGGCAAGCGAGCGTTGCCAGTACGAAACTCTCCGCCAGAAGCTGCCGGATCAGCCGGCTTGGGCTAGCGCCCAATGACACGCGAACGGCGATTTCCCTTTCGCGCGTGGTGGCCTTGGCC
>Ga0210399_10003773_pt1 | contig 11808 bp, 10 predicted proteins | sample IncBWC14MmetaG_FD_150865 | JGI IMG/M metagenome (GOLD analysis project Ga0210399, IMG submission 150865) | Forest soil microbial communities from Barre Woods Harvard Forest LTER site, Petersham, Massachusetts, United States - Inc-BW-C-14-M | ecosystem: Environmental > Terrestrial > Soil >...
CCCCTGAGGACCGGTACTTCGCGGGATACGCTATCAGCGCTACGCGCGCAGTGTCTTTCCCGGCTTGAAAGTTGTATCCGTGGAAAAGATGTGAGGTCTGCTCTGGGACTCCATCGGTGGTTTTGTTGGCGCTCGAGTTGGTCAGAGAAATCAGGCTCTGCGCATATCCGGCAACCGGGTCATTGGCAGGTTCACTCGCGTTGTGTTGTTTCCTTGCCGATGCAAAATCGTTGCACACCAGAATTGCCGTCGCCTCATTTTCTCCGATGGTCCGGAACAGGATTTCATTCTTGCCGGCATCGGAATCGAAGCGCCATGCGCCATTCGTGGAGACCAGCGGGATGGGAAAAGGCCAATTCTCCGCACCGATGTATAAGATCGTGCTCCCGTCGGCTTCTCGAACAAGACGGTGCATCTCCTGATACTTCTGGCTAAATTGTTCCCGTTCGAGCTTGTCCTCGATTTCATCTCCCGATGAAATGACTTGTTTTTCTGTTCCGAGGATCGCCTTGAGTTCGCGTTCATCGCTTTTTTGAGCAGCCTGAAACAGGGCGTTACAAGCTTCTCCCGCGGATGAAAACGTTCGGGTTGCCGAAGCCTGAGCGAAAGCAGGTCGAGCCCAGCCAGCCAGCAACATCGGAAATACAGCCATCGCGACCATGCCAGCAAATCTCGATCTAAATGTCCTAACTCTTAAATTCTCCGTGCGCATGCGTTCTCCCCATTGTTGTAAGTTTTCTTTTGTTAGCACCGGCTAAAGTTACCGGTGACCTCCGCCGCCATGAAAACCTCCGCCGCCATGGAAACCGCCTCCACCATGAAAGCCGCCCCCGAAGCTCGACTGCCCGCGAGCCGAAAACCCTCTCGTGACGCCTCCATGATTGAAGCCACCGAAAGCGCCAGAGTGCATGCCAGTCTGGCCGTGGGGCGCCGCAAATCCATGCTCTAGCGCCCCACCGTGAAATCCTCCCCCATGAAACCCATGATCGAACCCGCCTCTGCCAGCGTTGAAGTGATCTCGATTAATGAAAATTCTGCTGTGGGACACGTAGCCGTGGTGGTCGAAAAGGATGCCGTGATGGTGCCAATCGGATCCCCAATGGTGCCAACCCCAGCCAAAACCACCAAAAAAGCCAAGGCCGAAGCCGAGGCCAAATCCAATTCCGGGACCCGTAAAGTACAGACCGGGATACCAGTACCAGCTTGGCCACATCGCAACAGGCGCGCCATAGACAAGCCAAGGATCGTATTCCGGCACGTAGACCACCTCGGGGTCGGAAGGTTCGATCACGATCGTCGATCCGTGGTTGGACACCTTCTCTTGTGACGTGCTCTGTAAGTTGCCTGAGTCTTGCGCACGCTTACGCATGAGCTGGACCGCATTCATTACGTCGTTTTGCTGATTGACGTAGGCATCGCCGAGTGACGACGTCCAGGACAGATTTTTATCCATGTTGGCCAGCACCGATGGAAACTCCGTGAGTGCTTTGACACTAGGGTCCCAAGATTGCTTATCGACTGCCTGGGCCAACTCTTCTCCCTTGAGATTAGGATTCTGTTGCAACCAACGGTCCGCCACGACAACCTGGTCGGGATAGGTGGAGGCGGCGAGAATTTGAGCAACTAAAGCATCTGGATATAGAGCAATTGGAGCCACCAGTTGCTGCACCTGTTCCGGTGTCTGGAGCGACGGCTGGATCGGCGTTTGCGAGGCGGCCTGATCCGTCTGGTCGGCAAATCCGGCCTGCGCGCTGGTTACCACAAGACAACATGCAAGAACGAGTGACAAACTCCGTTTTATGAATTCCATAATGAACTCTCCATCGGCCACGCCAAATCGACCAGCTCCTCCACTCCTATACGGCTTGCAAAAGCTTCTAGATCGGTCCGGTGCGCGTGGCTAGGCTTCTGCGCTATGAAAGAGAAACTCCTCATTCAACGAACATGCTAAATGGTCGCACTGACATGCGATGTCCACGTTTTCCCTCCCCGCTTCACGACACACATCTCCGCAATACTCCTGTCCATTCGGTACATCGCAAAAGCATGCGATGTGCGCGCATTTTCTCGTTGCTTGATCTGTCATTGCGAGTGGATCCTTTCCAGCTTCGGGCATCTCCTCCGATCACCAAGCCTCTATGACTCTTGACGTAGCGCCTTTTCTGCACCGGCCCGGGTGACTTAGAGGGAAGCCACTCCGGATGCAGTGAGCGTTCGGCGACTACGTCACCTTGACTCATTGCATGCAACTCTCCAAAGGCGGGTAATCACAGTAATACAAAGCTTTCAACCATTTGTGGTCCTCATGACAAGGGATGAACTGCTGCGGGTGTCAGCAGGCCGATAGCTGCGCGTCCGCATTTCGACGCTGTCCACGCTGGTGAGGCCCAGAAAGGCTCGTTTTGACGAAGCATTGCGCTTCTACCGGCTGGCATCGAGGTGAGTTTGGCCACGACAGATTTTCTCAAGCGATAGATCATCATTGGAATGTCAACTGCTAAGAAATGGGGAAGGATAGTAACAATTCGAAACATGTCACACAGTGCGTCCAAGCAGCTTGGGTTTTGAGTGTTGCGTCTAGCGAAAGGTCGCAGGAAAGCCGGCTCCGACACGTTCATATGGTGATGGATTGCGATTCAGATACTCGAAAGCTCTCTTCTCCGTCGGATACACGGTCACATAACTTATGAGGCACCCTGTGATTCCAATCTTCGCTTCACCGCGGGTATCCGGCACCGTGCTGCGCTATGGAACCTCTGCTATCTCAATCGGTATGGCTCTTGCAATCGCTCTCCTGCTGCGCCATTACCATTTACCGCATCCGTTCATCTCATTCTCCTTCGCCGCGATCGCCATCATTTTCTGGTATGGCGGAACGGGACCGGGCCTGCTCGCTCTTTTGCTCTCGTACTCCGCAAGGAGCTATTTCTCCATTCCCGCTGCAGCCGGCCACGCGTACTCGGAGTCCTGGCTGGTTGTTTACGGGATGTTCGGCCTTTTCGTGGGCTGGTTCAGTTCGTCACGTCGCCGCGCGGAACGATTGCTAGCCCGAGCGCGTGACGATCTGGAGATTCGGGTTGTGCAGCGCACAGCAGAACTTACGATAGTGAACCAGGAATTGGAAAACACTCAGGCCGAGTTGCACGCCCAAAAAGATCGGCTACAGCTGCTGCTTGACCTCACCACGAATGCCGTTTCGAACCTCGAGATCAGCGACCTCTTAAAAGCGGTGACCGCAAGTATTCGGCAAATCAGGCAATCGGATTTTGCGGGCATCGGTTTGCCAGATCCTGAGAGCGGCCGCCTGCGAATCCATGCTCTTCTGCACTCGGGCGATGGGAGTCTCATCGAGCAAGAAATCTTGGCAAGCCAGGACGCGGTCCTTTCTGACATTTTCAGTACTGGCAAATCTTCGTTCGGCACGATCAAGGACTTGATTGGGTCGCAGCCGGAAAATGGCTCTGTCCCGCCATGGGTGTTCGAAACCGCCTGTGTCCTTCCACTCCTGAGTCGAAATCGACCGCTTGGCATCATGATGCTCGGTAAACGTGGCGAGGACGTGTGCAGGAAGGAGGATGTCGACTTCTTGGCGCAAGTCGCCAACCAGATCGCCATCGCCGTTGATAACGCACTTTCCTATCGCCAGGTATCAGAACTCACAGACAAGCTCGCCCAAGAGAAACTTTATCTCGAGGACGAGATTCGTGAAGACGCACATTTCGAAGAAATTGTCGGCAACAGCACTGAACTACATCGCGTCCTCAAGCTGGTCGAGACGGTGGCACCCACGGACTCGACCGTGCTGATTAACGGCGAGACGGGCACCGGGAAAGAACTAATTGCCCGGGCCATCCACAATCTCAGTCCACGTCGTTCCGGGACATTCGTGAAGTTGAACTGCGCCGCGATTCCAACCGGACTGCTCGAAAGCGAGCTCTTTGGCCACGAGAAGGGTGCTTTTACGGGGGCCGTTGTTCAGCGAATAGGCAGGTTGGAACTCGCGAACAACGGTACTCTGTTTTTGGATGAGGTTGGCGACATTTCACTCGAGCTTCAGCCGAAACTCCTGCGCGTCCTGCAAGAGCGTGAATTCGAGCGTCTGGGAAGCACACGAACCCTTTCAACCAGTGTGCGTCTGATCGTGGCGACGAACAGGGATTTGGGCGCCATGGTCGAAGCACAAACGTTTCGGTCGGACCTCTTTTTTCGCCTGAACGTATTTCCGGTTAAGGTTCCTGCCTTGCGCGAGCGCTCTGAAGATATTCCCCTACTGGTGCGGCACTTCGCGAAGGAGTTTTCCCGGCGCATGAACAAGACGATTGAGACCATCTCGTCAGAGACGATGGATGCTCTGTGCCAGTATCACTGGCCCGGAAACATTCGGGAATTGCAGAACGTAATCGAGCGGGCCGTCATTTTGTCTCGTGGCCCAGCGTTAGTAGTGCCGCTGCCGGAGATACAAACTAACCTGACACCGATGACATCCGGGGAGGAGGACAGCAGCAGACCCACCAGACGCCCGCCTGTCCGGAGCATCCTGGCAGACGTCGATCGCGAGCAAATCCTCCAGGCTCTCAAAGAAGCCGGCGGCCGTGTAGGAGGGCGAAATGGCGCTGCTTTTCGCCTCGGCCTCAAGCGGACCACCCTCATTACCAGGATGAACAAGCTAGGTATCCACCCGAACGGGCTGTCGGAACACGACGGAGCGTCCACCGACACTTCCGACACTTCCGATGCACGGCCTGTACAGGCGTCGCCCAACGACTCAAATTCCTCAGAATAAGCACTTTGTAGGAAAGCACCCGCCGCTCTGGGTTTGGTATCGCCCGTGCCTTATCAGAAGTGTGAAACAAAGGCACGATGCCTGACGAGTGGCGAGATGAAAGTCAACTTAAGTTTCATAGTTCAGCTGACGGAAATACGTCACCAGGCCAACTAAGGAGCACATATGAAGAAGGCTGTTGTTCTACTCGCTCTTTCTCTCTGCATGGCGGCACCGTCATTCGCCGCTGAACATGTTGTCACACATTCCGCCAAAGTTGTAGGTAAGGACTCATACAAAGTCGCGGCGGTCTCGGCGAAAGACGCTGGAAAGGCCGGGAAAGCAATAGTGAAGTTCTTTATCTAATTCGAAGTGCACACACCAAATTCGTTTTAAGGAGACGAAAATGAAAATACAGAAAACATACATCATCATTGGCCTGATCATCGCGTTTGCAGCATTTTTCGAACTCACTGCTCATGCTGATGAACTGGACCAGACAACCATTCTCACCTTTAGCCAGCCAATCCAGATCCCGGGACGAGTTTTGCCCGCAGGGACCTATGTTTTCAAGCTGGCCAGCAGCGACTCTGACCGGAATCTGGTGGAGATCTTTAATTCGGATCAGACGCATCTTTACGGAATGTTCCAGACCACGCCAACAGAGCGCCGCGAGCCCACGGGCAATACTGCGATCACCTTCGCGGAGGAAAGCGGTGGGAATCCGGAGGCCCTCCTGAAGTGGTTTTATCCGGGAAGCCTGACTGGGCATGAGTTCGAATATTCCACCCGGCAGGAAAAAGAACTGGCTCAAGACAGGCAGCAGACCGTAGTGGTTGGCCAACAGCCAACGGCTGGTTCCGAGCCAAGTGAGATGGGCAACTAAGTGCGCGATCTGGCATTCGCCCGCTCAACACGGAGCGGCGAATGCCAGGCGAGCACCAGCGAACTTGACTTCCTGACAACGAAATCATAGATAGCAAATTATTTCCGCTTCGAGGATGGGTAGGTTTTGTGGCCGTCGAGCCTGCTGTTACTCAGCATTTACACGAAACTCGAGACGATGTATCCCAAGGCGGCTCGCTACTTTACTCTTCTTTACGATAAAAACGTGCAACCGCGCATCTAAGAGTGCAGGAGTGGTTCTATGAAGAGACTAATGATGTTGGGCATAATGAGCACGATCCTCATGGCGCCTCTGGCGGCTTACGCACGTCCGGCTCGCGTCATCGTCGCACCCGGGTATGGGTGGGGATGGTACGGCTCGTATTGGGGACCTTATCCATACGGATACGGCTATTACGGTTACGGACCTGCGACTGGCGCGGTGAAGTTCGATACGAGGGTGAAAGACGCAGAGGTTTACATCGACGGCGCTTACGCCGGCACGGTCGGAAAACTGAAAACCATGAATCTCAAACCTGGCAGCTATGACATTGAAGTGCGCGCGCCGGGACGCACACAGTTCGATAAGAAGGTGTACGTCGCTGCTGGCAAGACGTTGCATTTGAACCCGGAACTGCGAGTTCAAGCACAGCCACAAACGCCGTAGATGTTCTTCGCTTTCGATGCTGAAGTAATTGAGCGCGGGAGATTCGCCTCCCGCGCTCTGCGTGAACGATCCCTGGTGTCGAGCGAACCCGAAATTGTGGCACAATCATGCGGAGGTTTCTGAAGCGCCTTGATGGCCGAACAGGTTAGCCATCAGCCGCCCAGCAACCCGGCGTGGAAGAAGTGCTCTCCAAACTGCAACGTTACATTCTGGCGACGATTTGCTGTGGCGTGGCGCTGGCGGTGGCGTGGCCCATCGATGCGCCAGCATCATGTTTTCTTCTCGCGGTCACGGTGAGTAGCCTGTTCGGAGGCTTGGGGCCGGGCCTGTTATCTGTGGGTCTCTCCGCCTTAGCGTTCGGCTTCATCTTCCTGCGGAGAACACTACCGCCAGCTGTCGAACCGGCTGTCTTCCTACGCTTTGTGGTGTTCCTGGGAGCGACATTAGTCGTTACTGGACTGATCGAGATGAAACGTCGCGTTGAGCAATCCCGCAATCGCGCCGAAATGGCTCTGCGTCAGGCCGAGTCGGACCTGGCGCGCGTCAGCCGGGTGACCACTATGGGAGAGCTGACCGCTTCTCTTGCGCACGAGGTGAATCAGCCGATCGCCGCCGCCGTCACTGATGCCAACACCTGCCTGCGCTGGCTGAACCGCGAACAACCCGATGTCGAAGAAGCACGCGAGGCCGCATCCAGGGTTGTGAAAGACGCAACGCGGGCAGCCGAGATCATCAGCCGAGTCCGCCTGCTGTTCAAGAAGGGTGCTGCGCAACGGGAGTTGGTTGATATAAACGAGATCATTCGAGAAATGGTTGCCCTGATGCGCAGCGAGATCGGGTGTAACTCCATTTCCGTCCGAACCGAGCTCGCCGAAGATATTCCTCAAATCATGGGAGATCGCGTGCAATTGCAGCAGGTACTCATGAACCTGATGATCAATGGCATCGATGCGATGAAGGAGGTGAACGGGACGCGCCGGCTCGATATCAAGTCGCAACGCGCGGAGAATAACGAACTGACGGTGTCTGTGGCCGATGCGGGCGTGGGGCTGCCGCCCCAGCACGCGGACCAAATCTTCAATGCTTTCTTTACGACCAAGCTTCATGGAACGGGCATGGGACTTCGCATCAGCCGCTCCATTGCCGAATCTCACGGCGGCCGTCTCTGGGCTGCTAACAACCCTTCACGCGGAGCGACCTTCTACCTTACGCTCCCCTTCAAGACCGAGGTGCATTCTTGACGCCGCCCAGTGCGCCCATGGTTTTCGTCGTCGACGATGATGACTTAGTGCGTGCGGCCATTCAGGGCATGCTGAAATCAGTGGGCCTGCGTTCCGAGACTTTCGGGACACCACAAGAATTTTTGCGAAGCAAGCGGGTGGATGGGCCAAGTTGCCTGGTTCTAGACGTGAGACTCCCTGGAGTCAGCGGCCTGGACTTTCAACGCGAGTTGGCGGAGGCGGGCGTCCGGATTCCGATCATTTTCATTACCGGGCATGGCGACATTCCAATGACAGTGAAGGCCATGAAGTCCGGCGCGGTCGAGTTCTTGACCAAGCCATTTCGGGACCAGGACTTGCTGGATGCGATCCACCAAGCCCTGGAGCGCGACCGCCTGGCACGGCAACAGGAGGGTGCGGTTCGCCAACTGCGAAGCCGCTACGAATCTCTGACCGCCCGCGAGCGCGAAGTCATGGCCTTAGTCGTTTCAGGCAGGCTGAATAAGCAAATCGCTTCTGAGCTCGGAACCAGCGAGATCACGGTGAAGATCCATCGCGGGCACGTGATGCGCAAAATGCAGGCTGAATCACTGGCGGAACTGGTCAGAATGGCGGCCAAGCTCGAGGCTCCATCGGGCCAAAAGTAGCCGAAAACGCCGCCATCCGACCAAATCGCTTCACGTAAGCAATCCCTCAGGGCGGTATTAACTTACTCATACTAAGGCATAATTGCGCCCTCGTTTAGGGGGCGGTACCTTTTCAGTATGGTTACACAGGGAAAAACGAAACTAGTGGCGATCGTCGATGATGACGACTTAATGCGTAGTGCATTAAGGGGGCTGCTGAAGTCTGCGGGAATGCCGGCGCAAGAATTCTCGTCGGCAGAGGAATTTTTGAAGTCCGGTGCGCAAAACGAGACAGCATGTCTGATCGCGGACATCCGCATGCCAGGCATGTCTGGTCTGGAATTACAGGCCCAGCTGAACGCCGAGCGGTGCAGAATTCCGACCATCTTCATTACAGCGCACGGCGACGCACGAATGCGAATGCAGGCGTTGCGAGCAGGGGCATCGGAGTTCCTGTCAAAGCCTTTCGACGATGAGGTCCTGCTGCAGATTGTTCAAGCAGCTCTTGAGAGTTGAACCCATAACCAGCGTTCATGCGTGCCCAGGAGGTCCTCTGTGGGAACTTCGCAACAATTCGGACTCGGATGTGGCAACCAGGCTTGGAAAGAACGTAGATTCGAGCAAATCATCGGTAGCAGTCCTGCTCTGGAACAGGTTCTCGAGCAAGTCGAACGCGTGGCTTCTACAGGTTCCACGGTTCTCATCCAAGGAGAAACCGGCACGGGCAAAGAACTGATCGCGCACGCGATTCACAATCTCAGCCCGAGGTGTGGACAACCGTTTGTAAGACTGAATTGCGCGGCCATTCCACTGGATCTTCTGGAGAGCGAATTGTTCGGCCATGAGAAGGGCGCCTTCACCGGTGCGATTGCGCAGAAGATCGGGCGCTTCGAAATGGCCGACAAGGGTACGCTGTTCTTGGACGAAGTCGGTGACATCCCTCCTGCGTTGCAACCCAAGCTTCTGCGTGTATTGCAGGAGCAGGAGTTCGAGCGACTGGGTAGCGCCCGCACCCACAAAGTGGACGTTCGGCTCGTGGCCGCTACCCACCGTGATCTGATGGAGATGGTGAAGGGGGGCGAATTCCGTAGCGACCTTTATTATCGTCTGAATGTGTTTCCTGTTCTCCTGCCGCCGCTGCGCGCACGTCGTGAGGACATTCCATGTCTGGTTGCGCATTTCGTAGAGATGTTTGGGCGGCGGATGGGTAAGCAGATCGAGCACATTCCTCCCGCCACGATGTCTGCGCTCGGCTCGTACCATTGGCCCGGCAATATTCGTGAACTGCAAAACCTGATCGAACGAGCGGTGATACTTTCAAACGATGGCGTTTTGCCGAATCCCTTGCCATCGACTGGGACACAAGATGTCATAGTCCCTCGCGCCGCAACTACTCTGAGGGATTCCGAGCGAGCTGTCATCTTACAAACCCTTGAGCGAGTGGGTTGGGTGATTGGTGGGCCCAAGGGAGCGGCCACCAAGCTTGGCCTGAAACGCACCACGCTCATACACAAGATGCACAAGCTGGGGATTTTCCGTCCTGGCTTGGAGAGAAGCCAGGATGGGATGCGGCCAGCGCAGGCGCACCCGCAATCGCTCTAGTAAAGCTGATTTCCCGCGATAGGATCTTCGTCGATCTCTGCCATTCGCAATCGGCGTGGACGATACTAATACGTCCGACTTCATTGAAGCCGAGTTGGAATTTTATGGTGGTCCACGCTTCTCGGTTACGGATTGGAATTGCTGCTCATCAATTTGCCGCAGCACTCGGGTCGATCCGGCAAAGTGGAACGGTCCCACCCGCCACCCAAAGCCTCAATCAACAACACCGCGCTCGCCATTCGTCGTCCAAGGATATTCACTGCGGTGACTTCATCCGACAAAGCGGCGTTTTGAGCGGTAATCACTTCCAGATAGCTGGTGACTCCACCTTCGTATCGAGTAGTGGATAGCGAAAGCGAGCGTTGCGCCGCTTGTACAGCAGTAGCTTGAGTGCCCGCCTCTTGCTCGAGGATTCGCAAAGCAGCGAGATTGTCCTCAACCTGCTGGAACGCGGTCAGAACGGTTTCACGGTAGTATGCGACCGAAGAGTCATAGCCTGCTTTTGCTTCCTCGGACAGAGCACGTCGCCGGCCCACATCGAAAATCGTCATCGAGGCGGAAAGACCAATCGACCATATCGCGCTTGGTCCTTGAAGCAATGTCGTGATCGTGCCGCTGTTGAAGCCGCCTTCACCCACAATATTGACGAGAGGGTAATAAGCTGTTTTGGCCAGCCCGACCTGGGCATTGGCGGAGGCCACCCGCCGTTCTGCCCCCGCAATATCCGGACGCCTTTCCAGCAACTCCGAAGGTACGCCAACGGGGATCGGTGGCGGGGGCGTTGCGAGCGGCAATGCTGGAAGACTGAAACCGGCTGGAGGCCTGCCGATCAGTATCGCAACCGCGTGCTCGTACTGGGCCCGGGCGACTCCGACATCAATCATCTGCGCTCTGGTGGTTTCGAGGATCGTCCTGGCTTGCTCCACTTCCACTTCGGAAGCAAGGCCTCCGTTGTATCGGTCCAAATTCAGTTGCAGCGCTTGTTCGTACTGCGCAACCGTGTCTTTCAACAATTTTTCTTCAGCATCCAACGTGCGTGCTGAAAAGTAATCGATAGCGAGGCTGGCATGCAGGCTCAAGTTCACTACAGCCAGATCCGCGGCGCTGGCTTGCGCTTGCGCGCGGTAAGACTCCACATTACGACTGACGCGTCCCCACGCGTTGGTCTGGTAGGACAAATCAAGCGGCAAGGTGAAGTCATTAAAAGTAATGCCATTGAATATTGAGGTTTGCGGCGGACGGTTATTGGAATACCGGCTGCGGGTCGCCGAAGGATTCGCCGTGATTGTGGGATAGTAATCGGCGCGTTGGTAGCGCAAGGCGGCCCGGGCTTGTTGATATTGAGCTGTCGCTGCTTTCAGGTTCTGGTTGGAAACATTGATCTGCTGCTCCAACGAGTTTAACTGGGAATCCTGAAACAGTTCCCACCAGTTTCCGCCCAGGTTGTGGTCATTGGGTTGGGCAGTCTTCCAGTTTCCCATCTCCTGGTATGCGGGTGGGGCCGGGGTCGCCGGAGTTTTGTATTTAGGCCCCACAGCACAGCCGGCAAGCTGAAGAACCGCGGCGAGAAGGAGAAACGCGGTCGAGATTGGCCGCCGGGAGTCCGCGTCGAGGATTCTCATTTGCGGAGGCATCAATTCGTATCCCCAGGCAGTGTGGCGTTCACGATTTGAACCTGCTGTCCGCTAACGAGAGAATCGGGTGGATTCAGAACTACCTGATCATCCGCCTTCAGACCGGCGACGATCTCTATTTCAGCTCCGAAATCATGTCCCGGAGTGACTTCTGCAAGCACGACCTTTCCATCTCTGACAACACCGACCTGTAAGTGTTGTGATCGGAAAATAAGCGTGTTCACCGGAATCAGAAAGGTGGAGCCCTGCCCGGGAACCTTCAGGTGCACCTCTGCATAAGATCCGGTGAGCAGAGTCCCCTTGGGATTATCGACATCGATCTCCGCCAACAGCGTGCGCGTTGTCATATTGATGGCGCTGGCAGTGCGTACTAACTTTCCCTGAAATCTCTCGCCGGGAAATTCGGCTAGCA
>Ga0210399_10003774_pt1 | contig 11808 bp, 10 predicted proteins | sample IncBWC14MmetaG_FD_150865 | JGI IMG/M metagenome (GOLD analysis project Ga0210399, IMG submission 150865) | Forest soil microbial communities from Barre Woods Harvard Forest LTER site, Petersham, Massachusetts, United States - Inc-BW-C-14-M | ecosystem: Environmental > Terrestrial > Soil >...
AAGGTATTTCCCGCAGTCAGATTCTGCACGCCGGGCAGGGAGCTGCCGACGCCGGAATGGCAACCCGAGCAGATGGGCGTGAAGATCTGTGTTTGCAGTTGAGTGAGCGTGACCTGCGGCGGCGGGGGCGGTGCGTTGTTCGCGACCGTCACCACGCTGGCAGTCGAGCTGCCGACATTGCCGTCCGCGTCGGTCGCCGTGGCAGTGAGGCTGACTTGGCCATCGGTAACAGTGGTGGTGTCCCATTGAATGCTGAATGGCGAGGCAGCTGCGCTGGCGATGAGCGTGCCGTTCGCCTTGAAATCCACCTTGGCGATTCGGATGGGATCGGTGACCGTAGCGCTCAATGCGACGGTACCCGAGAGGTTGCCCGTGGGTACCGTCAGGGCAACCACCGGCGGCGCATTGAGCACCGGCGGCGTGGAGCCCAGATCGATGCGGCCGTACAGGCCGTCGGCTTCGCTGTTGGTGCCGGCCGCAAAGAACAAAGTATTGTGCGGTTGGTTGTTAGCGTCATTGCCGAAGGCGATGCCCCAGAGTCCCGGAGTTGCGATCGGCGTGTTGCCGGCATCGCTGATGGTGCCGAGCGGGGTACCGGCGGCCGCGTCATAGGCGTTGATCTTGCCATCGCCGAAATTGCCGACCAGCAGCGCGTTGCTGAACGTGCCGAAATCCGCAGGCGCAAGCGCCATGCCCCACGGCGCATTCAGCGCCCCGGTGGCGATGAGTTGCTTGACCAACTGTCCGTTGGTGTCATAGATATCGACGTATCCGAGACCGGCGCCGCTGGTGTTGTCGTGATTGTCGGGCGCCAGTTGCTGCGCATAGGTGACGTAGATTTGCGTGGCGCCGCTGGCGCCGTTAGCGATGGCTTGAATGCCGAAGGGCGCATACCCGGCTGGAATGCTGGGATCGGCGAAGGTGAAGGCCGTCGCGGAAGTCGCTTGTTTGGCAAAGCCGGTGTTGAACACATCGATCTTGGCGTTGTGAAAGTCGGTGGCATACAGGAACAAGGCGCCCGCGTTCTTGGCGATCGCCAGACCCTTGTAAACGGCGCCCCCGGCGTCGCTGTACATGGTTATTGCATGGGTGCGATCGACGGACGGCGACCACCCGGCAATCATGCCGCCCTCGCCGTCGAAGATGAACAACGCGGAGCCCGAAGTGGCGCCGGCGGTGACCGTGAAATCGGCGGCGCTGCTGTTCGACACAACCCCGCTCGGATTGAATGCGGCGCCGCCGGCGCCGGCCGCGAACGCCACAACCAGCTGGCTGGCCGCGGGCTGCGGCTGCGATTTGCCGTCGCCGTCGTACAGCGTCGAGGTCTGCGTGCCGTTGTTTGCAATCCATGCCGGCGCGCTGCCCGCGGGGATCGACAACCCCCATGGATTGACCAGATTGGCATCCACGTTCATGGCATTGCCGGCCGCATTGTCAGCGACCAGATTGGTAACCGAGAAAGCGCTGGCCGCGGTAACAGTGAGCGTCGCGGTCCTGCTGTTGCTGGAGTAGGCGCCGCCGCTGCAGGTCAACGTGTACATGTCGGTGCCGGCGCTGGTCGGCGTTACGGTGAGCGTGCCGCTCAAAGGCTCTTTTCCGCTCCACGCACCGCTTGCGGTGCAATTCGAACCGGCAGTCACCGACCACGTAACGGTTGCGGATTGTCCGGCCACCACCGTCGTCGGCTGCACGCTTATCGTTATCGGCGTGGGGCTCGGAGAGCTGCCACCGTAACCGCCGCCGCCGCCGCAGCTTTGCAGAATCAACAGGCAAAGAATCCCCATCAAGCCGCCGCTAGCGGCACGAATAATATTCATCGTGGCCCCCAAAAATTTATCGAATGTGATCGTCGGTCGCGAGGTACGTGTCAAACGCAGCGAGAAAGGTTTAACCTCAGCGGTCACTGCGTGGATGTCGATGAAATTAATTATTTGGAAAATGATGTTCGAAAAACGCCCGGGCGACCGTGAAAAATCAGCGCCGCGCGCCGCTACCATTGCGCTGCTTGGAATATTTTTGCTTGCAGCCGAGCCGGGTGCGGCGGCTGATGTATGGGGCGGTTCGCTGGCGGTGACCAGCGATTACTTCGTGCGCGGCATATCACGCAGCAACGATCAAGCCACGCCGCAGTTGGACTTGCACTATTCGAACAGCGCGGGATTGTTGGCCGGCGTGTTTGCGTCCAACACGCAAATCAATTCCTTTGAGCCCCGCAATGCCGAGCTGAGTGCATTCATCGGATTCGCATGGAGCGCTGGCGAGGACTGGCGCACAAAAATTCTCGTCAGCCACTATGCGTACCCGTGGAACAACGCGGGCACGCAGTACAACTACGATGAGCTCGATGTGGATCTCGCCTACCAAGGCTGGCTGCACTTGAGTGTGGGCTACTCGCCGAACTCACCGCGTTATGTGCCCTATCCCTATGACAGCCTTCTGGGAGTGACGGAGAAATCAGCAGAGGTCAGTTTGCAAAGACCGGTCGTCGGTAAGCTGTCGGCCACTGCAGGGGTCGGTTACAGCCACTTGGGTGGACCCTTTTCGGGCGGTTACACCTACTGGAGCGTCGGGGGCTCCTATGATCTGCAAGCCGTGTCCCTCGTGCTGTCATATGTAGACACCTCGGCAGAAGCTAAGTCATTGTTTTATAATGAGGCGGCAACGGGGCGCTGGACAGGAACGGTGATCTGGCGCTTCTGATCTAAAGACGCGCGCAACTCTTTGCGAGCCTAAAGGTACTAACGGGAGATGAACGCGATCAGGAGTGGTTCTTGCCGATGACGACGCTGGGCAAAAATTCGCCCAAGGAGCACGACAGCGCGCTGCTCCGGGCAGTTGCGGCCGGCGACCGGCGCGCGCTGGCGGAACTGTATCTTGGCTATCATCGGCGCCTGGCGCGATTCCTGTCGCGCTTTACCCCGCGCTATGAAAACATCGAAGAGATCATCAACGATACATTCATGGTCGTTTGGCAGAACGCCAATGATTTTAGAAACGCCTCGCTGGTCTCCACATGGATTATCGGCATCGCATATCGTACGGCGTTGAAGTCGTTTCGCAGCCAGAAAAATCACGCCGACATGGGCAGCCTGGACGACCACCCCGAGCAGACCGTCGATCCCACCAACGAAACCGAAGTTCAGGACTGGCTGCAACACGGTTTGAGCAGCCTGCCGATCGAACAGCGATTGACTCTGGAGCTCGCCTATCACATGGGCCATTCCCTGGAGGAAATCGCCGCGATCACCGACTGCCCGGTGGGAACCGTCAAGGCGCGCATGTTTCACGCGCGCGAGAAATTACGTCGTAGCCTGCCTGCTTTAAGCGGCGCGGCGATCGAAAGCCCGGCGAGGATCGGATGACCAACAATCGCGGTGCCGGAGAATCCGATCACGAAGAGGTCGCCGGCCTCATACCCTGGTATGTCAATTCGAGCCTCCCCGATCTGGAGCGGCTCAAGGTCGATGCGCACCTCGCCGGCTGTGCGGCTTGTCGCGCCGAACTGTTCGCGGAGCAGCAGATCTTCGAGCGCATCAATGGGGCGCCGGCCGTGGAATACATGCCCGCGGCATCGCTCAAGCGCCTGCAGGCGCGGCTCGATATCCAGCAGAGCCCGACACCCGCGATGGATGCGTCTGGATCCCCGGCAGTTGGCAGCAGTCGCGTACCGAAGCAAGGATGGAAGGCCGCGTCAATCGCCGTCATGGCGATTTCGATCAGCTTGCTGCTGGCCGACCGCTGGGTGCAATTTCGCGGGCAACAAGCAGCCCCGAATTACCGCACGGTGACCAACTCGCCGCCGCGCGCGCGCGATGAAGTGATTCGCGCCGTGTTCGCGCCGACGATCACGTTGGTGGACATGCAGGCGATCCTCGAGGAGGCGCAATTGCGAATTGTGTCCGGCCCCACTGAAGCGGGGGTGTATTCGCTGGCCGCGAATTCCAGCCGTCCGGTGCGCGCATCGCTCGCGCTGCTGCGCCAGCACCCGGCGGTTCGCTTCGCAGAGCAGACTCGCGAGGAGCCAGAACCGGGCGATAAGCCATGATTCGATGGGCGGCAATCGGTGCCATGATCGCGTTGGCGTGGGGCTGCAGCAGCGCGCCGGTGCACATCGATTCGCGCGCGCTGGGCAATCAAGTGTCGAACTCTCCCGAGCGATTCATCATTGCCGCGGTGGAGAACGAGCCGGTGGCGTATGTGGCGCATGCCGGCAGCACGCCGCGCGGTTACGACGCGGTCGCGGCCTACGGCCCATCCGCGCACGCCCGCCAGGTGATGCGCTCGCTGGAGAGCGAATACGGCTTGCGGGAGGTGAGCGCCTGGCCCATCGAGCCACTGCACGTGCATTGTGCAGTGCTGGAACTTCCCGCCGGCAGCGACCGCGATGCCGTGCTCGCTGCGCTGGCAAAAGATCCGCGGGTGAAGCTGACGCAGCCATTACAAACCTTCGCGACCCGCACCGAGAATTACAATGATCCCTACGTTGGGCTGCAGCGCGGTTTCCAGCAGATGGATGTGGCCGACGCGCATCCGTGGTCACGGGGCGAGGGCGTCAAAATCGCCATCATCGATACCGGCGCCGACATCCTGCATCCGGATCTCAAGGCCAGCATCGCGGCCGCGGCGAATTTCGTCGATGCCGATGACGCGCAATTTCGGCGCGATCGCCACGGCACCGAAATGGCCGGTGTCATTGCCGCGGTTGCGAACAATGGAGAAGGCATCGTCGGCATCGCGCCGGGCGCACGTCTGCTGATTTTCAAGGCATGTTGGCAGGCACGCGCGGGTGTTGACGACGCGCGCTGCAATTCGTTCACTCTGGCGCGGGCGCTCGCGGCGGCCTTCACTGCACACGCGCAGGTAATCAATTTGAGTCTCGCCGGCCCGGACGATCGCTTGCTGGGCGACCTCATTCGCGAGGGGCAACGACGCGGCGTCGTGTTCGTGGGTGCCGCCACTGACGCAGCGGAGGGCCCAAATGGCCTGCTGCACCAGGCGGGGGTCATCGAAGTCGCAAGCGCGGAGTCTGCGGGTGCGGCGATCGGAACCGCGCTGTATGCGCCGGGGCGCGAGATTCTGACACTGCTCCCCGGTGGGCGCTACGATTTTGCCAGTGGCGCCTCGATCGCGACGGCGCAAATTAGCGGTGTCGTGGCACTGATGCTGGCCAGGGAACCCGGACTCTCGGCTGAAACGGCTTATCGCCTGCTGCGCGACACCAGTTCTTCACCCGCCAGCGCGAACGGTGACATCAAAGGAGTCGATGCCTGCGCCGCGGTGGTGACATTGCTGCACCAAGGGTCATGTCATCCCCAGGATCGCGGCCAGCGCGTCGCGCTGCATTAGTGGCGGCCGTCGGCGAGCCTTAGTGGGCTTGCGGCCGTTTGAGCAAGTCGCCGCGATCGACGGAACGCACATTCAGGTGCAGCTGCGTGGCGCCGCGCATCGCCGTCAAAGGCACCCCGGTGCCCGCCGGTCCCAGCGCCCACAGACGCCGATAAAAATCCGGCAGGGTGTCCACTTCATTCTCCGCCACCCGGCTGATGACATCGCCTTCGCGAATGCCGGCTTGTTGCGCCGGACCTCCCTCGACAATCCCGGTGACATAGACCTTGCCGGCGACTTCCACCGCGTAGATTCCCAACCAGGGACGCGGCCGGCGCTGCGCTCTGCCGGTTGACTTCAAACTGTTCAGAATGGGCTTGAGCAGGTCGATCGGCACGAACATGTTGGCGTTGATTTCTTCCCCCGCGATCAATTCACGCACCAATAAGGATCCCAATCCCACCAGTGCGCCGCTGTGATCAATCAAAGCAGCGCCGGACCAATGTGGGTGGGCCGGAGCGGCGAATATCGCGTCCTCGAGCAGGTATTCCCACGCGCCGGCAAATTCGCGACACGCCAAAACACGCGCGCTCTGCGGGGCGGCGAAATCCCGCGCGCTCACCACGTGCACCTGGCTGCCGGGATGCAACTCGGCTGAAGATCCCATCGGAACGGGCGCAACATCCAATCTCTGCAGCGGCAGCACCAAGCCGAATCCCGTTACTTGATCGTACGCCAATGGGTGCGCCGCCACTTCCCGACCCTCGGCGTCGGTGAGCCACACGTCGGTGGCCTCGGTCATCAGATAGCCGATGGTCAATACCAATCCGCCGGTTTCGATGACCACGCCATTGCCGGTGCGATGGCTTCCCAATATGCCTGCGGTAAATGCGTCTTCGGGGACGACCGCGCGCAGCTTGATCACCGATGCAGCGATGCTGTTTAGATCGAGTCCCGTCATTTGACCGCCAGTTCCGCGAAGATAAGCACATTACTGCAATTCGTTGCACCGAGGGAGCGCGCAATTGAGAATCGTTCGCAAAGGCTCGAATTCTTGCGCGTGCGGCTGCAATTCACGAACGCAAATTTAAATGAATATTCACCAGCAAAGAGATTCGAAATGGGGAAAAATGACGCAATCTTCCAAGCCATCGAGGGACGCACATGCAATCTAAGATTTCACGCCGCTCTGTCGTCAAGGGCGGCCTCATAGCCGGAGCCCTGTTGCCCACCATCGGCCTCGTGTCGCGCGACGCCGAAGCGGCGGCACTTCCACCGCTCGATCCGAAGGACCCCTCCGCCGCCGCGCTGCACTTCGTGACTGACGCGACCAAAGTCGTTGCGGCGTCGAATCCGACGTACAAACCCACCCAGAAATGCGGCAATTGCGCCCAGTACCAGGGCAAAGCCGCCGATGCCACGGCGGGCTGCAATATATTTGCCGGCAAAAGCGTGCCAACCGGCGGTTGGTGCATGGTCTGGGTGCAAAAAACCGGCTGATCGCAGCGGCGTCGACCGGCATCACGGAACGATGCGCCGGTTAGGATCAAGCTTTGAGGGTGTGGCGGCATCCCATCCTCAAAGCAATTCTAGGCGTCTACATCGTCTGGGGCGCCTGGCATTGGTATGCCGGGCGGCCGGTTCGCCCGCCCGACGGCGTACTCGCCCAGGAGGAGCCGCGGCAAACCAATATTGTGAACGGCGGGTCGCTGCAAATCGGCCACTGGACCTTGACGGTCCGCGCCGACTACGAGATCACCGCGCGAGTGTTGGGGCGCGAATCCTACCACTTTGATGCACTGGCAGATCTCATACCCGAAGACCTGGCGTTGGGTTGGGGACCGATGTCGGACAGCCGCAATCTGCGAACCATCGAGATTTCACAGTCCAACCGCTTTTACTACTGGCACGCCGGCGCCGGCACGCCCATCGGCAGAGAGGCGATCATCAGCCACAGTGCCAATACCCACGTGATTCCACAGAATTCGGCGATCTCACGGCAGCTCTCGCGCCTGCGGCCCGGCGAAGTCGTGACGCTGCGCGGCGAGTTGGTTGATGGGCTGCGCAATGACGGCAGATGGATCAAGACATCGCTGGTGCGCGACGATACCGGGCCGGGTGCATGCGAAGTACTATTGGTCACAGAGATCGACTGAGACCAAAAGGGGGCGAGCAATGGCGCGCGGCATCGACGAGGCGGTACGCGAAGCCTGCCTGTGGCTGCCTGAAGCCGAGGAATTCCTGTCGCACGGTTCGCCAAACTTCAGGGTTCGCGGCAAAACCTTTGCGGCTTATGTGATCAACCATCACGGCGACGGACGGGTCGCACTGTGGCTCAATGCCATGCCCGGCTCGCAGGAGCTGCACGTACGCACGCAGCCCGAACATTTTTTCGTGCCACCGTACGTCGGGCCGCGCGGCTGGTTGGGCGTAATCTTGAATCGCGGCATCGACTGGAACCGGGTCGCTGCGCTGGTTCGCGAAGCCTACGAAAAAGTGGCGCCGCCGAAACTCAAGCTGCTCATCGGCAAGACACCCAAGCTCGCGGCGCCCAGCAATGATTTGCGCGCAAGTCGAATCGATGCATTCAAAACGCCGCGTGCGCGCGCCGTGCTGAAGAAACTGCGCACGCTTTGCCTGCGTTTTCCGGAGTCGAGCGAGGCGCGCCAATTTGGATCCCCCGCGTGGCTCGCGGGCAAGAGAACCTTCGCAATCGCCCGCTACGCCGCCGCGCGCTTGACGTTGTGCTTTTGGGTGGGCGTCGACCAGCAAGGATTGCTGACCGCGGATTCGCGATATCAAGTGCCGCCGTATTTCGGTCACAACGGATGGGTTGCGCTCGATGTCAGCACGACATGCGACTGGAACGAAGTCAACGGGTTGGCCGTGTTGAGCTATCGGCACTTCGCCCTGAAGCGCATGTTGCGCGAATTCGGCGAGGATTAGACGCCCGAACTCGCGGCGATGGCCAAACTCAAGGCGCCGAGCACTCCGGCCTGCGCCCCGAGACCTGGCAGCGTCACATAGCGATCTGTGTCCTCGAGAATTTCGCGGCGGTCCATATAGCCGCCGAGCCAATGCAGCATGCGCCGTTGAATACCCGGCAATAACCGCAGTTGGGTCATGACGCCCCCGCCCATGATGATGCGTTGCGGCGAGAGTGTGAACACGAGCTGGGCGCAGAGCTGTCCTAGATAATCCGCTTCCAGCTCCCATTGCGGATGCGCGGCGTCGAGATTCTGAAGTTCGGCTCCCGCGCGCGCCACGATGGCCGGCCCCGACGCCAGTCCCTCGAGGCAATCGCGATGAAAAGGGCAGACGCCGTAGAAATCCACATCCAATGGGTGGCGCTGCGGGCGGATATGTCCAATCTCGGCGTGCATGAGGCCGTGCAACGGCGCGCCGCGCACCAGCACTCCGCCGCCGATTCCGGTGCCGACAGTCACGTACACCAGGTTGCCGACATCGCGCGCCGCGCCCCAACGATGTTCCGCCAGCGCCGCGGCATTCACGTCGGTGTCAAACCCAATGGGACAGGGGAATTCCTGCGCCAACATTGCCACGATCCCGGTATCGCTCCATCCGGCTTTTGGGGTGCGGCCGATGAATCCGTAGCGTGGCGACGACCGATCCAGATTGACAGGGCCAAAAGAAGCGATGCCAATGGCGGCAAGGGTGCCGAACTTCAGGCTGTTTGCGCGCAGGAAGTCACGGGCAGCGGACAGTGTCGCGGCAGGTTCGGTGGTGGGGAAGCGCGTCTGGGCATGAATTTGGCCCGAGGCGTCGCCGATGGCGCAGACAAACTTGGTGCCACCCGCCTCGACGGCGCCGAACATGCGTGTTGCGCGGCTCACAGAATCCTCTGGTTTTGGACTCCTTGGAGCATAGCGCATCCCAGGTTCGCTATAATGCCGGTCCGAAGTCACTGAAGTGAGCGCCTCATGAATGTTCCCAGCGCCGCAGCGCGCGCCATGATCGAGCGCTTGATCGGATTCAACACGGTGTCGCGCGACTCGAATCTTGGTTTGATTGAATGGGTGCGGGACTACCTGGTGGGCTTGGGTGCGAGCACGCGGCTGACTCACGATACAACGGGCAAGAAGGCCAATCTATTCGCGACGCTCGGGGATTCGAAGAAGCCGGGCCTGATTCTTTCCGGGCACACGGATGTGGTGCCGGTGGACGGCCAGGATTGGAATACTGATCCTTTCGTCGCCACCGAGCGGGACGGCAGGCTCTATGCGCGGGGCTCTGCCGACATGAAGGGATTCATCGGCATCATTCTTACGCAGGCGCCGAAATTCATCGCCGCGCTCAACGACAATCGGCTCGATGCGCCACTGCACTATGCGTTGAGCTACGACGAAGAGGTGGGTTGTCTCGGGGTGCGCGGCTTGATCCGCGATTTGGAAGAGAACGGCATACGCCCGGCCGGCTGCGTGGTCGGGGAACCGACATCCATGCAACCCATCATCGCTCATAAGGGAACGCATCGATTTCGCTGTTGCGTGCACGGCCGGGAGGCGCATTCCAGCTACGTCACTTACGGCGTGAATGCCATCGAATATGCGGCGCGGCTGGTGGTGTTCATTCGTCAGATCGCCGACCGGCTCGCGCAAATCGAACAACGCGATTACGGATTTACCGTCCCCTATACGACGCTGTCGACCGGCTTGATTCAGGGCGGCATTGCCGCCAATGTGGTGCCCAAGGACTGCACATTTCAATTCGACATTCGCACCTTGCCGCAGACCTCGGCAGAGGCGCTGTATCAGGAAATCCGCGCTTATGCGGAACGATTGGCAACGGAGATGCGCGCGATTGACGAGAAATCCGGCATCGATTTGCAGTGGCTGAGCCAGACCGTGGGACTGGCCGCGGCGGAAACCGACGCGATCGTGCAGTGGGCAATGCAGCTGTCGAAGAATTTCTCCGTGGGCAAAGTATCGTACGGCACGGAAGCTGGACTTTTTCAAAAGATGGGCGTCCCGACGGTGATCTGCGGACCCGGCGACATTGCGGAAGCGCACCGCCCGAACGAATTCGTGGCCCTCGATCAACTGGCGCAGTGCGAACGCTTCATGGATCGCATCTTGGAGACCGGTTACGCGAGGGCTGATGCGAACTAGCGATCCCCTAAGCGTCACGGTGGTCAAGGGTGCCTGTCCGCATGACTGCCCGGACACCTGCGCGCTGGACGTGCACGTGCGCGATGGAGTCGCCATCAAGGTGCTGGGTTCGGCAGGTCATGCCCCCACCGCCGGGGTTCTGTGCACCAAGGTCGCGCGCTACACCGAACGCACCTACCACAAGGATCGGTTGCTGCATCCGATGCGACGCATCGGCACAAAGGGGGAAGGGCGATTCGAGAGAATCAGCTGGGAGGAGGCCATTGCGATCGTCGCGGACCGGCTCAAACCCCTTGCCGCTGTCCCCGAGCAGATCCTCCCCTACAGCTATGCGGGAACCATGGGCTTGGTGCAGGGAGAATCGATGTCGATGCGATTCTTCCACAAGATCGGCGCCAGCCTCTTGGACCGCACGATCTGCTCTTCGGCGGGCAGTGTCGGACACGAGATCACCTTGGGATCTCGCATCGGGATCGATGTGGAATTGGCGGATCAGGCCAAGTTGATTATTTTCTGGGGCTCGAATGCCATTACCTCCAGCGTGCACTTCTGGGCGCGCGCCCAAGAGGCCAAACGCCGCGGCGCGACGCTGGTCGCGATCGATCCCTACCGGTCGCTGACCGCGGAGAAATGCCACCGGCACCTGGCGCCCTTGCCCGGCACCGATTCGGCGCTGGCGCTTGGACTGATGCACGTGCTGATCCGCGATGATCTCATCGATCACGACTACGTGGAGCGCTACTGCCTCGGCTACGAGCAGCTGCGCGAGCGCGCCGGCGCCTATGATCCGGAGAGAGTCGCAGCCATCTGCGGCATCAGCGCCGCGGAGATCGAGTGGCTGGCGCAAATCTACGGCAGTACACGGCCGGCGTTGATCCGGGTGAATTACGGCCTGCAGCGCGTGCGCGGCGGCGGCATGGCGGCGCGCAACATTGCCTGCCTGCCGGCGCTGGTCGGCGCATTTCGCGACGCGGCCGGCGGAGTGTTCCTGTCGACCTCGGGCAACTTCAATGTGGATCAGCAAGCGCTGTCGCGCCCGGATCTTCTGGCAGGGCGCAGACCGCGCACCATCAACATGTCGACGATTGGGCACGCGCTGTTGAACAATAGCGCGCCGGTCCGCGCGGTCATCGTCTATAACTCGAATCCGCTGGCCATTGCGCCGGATTCCAAGCGGGTGGCGCGCGGCTTCGCGCGCGAGGACTTGTTCACGGTGGTGCTGGAGCACTTTCAGACCGATACCGCCGACTATGCGGATATCCTGCTTCCGGCCACCACGCAGCTCGAGCACCTGGACGTGGTCAAGCCCTACGGGCACTACTACATGGTGGCCAATAATCCCGCGATCAAACCC
>Ga0210399_10003775_pt1 | contig 11808 bp, 16 predicted proteins | sample IncBWC14MmetaG_FD_150865 | JGI IMG/M metagenome (GOLD analysis project Ga0210399, IMG submission 150865) | Forest soil microbial communities from Barre Woods Harvard Forest LTER site, Petersham, Massachusetts, United States - Inc-BW-C-14-M | ecosystem: Environmental > Terrestrial > Soil >...
TGATTTGCCGTACGGTCATTCCGGGATCGCATGCGACGAGGATAATCAACTCTAGCAGCAATAGAGTTCGGATGGACGTTCCACCCCGACCACGTGGGATGCCATTCAATTTCATGCGACACCTTCGCGACAACACAATGATCGCACGAGAGCAGAGGCAATTGGCGTAACAGTGCACCGTGAAAGGCGCTGGACTCCAGCGGGTGAAACTCCCGCCCCGGGAACTGGTTCGCTCCGCCCGGCAGCCGCAAGACGACGCAAGAGTCCCCTCGGCGGATTCCTGCTCGGCGGGACCTGCGATAGAGTACTAACTGTTCTCAACAGTCAGCTTGGAAATTGGGCGTCATCCCGATTCTCCCGATTCGGGTCTCTTGATTTGGGCGCTTATTCGTGGCCGCCGTGCTGGCGCAGCAGATCGACTACGTCTGGGTGGCGAAAAAAAGACGCTACACGCAGCGGCGTTCCGCCGCGGTTGTCCTTGGCATTGACCTCGGCGTTGTTGATCAGCAACAATTCCGCAACATCCTTGTGGCCCGACCGCGCTGCCCGGTACAGAGGCGTTTCGCCTTGTGCGTTTTTCGCATTGACCTCGGCGTTGCTGGCCAGCAGCAATTCCATCACATCCTTAAAGCCGCTCATCGCGGTGATGTGTAGGGGTGTATTGCCATCGTTGGATTTGGCACTCACGTCGGCATGTCTCGCCAGCAGCAATTTCGCCACCTCCAATTTCGCCTCATCTTTGTAGCCTTTTAACGAAGCCAAGTGCAAAGCAGTCTCGCCTTTCTTGTCCTTGGCATTGATGTCGCACTTGTTCGCCAGCAGCAATTCAACCACATCAACGTGACCACTGTTGGTCGCCAAATGCAAAGGCGTTTTGCCATCGTCGTCTTTGCCATTGACTTCGGGCCAGTGAGCAAGCAGAACTTCGGCTACGTCTTTGTATCCGTTCAATGCCGCCAGATGCAGAGGCGTATCGCCGTTACTGTCCGCGGCGTCCACATGGGCATTGCTGGTCAGCAGCAATTCCGCCACGTCTCTGTGACCAGTAGGAGACGACAACGGGAACGCCGTCAGTGACTCGTAACCAATGGTCGCCGCAGTGTGCAAAGGCGTCCTGCCGCGGTAGTCCTCGGCATTGACGTCGGCATGACTAGCCAACAGAAATTCCGCGAGATTCTTGTAGCCAAAATACGCCGCCCAGTGCAACGGCGTATGGCCGCCGTCGTCTCTGCTGAACGCCAGATCAGGATTGCTTTTTAGCAGCGCCTTGACTTTTTCCAAGTCGCCGCTCTTGGCCGCGACATGAATCTCGCTGGAGAAGGCAAGGCTGTTCCAACCCAGCGCGACCAGCATGAACAGTGTGACAGCGTCCCAGCGGGGAGTTGGAGAATGGCGGAGTCGGCTAATGAACAATCGCATATTGATCGTTGCTCCGATCCGCTGGTTGCCAGTGCAATTCCTTACCAGTCATACAGTTTATTTACCTCAATGACCAGCGGTCAAAACGTGACGTCACTTGATATCGCCAACTACGGATTATTACTGGCCAATCAGTATTCCTTGCCTTTGGCCACCAGATTCTTGATTGTCGCCACAAGAGAGTTCATCGCTTTGTCAAAATTCTTGCGAGCAGTTGCATCCCGATTTGCAGCAATTGCGACCTGATTAAGTGTCCAGAGGGTAATGTGGCTCTTCGGATCGAGAATCAGGAGCCGCAATTGCTGGGAACGCTCTTGAAACACGAGGTGAATTTCAAACACAACGTCCGCGTCGGTGGGAGTTGACACCAACTCATACTTTCCCCAACTCTTTATTTCGGCATACAACTCATTGTAGGTCAGGCTTGGATCGTGCTTTGGATCATAGTCCAACCAAGTATCTTCGCCGCCATTTGAAATGAAAATCTTCTTGGCCGCGAGAATTTGGCTTGGAACCGGAGCTGGAGGCGGTGCGGGTGGTTCTTCGGCGATGAGCACGGGAATGCTCGCGGTTGTCACCCAAGTGATTAGACACAAAGCTGCTCGTTGCATGGCGGTAGACATTCCTCTCCTCCAAGGTTACGATCGCTCCCGACCAACAACGGTTTGCTAATCCGACTCCGAAGTTGACCGATGTTGCGCAGATAAGTGTACCCTTTCGCCAATTGGCGATTACGCTCATCGAGGGGTTGAGCGTTATCGCCTTTACAACAACAAGCCGCAGCTTGGACAATCGCTATCGTGAAGAAGGTCTTGCGGACTGTTTATTACTGCTCTTGGGGAGTCGCGCTCTACTTTTTTGTCCAAGCGTATTTGAAACACGAACCGCCGTGGAGCTTTTGGGAATTCCAAGCGTCAGCAGGATTGTGCATCCTAATCTGGTGTATTTTGGCGTATCCCTATCTGCGTTCCAAAATTGGTCCAAGGCGACGGCTTTGACCTTTTTTCGGCGTAGTTGGTGACGCCTGTTAACATCAATCACGACTCGCCTTGCGTGCAAATTGATGGGTACAATCCGTTCCGAGGCCGTGTCTGCGAAACGGCGCATACTTTGTGCGCTGGCATCGGCGTGCTTGCCGGGAACCGGCCAATGGTTCCTCGGGAACAAGCGGGCGGCCGTGGGCTTCATTGTCGCGTGGCTAGCTATCGTGTCGATGTTTTGGCCTTTGCGCCTCCCGCGATTTTGCACTGCATTGGTATGCTTATTTATCGGGTCTCTTGCTCTGTCCATCTTTGCGACATGGAATGCGTTCCACGCCTCCAATGGTCTTGTCGCCAAGAGTCCTCTATGGTGGTTGATCCTCCTCGTACCCGTCGCGATGCTCGCGGCTTCGGCGCAGAGTAACTGGATGTTGCTGGCGGCGGGCTTTCGGGTCTTCAACCTGCCATCCGAATCGATGGAGCTAACAATCTCGAAGGACGACCTCATAATCGTTGATCTCTGGCGATATCGGCAGTCCAGACCCCTTCCAATGCAAATCCTCGTTTTCTCTCACGGGCATGGGTTTTGGCTGAAGCGTTTGATCGTTGGTGGAGGACACACAATAAGCGGAAAAGACGGCGATATCTTCGTGGATGATATACGTCTCACGGAGCCATACGTGCGTCATGTCGGCTACCCGCCACAGAGCACGAACAATTTCGGCCCGGTTCAGATTCCGCAAGGAAAACTCTTTGTAATGGGCGACAACCGAGATGAAAGTATAGACAGTCGAATGGCCGACTTTGGACTCGTTGACCAGGGTCGCATTGCGGGTCAAGCCCTGTACATCCTGCGCTCAAAGGACTGGCGCAGCAATGGGAAAGACCTTCAGTAGCTTTGTGGCGAGGATTATCTCCAGTCTTCTCGGCAAACTCGAACGGACAAAGTTCCCGCTTGAACCTCAGCCTTGGTGCACGGTAAGGTAGCTGAGAACGAGGAATATCGAACGTGCAACTCTGGCATCCATGGCGTTTGCTGGTAATTGCTTGGGTCGCGTTCGGTATCGTCGTCGTCGGCAGCTTTGGACAGGAATGCCGGGTGACAACGACGGTGCGTGTGCTGAGCCAGCACGGCATACCTACAGTCAGCCTTAAGCCAGAGCAGTTGAGCGCAAAGATTGGCGGTAGTCCTGCGACGGTGGTTTCGGTTGCGCAAGAGCCGAAGCCTGTAACAATTCTAGTGATCGACATCAGCAGCAGCATGAAAGAAATGTGGGGGCAATCCGTAGCCGCTGCGAAGCAAGTATCAGCGAGTGCCGGAGATAGGGTCGCCGTGGTGGTGTTTAGTGATCAGATCGTCGATGACGCCAGTGGTCGGGAACCGACAGACAAACTGCTTGATCGACTGGCTACTCTGAAGATCAGTTTGGGCGGAACCGCACTTTACGACACTCTGATGGAGGTAGCGGGTGCGGCGAAGAATCCGAACACCGCTCTGGTTGTCATCAGCGATGGCGAGGATGACGCCAGTCTCCACTCGTCTGATCAGACCGTCGATTCGTTTCTGAAGAATCGCTGGCCGCCCGTTTTTGGTCTCGTCCTTGATTATGCTCATAACCAGAGACGGCGGGAATACTTCAAGAAGATTGTGGATGGAACCGGAGGAGTTCTTGCGTATCCGTCGTCTGCGTCGAAAGTTGCTGAGGCCGCAAGCGAGGTGTCATCCGAGATAAATGCGCCGTTTACGATTATGCTGCAAGCTTCGCCGCCCGTCCTGAAACCACAGAAGCTGAAGCTAGAAATGGTAGGGCCGGATGGGAAGCCGAGTCATGGGACGAAGCTTGCTCACGTTGCCGAGATTACCGGTTGTGACGCGACACCAACTCCATCGACAAACTGAAGACAGTAGTTGGCGTAACAGTCCGCCGCGAAATCCGCTGGACTCCAGCGGGTGAAACTCCCGCAGGGGAACTGGATCGTTCCACCGCTGCTCTGATTGACCAACGGGTGGAGCGATCCTTTTGCCAGCGTTGGCTCAAACGTGGCGTAAACTGTTGGGGAAAAGTGGTCAACCCGAACAATCTAGAAGAGAGTGCCTACCTGCGCCCTCATCGCTGACGTGGGTGAATGTGCTGGTAGGTGTTTCCGCGAGGAAACAGGAAAAACACATGCGCAGAAACCGACGTTGGATCAGGATGGTCGGTTGCCTTTTCGTTATGACAATGATCGCCCAGGCGCAGACCCGAAAGCCCGGTCTGTGGGCGTTGACCACGACGATGACATGGCAACAGGCTCCGTTCCCCGCAGGCGTGGGTGATCCCACTGGTGGCGGCACACACATTACGCAGGTTTGCGTCACGCAGCAGTATTTCGACAAGTACGGCGCTATTCTTCCGCAAATAAGCGGCTGTCGTGTTACCAACCTCGTCAAGAAGGCCAACGGGATGACCGCCGACATGGAATGCACTGGAAGGATGAGCGGCAAGGGAAGCATGGAGTCCTCGTGGGCCGACGACGAGCACGCGACCGGCAAGGTGCACTTTGTCGGATCGATGCAGGTTGGGCCGAATAGCAAGCCGATGGAATGGACGACCGCTTCCAGTTCAATCTACAAAGGCATAGATTGCGGCACCGTGAAGCCCCTATCCCCCGTGGCGGAGAAGTAAGCCGCTGAACAATCCAGCGTAACCTCTCATCGATGCTCACCGTTTCTCCCACCGACCGCATCTTCATTCTTGCCGGAGCAGGAGTGAGCGCGGAAAAGCGGCATTCCAACTTTCCGTGGCTGGGTGGACTCTGGGATGTCGGAATCAGCGTCCTGATCCTGTTGCGCTCGCCTTGATCGATAATCACGCTCGACTCGCCATCTGAAGAACTAGTGAGTTTGACGAGACGATAGCAAGGAATTACGCTCCAGCTAGCCACTTTTGCCATTCGTCATAAGAAGAAAGGCCCTCCCCCATGTCACTAGGAGAATTGTTCGCCTCGATAAGAGAGCGCCGTCGTCGCTCAGTCCAGCAACCGTATGAAGAAGGGGCTCAGATTAGGAGACGGCTGCAAGAGTTGCTTGCTCTTCCTACGCCCACGCAGGTCGCAGCGCCCTTCACTAACACCCTTATTGAAAACGACCCAGCACTCGCACAAGGCCAACAGCACTGAAACATAGCCACTGGTCGAAAGACTGCCGCACTGAACCCCTCGCTGACACACTTTCAAATTACGGGAGTGCACTTCGGGTGCAAGTTACCGCCTATCTAACGGGCTATTGCAGCTTCGCGTACTCCGCCTTGGCTTCTTTCAGGATGGGGATATCGGGGTCGGCGTCTCTCCAGAGGGTGAGGAAATCTTTGTAGGCGGCGAGTGCGCGAGTGCGGGCGGCATCGGCACCTGCGCCCTGCGACGTTCTCGACTGCAAAGCGTTCGCACGCGCTACTCCCAGATGCGCCAAGGCTCCCGTCCAGCAGTTCCAGACGATACCGTTGTGGTCGAGAATTTTCTGAAACTCGGCGGCGGCGGCGCTGCCCTGTCCGGCTGCTAAGTGTGCCTGTGCGAGTACATACGTTGAATAAAGGCAGGATATGTTAGCCCCGAACGGAATTTCCCCGAACTCGATGGGTAAGGCCATTTTCTCAGCGTTCAAGGTGGAACCCGAATTCTTTTTGCCGAGCACCGATTGCACCTCAATCGCAGGCAGCCAGATGGACTGCACCTGCGTATCCTCCGGGAACCGCTTCCCTAAACCTTTCGCCAAGGACACGGCACGTGTTGTATCCCCCGCCATGGCAAAGGCAAGCGCCACTTCGACCTCGACACCCTGACTTGAAGGAGCAAGCCCCAGAGCCTTTGCTGCTGATTGCCGGGCTTCGGCGGGATAGCCGAAAGCTGCTTCCCGTTGAGCCGCAATCGCAAGCCATATCCCCCCCGTTTCCTTGCTGTCCGCTCGGATGGCCGAGTCCACAGCCCGGCCGGTGAAATCCCTTGCTTTGCCGAGATGGCCGCCATATGCCTCGGTGTCAGATGCAAGCGCCAATCCAAGATTCTCTTCGGGCTTGCCCTCGAACCACTGTTCTTGTTCCTCCATCGCGGCGGAGTTGCCCCCTATGAAGGCAAGGGCGTACAGAGCTTGGTGGAGTATTGGATCGTCCAGTTTTCGTGCTTGTGCGTCGTGGATGATCTGGCGTGTTTCGTCAAAACGCTGCAAAGCGAGGTAGTAGTTGGCAAGGTTGTCGTACCCACCAGTCCAATCTGGTTTAAGGCGAATGCCTTGCTGAGTGATCTCCCCGGCTTTCTCATACTGCCCTTGTTCGGCGTATACGATGCCAAGACTGCCGTACCCTGAGAAGTTTCGTGCGTAGGACTCAATCTGCTCCCGGTGGAAGACATTATCAACCGGGCGCTGGAGAAAGATCGCAATCTGCAACAAAAGAATCGATTGCGCCAGCTTCGACAGGAATGTGGAGAGCGACAGACTGGGCTTCGCCCATGGCTTTGCACCCATCAGCCCTGATCTTTACCAGCACTGCTGCGTGACCGACGGAGTCCACACAGTAGAAACCCATGTGAATCCCACCGCCCGCGGTATTCGGCTCAAATGTCCCAAACTCGATCTGACGTGAGTCTTTAACATTGGAGGGGAATCCGCTTAAATAGTCTGCGGCCTTGAGCAACTCGCCATGACTCAGATACATTTTCGCCGCTCCGCAAAAAGAGCCGTTCGAGCACCTGACGTGGTATTCAATCAGGTCTTGATCAAACCAAACGACCTCAAACTCAATGCCCCGCATGACTGAGGATTGTAAGCGATAGTTTCCGAAATCAGGCGTTTGCACAAGCTTGCGCCGTCTGTTTGCCCTTACCAAGAGGTCAATGATGCGCAATGAGGCGATGTTCCAACAGTAATCCGTTCTGGATACAATGCTTAACAATGACTGCGGGCCAAACATCGATTTTCGTTGTCGAATCCGAAATCACTCAGGCATTCGAGAGACCTTCGTTGCGAGGGCTGGGATTTTTCGTGATCCATATCATGGGCCGACGCTACGGTATCAAGTCTCCCGATGCCACAATGCTGGCCAATTCATTCGACGAGATTGGAAGGCGAATCTCTAGACGCGGGAACCACAAAGCGCCATTTGCGGAGGCGGACTCAACGGACATCGGCAATGCCTTCACCAGTGCGGTCTATCTTGATCACCATGAGAATTGTACGTACTTTGGAATGAGTGAAGCTCAATTTGTTGAGGTAGTCGAATCCAGCCGTCTAGTGTGGGCTCCCGACGGGGACGAAGCATTCGACGATAGCAGCTACGTATTGCAGTTCGATATTGGTGATCGAGTGCGACTGATTGCGTTCAATCGCCCGGACTCCTTGGTCGATCCGGCTAATGTGCGGGAGCTCTGGCTCGCCGCTGACGATTTTTACGACGTTCTTCGACAGTGGCAGGAATGTTTTATAGCCGAATGGGAATCGCTGCCGAAGCACCGTTGATGTAAACGATAGCGCAAGCTTCCAGAGGGCGTCCTTCCCGTGCCACAGTGTCATGGCACATTTCCCGCACGATGTTCTGCGAGCCTGCTAAAACACCTCTGGCGGTGCGGCGTGCTCCTCTCCCCAAGCGCCTCTCAGTCGCACCGCTTCTTTTTTAGACCAAATTATTGGGCTATCCCCCCAGTGCCGCCAAATGCACGTAGGGGCCAAGGAGCTGTTTTTTCACTGACCTTTTTCTCCTCGTTTTGTCGCGTTAACAGGTGAGGGCAAGAGGAGGTTGGCTATGAAAACCGAACAGGTAATTATCATGGATCGCCGCCAGCGTGCACGAGAAGGCGTTCTCGCCGAGATCGAAAATATCACGTACAACGTGCTACGCAGGTATGGGATCAACGGCCCAACCGAACACAGCCCGAGCAGCATGGTGAAGAAATCCGCGTAAAAGGAGCCCAGATTATGACCTACGTGATGACCAAACCTTGCCCGGTGTGCAAACAGCAGCTAACCAAGCCACGGCCTACCGATACGGTGCCCTGTTCCTGCGGCCATCATGTTTGGCAGGGCTAAGACCCGATGCCGAGGCGAGTCACACCTAAGAGTGAGTCGCCCACCAGTGCCGCCATATGCACGTTGGAGCCATACCCCCAGTGAGGATCAGAACCTAGCCTGGTTCTGAGCAGACTTCGGGGGAGGGCTGTTCGACTGGCGTCCCGTGACTCGAAAGAGTCTGGGGCGCTTTCGTTTTTCAGGGGAATCCTCTATTGCCTCCGTGTGGCTGTTCCAGCAAGAGTGGTCGCTTCTGACCATACATTCCTGCTGGACAGAGGCTAGTCTGAAACCTGCGGCCTTCGTTCGTACCCATTGCGAAAGCGGCGTTTGGTCAGGAGTTCCATGACACATGAAGAATTTACTGATTGTCTAATCGAGCGGATTGAGAAGAGGTCCACTGTGAGTGAGTTTTCTCAACACCATGCTGACCGGAGGGCATTCCCGCGCACAAAAGTCTCGGTGCAAACTGAACTCCACGTCGGTAACACAAACACTCCGATGCGCGAGCAGACTTCGGACTTGAGTTTGAGCGGATGTTACGTCAAGACCATGGTCACCACACCCGTCGGTACCAATCTGGATGTCGATCTCTGGCTTGGAGCAGAGAAAGTGATGATTCACGCGATAGTCGTAACTTGCTACCCACAGATTGGCAATGGTATTCAATTTCTCGCGATGCCTCGTGCGGACCGGAATCGAGTACGAAGCTTCCTTGAGTCTCGAAGTGATTCGGACTAGTCCGACGACAGCTAGGAAAAACGCCCTCACCCCGGTCGATTGACCTTCAGCGATTTACTCGCCCTCGGAACGGAACAGAACCTCTGCTATTTCGTCGCTTGCGAGCTTGCTGAACTCAAGGTTTCTTCGCAGGTAGTCGCGAACGTGCTGCTCTCCATGCTTGGCTTCCTCGATGATGCGATCAGTGATGCGTTCTGCGACCTCCGACGAATGGAAGCGTTGAAGCAAAAGATTGGTCAGGATGGCCCTCAAAGATAACATGCGGTCAGACTGTGTGGCGGAAAAGAGAGTCCGTTCGCTCCTACTGCCACACAATAGATGGGCTGGTCACAACAAGTACACGGACCCGTAGTCGCTGTCAATCTTCTGCTGCCCCGTTCGCAACCCTGCTTGGAGCGCTTCGGCGTCACTAGCAAACGACTGACCTGACTCGAAATGTCTTATGTTGATATGCCCGTCCCTATGCTCCTCGATATCGAAATGGACTGTAAACTTGGCATCGACCAATGGATATGAGGTCACATGGATTACGTGTCCCTTGTACTCATTTCTGGTCCTGCTCATACTCCTCGCTGTTCCGTCACGTCCGACTTATCAGGGCACCGCCCATACGAGAGAACCTACCATCGCAGCGCGAGGAAAATCTATTATGCCTTTGTATAGGCTCATACAAGAATGGACTTCAGGAACTCCTTTGTATCATCCATGCCAGTCATTCGGATGGTGAGTGGCCCCATCTTTGGCGGATTTACTTGGAACGCCTGACGGCAAGGAAATGCAACGAGTGCTGACAGTTCAATTCTCGGATGCATAGAGATTTTCAAGCTGTCTTCGTCTCCGAACGCAGTGGGTCATCGATCTGCCATAATCTCCCTATGTGCGGGCGCTACTAACTAAGTCGACGAAAACAGGTTGTCGAAGACTATTTCGATACTGCCGTTTCCGACGAACCCGACTGGACTCCTCGCTTCAATTTGCACCGACCCAGCCAATCCCAGTGATCCGCCAGAACCCGAAGGACCCACCCGTGAACTGTCGCTGATGCGCGGGCATATCAGCAACGGCTTGGCGGACTAGCCTTGCTGCTAGTCGCTCCGGCAAGGATCAGGACGTGATTTGCGCTCTAAGTCCGCGACGAACCGTCTGAGAGCCTCAGGGTCATGCAATACCCGGAACTCCGCCGAGGCCGCGTGGGTAGCGATTGCCCGCAAGAGAATCGGACGGCTTTGAATGCGGTACGCCACGAGCCAACGCCAGAAGTCGCCACGCTCGAGAGATCGACAGATTGCTCGCCAAGCACAGCGGATAAGCGAGAAGTCCAAAAAAATGATCGTGTCCGCTGCTCGAAGCCGAGCCTCCATAGCGTCGTACGGACCTAGATCACCATCCATGATCCATCCATTTTTTGCGACAAGCTCTTCCTGCACAGCTACCCATTGATCGCGAGGCGTTGCGACAAGACCCTGCCGCCAGAAAACCTTGTCAAGCTCGATTACCGGAAGTCCCGTGATCTCGCCCAATCGCCTCGCGAGGGTTGACTTGCCTGACGCTCCACGACCTAGGATGACGACGCGCTTCATAATCCCCAGCGTACGCCTATCGTGACATGGCCATGGGCGAGGCCATCATTCGCCTTCGCTCATGATAAAAACAGGCACCTCGGCTAACTTCCGCTGCAATGTTGTGTTTGGCGAGTCCAGCACGGCGATAAAGAGCAAGAAAATCATCATCACTGACTAGCGCGGATTGGCAGTTGGACCCCCACGTGGATGCACGAGCCATTCCATAGTGAGAGTCGGAATATAGGCTACTCGTGAGCAGACTTCACGGGAAAGCTGTTCAAGCGATGCGTCCCGTGACTCAATTGAGTCTGGGGCGCTTTCGTTTTTGGGGGGATAGAAGAACAAGAGGGAATCCTGCGCTGCACCTTTGCACAATCCCTCCGCCATCCTGTTCATGTGGTGCCCCCCAATTCTCAGGGAGTGAAATTGCCTATTGCCGACCGTTATACTTTCTTCACCAAACGAGCAGGATTCGAATTTCTGGTACTTCACGTTAGACATGAGAGTTCTGCAACTGAAGTGCCGCGATCGGCCCATAATAGGTGTAAAATAGCGGCCGTTTTTCGAAGTCCCACCAGAAGTAAATTTCCGGATACGTAGATCGGGGAAGTTGCAGAAGGTAAGCTTGGAAAACTGAAAGGACCCAATCATGCAACAGAAGAAAATGCTGAGGTTAGTGCTCACGACTCTGCCGGTGCTGTTTATCGCGTTTTTCACGACCGGGTGTCCACCAGGAGTACCGTACACACCGCCTGCCGGAACCAAGCAACAGTATTGCGTATACCCCATCACGAAAGCTCCGGAAGGCGCGGACTACGCGGTGGGTACGAAGATTTGTAACCACTGCAAGAATCCCGAGAGGGATCCTGGGTGCAAAAGAGGCGGCAGCAAGTTCAAGATTAAGGGAGCAAAAGGGACGTTCGAGTACGAGTTCGGTTCGCCTGACGATGCTAGCTGCGGAACATGTCCGGACGGCGGCGTCACGGTGGAAATATAGTAGTCAATTCAATACCCTTAGTGCCGGATCCTGCCGGGGTGGGTTCTGAGCGTACACGCCTGTCAGTTATCACAG
>Ga0210399_10003777_pt1 | contig 11804 bp, 15 predicted proteins | sample IncBWC14MmetaG_FD_150865 | JGI IMG/M metagenome (GOLD analysis project Ga0210399, IMG submission 150865) | Forest soil microbial communities from Barre Woods Harvard Forest LTER site, Petersham, Massachusetts, United States - Inc-BW-C-14-M | ecosystem: Environmental > Terrestrial > Soil >...
CCAAAGGTGCGCAGCTCCTTCTGGGAATTTCATCGTCACAAGACGCGGACGAGCAGGAACTCGCTGAACTGACTCAGCAGCTAAGAGCCGCCGTGCTCGAGTCAGACGCCGACGCCGTCGAACCCACGCGAGGGGCCGCGCCGACAGGAGCAAAGGGCGACCCCGTATCGCTGGCGGAACGGCGGTTAGGGAGTAGTGAAGTGATCGAATCATATCTCTGGTGTCTCGCGCTCATCTACGCCGGAATGCAGTTCGGCACGCATTGGAAGGCGTTCGGACCATGGTTTCGTCGTTTCAACGGAGTGATCGGGGCCGCGTTGATCGTCGCCGGGGACGCGATTTCTCGGCGCATTTGCAGCATTTCGGCCCCCGAAGATGAGATCATAGGTGGATCGCGTTCCAAGGCCGCAAGCGGCGGCTAAATCCTGAAAGGATCAAGGCGATGCCGCAGTTTACGACAATCGGGTGGAGATGCGTCGGCAGCTTGCTGTTGATTGCGCTCGGGACGTCAGCCTGCGAGGCTCAAACTCCATCGAGGGAAAGCGCGAAAAATGAATCCCGGTCATGTACCGCCGACGCGATAGCGATCGCGCCGGAAAACATTGAAGTCACGCACATCACGAATGGAGTGTGGCAAGGCTTCACCGCTTTGGATGCAAGCTGCGACCCGCTGGTGGGCCGACTATATTACGCCATGGATCGGAACCTGCTGCGTTACGAAATCGCGCCGGAGATGATAATTGACCAGGATTGGCCGCTGGCGCGGCTGCGAACTGAGATCTTGCGCGCGTTATTGCGGCGGATGTTCGCGCTTTACGGGCAACGATCAAGTTACGGGTTCGCAACCAACGCCTATCCTGAAATCGGAGAGCGTCTCGCGGCGGCCTCCGCGGATTCACGCGAATGGGATAAGAAGACCGGTCGGCCATACGCGCAGACGGCCGCTGCGTATGCGAAGGCTCTGCTCAATGCGGAGCGCGGCTATCCCGAGTTAGAGCAGACTTTGGCGGAATGGAATTACTCCATCAGAATCGACGGTGTTGAGAAGGTGCTGGTCCGGCCAGTAAGTGAAATGAGTAAGGCCGAGCGATCGCTGGTGAAAGCACCGGTACGCGATGAGGACCGGTTGCCGGTTTCGGTAGCGATCTTTTATACAATTGAACGAAAGTAACTCTGTGCGGTCAAAGGGAGGGACGATATGGCAACGCTGCCGAGCTTCAGCATACTGCGTCAACACTACCCCGATCAGGACCCCGACACGGTCAAGAAGACGATCGGCGGCAAGGTCGACGCTGACTGGATCACCAACACCTGCGCGGTCCGGATGAGTCGCGCGCTCAACTATTCGGGTATTGCGATCCCGTCGGGTGCGCAAGGTCTGCACGTGATTTCGGGATCCGACGCTAAATGGTACGCCTATCGCATGCAGGAGCTGGAACACTGGATTGCCATCACTTTCGGACAGCCCGATTTGACGAAGTCGGGCCAGCCCCAGCGATCGGACTTCGCGGGCATCAAGGGGATCGTCGCATTCGATATCCATTTCGGCGACGCCAGCGGGCATATCGATCTCTGGGACGGCGCCTCGTACGTTCATCAGTCCGTCGACCCAAGAGACTATTTTACGCTCGCAACCAGAGTCGTGCTGTGGAAGTGTTGAGGTAGCACGATAGCAGTAGGCGATAATGGGCCGCAAAATCAGCTTTGGAGTCTGGTACGACTTTCGGAATCCGACGCCGTGGCGTCGGGCTGACAACGAAGTCTACGACGCGGGGGGAGACGTTCGGTTTACGACGATGTCTGGTTGACAGCATGATTTCGTCGATGACGGCCACGCGCCGTCGCCCGATCTTTATAATATATTTGTTTCTGGAAGGGTTTTTAAGTTGGGAACCTTCTTGTGAGGAGAAGCCGTTTAAATTATTTGTTGGCTCATCGTTTCACCTTTTTGCTTCGCCGGTTCCCATGCGCACGCTTGGGAGGCCGACGTTCTCGACGGGCTGATGAAGTGGCTCGCCTTCAAGAGCGGTTTCTCGATACCCGGATCGGCGTCACCGAGGCCGAGTTGGTGTTGCCGACGTCGACGGTCCTACCGTTGGGTGTCATCACGATGGCGAACGGTTCGCCGCCCACCGGTATTGGCGGGCGGGCCTCGTGGGTGGCCGTACTGATCGGTCACCCTGTCGATTGCAACTAAATTGCCCGAATTTGCCGGACCCTCCGCTAGTAGGATCACACCATGGCCCCCTTCGTCACGATGCGAATAGGGGGAAAAAAGACCTTTTTCCTTATTTACTGGCTGTCATTCGGTTGGAATCCGCCGGAGTCGCCCTGAAACTTGTCGCGATAGTAGGCCACCCAGTCTGTCGTCATCTTTTGAAAAGCGTCGTTCGGGTCGAGTTGTCCGGCTTTGAGCTCGACCGAGTGTTTAAGATTATCATATGTCGGCATACCCTAACTTAGACCGAGCTACTCTTATCCACGATGGTCTAATCTGATGGTACAAACCAACCAATAGTCAGCTCACTGGTTTTGAATTCCAAAATAGGGCACGCTATAAATTGGGGGCACGACTCATTTCGCTGGTAGCCTTATTCATTCTGCGTCGTGCAAAGGGCCGGCCGTTCTCACGGAATTCGCGTGGGACTAGGGCTATGAAAAAAGCCTGGCATATCATCCAGCTTACTCTGTCCTGCATAGTGTTACTGGGTTCGGCCCTCGCGTACGCTGCCTTAGCGGCGCACCTTGCACGGGGCGAAAAGATCGTAGAACTACCAGTGCCGGGCCGCAACGCTGAGATCTGCATCATCCCTAAGCATTTCCCACACGCTACATATTCCGTCGATGATCTAAAAGCTGAGAGTCAGCTTTGTAGTATCAACGAACATACCAATGCAGCAGTGTGTCCGAAGACGAATAGCACGAATCCGGGTCTGGACTTATATTCTCTGCCTATGGGATTCACATCCCAACAAGTCCAAGCGGCCCACTGTAAGATCGCGGGCGCAACGAAGATCGCGAAATATAAGCTGAGTACGAGTTGCAGCTACACGCCCTCGATTCTTGGCTATTACCATTTGTCGCGCATGCTCGGCGGTATCGGTAGCGTTCCTCCGGCGGTGCTGCGCACCGTCGACCGCCAAAACCACGTCGCGCTAGGCCATGCGGCCTTAAGCGAGACCGCGTCAAAATCCCTCATCCATCAGACTTGGAGCGCTTTGCTCGCGCAGTTGACAGCTGGTGTCGGCGCGAGCAAGCGAGATTTGTTGTTGACCGACGACTTTAGCCAATCATACGGCGCACTCAGCGTAAATCCCACCGCCGAACAATTCTATAAAGAATTCTTCAATGGCGGCTCCAACAACGTTGCGCGCGCGGCAACCTTCCGCGATAAGAACCCGATCGTTACCATGCTCGCGCGCAACGCCGACGTCGGCACCTTCGTCGGCCGGACTTTCACCGTTGAAAACGTGCAGACGATGGTGCAGCTCAAAGATGCTGCTGACTTAATTGTGATTGATATTCTGATGAATCAGCAAGACCGCTTCGGCAACATTCACTACCTCGAGACCTACTATTATCGCGATACCGCTGACTTGAATCCGGACGGCTCTCCGAAGGTGAAGTCGAGCAAGATCCTTACGCCTCTGGAAGCCGCAAAGGTTAGCGCTCTGCAGGTCAAGCAGATGCTGCTCAAAGATAATGACTGTGGTGTAGCCAAACAGAACATCGCAATGCAGGCCGGCTTGCTGAATCGTGTTGCTCACATCGATCCGATTACTTATCGAGGTATCCTGCACCTTGACGCGATCGCTGATTCCACCGAGATGAGAGCCTTCTTTCTTCAGGAATTGGTTTTCACAACAAATGACTATGTCAACGTGCGTACAAACCTCAAGGGTCTCGCGACGTCGCTTCATCAGAAATGTTCACAAGGGCGGCTCAAGCTCGATCTGGATCTGCAGCGGCATTTCTCCGATCAGGCCACGCAGCCCCAAAGCTGCGGCTCTGAATAGCGCGTCCGCTATGAAACACTCCTTCATAGTTCTGCTTGTCGCGATCCTGTGTTTAGTGACCCCTCGCCTTCTCTTTGCGCAAAAGATTATGCAAACCGGAAGTCAATTTCATGGTATCCGGGACTTCCGCGAGGTAATGCCTGGCGCCCTTTATCGCGGCGGCGCGAATAACGGTCACGCGCCTTTAAGCCACGACGAGTTGAATGCTCTTTGCGAAGACGACATTGGAACGGCGATTTATCTCTACTCGACCGGGTTTTCGGGCCCATCAATAACACATTGCTCGAAGGGGTCGCTGGACTACATCGACAGGGGCTGGGAAGGACAGGGACGGGCGGCCGTTCACGAGCAAATCTATCATGCCATCAAAAACAAAGGAAAGCCCATCTTCATCCATTGCTGGTATGGGATTCACGCGACGGGTGCAGTTGCGGCGACCGCACTCATCCAGTTTTGCAATTTGCCGCCCAAACAAGCCGTGGGCTATTGGAAAGTCGGAGTCCCCGCAAAGCTTCAGTATCCAAAAGTGATTCAAAGTATCACGGGTTTTAAGCCAAACCCTGCGCTTCAACTGACTCCCGAAGAGCGAGACCAGTATTGCCCGCGTTTCAAGGCGAACTAACCAGTATGTTGCGTCTTAACGCGGCGCTCTGAAGTCGAACGTCGTAAGACGGCCTAGGGAGGTGTTAGGATGTTTAGATTGTTCCTAGTATTGCTGGTAATAGCGGGAACGGCCCAGGCGGCCGAATTCCATGGAGCCTCGAAAGCTTATGGCAAGGGACAATGTATAGTGCTAGATCGGTTGCCTGCGGATTCCGGCGCAAAGTATAAGTCGGGCGATGCCGACAAGGAACAGGAGCTTTGCGGGATCGACTTCGCCGACAAGGGTATTGGAATGTGCCCTAAAACCTGGAGCACCAGTCCCGGAACGGTTATCTATGACATTCGCAAATCCAGATACAATGGAGGGCCAGAGAAGTTCGAAGCCGATTATTGCCCAAAGCAAAGGGCACTCAAAGGGAAAGTTGCTGGCGTCGATAGAGTTGCGACATACAAGCAATCTGTCAACGGCCAGTTCAAACAGAGCACAAGTGCCACTTATGCTCAGGCCTCCCCGTTGTATTACGAGTATTCTCGATATTTCAATACGATAGTGGACATTCCTGTAGCGGTCATCCGCATTATGGACACGCAGGAGCACTTTAGTCGCGTCGCCAGCAAGGGCCATGCCATGGCACAGGGTAAAATGATTGCGGACGGATGGAATGTTGTGACTTCCGCCGAGAAAAACCCAGCAGGGTATGTGCCGGTGAATGAGTTTTACTATGGCGATTCGAAAAATGGCCTTTTGTATGGAGCCATGCTGAAGGGCCCAGGCACTAGATATGGCGCAGAGTTCAACGGTAATATCTCGGGCAAGGGCTATTCGGAGCAGTACGTCTTTTTGCAAAAGACGCCAGCCTTTTTGGCCCTGAACAGTTTGAAGGGGTTCGCGGATGCAGTCAGCGATGCCATTAATTCGAGTAGGGCAGACCCGATTGTCGCAAGATCACTGAGTGCTGGTGTGTCCAGCGAGCAAATGATGTTCTGGATGCAAGAGATGTCCGAGATTGCTCTGATGGACTACATTTTCGGCCAGCAAGATCGGCCGGGCAATATTGACTACCTTTGGACGTGGTATTCGGTGAATGACAAGGGCGAGGTGAAGTCCAGTCGGGTCGATTCCGAGGTCGCCCGACCTGAAATGAAATCAATCGAAGTGCCTGACGAAATTAAAAGTAGCGGCAAATACTACTTAATACAGAAGACGCAAATCAACGATAATGATGCCGCTGGGAGAGCGTACGCCAATTTTACGAAGAAGTTTGGCTTGTTGGGAAAGCTTCGGCACATGAATGCCGCAACCTATCGTCAGCTGATTCGGTTGGCCAGGGATTATCAGGCCAGGGGACCTTTGTATGATTATCTTAACAATACGTTCTACATGCCTCCAGCTTATACGAACCTCATTGTTCAAAATTCAATTCAGGCGGCCGAAAGTGTTCAGAGCGCCTGCAAAGCCGGAACCTTGAGATTTGATCTGGATGCTGAGATGTACGTGGCGACTCAGAAGACGGAGGAGGTGCATGTTGATTGCGAGAATCCGTAGCTGAATTGATGAGTAACGTCGGTCTGCATCGATCCGTCGAATCAGAACCGTAATCAGAACCGTAACTAACCTTGTGGCGCGTCTGTTCATAATCGTCATTAGCAGCTAGCATTTATTGGATGGTTGAAAAAGGGGGAATAGAATCATGCCGAAATTGGGCCAGCCCACGATGGCACTGGGCGCCACGGGCGCTCCCGTACGACGCCGGCAGCATGCCTTGCGCCGTACTCCGAACCTCGGGCTTACTGTTGACGGCATATTTGGAGGGCCGGTTGAGGCCGCAGTAAAGAACTTTCAGCAGGGGAGCTGGCCTGGCAGTCAGCGGCACGGTTGATGTGGTCACCTGTAATGCGTTGCCGGATGGCAATCCCATGCCAATTCTTGAGCAGAGATCGTCGGGTGAGGTTGTTCGCGCGCTCCAGAATCTTCTAAATAATAAGCGCCGCGGGTCAATGGGTGACCACGCCGCGCGGCATCGACGGCGGCTTTGGGATCCACACGAAGGCATCGGTTGAGGCCTTCCAGGTTTGGGCTGGCGTTAAAGTGGACGGCATCGTCGGAGACCAGACCTGTCGGTTTCTCTACACGCGGCGAGCGCCACACTGGAAACCGCGGTTGGGCTGAGCTTTGTCATCGGTTGACGACGGGCCTATGAGGTTTTCGCGACCAGTCGACTGTGCAAAACACTACTCGTCCTAGATTGAAAGGAAGGATGAAAATGGCAGCAACAAAGATCATGATAATTCGGCATGCGGAGAGACCTCCGGACGATGGCTCTATCAACGGCGTCACCCTATCGGGCACGAAGGAGCCCGAGGACTTGATCGTGCGTGGTTGGCAGCGTGCGGGAGCACTGGTTCGCTTTTTCGCGCCCGCAGGTGGTCACTTTGTTAATGCACAATTGGCCACGCCTGACGTTATCTTCGCGTCCAAGGTGGCGCATCATAGCCCCAGTCTTCGACCCCAGCACACCGTGATGCAGCTCGCGGATTTTCTGCATAAGTCGATCGTGCAGACCCGCATTAAAGGGGAGGAGCAAGCGCTCGCCGCCGATGCGCTTGCGGCCGATGGTACGGTGCTCATCTCATGGGAGCACGAGGCGATTCCAGAGCTAGGTAATTTGATCACCGGGAACAACACGACCTGCCCTCAAAAGTGGCACGGTAGCAGATTCGATCTGGTCTGGGTTTTCAGTCGGCCGAGCACTTCGGCCGGATGGGCCTTCGTACAAGTCCCGCAACTACTTCTTCCGGGGGACAGTGCCGAAATCCCAAACCGGTGAACTTGACATGCATGTTCAGTTCTATTGGGCCAACCTCATCCGATGCCTAGGGGATTTGCCATGAGTATCAATGCACTCACCAATGCGGCAGTGGCGCGACGCTGGGACTTTCAGCCGGCGGACAGCGTGCCTGCTACTCTGGCAGAGATTGCCTGCGCCGCAGTAGCGGCGCCTGTGCCGGTTGCCGTTGTACCCGCTGGCGAAAACGAGAGCCTTGCCCCTGCTGATGTGGGGTTTAATCGATTCGTTATAAATCGCGGGGGCGATCTCATCGGGGAGCAGTAACATGATGACGTCAGCCTGTGCGCAAGCCGCATCGACCGGTTGCGGGCTAAAGCGGTCTTCGCGGGCTTGGTCCCAACTGCTGTCCTGCTGATTACCGATCAAAACCTGATAACCCGCGCGCCGCAGATTGATCGCCTGCGCGCGTCCTTGGTTACCGTAGCCGATGACCGCGATCTTCTTATCACGGAGGGTAGTGGGAGCGACTTCGCTTTGGGTAAAGAACCGGGCCATGCGTGCAAACCTCTGAACATTTGGGATCGATCGGAATTTTCGAAGATCGTAGCGTGGTGGCGTCGCTGGACTCAACTCAGAAAAAACGGCCTTCCGGCTCCTGCGGCACGCTAAAGCTATGAACTTATTCGTTTCTCTTGATCAGCGCTTCGGTGCGTTGTTGCACTCCAATCTCCGCCGGCTTCCCAAAAAAACTCTTCGAGCTGGCCCAAATCGCGGAGTATTCTCATGACCTCAAGCGACCACTCCTGCTTTTCCGCATCTGTAGAGTTCACGCCGGCGTTCCGTCGGCTGAGGTGTCGGCACCGGAAATAGCGCATCGTGACTTTGGATCTGGCGGATTTCATTGAGCAATATCTGGATGGAGCGCAAGTCGCCCGACGCGGCCTTGTTCGCGAGTTGCATTATAGCTGCATCCAACTCAGAGAATCGGCAACACCGGCGGTTGTCGGTGAAGACCGATGCGCTAAAGATCAATCGGCAAAGGTGACGACCCAATGGCTCCTGTCTGCCCACACTGTGGCCACGATATCAATAATCCGGCAGCACGCTTTTGTGGATCTTGCGGAAAGCCGGTTCCGTTAACCGGATCCCCGGCTTCGGATGCGCGTCATCACGCCGCTCCGTTGGATCGTGGCACTGCCGCGGTGCGTGATCAGAAAAGCGGCGCTTCTTTTCGGAATCTGATGGTCGGCGTGGTGGTGATCGGAGTTCTCGCGATTATCGGCCTTTTTGTCTACGCGAATCGCCCCGCGCCTTGCGATTCTATCTTCGAGCAGACTGTGCCGCGCCTCAGCAGCTCCGTGCAATTCATCAAGGCTCATGGCGATCTCGTAATTGGCAGCGAAAAAGTTCAGGAGTTGACCGAGAGTTCCCAGCGCGTCGGGATCCTGTGCAAAACCTGCTGCATCGCTAATCAAAGCGGTAAAATCAACGCCGACCAGTTCCAGGCCTGTCTCGAGACGACAAGGCAATACCAGAACCAAGTTCTGCAGGTCGCCGACACCATCGATCAGGCGGCTGCCGCCAAGTCGCGTGGTGATACGCAAACGGCTGATCAGAAGACCAGTCAAGCCATCGCGGATACCGCTACTATTAGAACCACTCTCGATCGACTAAGTAGTGTCTCCGTAGCAGCCGCCGCACCGAACGGCATCGCACCGACCCAGCGGATAGTTGTTGACCAGGTGGCCTACCTCTTACTGAGCCTGGGCTACGTTCAATATTCAGAAACCGAGATCTTGGTGAAGGTCAAGCTCAAGGTGACCAACAACAATACGCAGCCGAGCACAATCGAAGAAGGTGGTTTTCGCTTGTGGGTGAACGGCGCCGCGATCGCCCCGACCGATTATCTGCGCGTCTATAACCTCCCCGGGCTGATTGCCCAAGAGACCTCGGTTTCGTTTGTTGTTCCAGCCGACACCCGCGGCGGAGAGTTGCAAATCGCTCTCGGCAAGGCGGAATCCCGCATCCGCCTGAATCTTGCGAACGCCGCCGACGCCTTGCAGGGTCTCGCTCCGCAAGTCATCGAAGGTGGCATCACGTACGCCTTGCTGGGAACCGGCCTTGCGCCAAAGTCGGCGGGGGAATCCATCTTGCAAGTCAAGCTCAAGATAACCAATAACGGGGCAGATCTCGGGCTGGTCGAGGAAGGCGCCCTGCGTTTATGGATAAATGGGGCCGCGATCGCGCCCAGCGATCCCCCTGTTGGTTACAATATCCCTGGCTTGGTCGCGAAAGAGACGACAATCGTCTTTATGGTTCCGGCCGATACCCGCAGGGCGGAGCTGCAGATCAATCCAGCGAATCCGAATTCGAAAATGCGTCTGGAAATCGCGGGCGCCAGATAGCTATCACCGCGATTCGCCGGCTCGGGTGGAATCTTGATGAGCGGTCAGATCTGTAGTTGCCGCATCATCGCTGCGGTGTCGAGGACCGCCCAGCGTTCGGCAATTTTTTACCGAGCGCGATGCTCCTGGACATCCTTCCCTCGGACGTGATGCGCTTGTCGGTGGAAAGCTAGGGGGAATGTCCAAAGGTTTCTGGGGGTGTGCTCCCTCAAATCCTAATCTGCACGGAATTGCTCGTCGTTTGAAAAGAGGCGGGAGTACTTTGCCCCGATGGCGAAAGAGACTCCTAGGAGCCGGCGCGGTCGCCCGTAGCGAGCCTCCAACGCCGATTGCGCTGATCCTGGAAATGATCGCGCTGCGCCATCAAATCGCGGTGCTCAAGCGCAGCGGTACGCGCCGTCCATGCTTCCGCCTGCGGGATCGTCTCCTTTGGCTGTTGCTGGCGCGGTGGTGGCGGGGCTGGTGCGACGGCCAGGTGATCGTTCAGCCCGCGAGGATGTCTGTGGCGAATTGCTGATTCTGGCAGAAACCACATTTGTCGCGCAGTCTTGTGCATGCTTAACCTACCGTTAAAGTTCGCTTTCATGCGCGAACTGTTCATCTTGATCGCCCATCTGCTGGTGACCCTGGCAAGGCTTGCCAGGCCGGGCGGCCCTGCGCTGTCCCGCTGGAATGTTTAAGTCCGCATATGCACGAGATCGGATGGTCGCCGAGCAGGACTACTAATCTTCGGGACATTTTACGTGATGGAAATGCGTCTCGCCGCCGGTAAATGGAATATTGTCTGCGATATACCTGCCGCAACGGAGGTATGGCCTATGAAATGGGCGTGCGCGCGCTCCGGATCCAACGCCGGAAACCTCTGTTGGGGTCGTATCGTAGCGCTGCGCAATTCCGTGGAGGGGCATTCCCTGCTGGTGTCACATAGTCCCAAATCACAGTACGGGCTCCAAAAATCGCAAAATCATGATTGATCGCGATCCTTGGACCAGTAAGAACTCGAGGTCGGTCGCTTGAGCGCCGCGATTGCGCGATCAAAGTCGCGCCTTGTCCGCTGGAGTTTTCGCCCGTTCGTGGAAGTATCCGTGATGGCCGATCTCATGACCTTCCTCTGCGATTTTGGCGACCGTTGCTGGAAGAGCGTCGGTGGTATGGCCGGGCACAAGCCACGTCGATCGGATATCCCACTCGCGTAACAGGCGAAGCCGCCGCTCGGCCTCGACGCGGCCGAACTCGCCCCGCGAAATCGCGCTCATCGATTTCGCGCGGGAGGTGCCGATCCAGAGCTACATCGCGTCAAAGTCAAAGCGTCAGACAAACCGAGATTTTCTTTTGCATGGTTGGGGCCTTGGTTCACTAGCCACCTGGCGCGAAGGTCGCTGGGCGAAAACAGTGGCTTCCTGCAACAGTTAATAAACTCATACATCAGAGTGGTGCTGGTACGGCGAGAAAGCGTGTTAAGGCTTCGATTGAACGTGCGATCGCACTAGATGGTGTTGCATTCTAATCATCGTCAATGGTCGGACGAATCGCCTCCTAAACAAAGCAGGATTCGATTTCATATACATACGGCCGGGGAGGCTGACCTAGTGCCGAGCCGGTACACATTCGATGGCCGTGCCGAGATGAGGAGTCGAAGATTTGTCCCCAGGACTCGCAGAGGAACGGTGGCCAGCGAGGGTCCGCTGGGACTCGTCGCACTCGCCGGCTGCTGCTTGAAGAAGCGCCAGATAGGCCTGACGGCTTGGAATCTTCGCTGAATCAAACTCTGGACGAACGAACAGCGCTTGAAAGGTCATCACCTGCTCCGCCGGGGGGACGTCCGCAAGTATTCTCTTGATTGATTCTTCGTTGTCTTCCGAAAACGCAAAATAGTAGATGGAAAAGACGTCGTTCCGGGTTTTCTCGTCAATCGGCTCACCATTCTTGCGCATCTCGTTGACTTCCCTGAGCAACTCCGCTGCGCAGTCGTCATCCATTAGGAACCCTTC
>Ga0210399_10003779_pt1 | contig 11799 bp, 10 predicted proteins | sample IncBWC14MmetaG_FD_150865 | JGI IMG/M metagenome (GOLD analysis project Ga0210399, IMG submission 150865) | Forest soil microbial communities from Barre Woods Harvard Forest LTER site, Petersham, Massachusetts, United States - Inc-BW-C-14-M | ecosystem: Environmental > Terrestrial > Soil >...
ACGGCGACCGGGCTTGCTCCTGAAAATCCTACTTATCAAATCAGCTATAGAATGCTACGGCCCGACGGCGGAATAATGTGGCTGGAGGAGAGCGGACATGGTTTCTTCGACTGCAAAGGCGGGTTGTTGCGGACAATAGGCATAGTAGCCGATGTTACCGAGCGCAAACTCGCAGAAGAGGCCATCTCCAGCGTGAGCCGCAGGCTGATTGAGGCGCAGGAGCAGGAACGCGCGCACATTGCTCGGGAGTTACACGACGATTTGAGTCAAATGATGGCGCTCCTGCAAGTTGGACTCGAGAAATTCGAGCAGGATATGCCCGGCCTTTCGTCTCAGGCACGGCAACAACTGCGCGCCCTTGTGGAAGTATCCGCGGAAGTTTCGTCCAGTATCCACAACCTGTCCCACCAGCTTCATCCATCCAAACTGGACATTCTGGGCCTCACAACCTGCATAGGGAGCTTCTGCAGAGAATTCTCTCAGCGGCACAAGATGGAAGTCCGATTTGTCCATCATAACATCCAGGGAGAGATCCCGAAGGACGTGAGTCTGTGCCTGTTTCGGATCGTAGAGGAGGCTTTGCAGAATGTCGCGAAGCACAGTGGAGTCGAGGACGCCAAGGTTGAGCTGTCTGGTCATGCCAATCGAATCGATCTTTGCGTCTCCGACAACGGCGCGGGATTCACCCTTGAGTCTGCGAAGGGAGAAACCGGTCTTGGTTTAATCAGCATGCGCGAGCGGGTGCGGTTGGTCGAGGGGCACCTTTCAGTGGAATCGGAGCCCTCGCATGGGACGCGAATTCATGTTCGAATTCCGCTGTCCAGCACCACCGGGCAAAGAGCCAACGAGCAAAGCAAATATAAAGCAACAGCATGAGGGTAGTCCCGTCCGGGAAGTTGCAATCGACAACCGGCGTCGTCGAATTCTCCCTGCCGTGGTCGACCAGTGATAATTCTGCAGGTTCACCGGCCCAGGCTAGCCTGGAATTGAGTCTTATTATCTCACTGAGAATAGACGGCCGAGTGTTCCGTACAGATGCTTTGGAAAACGTGCTCGTCTTCCTTGCCGTGAAAGCTGCTCAACGCATACCCGCAGAGGATATCCACGCCGAGGGTTTTGCCTACCTCGTCCCAGAGTTGTTCAAGCCGAATCGCGGCGCATGGCTTGCCTTGCGCCCACAAGAGAGGTGAGCATTCTCCACAAGCCACAACCCGAGGATGCTTTCGCTTCGTTGCTTTGGCGGCTGCCTCAATGAGACCAGGCACAACCTCGAAAAATCGAGCCGTGTCAAGCATGTCATTGACCATGAATGTGGAGAGCGTTTTGGCAACATCTAATTGAATGTATGTCCCTTGTTGAGTGGCGGCATCAACATCCAAGCCCAGTGCCTTCAATCTCAGGGTAAGACCGTCCCGGTGCGGCTCGGTGATGACAACGATGGCTGCGTCACCGGCCTTGAGGGCAGCAGCGATAAAACGTGCAAAGCTGTCGAGAAAAACCGCGTCATCAGAATAAAATTGAACCTCATGGCGGTGAGGGGCTTTTTCTCGGGCGGCGTCGGTGAATTCATAGCCTTTTAAGCTGCTGCTGACAAATTGCTTACCTCGCAGAACAGCTTCGATAGCAAGCAAAAAATCGCTTCGGACGTCTGTCTTGAGAACGTAACCCTGAGCGCCCGCGCCTAAAGCCGCCCGGACGACGTTAAGATCGTTGTTCTGGCTTAGGAAGACTATTTTGGAGCTGGGGGAGAATCGTCGTATCCGCCGCGCGGCTTCGATTCCATTCAACTTCGGGAGACCGATGTCCAGCACAATCAAGTCCGGCTTCAATTCTTCGGCCTTCCGAATGGCTTCCGGTCCGTCCGATGCCTCGGCGATGACTTGCCATTCTGGCCGTACCTGAAATAACAAAAGGACTTGCCGCCGCCAATCTTTGAAATCATCCACGATTAGAATGCGAATTGCAGACATCAGGCGCTGCTCCATTTCTGTATCTTGTACGAACACTCCCCGCGCAAATTGGTTGCACAAACCTCCAAGTCCCTGCGCTGTCGCAGAGCACTGCGCGATGGGCCAACTACTATCTCATTTTCACCGTTTCTAGCAACGCGGTTATAGTCTAGTGCCTAGTGAACGCGGTTACCTGAAAGGTGTGGGGGGCCGTGCGGAAATACTTACTCAGTCTTCTTTTCTACGTTGGCCGCCTGAGGCCCTTTTGTGCCCTGCACGATCTCAAATTTGACTAAGTCTCCTTCCGCCAAGGTCCGATACCCCTCGCCTAGAATTGCCGAGTAATGAACGAAAACGTCCGGACCATCATCCCGCCCCATAAAGCCATATCCCTTCGCGTTGTTAAACCATTTCACTTTACCAATCATCTTGCGCTGCTCCTTAGGATCGTCCGGGGGCCTTGCAGGAAATACAAACTGCGGGAATGTCTCTGAAGCCCTTGCAGTAATTGCATTTGCACACGGACCGACTCGAGTCGGATAGATTTTCGAGGAGTCTGGCTTGAACTCTAGTATGGCGGACTGCGCGATGTCGTTGCCCTTGGGCAGGTATGAAGCTGCTTTCGAGCAACGACGGAGCAGCTGTGGAGTGTGAGAATGACATTCCGGCGGCTCGTCCTCGGCTAACAGCGTCATCTTGTTTTCATTTTCCAGGGACAGACACAACGGCCTAGAAAGGGTAGGTGCAGATATGGATGTGGGAAATCGGCTCAAACAGTTTAGAGAATTGAAAGGCCTGTCCCAAGGCAAGATTGAAGGTCGCACAGGGTTGCTTCGTTGCTACATCTCGCGGGTGGAGAACGGACACACCGCTCCCTCCGTCGAGACCCTTGAAAAGTTCGCACGTGCATTAGACATGCCCTTGTATCAGCTTCTTTACGAGGAAGAAAGACCGCCCCAATCGCTCAAGACGCCGACGCGGGAGATAGATGATTGGGCGTCTCGGGGAAAGGGCAGGCGCCTCTTTTCAAAACTACAAAACGCACTTCAGAAAATGTCTGTAGTTGACAGAGCCTTGCTGCTTTACATGTCCGCCAAGATGGTTGGCAAACCGCGGAAATCCTGATAAATGCATATATCGAACAATTCGGTCCCAGTACGAATGGAACTCATCCACTGCCTTTCCTGAGTTGCTCTAATTCAGCTGACGGAAAGAAAAGTTCGGTATTATCGGCCCACGGGAGCAAATGTCTATGGCTAAACTTCGATGAATGGCTCAAACGCGCAATTCCAGGTTACCCCTTCCGACATTGGTCTGCTTGGACGAACTTGCCGCTTTGTGTCACCCACCGGTGTAGCAATTATAAACGGCTGAATGTTCCGCACAGATGCTCTGGAAAACGTGCTCGTCTTCCTCGCCGTGAAAGCTGCTCAATGGATAGGCGCACAGGATATCTACCTTGTGCGTTTTGGCTAGCTCACTGCTAAGTTGTTCAATCCGAATAGCCGCATCCGCTTTGTCTTCCGCCCACAGGAGAGCGACGCCTTCACCGAAAATAGTAACGCGGGGATGCTCTGCCTTCGCTGCCTTCGATGTTGACTCAATGAGCTTGGTGAAGCTCTCAAGAAATCGAACCGTGTCAGGCCAGTCATGGATCATGAACGTGGAAAGTGTGTCGGCAGCATCCAATGAAATGCAGGTACCCTGTTGAAGGGCGCCATCTGTGTCCACACCCTCGGCTTTCAATCTCTTAAGAAGACTATCCCGGTGTGCCTGCGTGGCGACCACAATTGCCGCATTACCGGCCTTGAGAGCGGCCGCAATAGAGCGAGTAACGCTATCTAGAAGATCTGTGTCATCAGAATAGAACAGAACCTCATGGCGGTGAGGGGCTTTCTCCCCTGAGCTGCCGGTGAACTGGTAGCCTTCTAAGCTGCTACTGACAAATTGCCCACCCCGAAGTACCGCATCCGCCGCAGGGAGTAGTGCGTGTCGCGCATCTGTCTTACAAACGTAACCCAGGGCGCCCGTGCTCAGAGCTGCCTGTACCACGTCCAGAGAATTGTGCTGACTTAGGAAGATTATCTTGGAGCTAGCCGAGAGTTGTCGTATTCGCCGGGCGGCTTCGATTCCATTCAGTTCTGGGAGACTTATGTCCAGCACAATCAAGTCCGGCTTCAGTGCTTCGGCCTTCTGAATGGCTTCTGGTCCGTCCGATGCCTCGGCGATGACTTGCCATTGTGGCCGTGCCTGAAATAGCAAACGGACTTGTCGTCGCCAGCCTTCGTGATCGTCAGCTATGAGAATGCGCATTGACGACAATAGCTACGACTCCACTTCTGTCCTTGGGCAGGAACCCGTCGAGTGCAAATTACTTGCACGAACGTCCGAGTCTCTGCGCCTCTGATTCAGTTAAGGTCATCGTGCCAAGGAGCATTGCGCCGGGGACCAATTATTATCTCAATTTCGCCGTTCCTAGCAAGCGGTTACGGTCTAGTGTCTGGCAAACGCGGTAACCGGACAAGTGGAGTAATGGCACGCCACTCGTCCGGTAATCCGACTATCAGGACGTTCGTCAGTGGCACAAAGGCAGACTAGAATTTCAACGCGCTGCTGGGAGTCATCCTGCCCGAAGATGTCCCAAGACTGTTTGGCGCACGTACCCGACTAATTAGGGGTTGGCGGTTTTGGGGACACATAGAGCAGGCTGGCTAGATGAGTGCCGAGCCGCCTCAATTAATTGCTTGATCAGTTCGGCGCGGGAAGTGCATTGTGTGAGCTCGGCGTCCGACAACCTGCCTTGAAGCATGCGAAACTGAACGTTTATCAGTCTGAGGAGCTCATCAAGTTCCTCTCGTTCCTTTACCATTTTGCCTCCCGGTCCTGATCTAATGGACCTCTATCCACGCCATGCCTGGCTGCCTCCCTTGCGCGAGTATTTCGACGAATGGGCCAGCCCCGTAGGCCGAATTAATGTCATACCTCCTCTCGCGGTCGCAGGTAACTGGCAAAAGTGACAGACCAATGCGCTCGCAAAAGACTGACAGTTGCCACGCCAGCCTTTTTCTTGTGCATATAGTTCCTTCGGAATGTCGAGGCCGGGGTCAGCCACCCGTACCAGGGGGGTCGCAATGGCTTTGGAGGTAGCGCTCTGACCTAAGAAATGTTCAAACCGCCACATGTCCGGTTAACGCCAGTTATCGCGATGCAATAGGAAGACCGAGCGCACTTTGCTCGATGGCTGAGTGCCACGCACGTTCATCCGTAGATGTCCGGGAACGTGTGCCGTTAGGGCTCAGACGTGGCGGTGGTGAAGTTGTTCACTATGATGATGGTTGTGGCGTAAGCGATAGAACCGCCCATCGCAGGCCACGCAGCGATACGGGTTTTGAAGCAGCACATGATGAAGGAACCAATCTTGGAGGCCGCTTCTCCTTGACCGGATGAATTGTTTGCAACCACAGTGGGGACAACTAGGAACTTGAGCGTGAGAAGTAGTTTTGTTCATGGGGAATCCTCTTATCTGGCCTGCTTTAACCTGGGTTGACTCGCTAGATTTCCTGGGCTGGCCTACCTTATTTCCATTTTGCACTCGACGTACTGGCACTCAATTGGGCGAATCAACTGGCAGCAGCTGAGGAAGAGGATCCGGTCGACTTAGTGAAAGAATGCCCCTTGAAGAGCCATTCTCTCGAGGTGGAAGACGCGATGTCGAGCTGCGGATCCCTTGTGTAAGCTGCAGCATGACGCAACATAGAGCCGCCCAGTCCCACTGGGAACTGTCAAAAGCAACAGTCCTGCACGCGAAATTTAGAACTGGCCCAGTCGATTAGAAGAAGCAAATGGCCGGAGGGATTAGCTTGTCTGGCTAGCGGGGCTACTGGACCCTGGCGTGAGACTGGGAGTTTTGACAGTTGAGAGTGTCCGTCAATCAGAAATACTGAGGCGAACCATTGCTTCACTCCAGGTACGTTTAATGTATCGAACTTTGCCCATCCATGTGAATTTCGGCGTATTCCAGAAGAATACACTTTTTGGAGGAGGACTCTTATGAGATTCAAGGTGATCGCATGCATGCTCGCCGTGGCCTTGCTGTCCGCAGTCGCGTACAGCGGCGAAGATGATAACGAGAAAAAAAGAGAGAAATCCCGCAAGATGGCAGCGCAAACCCTGCAGGATCTGTACAAGGCGGAACCTACAGCGCAGGCGGCTATCCAGAAATCGGCAGGATATGCCGTTTTCAACAATATGGGGACGAACCTGCTGCTTTTGAGCACGGCCCGCGGCTCAGGAATCGCCGTCAACACCCAGAGCAAGCAGGAAACCTTCATGAAAATGGTTTCCGCAGGCGCCGGTTTGGGTGTGGGAGTGAAAGACTATCGAGTGATTTTTGTGTTCGAAAACGATAAGGCCCTGACGCAATTCCTCGAGTCCGGCTGGTCAGGTTCAGCGCAAACGGATGCTGCAGCCAAGGCGGGTAAGTCGGGCGCAGCTTATTCAGGGGCGGTCGAGGTTGCACCGGGTGTATGGGTCTACCAGATCACCAAGAATGGCATCGCCCTCCAGATAACTCTGCAGGGCACGAAGTACTACAAGGACGACAACCTTAATAAAAAGTAGCTGTGGGTCGCGAGGCGAGACTAGGGCAACGCAACCAGAGTTCGCTAAGGTGAGCTCATACCACGTGCCGAGTCGCTTATTCGGGCCTTAGCCCCGGATGATCCACTACATACGCACTGATACGCGTCAAAATAACACTGGTATTTTTACTAGGAGACTGCGGCACAGTCGCTCGCCATCATCAAATTCAATAGGTAAGTGGGCTCAGAGGCTCCGCGCCAGCGAGTCCCGAAATGGAGTCCAAAGGAGACATTCGATGGTGAGACACCTTCTAGCAGTTGCGACGTTCTGCTTTGCAACATCTCTTCTGGCTGAGTCCCCGCCAGCGAACAGCCCAACATCAGCCCCTAGCACTGCAGAACAATCCGGTGCCGCATCTTCCCCTGCCAAAAGCGTTGGCTTATATGCATACCCGAAGAATCAGCAGAGCGCAGACCAACAGGGGAAGGATGAAAATGAGTGCTTCGCTTCAGCCAAACAACAGTCGGGAATTGACCCACAGGCTCCGCCCCCAGCCACCAAGACCGAGGAGCAAAAGAAAGCAGAGCAACAGGCAGCTGCGGACAATGCCAAGCAGGCAAAAGGCGGTCGTGTAAAGGGCGCTGCCAAGGGCGCTGCTGGAGGCGCCGCGATTGGAGCGATTGCTGACGATGAAGCTGGTAAAGGAGCAGGCGCTGGAGCCGTCGCCGGGACCATGGTGGGCGGAGCAAAGCAAAGAAGAGCCAACAAAGCATCCAAGCAGCAGGCGGCGCAGGCCACTGCCCAACAACAACAGCAGCAGGAAGCCCAAGCAAACGCCACGCACCAACAGGGTATCGACACATTTAAGCGAGCATTCTCTGCGTGTATGGATGCTCGCGGATACTCCATTAAATGAAAAACTTGGTGTAGGGCCTGGTTAACGCCCGACTCGCAGCGGCGTGCGGTCGATCGAGTTGCAAGGGTTTTGCTCCCAGATGTGCCTAAATTGGCGTCCGGCTCGCAAGAGCCTCAGGAGATCAATTAGTTCTGATTCAAGAAGTTAGAAAGAAACAGTGGTGAACCGGGGAGGACTCGAACCTCCAACCCGCTGATTAAGAGACCGCCCAAAGACAATTGAGACTGAGTGCGATGATTCGCTATCGTGTTGAATTGCCGTGCGGTTAGCGGCGATTCTTGCTCCACCTCTTTACTACCATTTGCTACGGTTTTCGATGGAGGGTGGGCACAAAATGGGGCACAGTCTGGAGAATTGGCAAACGCGCCCGCGCGGCTTAAGTTTCTTCAGCAACTATGCCACTTGTCCGGTTTGCGCTGCCAGCTCAGACGGTCGACGCAACACTTTGTTGAAGTCTACTCGCAGGAGTCTGGAATCTTAAAGTCTTTCTGGGTCAATACTCCCCGCGCTTGGATGAACAGGCTGCGGTAAATGGTTTCGTGGGACACGTGCATGCTCCCGTCGTCGGGATACTCAGTCTTCAGCCACCCGGAAATCTGTTCCGGCGACCAGTCCAGAATCAGTTTACTCGCAACAATCTGTCGCAACCTCGGGTGCAGGCGAGAAGGCACTGCTTGGGTCGCAAGGCCGAGTCCCAGGCGTGCTCATCCGCTTCATGAGCGCGATAGACAGGAAGGCCACCATGGCGCGAGGTCTCCCGGCTCACCGTTGAGGCCGCTCGATCCAGGTGTCTGGCGATCTCGCGAAACGACGAACCGGAAGCGATCCCTCGGGATATGTCCTCTCGCTCAGCCAGTGTAAGCGCTAGCCGTGAGCGACGACGGGCTGCTGGTGGTATCCCTCCGCGAGGCAACAACAAACAGCGAATGCAGCTATGTGGCTTGCCAAAGGCGCGTCCGATCTCATGCAATGACTGCCCGGACTTCCAACGTCTCCAGACCTCGCTTCTCTGTGTGAGAGAAAGTCTCGTTCGTTTTCCTTCGCTCATACACACCATCCCTAAACAGAAGATTTACTAGATGGTGTCGCATCGACCTGTTGAATGCACTCGCGTTTATCAGGCATGTGAGTCACTTCCGAGTGGATAGTTCGCTTCATCGTGTTGTCCTGTGCGAGCAGCTCAGACTCGGCTTCACTCCTCCGATTAACGCGTTAACCAGGCCCTGGGCGCAACTTGCGGGAGAGACAATGCCCTGAAAAGCCGAACTGTCCCACAGACAGTTCTTAGGTACACTACGCACCAAGATGATTTGGCTATTCCTTAGTGCGATTTCGTGGTTTTTTGCAGCTTCAGCCCCGCAAAATACTGCAGCCAGACCTGTTGTCAGGCCGTGTGCTGATTCTTGGAGCGATCCTAGTTCGAATGCAAAGAAAAATCGGCCCAAGGGCTCCACTAAAAGGACGCATCAAGAAACTGGGGCGTGCGTTGAGCTGGCTTTTTCAGCTCTGGAGATTCAGGAATATCTCCAATCGTACGCACGAACTCAGCAGTGGAAAATGAGCGACGACCAGGTGAATGAAGACACGTGGACGTTCTACATGGAGCTAAATAAGGACGAACTCTTGCGCGCTACTACGGAAGATTCAAGAAACAGGAGAGTGGAATGGACGGGCGGGACTATCCGGGTCGACGTCAATACCGCGCTACTTCCGGATGGATACTCGCGGACAATTGTTCGGGCGAGTTTCCGAGGCTATGGCCGAAGCGCGGACCAGTTCGCGACGCAGAAGGAGTATTGGCAACTGGAGTCCAACAACAATTTTGAGAACTCCATCGTCTCCGCGCTGCGATCTCATTTCACCGCGGCGTCGTCGGCAGCAATTCCGCCGCCGCGAATATCGTCGGAAATCCCATTGTTCGCATCGCGATGGAACACCAGGGACTGGACTCCCGGCTTTTCAGACTAGACACATTTCCTGGCTTTGCGATGTACACGCCTTCCAACCGTGCTATTTTCAGAAAACCGAGCCCACACTCTTTGCTTTGAAGCGCTGAGATGGAGTACCTCTTGGTCTTCTGCGAGCCTGCTGTCAGACGTGATATCAGCAAGGGGCGTCGATTAGCTGGACTGTGGAATTTTCTTTTTTTCTTTCTGCTCTCTCTTGTCTCTGCGAGATTTACACACGCACAAATCTCTCCGGGGCCCCTCTCCAGAGCTCATCAGGCCCTAAGTGGAACCACTCAATGCGCGAGTTGCCATCAATTCGGGACCAGCACGCCAACCTTCAAGTGCCTTGATTGCCACAAAGAGATTGCCCAGCGTCTTGCTGCGAATCACGGCTACCACGCCCGCCTGGGAATGAAGAATCCGAACGGCCGGGATTGCGTCCGCTGCCATCTGGAGCACAACGGAGAAGACTTCAGCCTGATCCACTGGGAGCCATCTCAGAAGAAGTTCGATCACCTGCAAACGGGCTACAAGCTGGAAGGCAAGCATGCCGACGTTGCCTGCGAGAAGTGCCACATGCCCGGCTACATGGTTGCCGATGAGCGCGCCCTCATCAAGATGAAAGATCTTTCCAAGTCTTTTTTCGGATTGTCGCAGAATTGTGTGACGTGTCACAAAGACGTACACAAGGGGCAGCTGGGGAATAATTGCCTGCAGTGCCACAACTTCACGGATTGGAAAGCAGCAAAGAAGTTCGATCACTCGAAGACCCGCTACCCCTTGACTGGATTGCACATCCAGGTTGCCTGCGAGAAGTGCCACAAGCCTGACGAACCCGGCGGGGCGGCACGTTACAAAGACATGAAGTTTCAAGCTTGCATCGATTGCCATATCGATCCGCACAAAGGTTCGTTCAAGCAACGTTGCGAAGAATGCCACACCACCGCAGGCTGGAAGAAACTGCTGCAAGCTTTCAATTTTGACCATTCGAAGACGAAGTATCCGCTGCTCGGAAAACACGCCACGGTCAGCTGTGCCGCCTGCCACATCAACGGCGACTTCAAGAAACAACTTCCTTTTGCGAACTGCATGGACTGCCACAAAGACGCACATGGCGGCCAGTTTGAGTCGCGGGCCAAGAAGGGCGAGTGCGCGGAGTGCCACACGGTGGAGGGTTGGAAACCGTCGCTGTTTGGTGTCAAGGAACACGCTACGTCGCGCTACCCCCTCGACGGCAAGCACGCGAAAGTGGAATGCGATAAATGTCACCTGCCCGCTGGCAAGGACACGATTTACAAGGTGAAATACGCGAATTGCATCGACTGCCACAAAGACGTGCACGACGGTCAGTTCGCCGGCGCACCCAACAATAATCGCTGTGAAAACTGCCACACCGTGGTGGATTTTCATCGCTCACTCTTCACCATTGCCAAGCATCGCGACACGCGATACCCCCTAACGGGCGCGCACGTGGCCGTGCCCTGCAACGATTGCCACAAGCCGGAGATGACGCATCGCACCGACAAGATTTTGCCCTTCCGTTTTGAAGACCGCAGCTGTACGGCTTGCCATCTGGATCCGCATCACGGCGAATTCAAGGACCGCATGGCGCGGCGTCGGCCGGACGGCTCAACGTTTGGGTGCGAGGCTTGTCACAACACCAGGTCGTGGGCCGACGTGAATGGCTTCGACCACAGCAAGACCAAGTTTCCCTTGCTCGGGGCGCACCGCTCGGTCGCTTGCGGCGCGTGCCACAAACCGCTCGTGGGTTCAAAGGAGACGCAATTTAAGGGGACTCCGCAGACCTGCGAGGAATGCCACGTAGATAAACACGGCGGTCAATTCATCGCGAAAACTGGAAAAACGCCGTGCGCCGACTGCCATAACGTCGCGCGATGGGTGCCCTCGATATTTGATCACGATAAGCGAACGCAATTTCCGCTCCAAGGCGGGCACGCCAACGTCAAATGTGATCTTTGTCACAAAACCCTGCGCATGATTTCTGGCACTGAGATTCTTTTTTACAAGCCGACACCGCAGAAATGCGCGGAATGCCACGATACGGACCCTAGTCCTCTCAAGCCCAAGAAATAATGAAGGTGACGCGTACTCTTCTTAGACCGACAAAGCAACTCTGAACAATTTTCTGGCAACAAACTGTTTCCGGTCCGCGGTCTCGCATAAGTACGGACAAAATCGGAGTTCGGGACAGTGTGTTTCTTTGACCCCAAACTGGCCTTCCGTACAGTAGTTTACGAGAAGTCGGATGCTTGAAAATGGTGACAAGTTCTAGGTATCCCCCAACCAGCACTGGGGAAAGATCGAGGGCTCCCTGGTGGCTGTCTGTACTGCGATGGTCCAGGTTATGCTCTGGCTGTCCCTTCTCTTTGGGCAACCAGCCGTA
>Ga0210399_10003782_pt1 | contig 11789 bp, 8 predicted proteins | sample IncBWC14MmetaG_FD_150865 | JGI IMG/M metagenome (GOLD analysis project Ga0210399, IMG submission 150865) | Forest soil microbial communities from Barre Woods Harvard Forest LTER site, Petersham, Massachusetts, United States - Inc-BW-C-14-M | ecosystem: Environmental > Terrestrial > Soil >...
GTGTGCTTCGTAAGAATCCTGTTTGTGTGGCGATCCGTATCCGATGTGGCTGTCCACGACGATGAGGGTCGGCCGGTCATTTGAATTAAGAAAACTTTTGTAGCCGCCGGCCAGCATTTCCAAATCGTTCGCATCCGTGACGTGCGTGACGTTCCACTCGTAGCCCTTGAACCGTGTCATCACATCTTCACTAAAAGACCACTCCGCCGGGCCATCCAGCGTTACGCGGTTGTTGTCGTAAATCCAGCAGAGATTCGAAAGCTTCAGATGCCCCGCAAGAGAAGCCGCTTCGCAGCAGACACCTTCCATCAGGTCGCCATCCCCGCAAACAGCGTAAACGTTGAAATTGAAAATCTCGAAGCCGGGCTTGTTGAAATTCTCCCCCAGCCATTTGCCGGCAATGGCCATACCCACGCTGTTTCCCGCACCCTGCCCCAGTGGGCCGGTAGTGGTCTCAACTCCGGTCGTCAGATGGGACTCCGGATGTCCGGGAGTCCGGCTGTCGATTTGCCGAAAGCGCTTAATCTCCTCCATTGGCACGGAGAGCGCATCGGTCACTTCGCCTTTGGCATTAACGGCGCGCACTCCGGCGAGGTGCAGCGTGGCGTAGAGCAGCATCGAAGCGTGGCCGGCCGATAATACAAAGCGGTCGCGATTCAGCCAGGTGGGATCGGCCGGATCGTACCGCAAGAATTTCTGCCACAGTTCATAGACCACCGGCGCAAGGCCCATGGGCGCGCCGGGATGACCTGAATTTGCCTGCTGGACCGCGTCGATCGCCAGAGTTCGGATGGTGTTGATGCTCAGCTGGTCGATGACCCCTTGGCGGTCACTCAGAACAACGTTCGGCTGGCTCACATTCGCTCCCGCTGCGGGCAGGAGGGCTCCCGCAGATCGTATTCAGATTTTAGATGCACCGCGGAACGCAACGGCTCCTGAGATTTTACGCCAAAATGAAACGGCCTGCTCGTTTAGACAGGGAAGGGCCGCGGCGGGCACGCACCCGAATTATCGAGTCAAAAGAGTGTGCCACTGTGAGATGCCATTCGGCTGGACGCCATTCAAACGACAAGAGCGGCCAAGCTCCGCCGAAATACGCGACAAGGTAGACGCTACAAGGCCCGCAAATGCCTGTCAACGATGTTACGGAATCTTAAAGGACTCAGAAGATTACGAGCAAGGAAGGCCTCGTTTAACGCCGAGGTATCCAAGGAACAATCCTACTGCGATTTATCAGGAAAGAGCCGGTGCACTTCCTCCATGAGGGTTTCAGGCATTTGGCTCTTTTCCACGAAGCCGTGGGCCCCCCACCGCAAGCACTCTTCGCGGAGTGCGAGTCCGCTTAACTGGGAGTAGATGAGCACACGAATTTCCGGGTAAGCCTTGCGCAACTCCATCGTGGCTTCGAGGCCGTTCTTCAGAGGCATGCTGAGGTCGATGAGGATTAAGTCGGGCCGAAAGCGCTGCGCCTGGTGCAGGACATGCTGACCGTCGCGAGCGGTTCCTACGATCTGGAATGCGCCTTCAAACTTGAGATATCTGCAAACGGAACGTAGAGCGGTCGGCGAATCATCGGCAACCAGGACCCTGATACGGCAATCGCGGGATTCCACAGCGCTCCCCCTTGGGAACCCAAATGTTCCAGTTCTTGGGATGAGTGTGCTCCAGGAAGGACTCGATGGAAATTAGGGTGATTCCCTAGGGGTTTCCCTGTAGATGCGGCCAGGGGCCGGCCTTAACTCTGGATGATATTGTTGCGCACGGCGTAGCGGACTAGGTCGGCAAGCGAATGGAAGTCGAGCTTGAGCATGATATTGGCGCGGTGAGTCTCTGCCGTTTTCACGCTGATCCCCAGATAACCCGCGATTTGCTTATTGCTTTTTCCTTCGGCGAGAAGCTGGACGATTTCGCGCTCGCGCGGCGTCAAGCGGTTGCGCGAAGAGTGGCTGAAAGCTAAGCCCCCCTCGGAAGGGCTGGCTGCGTTGGAGGCAGCCTCCGATACACGTGATGACAAGTAGGGTTTATGGCGACGAAGCGCGTCCACGGCAGCAATCAAATTGCGGTCCGCATCATCCTTCAAGATGTAGCCATGGGCTCCTGCTGCCAGGACTTCCTGCACCAGTTGGTCGGAATCGTGCATCGTCAATATCAGGATTTCCGTTTGTGGAGAGAGCTTCCGGATCTGGCGCGTGGCTTCGACGCCGTTCAGCAGCGGCATGCCGATGTCCAGAACCGCCACGTCGGGTTTTAGCTCGCCGGCTTTTTCCACGGCCTCGCGGCCATTGGAGGCTTCGGCGCAGACTTGCCAGCCCGTCTTGGACTCCAGCAGCGCCCGGAGTCCTGTCCGTACGACTTGGTGGTCATCGGCTACGAGAATGCGAACTGGCATCGGTAACCTCGGTTCTAAGAGGAATCGAGACTCGCACGGTCGTCCCCGACGCGCTAGATTCTATCTCAAGTTTCCCGCCAAGTTGAGTCATGCGCTCGCGCATGCCGAGGATCCCGACGCCCAATCGGGTCCCCGAGCCGTTTCCACGCTCGATGGCTTTCCCGTCCATCCCGCGCCCACGGTCCGCGACCTCGAGGGCGACGCCGTCGCTATCTCCGCGCAAGTGAATCTCGGCTGTCTTGCTGCCCGAGTGCCGTTGAATGTTCGTCAGGCTCTCCTGAACGACACGGAAAAGCGCCGTCTCCGCTTCCTGCGGCAGGCGGCCGAAGCCGGCCTGAATCTCCAATTCCAGTTGGATTCCGCTGCGCTCGCTGAAGCCCTCAGCATACTCCTTCAGCGCGGAAACCAGCCCCAGTTCATCTAGCAGCGGCGGATGCAACAGATAAGAGAGCGTTCGAATCTCTCGCGACATTTCCACAAGCACTCTTCTGGCCTCCGCTAGCGCCCGGCGCGCGCGCTCATCTTTGGTGGTCAAAGAGCGCGTGGCTTGCGCCACATTCAGATTCGCCGCTAGCACGCTTTGCGCCAGGCTGTCGTGCAGTTCCCGCCCAAGACGCCGCCGCTCTTCGTCCTGAAGTTGCAGCAACCGTGTGGAAAGCTGGCGAAGCGCTTCCTCCGCTTGCTTGCGCTCGGTAATATTTATGAATGTGTTGATCGACGCCGACACCGAACCATCCTGCGCGAACTGCGGCACCACGTTTCCCATCGTCCACAGAACTTCGTTCGACCCCGGGCGACGCCATCCCATCACTTCATTCTTGAACATCTGTCCCGTTTTGACGGCCAGCGGCCCGGGCCGCATTGAGGACTGGACTTGCGTTCCGTCTTCCCGAATGGAGATCAATTTGAGTTGTGATGAGTCTTTTCCGCGCGCTTCCTCTAGGGTAATTCCGAACATCAGTTCTGCCGCTTGATTGGCAAATTGCACCCTGGCGTCGGGGCCAAGCACGACAACGCCGACGTTGAAATCCCGAATCAGCGTCCGAAAGCGCTCTTCGCTGGCGCGCAGGGCCTCCTCCGCTTGCTTCCACAGGGTCACGTCGGAAATCGAAAGAATTACGTTGGCTACTTTTCCTTCGGAGGTGAGGTGGGGCACGGCGTCTACCAAGGTCCACAAAACTTCATTGCCTTCCGCACGGCGCCATCCCACCATCTCGTTTCTGACCGGTAGTTTGGTGGCAATCGCTCTGGGCCCGGGACGCCTTTCGAAAGGAATATCTGTTCCGTCTTCTCGAATTGCCTTCATCTTGAAACTCGAAGTGCTCTTCCCACGAGCCTCTTCCTCCGTCAGGCCAAACATTTCCAGCGCGGCTCGATTCGCAAATCTAGTTTCCGCATCGGGGCCCAGCAAGACCACGCCGACATGCAAGTCCTGAACGAGATTGCGAAAGCGTTCCTCGCTGGCGCGCATGGCTTCTTCCGCTTGCTTGCGGGCAGTGATGTCCCGCACGATGGCCAGAGCGCAGAGCTTTCCATCCAGTTCAATCAGCGTACCCGAGAACTGGGTGATGCGAGTCTCTCCCGATTTCGTCAGGCAAACAAACTCCTCATCCCGGACTTCCGATTCTCTTTGTAGTTTGGCCATAATCTCCGCCCGGCGAGCTGGATCTTTCCACAACTTCAAATCCGGGGGGTTTCTACCGAGAACCTCGTCGTGCGAAAAACCAGTAAGGCGGGTGAAGCTGTCATTGACTTCCAGAAACTGGCCTCCCGGGATGGTACTGATGCCGACGGCATCCGGGCTGGAGCGGAACGCAGTGAAGAACATGCGCTCGGAAAGGCTCAAAGCTCGTTGCGTGCGAAGGAGATCATCAGCGATGCGGCGCTGTTTCTCGTTCGTCAGCACCAGGCGAGCGGCCGAAAGAATGAAGGATGCAGAGACGGAGATCCAGGCGATGGTGAACTGCTCCGCGGCAATACTGCGGCCCATGAAAAGGACCAGCAACGGTACGAGGACCGGCAGGACCTGTGAAACCACGATCGTTCGAAACTTCGAACTCACGCCATGCGGAATCGCTTCTTCGTCTTGATTCCAAGTCCCGGCAATCAAGGCCGCAAATAAATACGGCGTACACCATATCATGTCGCTCCATTGCGCTCCCCTCTGCGGTGCCGTCGGTTCAAGGCGCACGACAAGTTCAGTCACGCCAGCTACCAGAAAAAAGCACGCCATTCTTCCGAAGAAAGCACGAATGGAACGCTCGGAGACGGTGACCGCCCGGATCAAAAAGCTCACCGCAAGCGCCGCGTCTCGCAACATCTGCAGCCGGTTGAGCTTGAGAAGCATCTGCGGCCCTTCCGCTTCCCAGCGGGCGGGGACATAAAAAAAATACAGGTAAGCGGTGAGCGCCACGACTCCAATCTGAGCAAAACCCAATACCTGCTGCCAATCGATGGCTCCAGATTTCTCCCCTGGCCGCGGCAGCAGCATCATGGCCGCGGGTGTGACCCAGAGGATAAAAAGAATATCCGAAGGCCAGGGAGTCAAGGTGGGAGCGTGGGCAATACTCTGATAATAGGTCTCAATTGCTTGCGCAGCCCCGGCCAGGAAAAGCGCCGTGGCCAGAAGCGTCCAGAGTTGCCGCAAGTAGCCTGAGGTTCTCTTGGCCACCAGCAGTGCACAGACAGCCGCCCACATGACGATCGCGGTCTGCAAGAGATCAGAGAGCAGGAGACTCGTCGCGGGCCGGGGGGCTTCTGCAATCACAATGAAATAGAGCGCGGTCAGCAGACCGGCAACAGTGAGGACCACCCAGAAAAACTTGCCAGAGGGACGCAAGCGAGACTCCACGAACTAACTTCAGTTTATGTCGAGCCAACCAGGCAAACAATCGCCGCGGTTGCGGATGACGCGAATAGAGAACGCTCCAAGGCCATGTCCCTCTGGCTATCGGAAGCGCGCACTCGCTGCCAGGCAGGAGAACTAGTCGAATTCAGCAGCCGGCCCAGGACTAGAGGTATAAGGGTTGCAGTACATGGTCCCGTCCGCTAGATTTGTAACTGCCGCTGCCCGGGTGGCGGAATGGCAGACGCTGAGGACTTAAAATCCCTCACTACATATAGGGCAGCATTAGCAAGTAGTTGGAAACAATAGGATCTGTAGCCAGTCTTGTCACCCCAAACAACTCCATACAAACAACCACTCCCTACAGTGGTCACTACATCGCGATTCCTTCCATGAGAGGAGGAGAGGATGTTGTAATGCGCGGTTCTTGCTGGCATTGTACCGGTCCCCGGTTATCCGATCGGTTTTGTCCACGGTTGGGTTCCTTGTTGTAGTTTGGATCGGTGCTAGTAGCATATGAAGAGCAAGCCGCAAAGATCCGTGAGAAGAAGAAGCAGTGACCACGACTGAGAGCCGAAACGAAAGCGCCGTCATGAACAGAGTCATTCCTGCACCTACCTGTTGCGCGTCAGAATCCTCGAGGTTCTGAATAAAGAAATCGCAACGCGGTTGCCCATGCGCCGCTTTTTTTGGCCGCAAACTGCGAAAAATAAGCATGGTGAACAGCCGGGGCTCGGATTCCGACTAACCCAAGCTATTGCAATTTGTTACGGTGAATTTGGGCGAGCATTTGTTTACCGCCCTTGTGTTAACCACCAACGAGAAGACTTGCGCTCGCATCCTTGCTTGCGTGGTTTATTCTTGGCTGTACGCGAGAAGGCCGTTCTACTATCATTCTCCTGCGAGTTAGACTACCCAGGGGGTATTCAAGTGTTTGCTACGTAACTGGCTTTCCCCCTCGGGCGGCATAGGGATTAGCGTGTAGGTTATGACCGTAGGTGTAATGGATTGAGCTGTTGACCAAAAGGGGATTAAGCCCCACACGTCGCGACGTACTCCGCGAACCGTAATGAGAGGTCCGGACATATGGACAATTCAACTTCCGTACCGCTGCGTTTACCTAATCACACCCTGATTCGAGTGGAAGCAACCGCATTGAGGCGTCCCGGTGACACAGATGTTGCGTTTCGCGCTGTCGAAGAAGCCCTTGAGATCGACGGTATCCAAGGCGCGATCGAAGGTATCGGTCAAATGGTTGTAGATGCGTTGAGTAAGCTCGCTCCTAGCAAGGCATCGGCCGAATTTGCAATCGAAGTCGGACTGGAAACTGGGAAGCTAACGGCCTTGTGGGTGAAAGGTAGCGGTAAGGCCAACCTCAAGATCACACTCGAGTGGGCAAACGATTCAAGGAGTAAGGATGGTGGAAGAGTATCTTGATCCGCTGGCCGACCTGCTGGAACAATGCACTGTTCTAATCTCGCACCGAGGCAGGTTAGGGACCGGGTTCTTCGTGGCGCCCGGAGTGATTCTCACTTGCGCGCATGTTTTGGGCGAACGCGCTGCTGATAAGCAAAAGGTAGCGTTCAGATGGCATGGAGCTGACAGGGAAGGCAACCTCGAAAGACTGCTCCCCGAACCCTGTCCCGAAGAAGAGATATTCCCCGACCTTGCCCTCATTTCTCACCAACTCCCTGATACTCCATGTGTGCTCCTGGAGTCCGGTTTTGCCGACGGAGACGCGCTCTACTCGTGGGGATATTCAAGCTTAGCGCCTGCCGGAGAGTCGCTGAGCGGGATCTGCGAGGGGAAGCGCAAATACACTGAGGCACTCGACCGGCGATTGATTAAGTTTAAAGGAACCCAGGTTCTTCCCGGAATCAGTGGGTCCCCACTATTAAATCGGAGAACAGGTGCGGTCTGCGGGATCGTAAAGCGCACGCGCGGCGAAGCGAGCGACATGGGGGGCTTGGCAGTCCGCACTCAACTTTTGCTGGAACTATTCCCAGATGTTGCGATACGAAACAGAATATTTCATGAGGTGAATCAGCTCTGGCGAAAAGCGATGGGTGGGCACCTGGCGGCCGAGCGAATTGAGCAAGAACGATCCAACCGCGGCCCCAAGTTTGTGAACCGAGAAACTCAGGAAAGAGAATTCAAAGACTTTTGGTTGGATGCTTCCTATTCCCGCCCAGGGGCGGCACAGATATATCTGTTGCCCTCGATGGATGATGATTGTCCCGAACTATTCACAGATCGTCTCCACGAAGACACCGTTGAGCGGTTAGCCCGATCTTTCAAGGGCGCGTACAAGGCAGCCATTGACCGCGTGAAAGTATCCGACGAACCCCGGTATCAGAATTTAGGGGTTTTGCAACGAGATTTAAGCCGCGAGCTCTTCTATCAATTGGATGCTCTTTCTTTCTTGGATCGCTCTTTGCCTTCCGCGAAACCTCTCAGTAAACTTGAGCGACTTCGACTTCCCACGTTTGTCCTGATCGAGCAGACGATCAACGCGGATTTAGCCTCAGCATTACTGTTCAAATTTCTTCCCTGGTATTTCAATTGCTTCTGGGCAGGTTTTTGTGCCGACGCTCGCGTTATCGTGTTTCTGCATCTCGTCTCCGCCGCGCCAAAGGACTACAAATGGTGGTTCCGCTCGATATTCCAGAGGCGCGCCGCCGTTCCGCCTCAGTCCTACATGGAACTGCATTCCCATCTGAGAAGTGTATTGCCCGACGGCGAAGCTAATCTTGGGTCTGATGCTTCTGGCGCACCGGTCAAACGACTTTCTCCTCTGCAACCGATTCAGGCCACCGATATCAAGAGATGGTTGCGACGTCTTGGCGTCCCACCCTCGGATATCGACCCCACTATTCAAGTATTGTTTGAGGACATCGGAAGAAAGCGTGGTTCCGAAGTCCGTTTTGGCCAGATTCAAAAACGACTCGATGACTTGTACCGAGAGCATTTGAGCAGGGAATCCCTTGATAGGAGGCAGCTTCAAAGCATGCGATGAATCCTCTCCGTCCCACTCGTCTCTACCAAGGCAAGGGCAAACCTTTAGCGGCTCGCGGCTTGGAAATGCCGCCCTTCCATGTCAACCCTGATCTGTTCGATGCCAAACATTACTTTCCTGACGAAAACCTCTTGGACGCAGTGAATGTCGCCCTCTCGTTGGGCATGCCGCTCCTGTTAACGGGGGAGCCAGGCACCGGCAAGACCCAACTTGCAGACAGCGTTGCTTGGGAACTTGGACTCGGCGAACCTGAGGTTTTCTATACAAAGAGCACGTCCACCTATACGGATCTTTTCTACCAATATGACGCTCTCCGACACTTCCGCGACATTCAGCTCGAATCTGCGGCGCGCAATGACATTGAACGCGCGCGCGACACTTCTATTGAGAATTACATCGCCTTCGGTCCCCTTGGCCGCGCGATCCTCTTCGCAATGGAACGCGATGATCCAAACTGCCCGCCGGAATTCCGGCGCCTAAAACAGCGCCGTACGGTTGTGCTTATCGATGAGCTAGACAAGGCCCCTCGCGACTTCCCGAATGACATTCTCAATGAAGTCGAGCGGATGATGTTTCAGATAAAGGAGCTGCCGCCGAACCACAACACGTTTCGCGCGGACGCGACGTACCGTCCGATCCTGATCCTTACCAGCAACCTTGAGAAGGATCTTCCCGAGGCGTTCCGTCGTCGCTGCGTTTTCTACCACATCGAGTTTGACAACCTTGACGTGCGCGAAATCATCCGGCGCCGCTTGCCGCAGGTGCCGGAATTTAACGACCAGATGCTCGAAAATGCGCTGGCTCATTTCGGTCATCTTCGGCAAGAACGCAACCTCGACAAGAAGCCTGCCACTGCCGAGCTGCTTGCCTGGGTCGATCTGCTTCAACGTCTCAAGCTCGACGTGAAGGATGTAAAGAACCTTGACAGCGAAGATTTACTGGCACTTGCCGCTAGCTACTCCATCCTAGTCAAAAGTGATGAGGATTTGAAAAAGCTCCGTGACGACCTGCTGGGAGAGGAAGGCGCTGGTAAGACGAGTGTAGGATGAACAGGCTTCCCACTGTAGCCGGGCTTGATGCGTTTCTCGATGTGCTGAGGACGAATCGGTTTCCGGTGGGCCTTGATCACCGCCTGCGCCTTCTGCAGGCATTTGATAACTTTAAAGGTGAATATACACCTTATAGACTTCGGACTCTTCTTTGTCCACTATTCGCGACGAACGCTGAAGAACAACGCCTTTTCTATGAACTTTTCGACACTCACTTTCCACATTTCTCGCCCCCTGGTCTCGCTGATGAAGGCGGCGAAGCCACCTCGGTAGATCGATCCACCGAAAAGAAGACTACCAAGTCGGCGGCGATCCAACAGATGCTCTGGGTCTTGGTAGTTTTGTTTCAGGTTACCCTTGCGGCTCTCGCTCTCAGCATTTGGCACTTCCGCGACCCTGGCCCGCCTGACTTCAGTCGGTTCGATCCGGTAGCTCCTGCCTGGAGTTTAAGCCCGCCGTTTCAGCCGCCAGATCTTAAGCCGCCAGTAAAAAACGAGATTGAAGTCGTGTCGGCGGAGATTCCTTGGCTTCCAACCGCCTCCATGAAACCCTTTGCCAAGCTGGTCCAACCATCCCAGACTTGGCGCTGGTCTGCTCTGGTACTGCTTCCGGTCTTGCTGTGGATAGTGATGGAATTCGGGGCGTGGTATCGCCGTCGGGCCATTCTCGCTCGAGGTACAGGCGAGGATTCTGACGGTTCCTACGTAAGTCCGATGACGTTGTCAACTGGTGCCTACGTGAAAGGCGATTTCGCCGCCACTCTGCGACGCCTTCGGCGACCCGCTACTGGCCCTCTTCGCCTCCACCTTGCGAGGACCATCTCTGCCACTATCCGCACCGCCGGATTCCCCGCGTTTCGCTATCAGTCACTCTTCCGCCGTCCCGAGTACCTAGCTCTGATCGACAGGGCATCCGCTCGGGACCACCAAGCCATTTTCTTCCAAGAGCTTGTCAAAGGACTTAGTCGCCGCGGTCTACGCGTGGCCGCATATTTTTTTTCAGGGGACCCGCGCGTCTGCCACAGCATCACTAGCAGAAGGAGCTCTTACCTGGCCGACCTATTCCGCCAGGCAGGTGATCACCGACTAATCCTATTTGGCGAGGGAGATCACCTCGTCTCTGAGTGGGGAGATGTGACCCCAGCCGGGAGCTTGCTGCTTCGCTGGCACCAACGCTGCATCCTAACCCCACGCCAAACAAACGACTGGAGGCAGCGCGAATTGCAGTTGGCTCGCCACTTTCTCCTTTTGCCTGCAACTACCGCGTTCCTCGCTGCCTCGGTCGATTACTTCGACCCTGATCGCAGTGCGCGCCTTCGTAGCCCAGTATCCAGATTTGACCATCGTGAGCCAGATTTCGATCGCGCTTCACCAGCCGAAATCCGCCGATTTCTGGCTGACGACGCCGTCTACATCTGGCTCTGTGCGTGCGCCCTCTATCCACAGCTCCAGTGGGACATCACTCTACGCCTGGGCGGCAAGCTGGATTCCGGTCTCCTCACTGAGGCGAACATCGAGAAGCTGGTCCGGCTCCCCTGGTTCCGGCGTGGTTCGCTTCCTCGTGGACTTCAGCAGGCACTGGCGGAATCGCTCGATGAGGTCACTCGACGACGCCTCCGTGCTGTGATCCTCGAACTCTTGGAAGAGACTGGACCAACTTCCGAGGTGTCGACAGATGATGGTCATCGGCTGGAGATCGCAGTACAGCATCTTGATATACTGCCAGACGACCGTCGGCGAATCCTAGATGACGAAGCAGTTGCTCGAGTCGTGGCTGGGCACAAGATTCCGCCGTTTGCTCTCGCCATTCCTAGTGCCCTGCGCAGAATCCTGTTTCCCTATGGTGTGCCAGCACTCGGTTTCCGCGCCCGCGCTCGCCATGCCCTCTTATCTTTTGGACTGCTCGCTGTGATAGGCGTTGCAGGTTTTGCATGGTACTCAACTGCCCTGCGTCCCCTCGGTCAAGTGGGGATGACCATCGGGGCCCCAGGGCTACCCCCTTTCTGGTCACAGCGATCAACTGAAGCGCAGACAGCCAGGCTCACTGGTGTTGGCGCAATTCCTTTGTGGGCAACTCTTTCCGGCCACGGTGGTTATGTCTGGCAGGCTGCGTTTTCGTCGGACGGCCAGCGCATCGTCACAGCTAGCCAAGACGCAACGGCAAAGGTGTGGGACGCCGCCAGCGGCAAAACGCTTGTAACCCTTGCCGGTCACAAGGGACCTGTCACGCAAGCCGCGTTTTCGCCGGACGGCCAGAGCATCGCCACAGCTAGCCAAGACACAACGGCGCGGGTATGGGACGCCGGCAGTGGCAAAGTGCTTCTAACTCTTGCCGGTCACGAAGGACCTGTCGTGCAGGCCGTGTTTTCTCCTGATGGCCAGCGCATCGTCACTGCCAGTGCGGATAAAACGGCGCGGGTGTGGAACGCCGCCAACGGTCAAGAGTTGGCAACGCTCTTCGGTCATACTGACTCTCTGTCGGGCGCTGCGT
>Ga0210399_10003784_pt1 | contig 11788 bp, 9 predicted proteins | sample IncBWC14MmetaG_FD_150865 | JGI IMG/M metagenome (GOLD analysis project Ga0210399, IMG submission 150865) | Forest soil microbial communities from Barre Woods Harvard Forest LTER site, Petersham, Massachusetts, United States - Inc-BW-C-14-M | ecosystem: Environmental > Terrestrial > Soil >...
CATCGGGATGGCGTCCGCAGTCGGAAGTCCTCGGAGCAACCCGAGCGAAGGAAGGAACAGTAGACGGGGGTTGTACCACAGGGTCACCACGCAGGGGCGATAAGTGGTGGAGTTCGACAGAAACTTCTAACCGAAAAGCTGTGAGTTACATCGAACCGTGACGCAAGTTCAATCTCGTTACAATATGCACACTGGGCTGGCTTGCAAGATGAAAACGATAAGACTGTGTGGAGAGACGCGATGACGAAGAATCTGGTGGCACAAGTGAGCAAGGCGGGGGCTGAGTTCGAACTGGTTGAGCGGGAGATGCCGGTGCCGGGGGCTGGAGAAGTCCGGATTAAGGTGCAGGCCTGCGGCGTTTGCCATAGCGATGCGGCAACGAAGTTCGGCGCGTTTCCGTGGATAACCTATCCCCGCGTGCCGGGCCACGAAGTCGCGGGTGTGATTGACGAAGTTGGCGCGGGCGTCATGGAATGGAAAAAGGGCGATCGCGTGGGAACTGGATGGCATGGCGGACATGACTTCGTGTGCGAGTCTTGCCGACGCGGCGAATTTATTACCTGTAAAAACGAACAAATCAACGGACTAACGCGGGATGGCGGGTACGCGCAATACATGATCGCGCGGCACGAAGCGGTGGCGCGGTTGCCGGAGGAGTTGAATGCGGCGGAAGCAGGTCCGCTGCTGTGCGCGGGTATTACGACGTTCAATGCCCTACGGCACAGCGGCGCGGGGCCGGGCGACCTGGTGGCGGTGCAGGGAATCGGTGGCCTGGGACATTTGGGGATCCAGTATGGTGCGAAGTTCGGATATCGCGTGGTGGGGATCGGAAGGGGCCCGGAGAATGGCACGTTGGCGAAAAAGCTGGGGGCGTGGGCGTACATCGACAGCGCAGCGAAAAATGCGTCGGAGGAGTTGCAGAAGCTGGGCGGGGCACGCGTGATCCTGGCGACAGCGCCAAACGCAAAGGCAATGTCGGACGTGGTTGGAGGTTTGAGCGCGGGCGGAGAGCTCCTTGCCATCGGCGTACCGTCGGAACCGCTGGAGGTTTCGTTGGGACCTTTGATAATGGGAAAGCGGAGGGTTCAGGGTTGGCCATCAGGAACGGCTATCGATTCGGAAGATACACTCCGGTTTTCGGCTTACTCGGGAGTACGGGCCATGATCGAGAAGTATCCGCTGGCGAAGGTAAACGAGGCGTTTGAGAGGATGATGAGCGGGAAAGCAGAGTTTCGTGTGGTGCTGACGATGGAGTAGGAAAAGCAATCAGTAACCAGTAATCGGTTATCAGTAGAAGCGGAGAGGCGTTGGCGGCTTCTCCGCTTTTTCTTTTGGGAACGGAAGGGGAATTCGAGCTGCAAGAAACAGTGCCAAGACAGACGCTCTCTGGAGCATTGGAACTCCAGTATGGAGTTGAGTACTGGCGCGGCGAGTTGTAAGGGGATTGGTAGGGAAATTGTCTGGGTGTTGCGTTCAGTCTTACAAACCCCGGCGGCGTAAAGCCGCCCCTACATTAGAAGGGGATGTCTTCGTCGGAGATTTCGGGGCCGGACGTCTGGCCGAACTCTTCGGCGGGCGCGGCGCTGTGATCGAAGTCATCGCCGCCGCTGCGGGCCGCTGCTCCGCCACCGCCGGCGCTAGCGCCTGCGGCCATGCCGTCACCCCGTCCGCCCAGCATGCGGCAATTGGAGGCGACAATTTCGAAACTGGTGCGCTTCTGGCCTTCCTTGTCCTGCCATTCGCGAGACTGTATCCGCCCTTCAATGAAGATCAGTGAACCCTTCTTCAGGTACTGCTGGGCAATCTCGGCCTGCTTGCCCCAAACGACGATCTTGTGCCACTCGGTGCGCTTCTGGCGCTCGCCGTTGCGGTCTTTATAGGTTTCGTCCGTTGCAACGGAGAAATTGGCAACAGCCTGGCCCCCGGAAGTGAAGCGGGTTTCCGGGTCGCGGCCCAGGCGGCCGACGAGGATGACTTTGTTAACGGACATTTGAGTTGCTCCTGTTCAAGAAATTGAGGAGTGCGGGATCCTTCTTCGGTCGGCACGGAGACTTCCTCCAGGACGACGATCCTCATCGGATCGTCGCTTTGTCGACGGGACCCGTGAATCTCCCTGAAGAAGGGAAGATAGCACGATGGAGAAGAAAAATGAAATGCGGGGACGGAGGAAAGATAGCTCGAGTGTGGCGGTACGACGGCGATGTGTGCGTGAAACGAATCTGTAGCATTCGCCGAACGCAGGACGGATTGGATTGGTAGTTTTGACAGTAGCGCTTTTCGGAATCTGGGCGATACTCACCTCCTGCATGTGGAGCTGATATGGATTGCGGCGAAAGGTGCGGGGAGTTGGATGGCGCGGGCGGCACACGGAAGATTTGCTTGAAAAAACGGAAGTAGCTCCGATGCGGGAGCAGCCCTAACGATATTTTCGAAACTGAAGGAAGGCGCGCCCATCTAAGAGAAAAAAGATTAGGAGGAATACAGTAACCCATCCCGAAACGCAGAGAGCGCAACAAAGGTATAACCGCATTTGGACTCGATATACCTCGTAATCTGTTATCCCTTCGGCCGCCCAGTCCCGAGAACAGAGAACTGAACGCTCTCTGAACCAGTTCTTCTACCAACACTCGAGAGAAGGAATACAGCTGGATGAAAAATGAAATTGGAACACTTACCATTTTCTTGGGAGCGGCGTGGTTTTCCCTGCTGGTGGGAAACACTGCGGGGGCCCAGACAAAACTAAACCTCGAAGGAGATCGCGGCGCCCTTTACGCGCAAGCTGAGTGGCTGACCTCTACGTATGACGCAAGCTTGCCCCGGATGGGCAGCCTGCCGGCTTTTCCGCCGCTGACCCTAATCCCCGGCCCTGCACGCGACCCATGGAATCTGGACTCGCCGGGAAAATCTCCCAAAGCCGATCCATTCAGCGGTGAGAGCAGTTCCACCACCCGCATTCGGCCTGCGGTGCCGGAGGAAACCGACACTCGCGTGCATTGGGCAACCGCCTTCTGGGAGTCCATGTATTACACGGGGCTGATGCACACCTTCAATCTGGCCACTGAGCCGGGCACGCGCGACACGTTGAACGGTCACTGGTTCCAGCACTACACGAGTTCCGTCTCCGAATTGCGTGGCTGGAGCGACAGCGACACCTTCATGGCTCCCTACGTGGGGCACCCGATTGAAGGATCGGTGTTCGGCTACATTTTCCGCCAGAACGATCCGAAGTACCGGACGGTGCAGTATGGCGACGGCCGGGAATATTACATCAGTCTGCTGCGCTCGATGGCCTATTCGGCCATCTGGCACACGCAATGGAAAATCGGACCGGCCAGCGAGGCCTCGATTGGAAACGTGATGCTGCATGCGTCGCCGGGGTTCATCACCCTGGTGGACACCCCAACCCTTGGGGCGCTGACGATGCTGGGCGAAGACGCGGCGGATCGCTACCTGATCATGGGTCTGGAAAACCGCACCAGCAATCGGGCCCTTATTATTCTGGCGCGAACATTTCTGAATCCCGGCCGGACGATGGGAAACCTGACGGCGTTCCGCGCGCCCTGGGTGCGAGATACACGGCTGAACCTCTATGGCGAGAACTATGTGGTGCGGAAAGAGCTGGTGCGCGAGTACAAGGAAGAAGGCGGAGAAAAACCGTTCGAATTCGTGAAGCGGACTCCGTTGACCGGTGTCGAGTTCAATAAATCGTTCCCACTGGAGGCGCCGATCGAACTGGAAGCGTTTCCGGTGTACGAAAGTTTTCTGGGCGGCGGCAGTTGCGTGGGAGGAGGCGGCCAGGGCGCGGCGCGCGTAAGTGCAAAGTTTCAGATTGTGGCGGAGGTGAACGGGTGCCTGGTGATGCACATGCCCCAGAGCAACCAGAGCGGCGATTCTCTGTTTTACGGCGTGGGACCGCGGTGGACGCCGCATGCGGCGGAGCGGTTTTCTCCTTTTGCGCAGGTGTTGATCGGCGGCAGAAGGGTGACCCATGAAACCGACAACGGCGCCTTGCGTGCTCAACTGATGAAGGAATGGAACGACGGAATCGGAACGCTGGCGCACTATCCCACGCGGTTTGATTGGTCCACGGAAAAGCAGGCCAACGGCTTCTGCGTGGCGGCCGGAAGCGGATTTGACCTGGTGGTTACACGTGCGTTTGCGTGGCGAGTTTTGAACGTGGAATACACGCATTCATGGCTGCCAGATGTGGATATGATTCGCCCGCAGGATGGGATCAAGGTGACAACTGGCGCAGTATTGCGGATTGGGACCTGGTAGTGGAGAGTCGTGAACTAACAGCGGTTTGCGCCATTTAGGCGGGCAGGAGCGCGAGCGCTTGCCTGTTCTTTATGTGGGTCCAAGGAGAGAGGGGATTTAACGCAGAAGACGCAGAGGAGGCGCACAGAGGTCGCAGAGTAAAGAGAGAGGAGAGTGGCCTGTCCACCGGGGAGGACGCGTCCTTCAACCACTGGAGGGGAGTTAGCGGGCGGTGGAGGCGGTGACGGCGACGCCGAGCTCCTTAAGCTTGGCGCGCGATCGGCGCTCTTCCTCTGTGCCGGGGTAACGCTTCACCACTTCGCGGAGTTCCTTGACGCCGGCGTTTTTCTGGCTGAGCTCCAGCAGCGCCATCCCTTTCTTGTAGCGGGCAGAAGCGAGCTTGAAGCTCTTGGGGTAGTTGGTAAGAACCTTGTCGTATTCGACCAGCGCTTGCTGATACTGGTGCTGCGAGTAGGCGATTTCGCCGAGATAAAACTGGGCATTGGAAGCGAGGTCGGTGTCGCCATAGTAGGTCAAGTAGTCCTGAAATTCAGAGCGCGCCAGATCCAGTTTGCCGCTGTTTATGTCCCCAAGACCGTTGGAGTACAGGGTGTCGGCAGAAGGATGTGAGGCAGCGGGGGGAGCGGCCGATGCGGACCCGGAAGGCTTGGACCCGCTGGCACCAGCGCCTGCGGGAGCGCCAGTGGGATTACCGCCGGCCAGGCGCGCATCAATGCTCTGCACGGAGTTCTGCAGATCCACCAACTGCTGATTTACTTTGCCGAGGCGCGACTTGATTTCTTCCAAATTATCGGAGAGGCCCTGGACTTGTGTGGACATCGTGTCCAGCCGCGTGCCGGAGTTGGCCTGAACGTCCTGCACGGATTTCTGCAGCGAGCTCATCGTGGTGTTGAGCTTGTTGACCGTGTCCGACGACTGCTCGATTAGGGTTTTCTGGACAGTGTGGTCCTGCGTGAGCTGGGTCTGCATATCTTTTTGACCCTGAAGAATCGAGGTGACATCGCGCTGCAGCTCGATGATTTCACGGGCCACGGCCATCACGGGCCTCGGGCCGATAAGGTTGCCGGCAACGGCGCTGGCAAACATAGCGCCAGAGAAGAAGAGAACGTTACGAACACGCATGATCAGGACCTCCGAAAGTTGGGCATGGGTTGGGGACACTTTGAGATAAAGAGCGGATTGCGCCCCAATTATCAAATGTAACGGGAGAATGGGTGTGGGGCAAGTGGGGATTGGGGAGAAAGGCGATCAGCGGGCAGATAACAGGTACCAGGAGGCGACGAGATTGAGTGATTCCATCGAACTGAGGTGGCGAGCCTTGGTTGCCACGGTCCCTTGTATCTGGGTAGAGGCGGAAGGTTGTAGTGGGAGAATGTCGCTCCATCCGCGATGGTAAAAGGCGCCATCACCCGGTCGGGATGACAGTGTCGGAGAATAGAAGCGTGGCCGCCCACGGTGGCGGGCCCGACACGATGGGAAAACGAAAGAGGGGCGGTGTGAAGCCGCCCCTCGGTATAATCAGGCGAAAGTGAGATATTACGGTCTTGCCGGGACGAAATGCCCGCGGCGGTTTTGCTGCCAGCAGGTTTCGTTGGACTCTGTGCAGAACGGCTTTTCCTTGCCGAAGCTGACCGTATTCAGGTTGGCGGCAGGAATCCCCAGGTTGACCAGGTATTGCTTCACGGCGTTGGCGCGGCGGTCGCCCAATGCCAGGTTGTACTCCGTGGAGCCCCGTTCATCGCAATGGCCCTCAATGGTCACATGCGCATTCGGATAGCCCTTGAGGAAGGCCGCGGTCTTCTCGAGCGCGGTACGGGCATCCGGGCGGATATCCGCCTTGTCGAGATCGAAGTAGGCGTCGCGCACTTCCTGCGTGAAGAGCTCCTCGTAGCTGGGGCCCTTGGGCTTTTCGACGACCGGCGCGGGAACATTGACAGTGATGCGCACGTTGCCATCGGTGTTGCCGCCGGGGCCGCTGGCGGTAATCGTATAAGTGGTGGAGTCGGCAGGGGTGACGGTGGTGGAGCCCTGCGCGGTAACGGCGCCAACTTCGGGAGTGATGGAAACGTTTGTGGAGTCAGTAGTGGTCCAGGAAAGCTTGGCGGATTCGCCCTTGTTAATGGAGATGCGATCGGCGGAGATGCTCACGGTGGGCTTCGCGGCGACAGGCGCCGGGGCCGGAGGCGCCGGTGGAGCGGCCTTTGGTTTCTTATTGCACGCGGCAGCGAACAGCAGCGCAGTCGAAGCGAGAATGAGAAGCGAACGATGCAGCGGGGAGTGCGGGTGATTCATTCGTGTCCTCCTAGACACCACAAATTGATTGTCGAGCGTATTCCACCGGAAGGAGCATCATACCACCGGAGGCAGGGTTCCGGGAATATATCGCCATACGATATATTGTATTCACCATTGGAGAAGAAGGCAAGTGGCGAACCCGCATGTCGCGAAAAAGTAATGGGGCGAGAGAGGAGCGCCGCGGGGATTGCTGACTTCGCGATGGGGCTGCACAAAGCCTGCTAAAGCAGTTAAGCTGTGATCATGACGCACACTCTTGAAGAGCTGATACCCGATTACATTCAGGGGCTGCCTGCTTATGTGGCCGGGAAGCCGGTGGAAGAGGTCGAGCAGGAGCTGAAGATTCATGCGGTGAAGTTGGCCTCGAACGAGAATCCGCTGGGACCATCCCCAAAGGCCATGGAAGCGGCGCGAAGGGCGCTGGGCGACGCGAACTGGTATCCAGATGGAGGCAGCAAGCGGCTGCGGGAAGTGCTGGCGCTGCGGTTTGGGGTGAAAGCGGACGAAATTTTTGTGGGGCTGGGGTCGAGCGAAATTATTGATCTGGCTTCGCGGGTGCTCTTGAAGCCGGGGAGCGAGGGGATTACCAGCGAGGGATCGTTCGCCCTGTTTTCGATTGCCATTCGAGCCAGCGGCGGGAAATTGCTCTTGACGCCACTGAAACATTTTGGATTTGACCTTGATGCGATTGCAAAGGCGGCGACGCTGCAGACGCGAATCGTCTACATCGCGAATCCAAACAATCCGACCGGGACGGCATTTGGCGCCGCGGAATTCGGCGCGTTCATGAAGAAGGTGCCCGGCGACGTCCTGATTGTTTTGGACGAGGCCTATCGGGAGTATGCCGATCGCACGGATTTGCCGAAAGCGATGGAGTTGTTCCGCGAATACAACAATCTGTTGACGCTGCGGACGTTTTCGAAAGTTTACGGCCTGGCAGGGTTGCGGATTGGCTATGGTATCGGGCATCCGACGCTGGTGGCGGAAATGAACAAGCTGCGCACACCGTTTAATGTGACGAGCGTGGGCCAGGCTGCGTCGCTGGCGGCGCTGGATGATGAGGAGCACGTGCGGAAGTCGGTGGAGATTAACCGGGCGGAGCGCAAACGGCTGTATGAGGAATTGAAGAAGTTAGGCCTGGCGCCCGTGGCCAGCGAGACCAATTTTCTGTTTGTGCCGATTGGGCCGCGCGCGAAGGCGCTTTGCGACGAGCTTTTGCAGGAGGGCGTGATTATCCGTCCGCTAGGCTGGATGGGGTTGCCCGAAGCGATCCGGATTTCAGTGGGGAGTCCAGCCGAAAATACGAAATTGATTGGGGCGCTTACGCATGCTTTGGCGCGGCCCGCAGCCAGCCTCAAGACCTCGCATTCCGACGAATTTTCGAATCGATCGGTATAGGTCGGCCCATCCCGAATAACCGGGCGATAGCGGACTTCATCAAAGACGCATGAACCTACATCTTCCAGGACAATACGTGGTGGGCGGCGATGCGGTGGCGCAAATTCTAGTTGCCACGAAGACTATCGCAGTTGTAGGACTCTCTTCGAATCCGATGAGGGCCTCGCACGACGTGGCTGCTTACCTGAAGGCCGCGGGATACCGGATTATCCCCGTGAACCCGAATGAAACTGAGGTTTTGGGCGAGAAGGCGTACGCTCGCCTGGAAGATATTCCGGAACCGGTCGACATTGTGGACGTGTTCCGCCGCGCAGAGGAACTTCCGGCGGTGGCGAACTCTGCGATCGCGATAAAGGCCAAAGTTTTGTGGATGCAATTGGGGATCGAGAATGCCGCTGCAGCGGAGAATGCCCGCGCGGCGGGGTTGGTGGTGGTCGAGAATGCGTGCTTGCTCGTGGAGCACAAGCAGCGGAAAGAGAGCAGGTAAATTCCAAAAAAGAGCCCTGGCTAGAAGCTGAAGATTTGCAGGTTGCGCTTGCCGGGGAGGACTACGCCGAGGAAGCGGCCGTCAGGCGAGAGTGAGTATTCGCGAATCGTCAACCCGTGGAGAAGCATGCGGGGCTCGGGTTCAAGCACCGGAATTTCGGAATGAGCCGGATAAGCGCGAAGTTCGGGAACCTGGAAGGAAACGAGGTCGGCGGACTTTTTCTCCAGGGTGCGTTTGAGATAAAGCCGTGAATCGTCCGCGGACCACTGAAGCACACCCAGGCCGATGCGCATCCGAGCTATGCGAACGGGCGCGGTAAGATCGCGGATTTCCAGGACTTCCTTGTCGAGAAAGTAGGCGACGCGCGTGCCGCTCGGTGAGACTAGGATGCCGCCAGCATACCCGTCGAGTGTCGCAACTTCCTTGTCGTCCTGTGAAAGAAGATCAAGGCGCTGGAGCCGCGGCGGGCCGTCAAAAGTGCGGCTGCGCTCGACGCCGATGGCCGCGTTGCTGCCGGAGATGCGCGAGGCTCCTTCAAATGTGCGGCCTTCAAACGCTTTTCCCGCGGGGCCACTGGAGATATTCAGGTATTGCATCGCGTAAAGATCTCTCGGCGTGTCCTCATTGGTCAGGTAGACAAGCGTCTGGTTATCCCGGAGCCATAGGGGATTCTGCGCTTGCATGACGAGAGGATCCTTTCCGTTGGGGTGGAGTTCGCGGCCGGAATCTTCGAGGAGAAGCAGGGCGGGAGCGTCTTCGCGCGCGCCGGCATCGGGATCCATCGTGGTGGTGAACAACTGAACGGCGATGACGTGGGCGTTGGGAGACCAGGTGAAGGATTCGACCTGGTAGGTGAAAAGTTTGTCTTCGCGGGAAAATTTCTGGCCTTCCAGAAGGCGCTTGCGCTTGCCGCCAGACTCGAGGAGCCAGATGTCGTCGCGCTGGAGATCGTATTTCTTGGTTTTGAACATTCGGCGCACGGAGAAGACAACGTTGCCGTTGGGTGCGTAGGCGAAGGCGGTAACTTCCTCGTCGATGTTGGTAACGGGCTTGTCGAGGTTTTGGGCGGGGCAGGGAGGGGAGAAGAGGGTGAATAGGAGACAGAGAGCGGCGAGTGCTGAGTGCTGAGTGACGAGCGAAAGAAAGGTAGAGAAGATATTTGAGGTTGAGGTCCTTCGGCTATCCTCGTCGGATAGCCTCAGGATGACAGGTTGTTGCCGTGGTTGGGTTGATTGGTGGGGTTGAAGGCGTAAAAGCGACAGCATTGCTTTCGCACTCAAAAAATTGGGATGAGATTTTGGCGACGCGATCATTGTCTCGGGTGAGGTCCAGTGTACTCGCTGCAGCAGGGTTTTTCGACGGGTGTGAATTCCATGAGCTCGACTCGCGTTTCGTCGGGGTCGTAGAGATTGAGCTGCCATTTGCCGTCGCGGCCGATTTTGGACTGTTCGGTCCCCTTCCAGCCATTCTTGATTAGCTGTTGCTGGGCGGCGTGGATGTCGGAGACGCCCAAGGCGATGTGATTCATTACGCCCAGGGTTTTGTGACTGGCGTTCGGCGGAACGTTCAGCATGTATTCAATCCAGTCGGTGGCGTCGGGAACTTGCATGTCGACCCAGTTGGTTTCGTCCTCCTTCATACCTCCGTGCCAGTAAACGTGGAAGCCGAGGATTTCTTTGTAGAAGCGGTCCATCGCGGCGCGGTCACTGACAACGAAACCAGCGTGGATCATGTGGTGACTGATCTGTTCCGCAGGCTCGGGGATGATGTGGGTGGCTCCTGGGATCGATAGAAAACGCAAGTGGTGTTGTTCGGGGTCGTCGAGTTCGAAGTATTGAAATCCCGGTGAAACAGAAACCAGAGTTCCCACACTGACACCGGAGGCGAGGAGGTAGGTTCGCAAAGCGGCTGCATCTGCCGTCCAGATGCCGATCATGTCGAGAGAACCGGCAGAACCCGGCGAATCTGCCTGGAGGATCTCTAAATCCTGATAGGGAGTGATGTAGAAGCATGTGTTTTCTTGCCCCGCCCAACATTTGGTTGAACGCGAAAGCGCCAAGTTCTTGGCGAAGAATTTGTCTGCCTCACCTAACGAAGAAACCTTGAACCTGACAAAACAGAGTCCCGTGATTGCAGGACGCCGGTGCGGCGCAAAAGACGAGCTCGATAGCCCCAGAAGCACAGCAGTTGTGAGTGCGAATCTCCATCGCATCTGAATCCCCTAAGAAGAAGCGCCTTTGGATTTGATTTTGCGAATTTCGTCCATTCGGGTGCGCAAGCGGGCTTCGAAACCCTGGTCAGTAGGTTTGTAGTAGATACGCGAGGAAAGGTTGTCTGGGAGGCAGGTCATATCAGTGACTTTGTCGTCGAAATTGTGGGCATATTTGTAGCCCTGGGCGTAGCCGATATTTTTCATGAGGCCGGTGACGGCGTTGCGGAGATGGAGCGGGACGGGATCGACTTCGGTTTTGTGGACGTCTTCGAGGACTTCGCCGTAAGCGGTATAGAGCGCGTTGGATTTCGGGGCGAGCGAGAGATAAACAGCGGCTTGCGCCAGGGCGAGATTGCCTTCGGGCGCACCAAGGAAGTCGAACGCATCTTTGGCCGCGAGCGTAATGGCAAGGGCGCCGGGTTCGGCGAGGCCAATATCTTCGCTGGCCATGCGCACCATGCGGCGGGCGAGATAGAGCGGCTCTTCGCCGGATTCGAGCATGCGGGCGAGCCAGTAGAGGGCGGCGTCGGGGTCGGAATTGCGGACGGATTTGTGGAGGGCAGAGATGAGATTGAAGTGCTCTTCGCCGGCTTTGTCGTAGCGGAGCATTTTGCGCTGGAGCAGGGCTTCCAGGAGCGCTTCGGTTATTGTGATCGTGCCGGCTTCCGCTGCGGAATGCCTAGCTACGGCGGGTGAGCTCTTAACAGCGAGTTCAAGCGTGTTGTAGGCTGTGCGGGCATCACCGTTGGCGAAGGAGGCGATGCGGAAGAGGACTTCTTCGCTGGCGGAAATTCTTTCGTTTCCGAGGCCGTGTTCCTTGTCGGCCAGCGACCGGTGCAGGAGTTCAACAATCTGAGGAGTGGTGTGGGCTTCAAGGACGTAGACCTTGGTGCGCGAAAGAAGCGGCGAAATGACTTCGAAGGATGGATTTTCCGTGGTAGCGCCGATGAAAAGGATGTGGCCGGCTTCGACGTGAGGCAAGAACGCATCCTGCTGGGATTTGTTGAAGCGGTGGACTTCATCGACGAAAACGATGGTGCGAAGGCCCGCGCGGGATTTTTTCTCGGCTTCGGCCATCACTTCTTTTATTTCCTTGATGCCACTGGCGACCGCGCTAA
>Ga0210399_10003785_pt1 | contig 11786 bp, 13 predicted proteins | sample IncBWC14MmetaG_FD_150865 | JGI IMG/M metagenome (GOLD analysis project Ga0210399, IMG submission 150865) | Forest soil microbial communities from Barre Woods Harvard Forest LTER site, Petersham, Massachusetts, United States - Inc-BW-C-14-M | ecosystem: Environmental > Terrestrial > Soil >...
GCACACTTTGCGCTAACGCGGCTCTTCGGGTCCGGATCATGCGCTAGTGGAGTGGATTTGACATTCCCTACCAGCCTAGCCGCAAACTCGTGAGACGCGAATGTCAAATCCAAAACTCCACTAGAGAACTATATTTGCTAGTGGTCCTTTGATTCTAACATTCGCAAAGGTGCCTCCCGAAACGGGTTGCGAATGTTAGAATCAGACCACTAGAGCGAGGCGTGTCCACCATGTTGGCCGCTTCCGGCACCGACGACGAGCGCTGCCGCGTCGCGCTCAGAGAAGCTTTTCGAGCGGACATAGATCCGGAAATCGGCCGGGCCGTCATGCGAGAGATAGATCACGGGTTCGTCTTTCGCGGGATAGACCGACACCGTCACGAGCCGGGTGGCCGGGTTGGCCGCGCAGGCGCTCTGATCTGCGTCCTCCGCATCGTCCACAACGGCAAAGTCGGCAGTCTCCGGGTTTTCCGAGAGTCCGACCCGCACGGTTGCCGATGCGGGATCGTCGGTGAAGGCGACATGGAGGTCGGCATGCCAGGGCAGGTCGGAGATTTCGACCGAAGCGTCGTCGACCGCGATGCAGGGATGTGAGGCCGGGAACAGGTAGCCAGCGGCGATGACCGCACCGGCAATCAGTGGAACGGAAAAGAGTAGAACTTTCAAACGCAACATCGCACGCCACCCAATCAACGCAAGCCCTCCACACGCAGGGCTTATGGTTGGCGGAGCGTAAACAAAACTCGTTACCGGGGAGTTGACGCGCAAGATGCTCTCCATTGGGACTCCGAGATTCCGGGTCTGGTCTTTCAGACCATCCCGGAATGACAGCGAGCCCGTCGCAGCCACGCTGGTGCGATCTCGCGGCGCGCGCGCCGCAAGTTGGCTTTAAGGAAACCTGCCCTCGAAGGATCAAGGGCGCAGGGAATGCCGGGCGATCGACGCGCCCCGCAGCCTCGCGTGCGAATGAAAAAAAGCACACGAGCAAGTCACCACGGATCACACCGCTTTCGTCCGGCATTCCCCGCGCGAATGGTTTTAACGGCTTATTTCGCGCTCTCCTTGGTGAGCCGGGCTTTGTTGCCACCATCGCCTGAGAGATCATCGCCTCGACAGGCTTGACATCAGCGTCGGGATGTCAGGACCACACGACTTCGCCGTCCGTGAGGCGCGCTTTCGTCAGCCGCGCGCTCACGTCCATCGCATCCCGCGCCCAACGTTCGTGACGATCGCGAAACGCCCCTTGTTGATGAGGCGGGACGTTGCAGATCGTGAAGTGTTTCGGGGTCAAGCGGCAAGCGCCAGCGGCTGCGGCAGATTGGCACGACGGGCAAATCAGTTTGCGACTTGCTGTTTTTTCAACTGTCAAGCGGCACACCAATGTCGTCGCCGCGCACGCTGGAGCATGATCCGGACCCGAAGGGCCGCGTTGGCGCAAAGTGGAAACCGGTTTTCCCTCGCGACAAACGCGGAACGCGTTTGCGCGGAGATCATGCTCAAACCAAGAGATGAGATCATGATGCGATTCCACTTAATCGCATCATGATCCAGGACCCAGACGCCGCGGCCCTGCTTTTGGCGCGAAGAGAGACGGCCTTGAAATCAACCGGCGTTGGTGATTATGGCCCTCTGCGTTCGCAGGGCGGACCGGTGATGTGAATTCTTGGTGAGTCAGGGCTACCCTATGCCGCCCGCCTCACATCGTCTCCCGCGTGTTCGCCACAGAGACGCAGCACTGGGCTCATTGGGGCAGTCCTGCGAGGCGCAGGCCTTCCGCGTACTTTTCCACGAACGCGGACTTCTGATAGGGCCCGAGGTATTCCCTGAGGCGGGAAACGCCGAATGCCGGGTCAACGACTTGCAAGCGGGCGGCCAATCCATGTGCCGTGTCGATGTGGCCGGCAAACGCAGCACTGGCGGCTCCGATGCGCAAGCAGACATGTGCGTCCGGACTGTGCCGGAGCATCTCTTCTGCCAGACCTAGCGCCTTCTCATATTCGCCCAGGAAAAAGCGGGCGTGCGCCATCGCCGCAAAACTTGTAAGTCTGAGCGATCCAGGGTCGAGCCGTTGGGCACGGCCAAGGTGCTCAATCGCCAAGTCAGGATGTCCCTGCCAGGTGTTGAGCCAGCCGCTAATTGCCCACGCACTGGCAAGATTGGGGTTCAGTTCGAGGGCCCGGTCAATGAGTTGCCTTGCTGACGAGAGGTCTTGGAGCAGATAGGCCACCGCCCACGCAGCCTCGCCCAAAGCCACGCTGTCATCCTGACCTACCCGTGCGACAATCGGCCAAAGTCGTGATATTTCGCTTCTCCTATGCGCAATGTCGTCTGCCTCTGCCAGAAGTAAGTCAAAGCGATGGGCATGACAGTGCATCGCCATCCCGTAGGCGGATGCGTAGTCGGGATCGAGAGCGCTCGCCTTCGTGAACAGATGCAACGCTTGCTCCAAACCCTCCACTGTCATGGGGGAAAGGCACGCCAGACCTCTCAGGTAGCAATCGTAGGCATCGGTGTTGCTGGGAGGCCTACGCCAAGCGCGTACTATCTCGGCCCGTTCCACCCTCGGAGCAATGGCCCCGACTACCTTCTCTGTGACCTCATCCTGGAACTCAAAAACATCCTCCAGCGCGCCGTCAAACCGCTCTGCCCATATGTGGGCTCCACTCGCAGCGTCGATCAGCTGAGCCGCAATTCGCAATCTGCTTCCGGCCTTGCGCACGCTGCCTTCCAGCACATATCGAACACCCAGTTCGCGACCCACGCGTTTTACGTCAATCGCCTTACCCTTGTAGCTGAACGCAGAGTTCCGGGCGATTACGAACAGCGACTTGAACCGCGACAGCGCTGTAGTGATGTCTTCGGCCATACCATCAGCGAAATACTGCTGCTCGGGATCGCCGCTAATGTTCTGAAACGGAAGTACCGCAATGGAAGGTTTGTCAGGGATCGGAGGCAGGTTCTCCGCCTCAGCAACATGCGCGGGCGCAGCGTCGCTCGCTTCATTCGGCGCGCACACGTGATACGCTCTGATCGGCTCATGAATGTTCTTGATGTGCAGGGCACCAAGCTCCGCAAAGGTCACCGGCAGGACCTTGCGCACCTGATCGTATGTTGCACCGGAAATACAAACGGCTCCGGGGTTCGCAATGGACTGTAGCCGCGCGGCAATGTTCACACCGTCACCGAAGAGGTCCCCGGCGCGCACCATTACGTCGCCGATGTGGATCCCGATGCGGAAACAAATGCGGCGTTCGGGTGCTCGACTTGAGTTCGCTTGGGCCAGCGCAGTCTGCGCTTCCACCGCGCACCGAACGGCATCCACAGCACTGCCGAACTCGGCGAGCACGCTATCGCCCGCCGTGTTTGCTATGCGGCCCCTGTGTTCCCCAATGATCCTGTCGAGGATCGCACGTCGCTCGGTAAGCCCTTCGAGCGTGCCGACCTCGTCAGCGCCCATGAGGCGGCTGTAGCCTTCGACATCCGCTGCGAAGACCGCCACGAGGCGTCGGCTGACTGCCATAGGGTCTGACATATGTGCCCCAATGCCAACCTGTGGCGACCATGTGGGGCTGAGGGGACCTTCCGTCAACGTCGAGGTCATTGGTTTCTCGGGGACAGCTCGTCGCGAGTTTCGTCATAGACGTTGCCAAAAGCCTCAATGGCCTTCGGCTTTGCGACATCGGTGATGATTGCAGATATGCGCGAGTACGGTGGCAAGCGACGCCATCGCGTCGCGGGAAAATTCTTCGGTAACAACATCATAGACTTTATCGAGCAGCAATTGGTTCCTGCGTTTCGTCCGTTTCCATTGGATCCGTTCTGGCTTCATGTCAGCCCTCTGCGTCGTTGCGGGTGAGCAGTCTGCCGAACTTTTAACCTTATGCCGGTCTCCTGCTCCGAAGTTGTGAACCGCTTCACAATGGTGCCCAGAGCCAAATCACAATCGCGAGTGCGGGTGTTCCTTTTTTGCCGCAAGACAAGGGCCTTGGAACGCATCAGCAGATGTTTTTCTCAATGGCAAAATGAGCCTCTCCCTCGTTACCCCTGCGCTTTTAGTTCGAGAGTCGGGCCCGGCTTCAAGATCGTCAGGACTAAAGGCGTCGCCGCTGACCGCCTTAAATCTCGCCCCTCTCGACTTCAAAAAAGGACTTTGGCGCCACGCCGCTGCTCTTCGGCCTCATCATGGCGCGTGGGTACTTGAGTGCGCGCGTTCTCCACCGTTATCGCAGCGGTCACAATTAAGCCTCTGTGCGCCTCTGGGTAGCGTTCACTACACTGGTGCTCGGGGGCTGCTGCGGCGGTTGGAGTTACGTCTTTTATGGCGTGTTGGTCGTCGGTGCGCTTGCATTGCACTTCATCCTGTACGACGTGGGTACGGCGACATTGGGGCTCGCCGCTTCTTTTCCTCAAGCCGCCCGCCTCACATCGTCTGACAGCGCGCGATAGGAGAGGGCTTCGGCCAGATGCAGTCGCGTGATCTTATCCGCGCCGTCGAGGTCGGCCAGCGTGCGCGCAACCCGAAGCACGCGATGATAGCCGCGCGCCGATAGCCGCATCGATTCGGAGGCATCGCGCAACAGCTTCTGCCCCTGCTGGTCCGGTTGCGCCACCGTCTCCAGCACGGAAGCGGGCGCCTCAGAGTTGGTGCGTATTCGAGGCAAGCCGATTGCCGCATATCGCGCGGTTTGCAACGCCCGCGCCGCGGCCACCCGCGCCGCCACCTCCGCCGATCCTTCTGCGGGGGGAGGCAGGATCAGGTCGGCGGCGGTGACGGGTGGCACCTCGATGCGCAGGTCGATGCGGTCCATCAGTGGGCCAGAGATTCGTAACTGGTAGTCCGACGTGCAGCGATCGATGGGGGCGCGGCGGCAGGAGAAGCCGGGCTCATAGGCGTGGCCGCAGCGGCAGGGATTCATCGCCGCCACCAGCATGAAACGCGCCGGATAAGTGACGCGATGATTGGCGCGGGAGACCGAAACCTCGCCGTTTTCGAGCGGCTGGCGCAACGAATCGAGCACGCGCGGATCAAACTCCGGCAATTCGTCGAGAAACAGCACGCCCTGGTGCGCCAGCGAAATCTCGCCGGGTCTGGCGCGCAGGCCGCCGCCGGTCAGCGCCGCCATGCTCGCGGAATGATGGGGCGAGCGGAAAGGCCGCCGCGCAGTCAACGCGCCGTCGCGGATTTCACCGGCGACGGAAGCGATCATCGACACCTCGAGCAGTTCGGACGGCGACAGCGGCGGCAGGATCGAGGGCAGGCGGGCGGCGAGCATCGATTTTCCCGCGCCAGGCGATCCGATCATGAGAATGTAGTGTACAAATAACCTGATCCCGGATAGGCGTCCCTTTTTGGGGTCAACATCATGAAACCTCGGGCCTATTCCTACCTCCGTATGTCGACTGACATCCAGCTTCAAGGGGATAGCCGACGGCGGCAGCTTGAAGCGTCGAAGGCTTATGCGGAAGAGCACGGATTGGAGCTGGCGAATGATACGCAGCTCGAAGACATCGGCATTTCCGCGTTCAAGGGCGCAAACGTCAGGGATGGGGCCTTGGGTCAGTTTCTGGCCGCCGTGAAGGCGGGGTCCGTGGAACGCGGATCCTATCTTTTGGTCGAATCGCTTGACCGGCTCAGTCGCGAAGAAATCCTACCTGCCCACACGCTGTTCCTTAGCATCGTTCAGGCCGGGATCAATCTCGTGACGCTTGCTGACAAGCGAGTTTATCGGGCTAAGACCACCGGTATTGTCGACATGATCACGTCCCTGGTGATCATGGAGCGCGCCCACGAGGAGTCGAAAACAAAAAGTATGCGGGTGGGCGCTGCTTGGAAGAACAAGCGCAGACAGGCAGCGGAAGGTCGGCCCATGACCGCTCGATGCCCGGCATGGCTTCGGCTCTCGCCGGATCGCTGCTCCTACGAGTTCATCCCAGGACGGGTTGAGATCGTTCGGAAGATCTTCGCCGACTCGGCTGCGGGATTAGGGATGTATTCAATCGCAGCCCGACTCAACAAGACTGGGGTGCCGGCATTCGTCGGTAAGAATGGCTGGCATAGGTCCTATCTTGCCAAGACGCTGGAGAATCGTGCGGTCTTGGGTGAGTTCCAGCCACACGTCAAAGTCGACGGTAAGCGCGTCCCAGAAGGGGAGCCGATCGGGAGCTATTTTCCAGCCATCATTTCTGAGGACTTATTTTATCGGGCGCAGCATTCACGGTCCCAGAGGAAGATCGGGGGTTCTGGTCGTAAGGGACCGGGTTACACGAACCTATTCACAGGCTTGGCGCGATGCGCGTACTGCCACTCGACCGTCGCATTTGAGAACAAGGGCTCAGGTACCCGTGGCGGCACCTACCTGGTGTGCGGGAGTGCCCAACGAGGTCGCGGATGCGGTGCCATGAGATGGCGGTATCAAGATTTTGAGGCGTCCTTTCTGGCCTTCGTTCAGGAGCTCGATCTCGAGAGCATACTCGATGCAAATCAAGACGCAGAGAAGCGGAAGCGGCTTGAACATGAAGTGTCGGCCATTCGCGGAGAGCTAGCCTCCGCGGCCGAACTCATGGAAAGCACCTACGCGGTCTTGAGGGCAGGTGGTCCCCCCGATTTCGTTGCAGGCAAGCTCAACGAGCTGTCCGAAAAGCAATCAGAGCTCACAGAACGCCTCGCCTCCAAGGAGGCAGAGCAGCGTGAGCTTAATGCCCGGGACTCGCGCTTCTACACAAGTAGGGAGGAGATCAAAGCTCTTGTGAAGCGGCTACAGATGCCGCCATCGGATGAGCTCTACAAGCTCCGTGCGCAAATCGCGTCCCGGCTGAAGGTTCTTGTCGAGACCCTATTGGTTGCACCTCAAGGGGCGCTGCCGACCATGCAGCGATCCATCGAGCAGTTGCAAGAGTTAGCAGGTGGAGGTGCCGATGACGTGGTCGCTCACATGGAACAACTCGCTGCTCATCCCGACCAATCCCGGCGTTATTTCGCTGTGGGATTTCGTGATGCAGCCGTGCGGGTCGTGTTTCCTGCATACGGTGACCCCCTGCGATACGAACAGCAAGTCGTTGCCGAGCAAGGTCACTCCGAGGACGGGGAACGGTCAATCGACGTGCTACGTTCTCCGGATCAGCGGGATCGTATATTCTAGTCGGCTCAGACCCAGCAAACATGGTAAGGGTGTGAGCACGTCACAAGCTCATCAGCTTTTACCGGCTGCGGTTCTCTTCATGGTCCGTCAAACGGAAGTACAGGTAGATCGCACCGAGGACGGCTAGCTGTTGCAGCATGCTGGTGCTTAGGGCCAGCGTCGCCGACTTGGTAGCGTTGTAGTTATAGAAGATCGAATACGCGAGTGCGACAGCATAGAGGATCGCTCCTGCTATGATCGGCACCTGGAATAGGGGGGCGTTCGGATCGTGTAGCCGGCTCCAGACGCTGAGGCACATTATGACCAATGCGCTGGGGCAGATGATGATACTGGCCCAAGTCGAACCGAGACTCCAAAAGTAGACGCCCCGTTTGTGAAGGGCCGTCACGGTCACGATGATCCAGACCGCGACAAGCGCGGGGGTCAACATTGAGACAACCTGAACGGCGGTCCAGCCGTCCCGGTTCGCGAAAATGTATTCGAACATTCCGAGTCCCCCGATTGGCCCACGTTTGGCAAACGTGTTGAAGTTTTAAAGTCGGAGATGGTTAAACCACAGGTTGGCTGGCTGGGTACATGCACCTGCACGGTTTTTTTGACCTCGACGCATCCGACACCAACGGAAGCTCTCTCAAGAGCAGCTAGCCCATAACGCCGGAGTCGACCGGGCCTACATGAGCCGGGTCGAGAGGGCGGTGACCTATGTGGGCTTGGAGATCATCGGGAAGCTGGCCAATGTCTTGGGGGGTAGACCCGGCCGAGTTCTTCCGTGGACCCGCTCGGTCCGGGTCCAGGAAGAAGGCCGAGTAAGCCTGTCCCGGGTCTGCCGAACTCACAGGTCATCCAAATCCCATCAGGTTGAACATGTACTGGCATGACCTCCTGATTTACTGAGGCTCTCGGCAGGGGCGGGGGTCGGGCCATGGAAATCGGACGAAGAGAGCTACTGGCCGGGGCAGTCAGCCTGACTCTTGCAAGACTGGCCCCCTCCCTGGGCGCGGGTCCTGCCGGGGACCAAATGCGGGTCTCGATGGACCATCGATGGCACCCGTTGACCCGTTCATTGCTGGATCGGGCTGGTCGAGCCGGACAGCGACTGGATCGATCACGAGTGGAGCGCCTCATCCACGAGGTCCCCGTGGAGCACGGTCGACCCGTTATAAAATGGATGGAAAGCCCGGCGCGTGCATTCGAGCACCTCAGCCGGTATCCGTTGAACGACCTGATGCAGATGGGGACTGCCAGGTTCTGGCCGGTCCCGCCGCCCTTTGTGGCGACAAACGAAGACGCGGCCGAGCGCTCATTTGAGCTCTATTGGCAGGCCATTCAGGTGTTGAGAGCGGAAGAGCACGACCGCGCGTTGATGGCTCCGAAGCTCATGGCCAAGCAAAGGTCGATGGCGGTGCCGTCCGTCCCGAGGCGATCTTTGAGGCCAGAGCGGTTGCGGCACAGATCGGCTGGCTTGAAACGTCGATGCCCGCCGCTGCGGCGCAAGCGATCCGCGCTGTTGAAGACCTGCTCTCAGCCGGACACACTGAGAGCTCGGTGGCGATATATCATCAGTTGAAGGTGTTCGAGGCGCACGAGTGTGGACTGCTCGCGACTTGGGAGACGCCACGGGAGCTTGTCTGCCTGCTCGCGTCCGCTCGTGCGATCTCATAACTGACCGTTTCATCGACACTGATCGAGAAAGCATCCGTCAGTTTGGGATCGACGGAACAGGTGGAAAAGGCGCAGCTACCGCAATTCGGAATCCTAGCCCTGTGCTAGCAGCCGGAATTCTCTTGCACCGCCTTGGGCGGGGCCAGAGAATGCCAGATTGATCGCGACCGAACCTCCACCGCCCGATCGACCGCAAAACCGGACCAACGCTGCCCGAAAGATCTCGACGGTCGGTGGGTCGCTGAAGGACGTTCAAGAGCTCGCCGGGCATGCCAATCTCCGTACTACTTCTGGGGTCCGCGTGTGGTGCACCATTGGCGTACGCTTTTTGATCTTGAGGTTTCGATAAATGGCCCCAGCAATCCCGACCTGACACCTATCGGTGCAGCTGCAACTGCGGATGAACATGAACTGTCTCGACATTGCGGGGTTAGGAAGGAACCTCTCCTCAACCAGCGAGCGGAGCATTGCGGTCCCGAAAGCGTGTGCACGACCAGTTGGCCACTCCGAGTCGCCACTGACGTTGTTTCGCAAAAGAGGTTCTCACGGTGAGAACAGACTTCAAAAGGAGTTGACCTGGAGGTCTGTTAGAACGGCTCTAATTGAACGGCTTCCAAGCTGGCGCTACGAACCGTTACCGTCCGACTATTTGATGGGGCATTATGGTCAGTCTGCATTCGCGGTTGCTTCGGTATGCTGTTTTCGTCGTGCTGACTTTCGGCTTCTTCGGGGCGGCGAAGGCGGAGACTAGCGACGTTGAGACGACCTGGCGCCTGCTTGACTACATCGCGGTCGATTACGCGGGCGCGGTCACGCACGGTACGGTCACCAGTCCTTCGGAATATACCGAACAGAATGAATTCGCGGCGACTGTCGCCGAAAAGCTCGCGGCGCTGCCGCCGAAGCCAGAACGACAGGCCCTTCTGACCGAGGCAGCCCGGCTGCAACATGCCATCGCAGACAAGGCCGAAGCGGAACAGGTCGCGGAAATAGCTCATGGTCTGGCCACGGCCCTCCTCGCGGCCTATCCCGTGCCACTTGCGCCGAACAAGACTCCTGATCTCGCGCGCGGAGCGAAGCTCTACGCTCAGAACTGCGCCGCCTGTCACGGCGCCGCCGGTGACGGGCATGGTCCAGAGGCCGGCAAGCTCGACACGCCGCCCATCGCATTCACCAACGCTGACCGAGCCCGGCAGCGCAGCGTGTTTGGTCTCTACCAGGTCATCACGCAAGGTCTCGATGGCACAGCAATGCCAAGCTTCGATAGTCTACCGCCAGACGATCGCTGGGCCTTGGCGTTCTACGCTGGGCGTTTCGCCTTTCCGGACGCCGCCAACGAAGGCGAACGGTTGTGGAAGCAGGACGCTTCAATTCGTCGGCTCGTTCCCGATCTGAAGACGCTAATCGGGACGACGTCCGCGGCGCTCGCGGCCAAGATCGGACAGGACAAGGCCGATGCCCTCATGGCTTATCTGCGTGGTCATCCAGGTGTGGCCGCGCAACAGGACGGGTCTTTTTCCCTGGTACGTGACCGCCTATCGGAGAGCGTCGATGCTGTCCGGTCAGGCGATCGCCGGCGCGCCGGCGAGTTGGCTCTGTCCGCCTATCTCGACGGGTTCGAGCCGATCGAGCCCGCGTTGAGCGCGAGCGACCGCACCCTCATGGAGCGGATCGAGGACCTCATGGGCGAGTATCGTGCAGCCGTGCGGGGTGGGGAGACCGGCGATGCGTTGTCCGATCGTGTGCAGGTCCTCGATGGTCTTCTCGACGATGCACAGGCGGCACTTTCGCCGGATGCCGCGAGTGGTTTGTCGACATTTCTCGGCGCCGCGACCATCCTGCTGCGCGAAGGGTTGGAAGCGCTACTGATAGTGGTCGCCATGATCGCGTTTCTCCGTAAGGCCGAGCGCATGGAGTTCATGCCGTACGTCCACGCAGGCTGGGTCGGCGCGCTCGTCGCCGGCTTTCTTACGTGGGTTGTCGCGACGTGGGTGATCGGCATCAGCGGCGCGAGCCGGGAACTAACCGAGGGCTTCGGGTCGCTTTTTGCCGCCGTCGTGCTGCTTTCGGTCGGAATCTGGATGCACGGCAAGGCGCAAGCCGATCAGTGGCAGCGCTACATCCGAGAGAAAGTGTCGAAGGTACTGTCCGGCGGGTCGGCCTGGTTTCTGTTAGCTCTCGCCTTCATTGTCGTCTATCGAGAGGTGTTCGAGACCATCCTCTTCTATGCGGCGCTCTGGAGCCAGGGAAACGGCGGCGCGATTCTCGCTGGCGCTCTGAGTGCCTGCGCCGCGCTCGCGGTCATCGCGTGGGCGATGCTGCGATACAGCCGCCGGCTACCGATCGGCAAGTTCTTCACCTACAGTTCGTGGCTCATGGCGGTCCTGACGGTCGTGCTAGCGGGGAAGGGCATCTCAGCGCTGCAAGAGGCCGGCATCGTCAACATCGCGCCCTTGCGCTCGGTGCCACGCATCTCACTGGTTGGTTTGTTCCCGACCGTGCAAACGGTCGCAGCTCAGATACTCATGATTGCGGCTCTGGCCATCGGCTTCGCCTTCAATCGTCGAAGGTTGGCCTAGTGCCGCGATGGCTCCTAAACATCGACCTTGGTAGCCCCGCCGCGATAGGTCCGAGGTTCTTGCCGAGGACGTGGCTCGCCCAACAGTTCACACGCGGGGCAGTTATAGGCCTGGTTAAAAGCCGGATTTGATTGGGAGATTGCGAACTCTGTTCACGAACCGAATGTTATGTTATAACATCACAAATGGTCAACGGCCACATCATGAGCCAAGCACAGTTGCGGAAGAGCCCGGAAGTTGAAAGCAAAGCGGATGGCTTCTCGGAGGCGAGATCGCATATTCGATCCGCCATCAGGCGCGCGGAGTCGGCGGGCGTCTCGAGCGAAACGGTGGCTCTTGCTCTCATCAGCGAAGCGCTTCCACGGATTGTCCGCAATCACGGACGCGCTTGGACGGCGGCGGTCCTG
>Ga0210399_10003786_pt1 | contig 11786 bp, 9 predicted proteins | sample IncBWC14MmetaG_FD_150865 | JGI IMG/M metagenome (GOLD analysis project Ga0210399, IMG submission 150865) | Forest soil microbial communities from Barre Woods Harvard Forest LTER site, Petersham, Massachusetts, United States - Inc-BW-C-14-M | ecosystem: Environmental > Terrestrial > Soil >...
GGGCTGCCGGGACCCGCGGGTTCCAGCAAGACTCGCATGGCACCTTCGCACCCGGCGCCGATGCCGAACAGCACGTCGTCGGGTCCGCGCATGTCGTATTCGACTGCGCGCGGTACGCCGCTTGCCATAACCTCCTGGGCATGAAGCTGTAAATCCGATTCGAGACAGCCGCCGCTGAGCAATCCCAAGTAACTGCCGTCGGCGAAGATCAGCATTCGGGCGCCGGGTTTGCGGTACGTCGAACCCGCGGTCGCGACGACGGTCGCAAGTACTCGGGATCCCGGCGTCAGCGGCGCGCGCTCCAGCAACAGCTCAAGACTGGTATCGAGGCGAACCTCTGGGCGCCCGGACGGCAGTGCTCCGTCGGCGCGAATCGCAAAGTAACGGTCGCTCACCGTTGTAGGGTCCATATGGTCATTGTTTCACAGCGCAGCGCCGAGGGGGCGGGCGGAACTGTGCGCCCGATATCGGAGAATTCAGGCGGCATCGCCGATACTGCGAGGAGTTAACTACTGCGCTGCACAATTATGTCGAATTGCCACCCATTTTGGCGACGTATTGGGTCTCTCGGCCGCGCCTTCGCATGAACCTGCAAGCTTGGGTACCTGCGGCGCTGCTACGACGGCCGGTATGGTTGGCCGCCGGCGGCCTGCTGGTTCTTGTTCTGCTCGGCCTGCTGATCTCAAGCCAGCGCGACCTGCGCCGGCGCGCCGACATACTCGAACGCGAAACCCTCAGTTTGCAGCTCACGCAATTGGCGCAGCAAATCACCGATGAATCGCATCGGCTCGTCGATCGCGCGCGCGATTTGGCGGAGTCCGACGCCGCCCTCGGTCTTGTCCAGGACAACCCCGATGCCTCTGCCGACCGCTTGGAACTTGCTGACATGTCTCGGCAGGGCCTCGACGCGGTGCTGGTCCTTACCACCTCCCGCGACCTGCGGTTCAGCGTCGCCGTCCTCAATGGTCAGCTGAGCGAGCAGCCGCCGGATCCCTCATCGGCGCGTTTCGTGGAATCGCTCGCCGCCTCGGGTCAGGCGTTTACTACGGCAAATCGCCCGCCGCAATGGGTGAGCTTTACGGGTGATCGATGGCTGGTCGCGCGGGCCATTACTTCGCGCGTGACTCCGCGCGCGGTACTGGGTTGGGTGGTGGTGGGGCGCACGCTCTCGCCGGCCCTGATTGCGCAGCTGGCGCGGTCCGTGAGCGGATCATTGCTGTTGCAGCCGCTGCAGGAGTTCGATGCGTCCGCGTTTCCGAATAGCGAAAGCGACGCCGATTCGGTGCGATCCGCCGAGGAATTTAGTGTAACGACACACCTGGCGCCCGACGATTCCTCCGGGTACGCCGCGTTGCGCGATGCAAGCGGGCGGCCTGTGCGTGTATTGCATCTCACGCGCTCGCCGCCCGCGCCGGGTAGCGCGTTCGCGGAGCCGCGCGCGCGACCACGCGGCGGCGCCATGGCGTATGTTCTGGCCGCCTTGCTGGTGCTGCTCGTTCTCGTCGCAATGGTGATTTTCGCGCTGAAGAGCTACTTTCGTCACCAACGATCGGTCGACGCGCGCTACAAGGCTTTAATCGATCAGGCCAACGACGGCATCGTCATCGTCGACGCCAAATCGCATCAAGTGCTGTACACCAACCCGGCTTTTCTAAGGCGCTTGGGCTACACCAACGACGAGGCGAGCGCCCTGACGCTGGCCGGTATTTTCGCCGACGGCACGGCCACGCCGGAAACCGTCCTGGCGCGGCTACGCGATGCGAATCCGCATATGGCGATAAACATGCAGCAGCGCTGCAAGAACGGCTCAGTCTTCGACACCGAGGTCAGATGCAACGCCCTCGATGTGGATGGCCGCGATGTTTTGGCCTATGTGATGCATGATGTGTCGCTGCGCAGGAAGGCCGAGCAACAGAGCATCGAGAATCAGCAACGGCTCGATCGCATGGCGCATCATGATCAATTGACGGGTCTGCCGAACAGGCATTACCTGACGACTTTCCTGCCGCAGGCCATCGAGGAAGCCAAAACGGCCAGCACCATGCTCGGGGTGGTGTTCCTGGACTTGGACCGGTTCAAACACATCAACGACACGCGCGGCCACGAAACAGGCGACAAGCTGCTCCAAGAAGTGGCCAACCGGCTGCGCAGCTGCGTGCGCGACAGCGATGTTGTCATCCGCATGGGTGGAGATGAGTTCGTCGTGGTTTTTCGCAACGTCAAATCCTACGACGAGGTCACGCTGGGCGCGGGACGCATCGTCGAGACATTGAACCGGCCGATCATCATCGATCGGCATCAGTTGCAGACCACGGGAAGCATGGGCGTCAGCATGTATCCGCGGGACGGCGCCGACATGGGCGAACTGCTCAAACATTCGGACACCGCCATGTACCAGGCGAAGGACCGCGGCCGCAACAACGTGCAAATGTTCAGTCATGCAATGAATCGGAAACTGAAGCACCGCGTGGCCGTCGAGGCCAGCCTGCGCGAAGCGCTGCGCCTGAAGCAGCTCGATGTGCACTTCCAGCCGTTCGTGAATTTGCTCACGCGAAAGATCGTCGGCCTCGAGGCCCTGATGCGCTGGTCGCACCCGGTGCATGGAATGATACCGGCGGATCAATTCATCCCGGTGGCCGAGGAAACCGGTTTGATCGTGCCCATGGGCGACTTCGTGCTGCACCGGACCCTGCAAACGATGAGCGCATGGCGCAACGAGGGCGTCGCCTTGGTGCCGGTCTCCCTGAACATCGCGCCCGCCCAGCTGCAGAAGGGTGAGCTGCAGTCGACGATTTCAGCGTTGCTCAAAACGCATGATATTCCACCGGAGATGGTGCAGCTGGAGATGACCGAGCGCGCGATGTTCGATTCACACGCGCCGGCGGGCGAAAACCGGCAGGACACCATCGCGCGGCTGCGCGATTTGGGCATAAAAATCGCCATCGACGACTTCGGCACCGGCTATTCCAGTTTGAGCTACCTCAAAAACTGGCGCGTCGACGCGCTCAAGATCGATCGCAGTTTCGTTCGCGATCTGGTGACCGATTCCAGCGATCTTGCCATCGTGAGCGCGATCATCGCGATGGCCCGGCATCTGCACATTCAAGTCGTCGCCGAAGGCATCGAGTCCTACCAGCAGGCAGAGATCTTGCGCAAGCTGGGGTGTTTGGTTGGGCAGGGATTTTTATTCGCGCGGCCCATGCCGGCGCAGCAATGCTTGGAGCTGCTGCGCGGTAATACGCAAAAGCCCAGCGCAGAGGACGAGGACATGCTCGCGCTGCTGAGCGAGGGCCAAGGCTAGCGCACGCGCACTCCGCTGACGGGATCGAACATCAATAGGTCGCCGGACTCAACGGCTATGCTCACCGCGTCGTTGATGCCGGCCAGCAGCCGTTCGGTGGTAAATATCTTGATTCGCTGTCCCGCCAGGCGTAGGTGCAAAACCGTACCCAGACCCGTGGGCTCGAGCAGGTCAATTTGCGTCGCGAGACCCAATGACGGTGCGCCCACGGCAATTCTTTCCGGCCGAATGCCGACGGTCACGCGGCCGTCCGCGCGCGCGGCTTCGGTGAGCCGAACGGTTCCGAGCCGCTCGCGCCCGACCATCACGCTGCTCCGCGAGGCATCGCCCGCGGCCCCCGTTTCGCGAACCAGGGTCGCGTCGAGAAAATTCATCGCCGGCGCACCGATGAATCCGGCGACGAACAGGTTCGCCGGATTGTCGTATAAGTCCGCCGGCGTGCCTATTTGCTGCGCAATTCCTTCGTGCATGGCGACTATGCGGTCGGCCATGGTCATGGCCTCGATTTGGTCGTGGGTCACATAGATCGAGGTGGTGCCGAGATCGCGCTGCAGTTTGCGGATTTCGTAGCGCATTTGCTCGCGCAATCGCGCGTCGAGGTTTGACAGCGGCTCGTCAAAGAGAAACGCCTTCGGCTCGCGCACCATCGCGCGGCCCATGGCAACCCGCTGGCGCTGACCGCCCGACAGGGCGCGCGGCTTGCGCTCCAGCAACGCTTGAATTTCCAGCTTCTCGGCAGCCGCCTGCACGGCGGCATCGATGCGAACCTTCGACATGCCCCGGAGTTTCAGGCTGAAGCTCATATTCTCGCGCACCGTCATATGCGGGTACAGCGCATAGGACTGAAAAACCATCGCCACATCCCGGTCCTTGGGCGCCAGCCCGTTGATCACCCGGTCACCGATCCGAATCTCGCCGCTGGTGATTCCTTCCAGGCCGGCGATCAAGCGCAGCAGCGTCGACTTGCCGCACCCCGACGGCCCGACCAGGACGACGAATTCACCATCATCGATGTTGAGGTTGATGCTGCGCAGGACCTGGCTTTCGCCGTAGGATTTGCATAAGTCGCGAATGCAGATGGCGGCCACGGATCAGCCTTTCACGGCGCCGGCTGTGAGGCCTTGCACCAGATGGCGTTGAATGAAAACAAAGAAAATGCACACCGGCAGCAACGCCAGTACGCCGGCCGCCATCATCTGTCCGAAGTCCACCGAGAATTTTGATACGAATGCCAACAAGCCGACCGGGAAGGTGCTGGCGGCGCTCGATGAGTTCAGCATGAGCGCGAACAACAATTCGCTCCAGGCCGCGGTGAACACGAAACCAAGCGTTGCCGCAAGCCCGGGCAGCGTGAGCGGCACGATGATGCGGCGGAAGGCCGCAAATCGATTGGCGCCGTCGAGCATTGCCGCCTCCTCGAGGTCTTTGGGGATGGCGTCGAAGAAGGACTGCATGAGAAAACTCGCGAACGGCACATTGAACGCGGTGTACACGATCACCAGACCGGTGAGTGAGTTGGTGAGTCCGAGCGGCTTGAGCAAGCGAAATATCGGCGCGATGATCATGACCAGCGGAAACATTTGCGAGACAAGCATCAGCCCCACGATCCAGTACTTGCCGCGAAATTGAAATCTCGAGAAGCCGTAGCCGGCCGCGGCCGCGAGCAGGGTCGAGAATACCGCGGTCGTGGTCGCTACGATGACGCTGTTGCGGAAGAACAGCGGGAACTGGCTGTGCGCGATGACCGATGCATAGTGATCGGCGGTGCTGCGCGAGGGCCACAGGCGTACTCCCTCAGCGTACAAGAGATCGTTCGGCGTGATAGAAACCTTCAACAACCAGAACAAGGGGAATAGCGCGAATATGACGAATGCGGCGAGCAGTAAATAATGCAGCGACCAGTACCCCTTGCCGTGCTGCTCCATGGGATCAGTTGCGCCGTATGAGGGCGGTGCGCAACACCATGAGAGCCATGGCGTAGGCCAGCAGCAGTGCTAAAAGCACCGTGGCCACAGCCGACGCATAGCCGAAATCGAGGCGCTGAAAGGCCTGCGTGAATATATAGCTCGATAGAATCTGCGTGGAATCGGCCGGACCGCCCTTGGTCATGATCACGATCAGGTCGGCGAAATTGGCGATCCACACGGTGCGCAGCAATATGGTGATGGCCATGGTGGGTGCGAGGAATGGCAGCGTGATGCGGCGAAACCTAACCCAGGGTCCGGCCCCGTCGATGGCGGCCGCCTCGTAAATATCGGCGGGGATCGACTGCAACGCGGCCAGCAGGGTTATCGCGAAAAAGGGAATACCCCACCACACATTGGCAATGATCGGGCCCCACAACGCGGTTCGCGGATGAGACAGGAGATTGTCGGCGGCCGCCATCACACCCAAAGCCTTGAGCCAGTACGGCAATGGTCCGACAACGGGATTGAACAGCCACGCCCAATTCAGTCCGGACAAAAAGCTGGGAATCGCCCACGGCAGGAACACCAGCAGCTGGATCAATGCACGCCCGGGAAATAACCGATTGAGCAACAAGGCAAGGATCAATCCCAATGCGAACTGCAAGGTCACCGAAGCAACCGTCCAGGTAACGGTATTGCGCAGCGCGCTCCAAAACGCCGGGTCGGCATACAGTTCGCGAAAATGCTCGAGCCCGATGAAGTCGCCGCTCGTGGGGTCCAACAGTCTTACGTCATGAAAAGCGTAGGTCAGGCCAATGGCAAGCGGCACTACCATGACGGCGCAGATCAGCAACACGGAGGGCAGGGTGTAGAGATACGGTTCGGCCGCGAGCATCGCACGGCGCCAATTTGCGCGATGCTCGATTGGGCGCGCCGCAGGGGTCATTTCCCGCTCGGCTGCTTTTGTTTGGCCTTGGTCAAGTAGGCGGCCCATTGCTTGTTCATGTCTTCGGGCGAAATCTGACCCAGCAGCGCCTGTTGGCTGGTCCTCACCACCAGCGAATCCGCGAAGTAGGCAAAACCGGGCAGGTTGGTCGGCATCAGCGTGGGCACCTCATCGGGGTCGGAAAGTTCTTGGAACCAGCCCTTGAGTTGATCGCTGGAGTAAAACGGCGCCTGTTCGGCAGCCTTGTAAATGGGCAGCGCACCCACGCGTTTATTCCAAATCAGATTCCCGGCCGGGTCATCCAACGCCTTGATCAATTTCCAGTCGAGCTCCTTGTGCTGGCTCGACTTGAAAATGGACCAGCCCGCGTAGCCCACCGTCGGGAACGCCTTGCCCGAAGGTCCCTTCGGGAAGGGCGCGACACCGTATTGGTCCGGCTTCATGCGTTCGGCGATCGCAATGAGCGCGTCCGAATCCTGGTCCACCATGGCGCAAGTGCCGGAGTAAAAACCGGCCACAATCTCGTTGAAACCCCAGTTCACGCTGTCGCGCGGCGCGAGCCCTTCCTTGTAGAGAGCGACCATCCAGGCAGTGCCCTTGACCCAACCGGGCTCGGCCAGCGTCGAGCTGCCGTCCGGTTTGAAAAATATGTTGTTGCCGGCCATGGCGGCGCCGAACATGATCCATGCGTTGAGGCCGCCGGGACCGCCGCGCAGGCAATAGCCGGATTTACCGGGAAGTGCCGCGATTTTTTTCGCATCCTCGCGAAACTCGTCCATGGTCTTGGGCGGAGCGGCGATCCCGGCTTGCTTGAACAGAGCTTTATTGTAGAACAACGCCCGCAAGTACAGACCATAGGGAAGCAGATAGGCGGTATTGTCGACGCCGCGTGCCATTTCCAGCGCGCGATTGTTCAACCCCTTGGTCTCGCTCCATTGCGCCAGATACGGTTCGAGATTTTCCAGATTGCCGTTCTTTGCATACAGCGAAAGCCACCGGTCGGGCATTTCGACCACATCGGGAGTGTCGCCGGCGGAGACCATGGTGGCGAATTTCTCGAATGCCGAACTCCACGCGAGCGAGGTAATTTCGACATGCGTGCCGGGATTTTGCTTCTCGAATGCGTTCACCAAACTCTGCAAGGTTTCCGTGCGCTCGGGGCTGGTGAGCACCTCGACGAGTTTCAGCGTGGTATCGGCGTAGCTCTGCTGCGCCATGAGGACGCAGGCGGCAAGCAGCACTGGCTTGAGCGCGCGACTCACATTGACATTCAAAGTCCGCGCGCTCAATGCGATGCCCGCGCCAGGCCTTGCTGCAGATCCGCCCACAGTGCCTCGGTGCCCTCGAGGCCGATGCTCAGGCGGATCATGCGCGCCGGCACGCCGAAATCCAGCGCCGGATTGGGGCCGGCCGCCTGCGCTCGAGCGATCAGAGCCGGGATCACCAGGCTTTCGTGCCCGCCCCAACTGACACCCAATTGAAAGAACTCCAGCGCGTCGCACAGTGCCGGTATGTCGATGCCGGCATCGACCTCGAACGAAAACAGGCCGGTGGTGCCGGTGAGCCCGGGCGGCAGCGGGCCCGCCAGTGCCGGGTGATGGACCGCCGCAACCGCGGGGTGCGCCGCCAGCCGTTTGGCCAGCTCGAGCGCTGATTCTTCATGCGCCAAAATTCGCGCCGGCAAGGTCCGCAGGCCGCGAATCAGCAGCCAGGCCTCGAAGGGCGCCAGCTTGGCGCCGATGTAGGGACACACGCTGCGGCGAACATGGGTTACAAGATCGGCCCGGCCCGCGAGTACCCCTGCCACGGTGTCGCTGTGCCCGCCGATGTACTTCGAAGCCGAGTGAATCACCAAGTCCACTCCCAGCGTGATGGGGCGCTGGAATACCGGAGTCGCCCAGGAATTATCAATGACTGAGAGCAGTCCATGGCGTCGCGCCAGCGCAGCCAAGGCGCCCACATCGTGGGCCTGCATGGTCCAGCTGGTCGGGCTCTCGAGGTACAGCAGTCTGGCGCCGGGAAGCGCTGCCTCCACCGCGGCCGGATCGGAGCCATCCACGTAGTCCACGGACACTTCCAGCTTCTTCAGCAAAGTCTCGAAGAACCGATAGGCGTCGGGATACACGTGCCGTACGCAGACCATGCGGTCCTTCGGCTGCACGAAGGCCAGCACCGTGCCCGAGATGGCCGCCATGCCGCTGGGAAAGCCGATTGCTTCTTCGGTCTCCTCCAGCGCCGCGATCTTCCGTTCGAACATCGAAACGGTGGGATTGGTGGTGCGCGAATAGACATTGCGCGTGAGTTTACCGGCGAAGGTTTCCGCCATTTCCGCGAAGCTGTCGAATGTAAACAGCGAGGTTTGTGCGATCGACGGCACCACGGCTTCATCGGTGTGAGCGTGGGGGTCATGGGCCAGCAGGCGCCGCGCTCTGGCGACAGCGCTCTGTCTTGCATCCATACTCATGCAACGCTCTCCCGTAATAAGCTAGTGCCAGATTAAACGAATATCCCACAGGGTGCACGAGGGTCGCTATATGACCGCATTGACCATGGCGTCGATTCGCGAAGCGCATGAGCGCATTCGCGGCAAGATTCATCGCACCCCGGTGATGACCAGCGAGGTGCTCGACTCGCTGGCCGGCAGGCGGCTGTACTTCAAATGCGAGAACCTGCAGAAGGCGGGCGCGTTCAAGGCGCGCGGCGCCACCAATGCCGTGTTTCTGCTCAACGAAGCCGAGGCGTCGCGCGGCGTCGTGACGCACTCCTCGGGTAACCACGCCGCGGCATTGGCGCGGGCGGCGAAGTTGCGCGGCATTCCGGCGTATATCGTGATGCCGAGGAGCGCGCCGCAGGCCAAGCAGGCCGCCGTGACGCGTTACGGCGGCGACATCGTGCTCTGCGAGCCGACTCTGGCAGCGCGCGAATCGACGGCCCGGGCGCTGATGGACAAAACCGGCGCCGCCTTCATTCACCCGTACGATGATTTGCGCGTCATGGCGGGGCAGGGAACCACTGCAATCGAACTGCTGGAAGATGCACCGGATCTGGATGTGATTCTTTGCCCGGTGGGCGGCGGCGGCCAGCTCAGCGGCATCGCCGTGGCGGCAAAAAGCCTGAAACCCGGCATCCGCGTGATCGGCGTCGAGCCCGCAGGGGCGGACGATGCCGCCCGCTCGCTCAAAGCAGGCCATATCGTTCCGGTCGTCGAGCCGCGAACCATCGCAGACGGACTCAAGACCTCGCTGGGCGAGAAGCCGTTTGCGGAAATCATTCGCCTGGTCGACGATATCGTGACGGTGCGCGAAGATTCCATCGTGCAGGCCATGCGGTTGATCTGGGAAGTCATGAAGCTCATCGTGGAACCCTCCGGCGCTGTCGCCTACGCGGCAATCACCGAGGGCCGCCTCGCGGCCGGGCGCGGCAGCGGCGCGGCGCGCATCGGCATCGTATTAAGCGGCGGCAATCTCGATCTTGACCGATTGCCTTGGCAGCCTGCCGGTCCGTAGCTTCAGTCCAATAGCAATGGACTCAAGGCGTGCTCTTCGGCAATGCTGCCGGCCAAAGATAGCGCCCGCGCACGCGTGGGCGTGTCGCGGACCCATCTTGCCGGCGGCGGCAGCGGCTGGTCGGTGAGCAGCGCGAGCAAACTGGCGTTGGTCACCTCGACGGAATCGAAAGGTGTCCCGTGGCGCGAGCCGCGCACCACGATGATATCGGCATGAAGCTTTGCGGCCAGAGCGCGCTTTTCTTCCAGCGGCGTGAAGTCCTTCTCTGCCGCGATCATCAAGATTCGGCTCTTTACCCGATCAAGCCGATCGAGCACCGCCCAGCGCGCCAAGGCGAAGCCGGTGCCAAGATAGGAAGTCTCGGGCACGGCGCCAATTTCACGCGCCGCGTGTTCACGCATGGCGCGCTGCCATGGTTCGGGAAACAAGCGGGCTGCCACCAAACAGGCGGCGCGCGGCATGCCCAGCAGGCGCACCAGGGTCGCCGACACGTAAGTCTCAAGCCATTTACGGAAGCTTCTGGGCCGATAGGTCGCGAGGCTGTTGATGAGTCCCAGCCGCGGCACGCACGCCGGTCGCAGCGCCGCCATTTCAAGTGCGACGGCGCCTCCCAATGAGAAGCCGACAATGTTGGGCCTGGCAATCTGCAGACGATCCATCAGTTTCCATAACGCGGCGGCGAATCCGGCGATGGTGTACTCGTCACGAGGCGGTAAACTGTGTCCGCTACCCGGTAGATCCGGAACGATGACGCGGAATCGTTGCTCGAGAGCCGCTACTTGGAAGGCCCAATCTGCTCCGCTGCTGCCGAGTCCATGAATCAGTAGTAAAGGCTCACCCCGCCCGCGTTCCAAGTAGTGAATGGATAGTTCATCGTCGCGAAGGAAAGGCATCGTCATCGCTCCTCGGCCGCTTCTTCTTCAACCGCTCCTTACATTGTGTCTTCAGTATCAGCAACGCGGTGATCGGCCACAGGTTGACGTGCACCGCATGAGCGGCGTTTTTTTTGCCGAATTTTTTGTAGGAAAATCCTTACGTTCGCGGGCTCTGCGGCGATCCCTGCTAGCATGGGCGGGTGAGAGCATCAATATCACGGGGTGATCGCGGTTGAGCTGGCGAGCATGGACAGCCTTTGTTGCGCTGGGCATCATCTGGGGGCTGCCGTACTTTTTCATCAAAATAGCGGTACAGGAAGTCTCTCCACTCCTCCTGGCGTTCAGTCGCGTGACGATTGCCGCAGCCATACTCATGCCGATCGCTTGGCGGCGCGGCTCGCTGCGTGGATTGAGTCAACATAAGGCGGCGATCTGCGCATTTGCATTGGCGGAGTTCGCGATCCCGTTTTCGGCGATCTCGCTGGGAGAGCGCTGGATCAGCTCCTCGGTCACGGGCATCCTGATCGCCATGGTGCCGCTGTCCATCGCGCTCATTCAGCGCTTCTTCGGCGTCAGCGAAACCTTGGGTGCGTGGCGGATCATGGGCCTGGGGCTCGGCTTTATCGGCGTGGCGGCCCTGCTCGGGACGGGCTCCATCGCCTGGCCGTTGGGCTGGGTCGGAGTGGCCTGCATGCTGCTGGCAACACTGGGATATGCAATCGGGCCCTTGATCATTCAACGACAACTGCATGGACTCGATTCCATCGGCCCCCTCGCCGCCAGTTTGCTGGTGGCGAGCGTCATATTAATCATTCCGGCGGCGTTCGAATTCCCGGCGAGCCTGCCCTCGGCGCCCGCTCTGGCGTCGATTGCCATACTGGGCGCCCTGTGCACGGCCATCGCAATGCTGTTGATGTTCTATCTGGTGAATCATGCCGGCGCATCGCGCGCAACGGTGATCACCTACATCAATCCGGTGGTAGCGACATTGCTCGGCGTGCTGGTGCTGCATGAGCATCTCGGCGTCGGCGGGCTCATTGCCTTCATGCTCATTTTGCTCGGCTCATGGCTCGCAACCCGCGGAGCCGTCGCTCGAAGCGGCGCGGTCAGCGAGGCGATCGTCAAATCATGAATCCCAGCAGCTACGCCGGCCTGCCGCAAGGCTTTTATACGCGGCTTGACCCGACACCGGTTGCGAAGCCGCAGCTCATCCGCTTCAATCGCGAGCTGGCGGGGGAATTGGATCTCGGG
>Ga0210399_10003787_pt1 | contig 11784 bp, 8 predicted proteins | sample IncBWC14MmetaG_FD_150865 | JGI IMG/M metagenome (GOLD analysis project Ga0210399, IMG submission 150865) | Forest soil microbial communities from Barre Woods Harvard Forest LTER site, Petersham, Massachusetts, United States - Inc-BW-C-14-M | ecosystem: Environmental > Terrestrial > Soil >...
ACATTATCGGCCATCGCATTCATGTTGCCCGGACTTGTCCAGCGCCTCACTCCGGGAGGAGTGATTCTGACTCTCTTACCTCCGGACATCTTGCCCTATGTCAGGCCCACGAGCATGGCGGCAGGAGCAGGAGCCAACTAGGATCATGCCCTGTTGTTTTTCAACGTGAGAACACTAAAACACAGGTCGCGTCCAAGCCTGCGTTTCTTTCACATATTTGGATCGGAAATCCGCGTCCGAGCTTCATGAATCGCCATCAGGGAATGGACGTTTCGTTGGGAGTCGGCGAAGTGTTTTTCCAGAAATCCGTGAAAACGACCTTAAGCCCCCTTACCGCCAGTATGGTCCAGCACAGGCTTCACACAAGTATTCCGCCAGTTCGACGAAACGCCCGGCCTTTTCCGTTTCCTGGGTCCTTTCCGAGGACAAGATTTCGTCTATCTTGCCGAGAACAACGACGGCGCGGCGCCGGCAACCCGATCAATCGTTCAACGAACTCGTGCCCCGGAACCCCACCACTGAGGCGACCGTAAGTCCGTCACGCCTCGGATGCCCAATCGCGCTCCCCATCCAACGCGTCAACAGGCCGTGTGCGCACGGCAGATGGTGCTCTGTGAAGGAAATTATTTCTGAGTTTGCCCGTTATTCCCTAACGCTTCGTAAGCTGAAAGCTGCCCAAGACTAGAGCATCCGTCCCGGAACAGTAATAGCTTCGTACAGCGTCCCGGGGCGTAATCACGAGGGGCTCGCCAAAAAGATTGAACGATGTGTTTACCAGAATCGGAGCAGGCCCAATTTCGCCCATACGCTTGAGTAATTTCCACAGCAGAGGATTGTTCTCCAATGTCACAATCTGGAGTCGTGTGAGACCTTCCTTCGACACGAAGCTTGATGTTGGCGAGGAAAGAATCCTCGAAGCTTTTTCCTTCGCTCTCGCCATCGTGGTCATGAAGCGCGCATTTGCCGAACAATCAAAGTATTCGGCGCAATCCTCGCCCGGGATCGCGAGGGCGAAAGGGCGAAACGATTCGCGGTGTTTCACGAAGTCGTTCAGGTTCTCCTGGACGTACTCGGCCCAAGGAGAAGCGAACAGGCTGCGATGGCCGAGAGCGCGGGGGCCGAATTCGGCAGCTCCTTGAAACCACGCCACGATCTTTCCAGCGACGAGAAGCTGTGCGGTTTCTTCAATTTGACGATCTTCGGAATCAAACCATCGATAGGGGGCCTTGCAGTTGTCGAGCACCTGCTTTATCTCTGAGTTGGAATAGACGGGGCCCCAATATAGACTCTTCATCGGCGCGACACGCGGATGGTTTAGTGTTTGGTGCCAGGCAAGCCATGCAGCTCCGAGAGCTGTGCCTTCGTTTCCCGCCGCCGGCTGGACGAAGATCTTTTCGAAGTTTGTCTGTCTCTCAATCGCAGCAACGAGCAGAGGGTTTAGAAACAGACCACCGGCCAGACACATATATTTTGTGCTGGTCTGGCCTCGGAGCGATTCAAGCCATTCCGTCAACACAATTTCGCAGGCCTTCTCGAAGCTGCTCGCTATGTTCATCCTCAAAGGATCCGTAAGTTCCGGCCTGGGGTGTTGTGACAAAAACTCCGGCGGAATGCCGAGTCGCCGATAGAATCCATCCCTGAAAGAAAGTTTTCCAGCGAACTCATTCTTGAAAAATTCAGTGTTTATATATGGGGAACCCTGTGGGGCACGTCGAAGCATTTCGACGAACACATCGGCGAACACGGGTTCGCCCCCCAGGCTTAGCCACTGCGTCTTATGCTCCTGTGAGCGTGTAGGGAAGCCCAGGAGCTGTGTGACCTGGGTATACACCCAGGCCAGGGAATGAGGAAAACGAATCGATGAAAGTTCCCGGATTCGCGTGCCCTCTCCGACAGCGACGAGCCCGGCCCGACCATCGCCTTGGTTGTCGAGCGAGACGAGCAGTGCTCGCTCAAATGGCGATGCAAAATAAGCGCTTGCCGCGTGGCAGAGATGGTGGTCGAAAGTGATAACCCGATCGGTCGAGCCCCCGAACATTTCACGGAGGATGCGGAGATTGTTCATGTCGCGGCCCAATTCCCCGAGAGCTTTATTCAAGTAGTACGCACTTGAGATTGGCGCGAGTGGCGCTAGCCTTAAGCGAAAGAGTGCTTTCCGTAGGAAGGAGCGACTAGGGTTGCTTGCAACTGCGACTTGTTCAATGTCCTCGGAACCGATTTTAGCGCGTTCCAGACAGAAACGAATCGCGGCTCGAGGGATTCCCCCAATGGAACGCGAGCGCCCCAGTTTTCCTTCCTCGATGGCCGCGATAACGAGGCCCTGACGGTCGATCAGTGCTGCGGCAGGGTCATGCCCCATTGCCGAAAGCCCAAGGATGTACACGCTATTGCTCACTCAACGAAGTGGACATAGAAGCTAGGAGTATACCTTGTGAATGATGGAAATTCTTACAACGAAAAGCATAGCCGATTTTGACGCGACAGATTTTATCTCATCCAGGGAGAGCGAGACATAGTCACTCATAAGGAAGGGGAGACTGATCCACTTCCTGTTGTAGCCGTTCCACGGTTTCCTTTTCCTACAAGTAGGCGCGATACAAGTCCAAGACTCATCGTGGTCGCTGGTGATCGAAGGGATGACTGGTGGGCAGCACCAAATTGATGAAAACGAACGGCTGGGCAAGTTAGGGTGACGCAGAGTAAAAGGAACTCCAGAAACAGAAGCGATTCGCGCGCCACTGAAGAGGTGTGTTCGATTCCGGGGATAGACGCAAGAAAAAACTCCTGTAACGGCCGGCATTGTTAGAGATAACGGCCGAATGGACCCGGGTCGTCTTTATCCCACATGGCGGTACATCAACGATCCCGCGGCTGCCAGCATTCGATGTGGCATATGGGCGCAGATACGGTTGACCAACCTCAGTTTCCAATCCTTCATGGCCGGGAGGGATATGTTAGATGGAAAGGTCCAATATGTCAGTGACTCGGATACTGGAGCCCAGTGATTTTTGAAGGCAAGTAAGCCGTGGTGATCGTCTTCCGTTCGCCCGAGATCAAATGCTTTCGATCCGAGCGATTTTGCATGGAGCAGAGCCCGCCAAAGAAGAAAGGGCATGGCGCCAAGATTGTGGAATCTTTCGTCGGAGCAGCCGTACTTGTAATAACTTATATCTTTGAAATGCAGCACCATGACGGCGGCCACCGGCACATTTTCCATATACGCCAAGCGCAGGTCCATGGCCTCTCCGGTGCGATCGACCAGATTCTTGAACCAAACATATGGTTGTGGAGGCAAGTTCTGACGGGCCCGCGTCCGCACCAGGAGCCAATAGAACTCTCTCAAAAGTTTCTCCGATTTCCCACAAACCTCGCGGACCCCAACTCTTTCGGCATGCCGCACTCGGCGTTGTATCGAGTCCTTGTGCAACTGTCGAAATATCTCTTCGGCTGTTGGTTCCAAGTCCACGCGGTGCAACACGTATTTGCCCGCCTTCTTGAATCCCAGCTGCTTTATCGTGTTCCCAAAGCTTCCGCCCAGGGGACGAACTTCCAGGTATTCCCAATCCCGGTGGACTCTGTCAGTACGCAGATAGTGAATCAAACTGTCGAATTCCTCTCCTGGATCGCAGAGAGGTGCACAATGGTCCGAAAACGGAAGAGAGACGATTCGATTTCCTGTTGCCCAGCTGCGAATGCGGCAGAAAAGAAGCCCGTTCTTCAACTCAGAAGTTGGCGAAGAAGTGGTGTACACTACCGGCTCATATCCGTAAGTATGGGACAATGAATCCAGCCAGCCCACGCTATGGAAAATGGAGGCGTGGGGATGCCGATTCACAAAATTCTGCCAGCGGTTGTCTTTTAAAGGGTCAACTTCGTAAACACGCTCCTGACCGTGTCGGCTTTCACTTGCCGGGAAAGTTTCGTATGCTCGGGAAGCTTGGAGTGACATCTCGCCCCGTTGATCTTGCATCCAGGATTTCCTTCTTAATCTCGGCCGTGTCGTCCAATGTCCAATAATCGCAGCGGTGGTATCAGTAAGTCTGTTCAAAATAAGACATTACTGGATTTCGGGCAGAGGGCCCCTTTCTTATCCTGGAATCTGCAAAATGTTCATAGTCATGTTACAATGACCATAGACAGGAGATAATGAAAATGAAGCAGATACCGGCTGGCACCTTCAAGGCGCGCTGTCTCGCGATCATGAAACGGGTTCAAGCGACAGGCGAGCCCGTCATTGTAACCAAGCGCGGAACGCCAGTCGTCAAGCTCGTGCCAATTCAGTCGGAGAAGGATGACATCTTCGGATTCATGGCGGGAAAAGTCAAAATCGTCGGAGATATCGAGTCTCCGATTCCTGTTGAATGGGAAGCCACGACCAGGTGATCCTGCTCGACACTCACGTCCTAGTATGGCTCACCACTGAACCAGCAAGACTTTCTAAGCACGCCGGCTCCGCCATCAAAAGAGCCAGCCGAGGTGGCGGAATAGCCATCTCCGCGATTACTCTCTGGGAGCTGGCCTGGCTCGCGAGTCACGGCCGCTTGCAGGTAACGGGAACTGTGGAAGCATACCTCGACGAGGTTTCGTCGCGTGTTTCCGTCCGCCCTATCACCGCGAAGATTGCTGCGTTGGCCAACCAGTTTCCGGCGGACTATTCAGGTGACCCGTGTGACCGCATAATCGGGGCGACGGCCCTGGCCGAGGCCATGATTCTGGTTACTAAAGATGTGAAGATTCGCGAGTGCAGACTGCTTCAGACGCTCTGGTGAAATACGATTTTTCCGTATCCGCTGCAGGGGATTGGAACCTGGCCCCTATCGCGAATGGGAAGACTCGCGGACCACGCCCAATTCGCCCCGTTCGCGAGCCATGTACTGATCGTGGATCCACCGGTACGTTTTTTCCATACCCACCCGCAGCGGGGTGCTCGGCTCCCAGCCAAGATACTTCTTGATCAGCGTGTTGTCGCTGTTCCTGCCGTTCACGCCCTTCGGCGCGCTCAAATCGTAATTTCGCTTCAGCTTGATTCCCGCAATCGCTTCGGTGATATCCACCAGTTGATTGATGGTTACGGCTTCGCTCGACCCCAGGTTAATCGGTTCCAGAATTTCAGAGTTCATGATTTTCTGAATGCCTTCGGTGCAGTCATCAATGAACATGAAACTCCGCGTCTGGTTCCCGCTTCCCCAGATTTCAATTTCATGCTTCCCGGCAATTTTCGCTTCAATCACCTTGCGGCAAATTGCCGCCGGAGCCTTTTCGCGCCCGCCAAACCACGTCCCCCACGGCCCGTAAACATTGTGAAAACGCGCCACTCGCGTGTATAGCTTGAAATCCTCCCGGAAATGCCGGCACATCCGCTCGGAAAACAGTTTCTCCCAGCCGTAGCCGTCTTCGGCGAGGGCGGGATACGCGTCTTCCTCCTTCAGCGAAGGAGCTTCAAAGGTCTGCTGCTTGTCTCCGTTGTACACGCACGCGGACGAAGCGTAGAAGAAGCGCTTTGCGCCATGTTTCCGCGCAGCCAGCACCATGTGCGTGTTGATTAAAACCGACAGCATGCAAAGCGCCTTGTTGGCTTCGATAAAACCCATTCCGCCCATGTTGGCGGCCAGGTTGTAAATATCGCCGGCGTCTTCCGCAGCGCGTTCGCAGTTTTCTTTCAGGTTCAGGTCCAACACCAGGTTTTCAACGTCATCAAACCGCTGATACCAGTGATCGAGCGGCTTGATATCAACCCCGCGAAGATCCCGGTGCCCCTGCTTGCGCAGAACCGATATCAGCGCGCCGCCAATGAACCCGCCCGCGCCGGCTACAAGAATTTTGGAATTTTTGCTCAACGAAGGCGTCCTCCGAAATTGGATCCGGCCAACAATACCCTTCCATCATACATCCGGGAGTGAACCGAAATCGCATCTGGGCGAACGCAAGGCACAGGGTTGGGTGAACATCGTTGCGCTCTACAAGGGAGGATCCGGCCAGACTAGGCCCGATAGCGTCCACGAATCGCGTTCCACCGGATAATCACCACATCCAGAAACATTTGAACGCTGTCCCGCAGAATGTTCACCTTCGTTGCCGGAGAGTGCGCCCATCGAACCGCCACTTCCGCGGTGCGCAGGCCGTGATGGCGCGCCAGATACAGCAGTTCCGGATCAAATCCAAACCGTTCAATAGTCTGCTGGTCGAAAATAATCCTGCACTTCTGGCGCCGAAACGCCTTAAACCCACATTGTGTGTCCACAAATGGCAGGAGCAGGATCACACGCACGATCCGGTTGAAGATGATCCCCGCAAGCTCGCGAAATTTGGATTCGTGGACCTCGATCAGTTCACGATTCATCGCACGGGAGCCAATCGCCACGTCATACTCGTTCATTTTTGCCAGCAACTTGTCCGCTTCCTCGATCGGCGCCGAAAGATCCGCATCCGTGAACAGAACGATCTCCCCGCGCGCTTCCATAAACCCGTGACGAACGCTGTACCCTTTGCCTCGGTTACGCCCATTCGACACGACCCGCATCCCTTCAATTTTCCCGCGGAACGTTTCCGCAACGCCAGCAGTGCCATCCGCCGATCCATCGTCCACAACGATCACTTCCGCCGGTCTTCCAGACGCATGGAGGTACCTGGCAATTCGGTCGAGCGTCGCCGGCAAGCGCTTTTCCTCATTAAAGGAGGGAATCACAATGGATAATTCCGGTGAGCCAGGATTCATCCGTTTTCCATGACGTTAGGTCACGCCCCATTGATTTGATTTCCGGCTGGCTAATCATGCGCCCTGAATTCGCGCAAGTATAACTGAGTTGTGCTCAGATAACGTCTTTTCGTTGCGGAATTACCCGGCTGATTTTTCATTCCAGTCCGGTGGGATTCCATCGCGGGGTTAAAGAAAATCTCAGACCGCGTCCAGGCTCTCTCCCACGCTGAAATACCTGCAATCCGGGTGGTGAAAGGCCAGCGCGCTCACGCTCGCTTCCGGGTCCATCATGAAACCTTCCGTCAGTTGCACGCCGATCTCTTCCGGCCGCAGAATTTTCCAGATGCCTGCCTGATCCTCCAGGTCCGGGCAGGCGGGGTATCCAAAGCTGTATCTTTTCCCGCGATAACGCGAAGTGAATCGCTGCGCCATGGTCATCTCCGGCGGGTCTGGAAAGCCCCAATCCTCGCGGATTCTCCGGTGCAGCCATTCCGCGCAAGCCTCCGCGCTCTCAATCGCCAGTGCCTGCAATCCGTGCGACTTGAAATAGTAACCGTCGTGCTTGGCCTTCTCGGCGCGTTCGCGAATTCCCTCGCCGGCACTCACCACAAACACGGCCACGTGGTCTCGTTTCCCGTCGTTTGGATCCAGCACGTAATCGCTCAGGCAAAGCTGGTCGCCGGTCGTCTGCCGCTTGAATTTCCAGGTTAGCAGCGGCTGTTTCACCCCGGGCGCAAACAGGTGTAGTGTCTCGCCCTCCGCCTGGGCCTCAAAGAATTGCCAAACCGCACGCACTTTCATGAATTCAGCGGCCTCGTTCTTCACCTCTTCCATCTCGTTGTACAACTCCACCGCTTTCGCTTCGCGCGCCGCCAGGTGCTTTTCGAAATCTCCCCGATAGCCCATGTGCCGTCCGTACAACATGAACGGGTTGATGTAGCTCCACAGTTCGCGCAAGTCCGGCACCAACCGCACCTTGCGTTCAAGGGTTGCCACCGCAGGGATTGAAACATCCTGCCGAACCATCGGTGATCGCTTGACAGCTGGCTTTTCCACGACCTTCACTGTGGTGGCCAAACTCACGCCGTTGCCGGAACTGGTGTGTTCGCTGAGCACGCGTGCCCGCGTCGCCGGATCCATCAGCTCGTTCATTAGCCGCAAGCCGGTCATGGCATCCTTCGCATAACACACCGCATTCTGGTAACTCGGCGCAATCTTCTGCTCCGTAAATCTCGCGCTCAGCGCCGCGCCGCCCACCAGCAGCGGCACATGAATCCCCGCCTCTTTCAAGTCGCTGGCAGTAATGATCATCTGTTGCGCGCTCTTCACCAGCAGTCCGGAGAGTCCAATCGCATCCGGTTTGTGTGCTTGGAACGCCTTGATCAATTCTTCCGGCGGCACCTTGATCCCCAGATTCACCACGTCGAAGCCGTTGTTCTTCAATATGATTTCAACCAGATTCTTCCCGATGTCGTGTACATCGCCCTTGACGGTCGCCAGCACCACTTTCCCGCGCTTGGCCGTGTCGGCCTTCTCCATGAACTGTTCGAGGTGCCCCACGGCTGCCTTCATTGCTTCGGCGGACTGCAGCACCTCTGCCACAATCAATTCGTTGGCGTTGAACAGTCGCCCCACTTCGGCCATTCCCGTCATCAGCGGACCGTTGATGATGTCCAACGGTGGCACTCCCTCCGCCCGTTTGCGCTCGAGGTCTGCGATCAGGCCGTCGCGGGTTCCCTGAATGATGTAATTCCCCAGCCGCTCATCCAAAGGCAATTCTTCTCCCGCCGCTTTTGTCTGCTTCTTCGTGGTTCGGAAGTGTTCCGTGATCGCCGCGATGTGATGTTGATTAATCGCCGCCTTCTGTTCTTTGCTCTGTTGCCGCCAATCCTCGGGTACCTTGCGCAGCAACTCCGCGCGCGGATGGTCCACTGCCAAATCTTTCGGCTTGTGCTGAAACAACAGATCCTCCGCCAGCCGCCGCTCGTGTTCAGGAATCGAAGCGAAGCGCTCCAGCTTCTCCGAGTTTACGATCGCCAGATCCAGCCCAGCTTTCGTGCAGTAGTACAAGAAGACCGAATTCACTACTTCACGTGCGCCCGCGGGCAGGCCAAACGACACATTCGAAATCCCCAGGATCGTCCGTGTATCCGGCAGCGCCTGCTTGATCAGCCGGATTCCTTCCATCGTTTCCACCGCGCCGCCGATGTAGTTTTCATCCCCCGTTGCGCAGGGAAAAACCAGCGGGTCAAAAATAATATCTTCCGGCTCCATACCGTATTTCCCGGTGAGCAGCTCGTATGAGCGCTTTGCGATTTCCAGTTTTCGCTCACGCGTGAACGCTTGCGCCTGCACCGGGTCTTCGTCAATGCAACCCACGACAATTGCAGCGCCGAAATCATGCGCGATCGGCACCACCTTTTCGAATTTCTCTTCGCCATCTTCCAGGTTGATGGAATTGATGATCGCCTTGCCTTGGCAGTACGTCAGCGCCAGCGCCACCGCCGCCGGGTCCGTGGTATCAATCATCACCGGCGCTTTGATCTTCCGGATCAGCTTCTCGTAAAACGGCTCGATGTCTTTCTTCTCATCACGCTCCGTGCTTTGCAGACACACGTCCACGATGTGCGCTCCGCCCTTCACCTGCCTGCGCGCGATCTCCGTCGCCTCTTCCCACTTCTCGTCCGCCACCAGATTCTTGAACAGCCGCGAGCCAATCACGTTCGTCCGTTCGCCCACCAGCAGCGGCCGCGTCGAATCATCGGCCTCGATCGTCTCAATTCCTGAGTACACCGCCCGGTGCGCTTCCGTCGGCCGCACTCGCGGCTTCTTTCCGTCCACCATCTGCGCAATCGCCCGGATGTGCTTCTCCGTCGTTCCGCAGCAACCACCCACCAGATTCAGCCAGCCCTGATTCACAAATTTTTCCAGCTGCGAGGCCAGCGACGATGGTGTCTCCAGATATTTGCCTTCTTCATCCGGCAAACCCGCGTTCGGGTAGCAAGACACAAACTCCCCGGTCAGCGTGCTGAGCGTCCGGATATGGTCGGTCATGAACTCTGGCCCGGTGGCGCAGTTCATTCCAAACGCCAAGGGGTGCGCGTGGCGCAGCGAGGCCCACATCGCCTCCACCGTCTGTCCCGCAAGCATCGACCCCATCGGCTCAATCGTCACGGAAACAAGGAAGGGAACCCGCATGCCAATTTCTTTGGAAAGCTTCTGTATCGCCAGGATTGCCGTCTTGATGTTGCGCGTGTCCTGGCAAGTCTCCACCAGCAGCAGATCACTCCCGCCCTCGACCAACCCCTTCGCCTGCACGTAGTAAGAATCCAACAACCCTTCGAACGTGACCCCACCAGTAACCGTGATGGCCTTCGTCGTCGGCCCCATGGACCCGGCCACAAACCGCGGCCTGCCTGGCGTGGAATACTCCTCCGCCGCCTGCCGCGCCAAGGAAGCCGCCCGCTTGTTCAAATCAAATGCATCCGCCTGCAACCCATATTCGGCCAGCACCAGGGGCGTTGCCCCAAAGCTGTTCGTCTCAACAATATCCGCACCAGCCTCGAAGTACTTCCGGTGGATGTCCAGCACCACGTCCGGTCGGGTGCGCACGAGGTTCTCGTTGCAGCCCTCGAGCGCCAGGCCCCCGAAATCGGCGGCCGTTAAGTCCCGTTGCTGCAACATGGTACCCATAGCGCCATCCAGCACCAGGATGCGCTCCGTCATTAGTTCCTTTAGCGCCTTTTCAGATTGTGTCAGGTCCCGCACTCAGTTCCTTATCAGGAGACACCGTTGGCGGCTTCTCCGCCCCAGGGGCATCTCCCCATTTTACGGCCTTTCCCTGAGAAACGAACCCCTTCTCATTGAACGGATTGCTGCCCCGCCCCAACCCGCCGAAAACACGCCTTAACTGTCAGTAACAGTTCGTGAACATCGGTACGCAAGGCCCTTGCCCCTGGGCCTGGGTTTCTCTACCCTCAAGGACAGTGGCTACGAAACATATGGCTTCCAAACTAACCGTCTGTCTGCTCTCGCCTCACCCACTGGTGCTCACCGAGTTTGAGCGCCTGCTGGGCAAGGCCTCCCAATTCAAAGTCATCTCCAAACAACTCGAATCCACACTGGCGCCCGACTTGCGCAACTTTGAGCCGCCCATCGCTCAAGTTTACGTTGTTGATGCGCATGCCGCTCGCCAGGCCACCGGCGCGCTGCTCACGAATATTCTGGAGCGCCACGTGGATGCGCGGCTCATTGTCGTGGGCGACGCGATCAATGAAGCCAACTGTTTCTCGCTTCTTCGTCTCGGTGTGAAGGGGATCCTCACCTACGCGGAAGCGCGCGACCAACTCTCCCGCGCGTTGCCTCTTGTTTCCCAGGGCGGCTTCTGGGTCCCGCGTTCGTTGCTTTCCGGCTTTGTCGATTCCATTCTCACCAGCCAGGGACGCCGACTGAAAACGGACTCGGTCACCAATCTCAGCCGCCGCGAACAGGAAGTTCTCGATTCGCTTCTCGAGAATCTCTCTAACAAGGAAATCGCCAGCAAGCTCAACATCGCGGAGCGCACGGTCAAGTTCCACGTCTCCAACTTGCTCAACAAGTTCGGTGTCCGCCGCCGAGCAGACCTGATCCTGCTGACGTTTCAGCGCCGCCTTTCCCAGGCGTAGACCCGCACTTGCAGCGGCCGCCGTCCGCGGCGGGCCTTTTCATGTACTCTTCAGCGTGTTTCTCGAAAGGCCTATAGTTGCAGGCGGTCGACTCTTGGTGAACGCGGACGTGCCCCTAGTCGCTGAACTTAAACCGAATAATGCACCAAAGGGCCTGCACGCCATCCTTCCATGTGATTTTCTTTCCCTCTTCGTACGTCCGCCCCGCGTAGCTGATCGGAACCTCGTAAATCCGCCACTTACCCTTGGCAATTTTCGCCGTAATTTCCGGCTCAAAACCAAACCGGTTCGACTTCACTTGAATGTCCTTCAGCACCTCGCGCCGGAACACCTTGTAGCACGTCTCCATATCCGTCAGCTTCAGGTTGGTGAAAATATCGGAAAGAAGAGTCAAAGCCTTGTTGGCCACATAGTGCCAGAAGT
>Ga0210399_10003789_pt1 | contig 11784 bp, 9 predicted proteins | sample IncBWC14MmetaG_FD_150865 | JGI IMG/M metagenome (GOLD analysis project Ga0210399, IMG submission 150865) | Forest soil microbial communities from Barre Woods Harvard Forest LTER site, Petersham, Massachusetts, United States - Inc-BW-C-14-M | ecosystem: Environmental > Terrestrial > Soil >...
CGATTCCGATGCGCTTGATTCATTTGGCAAGCGGAATTAACAAATAATTTACGCACTACCTCCGATAGTAGTAGGGAGTTCGCAAGTTGTTGCATATCCGCGACTGGCGCGGGAAGGCACAGGGTACCTTCGTCTCCATTATTACGCTTATGGGTGCGGACTCAAGACTAATGTTTGTTTTTGCAACTACCGGCTGATCTCGCTCAAGGTTCACGGTAGAGAAAAATCTTACTCCTCATCCATGAGTGTTTCATCTGGGTGAGGGTTGGATTCGAGCTGGAGCTCCGGCAATTTTGCGGAACGAAGCGCGCGATTGAGCGCGGGAAGATCAGAACTATTGAGAGCTTTCCAGCGCTGCATTACGTCCGCAGCGTCGTGTTCGATGGCTGCGGCTGCTCCCAATTGCGCCGTGGTGGGTTCAGCATCGGCTTGCCACACTTGACCATACAGCCCACCAACCTGTGCGTTGACGCGGGTGAGCGTGATTGCATCCGCAGCCGGCGCGGGGCCGCCCCCCACTGCAGCGCTCATTTTCGACTGGAAGCTCTTTATGGAATCGAGGAGTGGGCCGCTTGCGTTCTCGCTAAGTTTCTGCAGCGGCTCGCGCATCGATCCTGCTTGAGCCATTGCTCTGGAAGTTTCACTTAACGCCAAGGAGAGCCGCATCTCAAGCTGAAATTTATTTTCCAGAGCCAGGGTCGAGATCTGGACGCGAGGGTCCATCTTCACCGTGAAGGGCGCGGTAACGGTTTTGCCATTTGCCGTAAGGCGCGCCGTGTAGGAACCGGGAAGCGCCGTTGGTCCGAGTGGGTAACGGGGTGTGTCGCCGGGAATCGCGGAGATGGGATACTCGTGACGTTGAGAATCAGGCGCGGGATAGTGAAGATCCCAAAGCCAGCGGTGCATGCCAGACTCGGAGGACAGAGAGTGGAAAGGGCGCAGCCAGTAGAGAGGAATGAGTTGTTTCTTCAACTCCGCTTTGGTGACATCGGGCTTGTCGGTGCTAGAGTATTTGCGAACGAGTTGGCCGTGGGCGTCCAGAATTTCGAGAGTGACGACAGCGGAAGAGGAGTTCGGCAGATAGTAGTCGATGATTGCGCCGTCGGGTGGATTTGCAGCCATGGGTTCGTCAGGCGGCAAAGGAGTGTCGGTGTAGGTATCGCGCTGCATGCGGTAGGCGGGAGCGGGAGTGAAGAGGTGAGCCTCTGCGGCGGCTAGCGAGTCAGCCAATTCGCGCAGCGGGGCGATGTCATCCAAAATCCAGAATGACCGGCCATGGGTGGCGACGATGAGGTCGTTCTCGTGAATCCACAGATCGCGCATGGAAGTGTGCGGCAGGTTGAGTTGCAAAGACTGCCAGTGATCGCCGTCGTCGAAGGAAATCAAAACTGAATTCTCCGTGCCAGCAAACAGCAGGCCCTTGCGCACGGGATCTTCGCGGACTGTGTCGACCGGACCGATGGCGGGCAGGCCATTGGTGATGAGCTTCCAGCTCTTGCCGCCGTCGTGCGTGCGATAAATGTAAGGTTGCTCGTCGTTGATGCGGAAGCGGCTCACGGATACGTAGGCGGAGTCGTCATCAAAGTGCGAGGCGCTGATTTGCGTGACCTTGCTCCAGGGTGTGAGTTCTTTGGGAGTGATGTCGTTCCACTTCTTGCCGCCGTCGCGCGTCTGCCAGAGTAAGCCGTCGTCGGTGCCCGCCCACAGTGTGTTGATGTTCTTGAACGAAGGCGCGAGAGCGTAGATGACGCCGCGTTGTTTCTCCGCGCCTTTGGGCACGAGCGTGCCCACGCTGGCGGGAATTCCGGGGTTCTCGCGGGTAAGGTCGTTGCTGATGGTCTGCCAGGAATTTCCGCCGTCGGTGGTCTTGAAAAGTACGTTGCTGGCGAAATAGAGAGTGTGCGGGTCAAGCGGCGAAAACATCAATGGCTCGGTGCGGTCGGTGCGGTACTTGGGAGTGCGCAACGGGATGGGAGTGATGTTCTGCACTTGTCCAGTGGACCAGTGAAACTTTGAGACTTCACTTCTGCCGCCACCGTAAATGACATCAGGGTCGAGCGGATCAGGCGCAACGTAGCCGTATTCGATGACGCCGACGGGATGCCAGTCGCGCATTGTGATGGCGCCGTCATTGCCGCGGCTCGAGGTACAGACGGAGCCGCTTTCCTGCTGGCCTCCGCAAACTTTATAGGGAAAGGTCGGCGTCACCGCGACGTGATAAATCTGCGCCGTGGGCTGGTTGTACCAGGAACTCCAGGAGGCTCCGCCATTCACGGTAATGATCGCGCCTTGATCGCTGACGAGAAGAACTATGTTGGGGTCGTTGGGATTGATCCAGAGATTTTGATAGTCGTCGCCACCGGGTGCGCCTCGAAATCCGGACCAGGTCTTGCCGCCATCCGCAGATCGCATAGTGACCGTGCTCGCGCTGTAAACGATGTCTGGATTTTTCGGATCCACGCGAGGAACCGCCAGGTCGCCGCCGCCAATGCGGCCTGAGGGTCTGGGGTCGTCGGTTGCCTTGGACCAATTTTCTCCGGAATCGTCGGAGCGATAGAAGGACAGCGGGCCGGACGCGACGGCTACAGTCGCGTAAATGCGTCGAGAATCGCCAGGAGCGATGGCCACGTTAATCTGAGCAAGGTCCTTTGGCAGGCCGTTCGTAAGAGGATGCCAAGTGTTTCCGCCATCGGTTGATTTGAATAGTCCACCGCCCGTTCCGTTCACGAGATTACCGTCTTCCCACGGGCCCTCGCGAGCTTCCCACATGGAGGCATAAATCACATCGGGATTCGAAGGGTCGATCTCAACATCGGAGGCGCCCGTGTTCTCATCTTTATGGATCGCTTTTTGCCAAGTCTGGCCGCCGTCTGTAGAACGGTAAAGGCCGCGCTCTTGATTGGGGCCGTAGGGATGGCCGAGCACGGCCGCAAACACCTTATTCGGATCACGGGGGTCAATAGCTAGCGTAGGAATTTGGAAGCCATCACGCAAGCCGAGGTGAGTCCAGGTTTTTCCCGCGTCAGTAGATTTATAAATTCCGTTGCCGACGGAGAGATCGGGGCGATGCAATCCTTCGCCGCTGCCGACATAGATAATGTTGGGATTGGAAGGAGCTACGGCGATGGCGCCGATCGATTGGGTGGCCTCGTGGTCGAAAAGCTGGTTCCAAGTGCGGCCATAGTCGTCTGATCTCCAAACGCCCCCATTGACTGCGCCGACGTAGAACAAATTCGGCTGGCTGGGAACGCCCGCGGCGGCGCGCGTGCGGCCACCGCGAAAGGGGCCGATCATTCGCCAGTGGAGATCCTGATAAGTGTTCTCGGGAACTTGTAGCGCGCTGCTGGAACCGATCGAGAGAAGTATTGAAACGCAAGCGAAAAACCGAACGACTCCCTGGGATATGGTCAATGTGCCCCCTGAAACGCGAAACGCCAAACTAGAAAGCATAAACTAAAATTGCGGCGAGGAGTGAACAGGTTGGATGCTACGCGATCTCGCCCAGAGTTCGTTCCAAGCCCTCCGCTTTCGGCGTGGGAGTTGCGCCAGTCTGGCTGGCCACCCATGCTCCTACCCGGTTAGCGGTCTCGTTGAGTTGCGGGAGCGGGATGCGCCGAAGATAACCATGAACCAGGGTCGCGGTGAAGGCGTCGCCAGCGCCCACGGTATCGGCTACCTTCACTTGAAAGCCGGGGTGTTCACTGAATTCATCTGGAGATGTTAGGAGGCTTCCGCTGTTGCCCCGAGTGATGCAGACCAGCTTCAGATCATACGTTGACAGCAAGCTGTAGGCAGAAGCTTTTTCGCCGGCGTGGTTCAAGGCCAGCAAGCTCATGATCCTGGGAAGTTCTTCATGATTGAGTTTGACGATGCTTGCGAGCTTCATCGACTCCGAGAGAATTTGTGGAGTGAAGAAATTCTGGCGCAGGTTGACGTCAAAAATGCGGACCGCCTCAGGTCGTGTGGCTTGCAGGAAGCTGCGGATCGTCGAACGGCTCTGCGAGGAGCGTTGCGCGAGCGATCCGAAGCACACTGCGTCTGTTTTTTCGGCTAGTCGCTTCCAGGCTGGAGTCCATTCCAGAAAGTCCCAGGCAACCGGCGCCAGGATGTCAAAGCCAGGTTGGCCGCCGGCGCCGATTTCTACTTTCACGGTTCCGGTCGGGTAGGTGGCATCACGCTGAACCCAAGTGGCGCCCAGGCCGAGCTGTTCCAACTTTCGAATTGCTTCTTCCCCCAAGGGGTCGATGCCCACGCGGCTGGCCGGAATTCCTGCATCGCCGAGCAGATTGGTGATGTAGGCAAAGTTGGCCGGGGCTCCGCCGAGCTGCTTGCCGGAAGGGAGTAAATCCCACAGCACTTCGCCCAAGCCCACGACCGTGCGTTTCTTGTCGGTCATCCGCCTTTCGTCCTCTTGGCTAATTCGCCTGCTCTGATTTGTCCCAGCCCTTGGTGCGAGAGATGGCTTCATTCCAGCGGTGTCGCGCCATGTCCACTTGAGAGCGTGGTAGTCGCGGTTCGAAGCGGCGCTCCTCTCTCGGCAAGTCAGAAATTGTTTGCACTTCTTTCCACAAACGCACCCCGAGTCCAGCCAGAAATGCAGCGCCCAGCGCCGTGGTCTCCGTCATCGCGGGACGTACTACGGGCACGCCAAGAATATCCGCCTGAAATTGCATCAGAGTGTCATTGGCCGAGGCGCCCCCGTCCACGCGTAATTCCTTGAGTGGAGTACCGGTGTCGGTTTGCACCGCATCCATCAGGTCGGCGACTTGGTAAGCGATGCTTTCCAGCGCGGCGCGCGCGATATGTCCAGCGTTGCTGCCCCGAGTAAGCCCGAAGAGCGAGCCGCGCGCATAAGAATCCCAATGCGGAGCACCGAGGCCAACGAAGGCAGGGACGAAATACACGCCGCCGTTATCGGAGACGGAATTGGCCAGAACCTCGACTTCAGCCGAGTTGCGAATGATTCCCAACCCGTCGCGCAACCATTGGACTACTGCGCCGCCGACAAAAACGCTACCCTCAAGTGCGTAATCGGTAGTGTCGCCAATTTTCCAGGCCACGGTAGTGACCAGACGACTGGTGGAGGACACGGCGCGATTGCCGGTGCTTTGCAACATGAAGCAGCCGGTGCCGTAAGTATTCTTGGTAAGTCCGGGGCTGGTGCATCGTTGTCCGAAGAGTGCAGCCTGCTGATCGCCGGCAATGCCGGCGATAGCAATGCCGTTAAGGCCCGGAACGGCGCTTACTTCTGCATAAACTTCGCTGGAAGGACGGACGGTGGGCAACATCGACGGGGGTATTTGGAAAAGTGCGAGAAGTTGGTCATCCCAGCGTCCGGAGTGAATGTTGAAGAGCATGGTGCGGGAGGCGTTGCTGGCGTCTGTTACGTGTACGCGGCCCCCAGTCAACTTCCAAAGCAGCCAGGAATCGACGGTACCGAAAGCGAGGCGGCCCGTTTCGGCCAGTTGGCGAGCGTTGGCTACGTGCTCCAAAATCCAGGAGATCTTGCTGCCGGAAAAATAAGCGTCAATCAACAGACCCGTCCGCTTCTGAATCAGAGACTCGTGGCCTTGCGTTTTCAAAAGCTCACAAAATCCGGCGGTGCGGCGGTCCTGCCAGACGATGGCGTTGTAGATGGGCTTTCCCGTGGCGCGGTCCCATACGATGGTGGTCTCGCGCTGATTCGTGATGCCGATCGCGGCTACATCGCTGGGCGACGCATTAACTTTGGCCAGCGCTTCAAGCGCCACGGAAATCTGCGAAGCTGCAATCTCCTCGGGATCGTGCTCGACCCATCCGGGTTTTGGAAATATCTGCCGGAACTCGCGTTGCGCTACAGAACGGACGACGCCGTGATCATCGAACAAGAGGGCTCGAGAGCTGGTCGTACCCTGATCGAGAGCGAGGATGTAACGCACGAGTCCTCCTTTCTGGACATTGCCACCTCTACGACTGCGCTTGCAACGCGCGCAGAAAACGGCGAATGCCGAAATCGTAGATGGCGCCCCCTACCAGTCCTCCTAGCAGCGGCGCGATTACTGGCACCCACCACACGCGCGGGCCGTCAGACAAGCCATTGTTTCTGAATCCAGCTACAGCGGTGAAAAGGCGTGGCCCAAAATCCCGCGCAGGATTAATCGCGTAGCCATGCATCCCTCCAAAGCTCATGCCGATCGCCACCACAACCAGGCCGATCATCAGTGGCGCAAGATTCGATCCGGGAGGGATGTTTAGTTCGTCGGTGATCGCTAACACCATGAGCAAAAGAAGGGCTGTGCCAATGACCTGGTCGAGAAATCCGGCTTGAAGCAACGCAGGAAAGGCGGGGAAGGTGGTGAACACTCCGGCAGTTTTCCCAAGGCCCGGATCGAATTGATGAAAAGCAGGCAGGTAGTTGCGATACACCAGAGCGGCTGCGAAAAACGCCGCGGCTGTCTGCGCGACGCAGTAGGGCAGGACTTTACGCCAAGGAAAGCCACGAAATACCGCCAGTGTGAGGGTGACCGCGGGATTCAGATGGCCCCCGGAAATTTTCCCGGCAAGGTAAATCCCCATGGTCACGGCGAGCCCCCATCCCAGGGTGATGTTGGTGTAGCCGCCGTGAATGAGTTCTCCGGGATTGCTGGAGGGGAATAAAACGACCATGGCCACCACACCGATACCAAAGAGGATCAAGACGAAAGTTCCGAGGAACTCGGCGACCAATTCGGCGAACAGAGTTGGCTTGCTGCTCATGCGGCGTGCTCCTGTGGACCGCGAGTAGTCTACAAGAATTTGCCAGCCCCGCTAGTGGCATTTGGTTTTAAAGGCCGTAATTCTCGTGCGAGCTAGAAGGCAAGGGGTGGTTATCAGGATGGTCATGGCGGAGAGGCGTCATTTGTGCTTGACAGGAAAAGCGGGGCCTGTAATATAGAGAATATTTATTCATCATAATGAATAAATATTCATCATGAATAAAGCGCTGCGGCAGAGGGCGATTCTAGAAGCGTTACGGCATGGGACCATCGCCAATCAAGAGGAATTGCAGCGGGCGCTGCGCAAGCGCGGATTCAAGGTGGGGCAGGCGACGCTGTCGCGCGACATTCATGACCTGAATCTCAGCAAGACGGCGAATGGTTATGTGATCCCGCAAGGAGAAGGCGGCGCCAGTTTGGCGCTCCCCCCGGTGCAGCGGTTGGTTCGGGAGTTTGTGCTCGATGTGCGGCCGGCGCAGAACCTGCTGGTGGTGAAAACGATTATAGGCAGCGCTCAGCCGGTAGCGGCAGCGCTGGACGAGCAGGAATGGGAGGAAGTGGTGGGGACGATTGCCGGAGATGACGCGGTCTTGATTGTGTGTCCCGATAAGGACGCTGCCAGGAAAGTGGCGGCGCGGATCGAGGAGATGCTGGGCTGATGGCGGCGAAGCTGAAGAGCGCGGTGCTGGGTGCAAGCGGCTATTCAGGCCTGGAGCTGACGCGGATCCTCGCCCGCCATCCGCGACTGGAGAAGCCAGCGTTGCTGCGGCGTGAAAACGGCGGCGATGGCGCAGGAGACTTGGCGGAGGTATTTCCGGAATTGTCCGGTAATGGCGGCTATCCGCTGCGTCCGTTGTTGTGGCCAGAATTGAAGCATCAAGGCGTTGAATTGCTTTTTCTGGCGACGCCGCACGAAGCCTCGCGGTCACTCGTTCCGGAAGCGATCGCGCAGGGATTACGCGTCATCGATCTGAGTGGCGCATGGCGGCTGAAACAGGCGCAGCATCGCGCGATTTATTCATTTGAGGATGCGAATGCCACCGCCGCGGCGGAATTGACGGCGAAAGCGGTGTATGGCTTGCCCGAATTGAATGCCGATCGCGTGGCAGAGGCTCAGTTGGTGGCAAATCCCGGGTGCTATGCGACATCGGTAATCCTCGCGCTTGCGCCGCTGCTTTCGGCAGGATTGATTGACCGGGAACGCGGAATTATCTCCGATTCCAAATCAGGCGTTTCGGGGGCGGGCAAAGCGCCGACTTCGCGGACGCACTTCGTTTCTGTGGCGGACAACTTTTCGGCTTATTCGATTTTCAACCACCGGCATCTGGGGGAAATGGTGGAGCAGTTGGGCCTGGGCGATGCGGAACTCACGTTTGCGCCTCACTTGCTGCCGATTCCACGCGGAATTCTGTCGACCATTTATGTCTATCTGAAACACGCGATGAAGCCGGCAGAAGTGGAGTCTTGTTTGCGGAATTTTTATTTGGGAAAGCATTGGGTCCGCGTGTTTGCAACTCCAGGTCTGCCTCAGTTGCAGTTCTCTCTACACACGAATTACTGCGATCTGGGATTTTGCCTGGCCGAGGATGGCCGTCGGCTGGTGCTGGTTTCCTGTGTGGACAACCTGCTGAAAGGCGCGGCGGGGCAAGCCGTGCAGAACATGAATCTGATGTACGGGTGGGAAGAGCGGGAGGGATTGCAGTGACGATCGTGGTGAAAATTGGCGGCGCGGCGATCGAAGATGCGGCCACGCTGCGCAAGTGCGCGAAGTCGGTCGCAGAGTTAGCGCAGGATGGCCACCGGGTCGCGGTGGTTCACGGCGGCGGCAGCGCGCTCACCCGCATGCTCACCAGACTGGGGAAGAAGAGCGAATTTGTAGAGGGGCTACGCGTTACGGATGCCGAGACGCGGGACACGGCGCTGATGGTGTTGGGCGGGATCATCAACAAGAAGCTCGTGGCGGCCATTCAGTCCGCGGGAATGCCGGCGATTGGATTTTGCGGGGGCGACGGCATGACGTTCCGCGCCAGAAGAAAGTTCGTCCACGGGCGCGATTTGGGATTTGTTGGTGAGATATGTTTTACGGAACCTTGCTGGATTGAAGCTTTATGGCAACAGGGCGGGATTCCGGTACTGGCTTCATTAGCGTTGGGAGCGGACGGGGAATACTACAACGTTAATGCTGACGAAATGGCTGCATCCTGTGCCGCGGCGTGCCATGCCAACACGCTGATTTTCTTAACGGATGTGGCGGGAGTAAAAGACGCGGCGGGAAGTGTGATGCCTTGGCTGAGCACGAAACAGGTCGCTGAGCTGGCCGCTGGCGCGATCATCAGTGGCGGCATGTTGCCAAAGCTACAAGCCTGCGGACAGGCGCTGAAACAGGGCGTGGGACGGGTGCGGATCCTGCCCGCGACCGAGGCGGAAGTCTTGCCGCAGTTTTATTTGACCAAACTGTCTTGTGGCACCGAGGTCACCTACTCATGAGTCAGTCAGCAGTTCGTCGCAAAGTGCATAACAAGGATCGTTACAAATCGCACGCTGCCACTACGCAGGTGCGCGATAAGGAGCCGACGTTGAACAGTCATCTGCAAGGCAGGATGGGCGCGACTCCAGAGAGATCTCCGCAAGTGTTCTGGTGTCCAGATCTGATTTCGACTCGCGATCTCGGCCCCTCAGGCGTGGACGCAGTTTTGCATCTCGCAGGAATCATGAAGTCGCGTCCCTCTGATTTTCACCGCTCGCTCACGGGCAAGCAAATTGTGATGTTCTTCGAAAAACCTTCACTGCGAACCCGGTTGACGTTTGAGGCGGGCATAGTCAGCCTGGGCGGCACAGCGATGTTTGTTGACCAGACACACGAGCGGCTGGATGCCCGCGAGAAGTTGAGCGACGTGGCGCACAACCTGGAGCGATGGATTGACCTGATCGTCCTGCGGACATACTCGCAGCAAACGATTGAAGGCATGGCGGAATATGCTCGCGTACCGGTGATTAATGCGCTGAGCGATCTCGAACATCCGTGCCAGGCGCTGGCCGACTATCTGACGCTGCTTGAGCGCTTCGGGGATGTGAAGGACCGTGGCTTGGCCTATGTGGGAGACGGCAACAATGTTGCGCATTCACTCCTGCTGACGTGCGCGTGTTTGGGATCGTCGATACGGGTGGCGACGCCAGCCGGTTATGCGCCGAATGCGGAGATTGTCGGCGCGGCCCACGAAATTGCGGAGGAGACAGGCGCCGACGTTCAATTGCTAACGGATCCTTACGAGGCCGTTGCCGGCGCCGATGCCGTTTACACCGATGCCTGGACGAGTATGGGACAAGAAAAAGAAGAGTGTAAGCGGGCACAAGTGTTTCCGCCGTATCAAGTGAATGCAGAATTGATGGCGGAAGCCGCGCCTCATGCTGTGTTCATGCACTGCCTACCGGCGCACCGTGGCTCGGAAGTGACGGATGCGGTGATCGATTCGCCGCAGTCCGTCGTCTTCGAGCAGGCGGAGAATCGTCTGCACGTGCAAAAAGCAATTTTGTATTTACTGATGGGCGGCGGCGACCGCTTGCCCGCAAGGAGTTCTCATGCCTGAAAAAGTTGTGCTCGCTTATTCCGGAGGTCTCGATACCTCCATCATCATTCCGTGGCTTAAAGAAAATTATTCCTACAACGTCATCGCGATGGTGGGCGATGTGGGTCAGGGCGATGACATCGAAGCCGTCGTCGAAAAGGCTTATGCCACAGGCGCGAGCAAAGTGATCGTGGAGGATCTCCGCGAAGAGTTCTTGACCGGATACGTGTTTCCGGCGCTGCGAGCTGGAGCGGTCTACGAGCATAAGTACTTGCTGGGCACGTCGCTGGCGCGGCCCGTGATTGCGAAACATCAGGTTGAAGTTGCGCTGCGTGAGGGAGCGACGGCGGTGGCGCACGGTTGTACGGGAAAAGGGAACGATCAGGTTCGTTTTGAACTGACGTATCAGGCGCTCGCCCCCGAGTTAATAGTGATTGCGCCCTGGCGGGAGTGGTCGCTGAAGTCGCGTGAAGACTGCCTGGATTATGCGGAGCAGCATGGGATTCCAGTGGCCGCGAGCCGTGAGAAAATTCACAGCCGCGACCGCAACCTCTGGCACCTCAGCCATGAAGGCGGAGAACTGGAAGATGCCGGGACCGCTCCGCTCTCTACGACCTGGCAGATGACCCGCTCGCCACAAGAGGCACCCGACAAGGAAGAGAAGGTATCCATCGGTTTTGAGGAAGGGACCCCGGTCTCTGTCGATGAAATGAAGCTGGATCCGGTTTCGCTGGTTGAGTTGTTGAATGAACTTGGGGCGCGCAACGCTATTGGACGCGTGGATCTGGTAGAGAACCGGTTCGTTGGAATCAAGTCGCGCGGCTGTTATGAAACGCCCGGTGGGACACTGCTGATTGCTGCGCATCGTGAACTGGAAGCGCTCTGCCTGGAGCGTGAGGTAGCGCACTTCAAGCAACACGTGGGGCTGAAGTACGCGGAACTCGTCTATTTCGGCTTGTGGTTCACGCCGCTGCGCGAGGCCCTGGATGCTTTTGTTGCCAGCACCCAGACAGAAATGACCGGCAGCGTCACGCTCTCTTTGTACAAAGGAAACGTTTCCGTGGTGAGCCGTGAGTCGGAGCACTCGCTCTACCGTACCGATCTTTCGTCGTTCACCATGGGCGGGAGTTACGACCAGAAAGATGCCGCAGGGTTTATCCGAATCCTCGGCCTGCCTTCACGTGTGCGGGCGCGCTCCCGCGTGGAGGTTGCACGATGAAGATGTGGTCGGGGCGGTTCCGGCAGGCGCTGGACCCGCAATTCGAGCGCTGGCAGCGTTCCTTTGACTTCGATCGCCGGCTGCTGACTTACGAACTGGCGGCGAGCGGCGCCCATGCCCGTTCGCTGAAGGACGCCGGTGTGCTTTCCGCCACAGAACTCATCAGCATTCTTGAAGGGCTGCAGCAAATTGGTGAGATGGCAGCGTCTTCAAAGGGCTCGGTGCAGGATGACGAAGCCGAGGACGTGCACCACTTCGTCGAGAA
>Ga0210399_10003793_pt1 | contig 11782 bp, 16 predicted proteins | sample IncBWC14MmetaG_FD_150865 | JGI IMG/M metagenome (GOLD analysis project Ga0210399, IMG submission 150865) | Forest soil microbial communities from Barre Woods Harvard Forest LTER site, Petersham, Massachusetts, United States - Inc-BW-C-14-M | ecosystem: Environmental > Terrestrial > Soil >...
CGGTGCGCGCGGTGTACCCCGACCGGGGGTTCGCGGCCGACTGGACCGTGCTCGCCTTCGGCGTACTGGCCCTCATCGCGCTTTTGGTGATTGCGGCGGTCGTGGGTGCGGCCCTGAGTGCACCGCACCGCCAACGCGCGGCGCAGCGTCGGCCGGGCCGCTCTGCCGTCGCCGAGGCCGTCGGGCGCTCGGGACTCCCCGTGAGCGCGGTGATAGGTACCCGTTTTGCGCTCGACGCCGGCCGCGGCCGAAGCGCCGCGTCCACCCGGTGGGTCCTGGTCGGAGCCGTCACCGCCCTACTGGTGGTGACGGCCACCCTGACCTTCGGCCACAGTCTGCAGAACCTGGTCGACCAGCCCAGTCTCTACGGCTGGAATTGGGATTACGCGGTGCAGAGCTCCGACGGTTACGGTCCGGTCCCCCAGCCGACGGTGCAAGCGCTCACTCGCCACGACCACCGGATTACCGAGTCCGGCGTGTATTTCGCCAGCCTGATGCTCGACGGGGTCGAAGTGCCGACGCTCTTGGCCTCACCCGGCGCACCCGTGGCACCCCCGCTGGTAGCCGGCCACGGGCAGGAACCAGATCGTGCTCGGTGCCGCGACGATGGCCGACCTGCACAAGCAGCTCGGCGATATCGTGTCGATGCGATACGCGCCGGCGCTGCCGCGCAAAGCGATTCGGCTCAAGATCGTCGGGGTGGCAACGATGCCAGCCATCGGGATCGCCGAAGGGCTCCATTCCTCGATGGGGATCGGTGCGGTCGTCCCGGACGACAACGGTCCGGTAACGGAGCACCTGGGCCCGCTCGGCTATCCCGGCTGCAACGGACCGAACATGGTCCTGCTCCGGGCCGACAGCGGCGGGCCGGCGGTCGCGGATCAAGCCGCCCAGCACCTCGCCGCTGCGGCGAATCAGGTGCTGGCGAATGAGCCCTCGAATGGGAACTGTGGCGGCAACCAGGCGTCGGTGCTCGCGGTGCAGCGGCCGGCCCAGATCGTCAACTACCGGTCCATGGGACTCACGCCCCTCCTGCTCGCAGTGGCACTGGCGGCCGGTGCGACCATCGCCCTGGGCTTGACGCTCGTCGCGTCGGTACGCCGACGACGGCACGAGCTCGCCATCTTGAAGGCGATCGGCTTCACACCGCGGCAGCTGCAACTGAGCGTGCTCTTCCAGGGGACGATCGTGGCCCTGGTCGGGATCCTCGTCGGGGTTCCGCTCGGTGCTGCGCTCGGCCGCTGGTTGTGGACGCTGTTCGCCGACCAAATTGGTGCCGTCCCGGCACCAGTGGTGCCTATCGCGTCCGTCGTCGTCGCCTCGCTCGTGGCGCTGGCGCTCGCCATCGGATTGAGCGCCATTCCGGGAAGGATCGCAGCGCGCACCCCGGCCGTCACTGCGCTCAGCACCGAATGATCAGCAGTCTGAAATAGGCTCGCCCTCGTCGTGGAGCTCAATCCAGTCGAAGCGCGCGTGATCGGCAGCCTGGCGGAGAAGCAGCTGACGACGCCCCAGCAGTACCCGCTGACGCTCAACGCCTTGGTCATCGCCTGCAACCAGACATCGAACCGTGACCCGGTCGTGGTGTACGACGACTCGATGGTCGAAGTCGCGCTGTCCGCACTGAAGGAGTCCGGCCTGCTTCGTTTCGTCCATCCCGGCCACGGCCGTTCGGCCACCCGGTACCGCCAGGTGCTCGACGAACGTTTCGGCCTTGACCCAAGAGGCCTCTCCGTTCTCGCGGTCCTCTTGCTCCGAGGCCCGCAGACGGTCGGCGAGCTCCGGGCCCGGACGGAGCGCATGGCCGACTTCGGCAGCCTCGACGACGTCGGGGCGGAACTGGAGCGCTTGGCCGGAGGCCCCGATCCGTTGGTATCCCGAATGCCCCGGCGTCCGGGACAAAAGGAAGAACGCTGGACCCAGCTGCTCGGAGGCGAGCCACCCGAGGCTGACGCCGCCTCCGACGCGACGACCGAGGAGACCGATGCCGCCGCCGCCATGCGGTCCGTTTCCCTTGACGACGTGGTGACCTCCCTGCGCGCCGACGTCGACGCTCTGCGCGAGGAGGTACAGAGAATCAGCGCCATCGTGGAGGAGCTACGGGGCGTCTTCGATCCCGGATCCCTCCGCACCACGCGTTCCTAAGGCCTGACGCTTTGCGACTCCTGTGTCGATGAATGGCACACGGGTGTCGTCACCCGTCCGTCGAGCGGAATTCACAGCGAGTTCCCCCACTCGTAGGCAAGCGGACAGACGGGTTGGGTATAACGAATTCGTTGGCTCACGAAAGGACTACCTCTATGCCGACCACGACAGAAACGACTGGCCGCGCAACTGCGTCCGGGGAAGACAACTCCGACGCACTCGGGGCCGTCTATGACTCGCTGCGCAGCGGCGGCGCGACGGGCGAAGAAGCCATCGCCGCAACGCTGCGTGTGTTCACCGATGTGGTGCGCGCTGCTCTCCCGGTGGCGGTGAGTCAACCGGTGCGCTTCGTGGACCTCAGCTTCGAGCTCGCTCAGCAGACGATCAACCTTGAGCGGCGATTCTTCGTCGAGATCCTGACTGGCTTCCAGCGTGTGGTGAGCGAACCGTGGATCGACCTCGAAGGGCATCTGTCTCTTGAGAACCGCAATGGCGGCGGAAGCAGTCGTACCGCTCGCCGCGCGGCCTGAGGCAACCGGCCTCCGACAGCAGCAATCCAGCGTGAGCAGCGCCGAGTCGGCCGACTAGGAAATCGCCGGCCGCTCGCCGCTGTAGTCCACCGACACCAGGCACAGCCCTTCGGCCGGCGCCGGCTCGGGCATCGATTGGCGCGACGCGGCGCGCAGCCGCTCCAGGAGTCCCGCGGCATTCTGCCGACCGCGTCCGACGTCGACCAGCGACGCCACCAACGAGCGCACCATCTGGTGGCAGAACGAGCTAGCCGAAATATCGAAGCGCAACAGGCGCGCCGCCGCGCCCGACAAATCAGCCGGGACCGCGCCGTCGGCGTCACTCGCCTCAGGCCCGGCATCCAGCGACCAGCGGGCCCGCGTCACCAGCCGGACGATGGGCTCCGACGCGTCGCTCCCCGGCGGCCGCCGGCAGAAGGACCGGAAGTCGTGGCTCCCCAACAGCACGTCCGACGCGGTGCGCATGGCGACCAGATCCAACGCGTCGCTCACGTGCCAGGCGATCGGCGCCAGCAGCGGGTCGGGCTCCGGTGCGTTCCACACCAGATACCGATAGGTCCGCCCCGTCGCCGACCGCCGGGCGTCGAAGTCAGGGCCCACCTCCTCGGCGCGCCGCACCACCACCTGAGGCGCGAGCTGCCGGTTGATCGCGCGCGCCAGCCCCGGGCCGTCGTAAGGGATCGGTGGGAGGTCGACGTGGACGACCTGCCCCCGGGCGTGCACGCCCGCGTCGGTCCGTCCGGCACAGGTGATGAGCGGCGCCTCGCTCAGGCGAGCGGTGCGCTCCAAGGCCTGGCGCAGCGCGCCGGCAACCGTCGGGACCTCGGGCTGGACGGCGAAGCCGCGGAAGGCGGCGCCGTCGTATGCGACGAGGAGCCTCCAGCGCTGCGTCGCAGCGCCGGCCGATTCCTCCACGGTGGACCCGGCGATCGGCCTAGACGAACTCGATACGCGCCATCGGCGCGTTGTCACCGGGGCGCGGGCCGAGCTTGAGGATCCGCGTGTACCCACCGGGACGTTCTTGGTAGCGGGGCGCGATCTCCTCGAAGAGCTTGTGGGTCATGTCCTTGTCCCGGATGAGCGCAACGACGTGACGCTGGGCGGCCACGCCACCCTTGCGTGCGGTCGTCACGCACTTCTCGGCGACCGGCCGCATCGCCTTGGCCTTCGACTCGGTGGTGACGATCGACTCCGCCGCGATCAGGGACGCGACCAGGTTGCCGAGCATGGCCTTCTGGTGCGCCGACGATCCGCCGAGCCGGCGGCCGCGCTTGGGGGTTGCCTGCATCGCCGGAGCCCTAGTCCCTCGTGCGCAGCGACAGCCCGCGCTCGTCCAGTCGCTGCACGACCTCGTCGGCCGACTTCTGGCCGAAGTTCGTGATGGCCAGCAGGTCCTCCATGGTGCGCTCGACCAGCTCGCCGATCGTGTTGATCTGCGCGCGCTTGAGGCAGTTGCGCGGACGCTCCGAGAGGTCCAGCTCCTCGATCCGCAGGTCGAGGTCCGGCGAGCCGCTCGTCGTGGTGCCGGTGTCGCCGAGTTCCAGGCCCTGCGGCGCCTCCTCGAGGTCCGCCACCAGCGAGACCAGGTTGCGCAGCGTGTCGCCGGCCGAGGCCAGCGCTTCCCGGGGCGAGATCGTCCCGTCCGTCTCGATGTCGAGCACGAGGCGGTCGTAGTTGGTCGACTGCTCGACCCGCACCGGCTCGATGTCGAAGGTCACCCGGTGCACGGGCGAGAAGATCGAGTCGATCGGGATCACGCCGATCGTCGACGACCGCTTGTTCTTGTCCGCCGACGCATACCCACGCCCGCGCTCCACCGTGACGTCGACGGCCAGGCGGCCCTTGGCGTTGATGGAGGCGATGTGCAGGTCGGGGTTCAACACCTCGACGTCGGACGTCAGCTGCAGGTCGGCCGCCGTGGCGTCGGCCGGGCCCCGCACGTCGAGCCGCAGAGTCACCGCCTCGTCCGAGTGCACCCGCACCAACAGGTCCTTGAGGTTCAAGATGATGTCGGTGACGTCTTCCTTGACGCCCGGGAGCGTCGTGAACTCGTGCAGCGCCTCGTCGAAGCGGAGCTGGGTCACCGCCCCGCCGGGGATCGAGGACAACAGCGTGCGGCGCAGCGAGTTGCCGAGCGTCGTGCCGAAGCCCGGGTCGAGCGGGCCGATCGCAAAGCGCTGGCGGTTGTTCTGCTCCTCGTCGACAACTTCGACGGTGGGCCTCTGGATGATCAACATGGTGGATACTCCTGTGACGGGGGTCGGGGCGATCGGGTAATGGGCGGGCGAAGAATCGGCTACTTCGAGTAGAGCTCGACGATGAGCTGCTCTTGCACCGGCTCGTCGATGTGCTCACGCAGCGGCGGGTTCAACACGGCGACGGAGAAGCCGGAGTCGCCGGTCTCGAGCCAGGCCGGGGTCTGGCGCTCGAGGGTGTCCATGTTGCGGCGGACCTGGAAGTTGCCACGAGTGGCCTCGCGCAGGGTGATCTTCTCGCCCGTGCGCACCCGGTAGCTCGGGATGTCCACGCGCTTGCCGTTCACCTGCACGTGGCCGTGCCGCACGAACTGGCGCGCCTGGCGGCGGCTCGCGCCCCAGCCGGCCCGAAAGACGACGTTGTCGAGCCGCAGCTCGAGGTTCCGCAGGAGGTTCTCACCGGTGATGCCGGGCTGGCGCGTCGCCTCCTCGTACATGTTGCGGAACTGCTTCTCCAAGATCCCGTAGATCCGGCGGGCCTTCTGCTTCTCCCGCAGCTGGGCCAGGTACTCGGAGCCCTGGCGCATGCGGTCGCGGCCGTGCTCGCCGGGCGGGTAGGCGCGGCTGTGCCGATCGGTCACCGCCTCGGAGACCGGGCACTTGAGCGAGTAGCAGCGCTCGCCCTTCAAGAACAACTTGGTCCGCTCGCGCCGGCAGAGACGGCAGACGGGACCGGTGTATCGAGCCATGGGGCGTGGTTCCTCGTTCCTCTTCTTCTCGTCCTAGACCCGGCGCCGCTTCTTGGGGCGGCACCCGTTGTGCGGGATCGGCGTGACGTCCTTGATGCCGACCACCTCGATGCCGACCGCGGCCAGCGAGCGGATGGCGGTTTCGCGGCCCGAACCCGGGCCACGCACCAAGACGTCGACCTTGCGCACGCCGTGCTCCATGGCGCGCTTGGCGCAGGCCTCGGCGGCGAGCTGCGCCGCGAACGGCGTCGACTTGCGCGAGCCCTTGAAGCCGACGTTGCCCGCCGACGCCCAGGCGAGCACGTTGCCCTCGGGGTCGGCGATCGAGACGATCGTGTTGTTGAACGAGCTCTTGATGTGGGCGACGCCGTACGCGACGTTCTTGCGCTCCTTGCGGCGCGGGCGGCGCTGTCCGGGCTTGGTGGTCTTGGCCACTACTTCTTCACCGCTTTCTTCTTGCCGGCCACCGTCTTCTTGGGGCCCTTACGGGTGCGGGCGTTCGTGTGCGTGCGCTGGCCGTGGACCGGGAGGCCCTTGCGGTGGCGCACGCCCTGGTAGCAGTTGATCTCCATCTTGCGCTTGATGTCCTGGGAGACGTCACGGCGCAGGTCACCCTCGACCCGGAAGCTCTGGTCGATGTAGGTGCGGAGCTTGGCCACCTCCTCGTCCGTCAGGTCACGGACACGCGTGGAGGGGTTGATGTCGACGGCCTCGGTGATCTGCTTCGAGAGCGTCGGGCCGATGCCGTAGATATAGGTCAGCGCGATCTCGAGCCGCTTCTCACGCGGGATGTCGACGCCGGAAATTCGGGCCATGTCGCTTCCTCTCCCTAGCCCTGCCGCTGCTTGTGACGCGGGTTGTCACAGATCACCCGCACGACGCCACGTCGCCGGATGACTTTGCACTTCTCGCAAATCGGGCCCACGCTCGGGCGAACTTTCATTTGACTCCCCGTCCTTCTCTGCTACTTGTACCGATAGGTGATCCGACCTCGGTTGAGGTCGTACGGAGTGATCTCCACCTGGACCTTGTCCCCAGGCAAGATGCGGATGCGGTGCATCCTCATCTTCCCCGAGCTGTGCGCCAGCACCTTGTGGCCGTTCTCGAGCTCGACTCGGAACATGGCATTGGGCAACGGCTCGACCACCGTGCCTTCGAGCACGATGGCGTCTTCCTTGGGCTTGGGCAGGTGACCCTCCTCGAATTGGTCTCTGGGTGTTGCTCCGGCGCACCAGGCGACGCGAGGCCGGAGGGTGCGAAATTCGGATCGATCCGAGGGCGCGTTCCGCAGGGGGCACGGACCAAGGGCCGACTTGAGAGTCTACCGCAAGGGCTGGGGATTTCCAGCCGTTGGCTGCCGGCCCCGCCGGCTGCGCCAGACCCGACCCCGGGTGGACCTACAGACCCGGTCTACCTCGTCCGGGTATGCCAGGGACCCGGTTGCTCCACCGGAACTCTACACGACGGTTGCAACCCAGATTGCAGGCCATAGTCGCTCAGGGGGAGGGCGCGGCCGACCGCCGGCCTGGGCCCGGCCAAAGCCGCAGGGAGGCTGCGGCACCGCAGGACGCACCGTAGACGCGACGCCGGTGGAAGGTCGTCGTCTCGCCGCCTCAGGCGACGGTGAACACCTCGGGGCCGTCGTCGGTCACGGCAATCGTGTGTTCGAAGTGCGCCGACAGGCTGCCGTCTGCCGTTAGGACGCTCCAGCCGTCGTCGAGCAGCACCGTCTCGGGCCCGCCGGCGTTGACCATCGGCTCGATTGCGAACACGTTGCCCGTCTTGAGCGTCGGGCCCTTGCTACCCGGCCAGTAGTTCGGCACCTGCGGCTGTTCGTGCATCGCCGTGCCGATGGCGTGGCCGACGTACTCGCGCACGACCGTGAAGCCGGCGCCTTCGGCGACGTTCTGGACAGCGCGGCCCACCTCGTGAAGTGCGTTGCCCTTGACGAGCTGGTCGATCCCGGACCACAGGCTGCGCTCGGTCACATCGAGAAGTTTTTGCGCCTCCTTGGAGATGCTGCCGATACCCATGGTGAACGCGGCGTCGCCGTGATAGCCCTCGATGATCGCCCCGCAGTCAATCGAGAGGATGTCGCCCTCCTCAAGCACGTACGAGCCGGGGATGCCGTGCACGATCATCGAGTTGGGCGAGGTGCAGATCACGGCGGGAAAGCCGTGATAACCGAGAAAGTTCGAGGTGGCGCCCCGGTTGTCAAGCACTTCGCGCGCAATCTTGTCGAGCTCGGCGGTCGTGACACCCGGCTTGGCACCAGCCCGCGTGGCCGCGTGCATCTCGGCCACCACCTTGCCGGCGCGCCGCATCTTAGCCAGTTCGGACTCGTTGCGCCTCATTGCTTGTTGGCCTCGATCTGGCGCCTGTGCCGCATCGCGTCGATGGCGCCCACCACACGTCGCGTCACCGCGTCGGGCGAGCCGGTGCCGTTGATCTCGACAAGAAGTTCGCGCTTCTTGTACCAGTCGAGCAACGGAGCCGTCTCCTCCTCATAGAGGTTGAGCCGGCGCTCGATCGCCTCTTCTGTGTCGTCTTGACGCTGCACGACCTCGCCGCCGCACACGTCGCAGGTCCAGTTCACGAGCGGCGGTGCGGCCGTCGAGTAGTTGGCGCCGCAGTCGACGCAGACCCGCCGGGAGGCCAGTCGCTTCATGACGAGGCTCGTCGGCACTTGCAGGTCGATGACCATGTCGAGCCCGAAAGGGTCCGCGATCTGCTCGAGGGACTCGGCCTGTCCGGTGGTACGGGGGCAGCCGTCGAGGACGAACCCACGCCCGGTGGTGTCGCGCTCTGTCAGGCGTCCGCCCACCATCTCCATCACGAGGTCGTCGGGGATGAGCTCGCCGTCGTCCATCAATTTGGCGGCTCGTTGGCCGATTAAGGACCGTGACTTCACCTCGCTGCGCAGCATGTCTCCCGTGGAGACGTGCGGCACCACGTAGTGATGCGAAAGGCGGACGCATTGCGTCCCCTTCCCGGCCCCCTGCTTGCCGAGGACCACGAGCCTGACCCCGGGGATCATGGACGGCCTACTTGAGGAAGCCTTCGTAGTTGCGCATCATGAGCTGGCTGTCGATCTGGCGCATCGTCTCGAGGGCGACGCCGACCGAGATCAGCAGGGTGGTCCCGTAGAAGGGGAACCGGTTGAGGTGCCACAGCGCCATGAGGAGCGACGGCACGACCGCGACCGAGCCCAGGAACAACGCGCCGACCACCGTGATGCGGCTGAGGATGTGGGCGAAGTAGCGCTCGGTGGGCGGTCCGGGGCGGATGCCCGGCACGAAGCCACCCTGCTTGCGAATGAGGTCGGCCTGCTGGTGCGGGTCGAATGCGACGTAGACGTAGAAGAACGTGAACATCACGATCAGCAGGAAGTAGGCCGCTATGTAGAAGAAGCTGGTCGGCGTCAGGCTGTTTCGCACGAAATTCTGGAACCAGGTCCACGGGATCACGTTCGAGAGCAGCACCGGGATGTAGAGCACCGAACTGGCGAAGATGATCGGGATCACGCCGGACTGGTTGACCTTCAGCGGGATGTACGTCGAACTGCCGCCGTACATTCGGCGGCCGACCACACGTCTCGCGAAAGTGACGGGTATTCGCCGTTGCCCCTGGTCCATGAAGACGATCACCACGAGCAAAATGAGCGAAACGATGATGATGATGCCGAATTTGGTTTTGCCGCCCTCCTCGTAAATGGCCTTGAAGCCCGTGGGGATGGCGGCAACCACGTTGGCGAAGATCAAGATGGACATGCCCTGGCCGATGCCGCGCTGGGTGATCAACTCGGCCAACCACATGACGAACGCTGTGCCGGCAGTGAGGATGAGCACCATGAACAACGCCAGCGGCCAGCTGAACGTCGGGATCAGGTCGATGTTCGTCCCGAGCAGGGCGGAGTCGTGACCGTGGAACGCGTAGACCAGCCCGGCGGACTGCATCACAGCCAGGCCCACGGTCAGGTAGCGGGTGGTCTGGGTGATCTTCTTCTGGCCCACCGCGCCCTGGTCCCGCCACTCCTCGAGCTTGGGGATCACCGTGGAGAGCAGCTGAATGATGATGGAGCTGGTGATATAGGGCATGACGCCGAGGCCGAAGACGGCCAGGCGCACCAACGCGCCCCCACTGAACAGGTTGAGGAAGCCGAGCACGCCCGAGGAGGAGGCCTGGCTCTCCAGGCTCTGGAGGCGGCCCCAGTTGACGCCCGGAACGGGCACGTTCGCGCCGATCTGGTAGAGGGCGATGACCGCGAGCGTGAAGATGACCTTGTTGCGAAGGTCGGGAACCCTGAAGATGTTGGCGAGCCGGGAGAGCATGCCTTCCCCTCAGCGCTGACCCGGTGCGGTCACTAGCGGTTCATCAGGGCGTTGCCCGCGGCCGGCGGACGCCCCTGCGCGTAGGGCAGCGGCACCCGTTCGATGGTGCCACCGGCGGCGGTGATCGCCGCCTCAGCCGACTTTGAATAGGCGTGAACGGAAACGCGAACGGGCCTGCTGATGGCGCCCTGCCCCAGGATCTTCACCAGCGCCTTCGGACGAACCACTCCCGCCTTCACCAGCGTCTCCACCGTGACCTCGTCGGCGCCCAGCGCGTCGAGGGCAGCGAGGTTGACCGGTGTGTAGGCGACGCGGAACGGGTTCTTGAACCCCTTCAGTTTCGGGATCCGCTGCATCAAGGGCAGCTGGCCACCCTCGAAGCCGAGCCGCACGGTGCTGCGAGCCTTCTGGCCCTTGGACCCGCGGCCGGCCGTCTTGTGGCCCTTGCCGCCGGTGCCCCGCCCGACACGGCGTTTGGGCTTGGTCGCACCCTTGGGCGGAGCCAGGTCGTGGAGCTTCACTTGGACACTTCTTCCACGCTCACGAGGTGCGGCACCCGGGCGATCATGCCCCGGATCTCAGGGCGGTCCGGCAGCTCATTCGTTTGCCCGATCCCGCGCAAGCCCAGCGCCCGCAGCGTGCCGCGGTGCTTGGGCTTCGTACCGATGGACGAGCGGGTCTGGGTCACCCGCAATTGGGCGCCTGCCGTGTCCTTCTTGGTCGTACGGCCGGCCATGGTCAACCCGCCTCCGCCGCGTACAGGTCGGTCTCGCGCTTGCGCTCGCGGTAGGAGCGCAACACGCCACCCGGCGTCACTTCGTCGGCAGACTTGCCCCGAAGCGCCGCTACCTCGTCGGGTCGGCGCAACGACTTGAGCCCATCGATCGTGGCGTGGGCAACGTTGATGCCGTTGGAGGAGCCGAGTGACTTGCAGAGGATGTCGCGGATGCCGGCCATCTCGAGGATGTGGCGCGCCGCGCCGCCGGCGATGACGCCGGTACCGGGAGCGGCCGGCTTGAGCAGGACGCGGCCGGCACCGCTCTCGCCGATGATCGGATGGACGATCGTGGTGCCCGCGAGGGGCACGTCGAAGAGGTTCTTGCGCGCCTCTTCGATGCCCTTCTGCACGGCCAGCCCGGCTTCCTTGGCCTTGCCGTAGCCGAGGCCGACCTTGCCGTTGCCGTCGCCCACGACCATGAGCGCGGCAAAGGAGAAGCGGCGGCCACCCTTGACCACCTTGGCCACCCGGTTCACCTTGATTGTGCGCTCTTCGTACTGTGTGTCGACCATGCTCAGAACTCCAGTCCCTCGGCCCGTGCCGCGTCAGCCAGGACGGCGACACGCCCGTGGTACACAAAGCCACCACGGTCAAAAACAACTCTGGTGATACCGGCTGCCTTGGCCCTTGAACCAAGGAGGCGGCCTACAGAAGCCGCTCCAGTCACGTTACCGCCGCCCGCTCGCCCCAAGGTCGCGCGCAGTTCCGGTTCAACCGATGACGCGGAGGCCAGCGTGCGTCCGGTGACGTCGTCGATGACCTGGGCCGAAATGTGACGGTTGGAGCGGTGAACGGCCAGGCGGGGGCACTCGGCCGTACCGTTGACCTTGGCCCGCACTCGGGCGTGGCGGCGCAGCCGCAGCCTGGTTCGATCCAATGTGCGTGCCATTACTTCGCCGCCTTTCCGGCCTTGCGGACGACCCGCTCACCGGCGTAGCGCACGCCCTTGCCCTTGTAGGGCTCGGGCTTGCGGAGCTTGCGGATGTTGGCGGCCACCTGGCCGACCTGCTCCTTGTCGATGCCCTTGACGATGATCCGCGTCGGGATGGGCACT
>Ga0210399_10003796_pt1 | contig 11773 bp, 9 predicted proteins | sample IncBWC14MmetaG_FD_150865 | JGI IMG/M metagenome (GOLD analysis project Ga0210399, IMG submission 150865) | Forest soil microbial communities from Barre Woods Harvard Forest LTER site, Petersham, Massachusetts, United States - Inc-BW-C-14-M | ecosystem: Environmental > Terrestrial > Soil >...
ACTCGACCTTACCGATTGCCGCGTCAGACGCTACATTTGCCACCGGCTCCCTTTTCAACTTTCCGATGATATTATCTCGCCCGCAGGTCGGCATCTCGAGTGCAAGAGATGCCTGAACACGATGAAACGGAACACCAACGGAGGATAGGGCGATGCGCATCGCGAGCGTGAGTCATGTGGTGTTTGCGGCGATTATGATTGCCGTTGGAATCGTTGGCCTGATCAAAGGCGATTTCACGCCGGTGTGGGATCCCATACCCCAGAACTCGCATGTTCTGGCCTATCTTTGCTCTTTCATCTCTCTAACAACTGGCATAGGCCTGCTCTGGCAGCGCACAGCTACTGCCTCTTCCCGCGTGCTGTTTGCCAGTCTCCTGCTTTGGTTGCTGCTGCTCAGAGTGCCCAACATCATCCTCTCACCCACTTTCGGAGTTTTCTGGCCCGGCTTTGAGACTGCAGAGATGGTGGCGGGTTCCTGGGTCCTGTATACATGGTTCGCCGCTGACTGGGACAGGCAGCGCCTCGGTTTCGCCACCGGAAAAAAAGGCCTCCTTATCGCGAGAGTGCTCTACGGCGTGGCCCTGATCTTCTTCGGCTTTGCTCATTTCTTCGATCTCAAGGATACCGTCTCACTGGTGCCAGACTGGTTGCCGTGGCATATAGCCTGGGCCTATTTCACTGGCGGTGCATTCATCGCGGCGGGCGTGGCGGTGCTCATCGGTGTGTATGCACGGCTGGCAGCCGCACTCTCGGCATTGCAGATGGGAATATTCACGCTGCTGGTGTGGGTACCCATTATAGCGGCAGGCTCCAGAGACGCCTTCCAGTGGAGCGAGACTTTCGTCTCTGCGGCGCTCACGGCTGGTGGATGGGTGGTTGCTGATTCCTACCGTGGCATGCCCGGGTTTCGCGTGGACAAGTGCTAACGCGGGCGATGCGTCAGAATGGGGCCATGGCCCTAGGACCGCTCGTTAAATTTGATGTTGTGTCTCCATGTTGAGGGAGCTCAAGTCCTGGTTAGTCGTGCCAGCTCAGGCGGTCGACGCAACACTTGCTTGGAGTTTACTCGCTGGAGTTTGAAATCCTAGAGTTTTTCTTGGACGTTGATTCAAGCGCAGCGAGACCTGGTCGAGCTGCGCTTGAGTGATGGGAGCTAGATCAGTTCCTCGCGGGAAATATTGCCGCAGTAGCAGATTGGTATTCTCGTTCGAGCCGCGTTGCCAGGGACTTTGAGGATCGCAGAAGTAGACCTGCACATCCGTCGCTACCGTAAATTCCTTGTGCTTGGCCATCTCTAGCCCGCGATCCCATGTCAGCGAGCGGCGCAGCGTCGCCGGAAGTTGACGAACATGCTCACTCAACGCAGCAACCACCGGTTCCGTTTCTTTACATCAGATGGTGTTGCATCGACCTGTCGAATGCACCCGGAAATGTTCCGGCTAGTACTTGACCTTACCGGCAGCCGAAACCGGGAAAGTGGCTGCCAGTACCCAGGTGACTGATTTCCGACGTTCATATTTTCCGGGCCGTCGGAGAGTACACCGTTGTATTATTCGTCTGTCTCGCTGTTCCAGCTCATGGTTGGAATCCCAGCGCCCCTTTGCGGGAACAAACGTAGTGTGCGAGTTCGGACCTGGCCAAGATAGATTCAGGAATTGCTCCGCGCGAACGACTACGAGAACCCCATGCGTTCTGGGCTCTGCATATTGACTCTACTACTGGCTTCACAACTGCCCGCGCAGTGCCAGACTCCAAACGCGACAGTAGGAAAGGCGGGCCCAATCGACCGGGGTATTGATCTTCTGTTTAACTATCTCAACATGGCTGGCACCAAGAAGACGACCGAATTTAGGCCCTTGACTCAGAAAGAACGAACCAAACTCTACTTCAAGACCATGATCAATCCGTTGGGCTACGGGAAGTCGGCGTTCTCGGCGGGGATCGATCAATGGAAGGATAAACCTGCAGAATGGGAGCAAGGCGCGTCAGGGTATGGCAAGCGGTTTGCAAACATTCTGGGGCAATATTCTATCCAACGCACTGCGACGTACGGCCTCGCCAGCATTTTGCACGAGGACAATCGATACTTTAATTCTGGCAAAAAGGGTTTCTGGCCGCGCGCCGGCTATGCGCTTTCCAGCGCGGTCCTGGCCCGCCACGATGATGGTAGCCGGGGCGTCTCCATTTCTCAGTTGGGCGGAGTAGCGGCTGGCGCCTTTGGGGCTCGACTGTGGCTGCCGCCGAGCCAGAATTCCGGAGAAGACGGAGCCGTGAGTTTCGCGCTCACGATGGGCAGCAACGCTGCGTTCAGCGTCGTGAAGGAATTCCTTCCCGATGTCGGAAGAGCGATAGCGAAGAAACGCAACAAAGCTCCGCCTCAATCTGCGGAAGACATGCCTGGTGATTGCGGTAACCGGACTAGTCAAACAGGTTGCTAGGTTGGCCTACCAAATTCAACTCAGAACGTGTCTCGAAAAAGGGGTCGGGTCAGTGCATGGGTGCCCGCATAGAGCTTTCCGTCCCAATAGAAGGTGCCAGTGTAAAAAGGGTTTTTAAGGACCTTTTCAACGTGGCTCTTTGAAAGTTTCACATCAAACTCGCGTTTCAATGCTTTCCAGACACCTTGGAGTGAACATTGCCCGTTCGAATACAGCTCGAACATGCGCTTTGCTATCGGTACTTTCTCTGGATCAACTTCAATGGTGTGTTCCAACTTATTGTTGCGATATCCGAGCGGCGGGCGGCTGGGGTAGATTCCTTGCTCAGCCTTCTCCCGCATTCCTTTTTTCACCTCCTCGCGCAAGTTTTCAATGTAATTCCGAGCCAGCACAACGTGAATTCCGTGAATCAGCTTCGCTTGCGATCTTGCATTCTTACTTACTATTTGACCCTCTTTGGGCAAGTGAATCTCTAGATCGAGGTCCTCCAGGGTCAAGCAGTCCCGCAGGTTACGATACAAACGGTCGGTTTTCTCTGCGAGAACAACATGGCAGCCAGGCGACTTTTCCAGGTATTTGACCATTGCGCCAAAGTTCTTGCGGCCCGCCATTTTTGCCGTTTCGACATCTACGAATTCATGGACGACCGATAAATCATTCTTCTGCGCATATTCGCGAAGTAACTTCAATTGAGCGGGAATGGAATATCCTTCGCGTTCCTGATCTTTGCTCGACACGCGGGCATAAATGACGGCGTTTTGCATTATTTATTCCTCAAAGGATGCACAATTGTTTTCAATTTATCTTGGAGATTCGCAATTTCGTTTTCAAAGGCCGAAATTACGTTTTCCAAATCATCATTTGAAAACAATAAGCTGCTTTTTTCCCTTAGTTGGCCTACCTGCAAGTTCAACATTTGGATGCGATTATATAGAGTGAGCGCCATATCGGAAGGAGAATTGTCTCCGGAAACTAGAATTCCGGAAGCGATCAATTTCCTTAAGCGAGCAATTGCGACTTTGCCGCGAAAGAAGATCTGCAGCATGCATGACAAACACTGGCAATAAGGTTTCCGCTTTTTGCCTGTCAGGCGAACAGGCATGGGAGAATTACATAATGGGCAAGGGAACCACTCAACTGGCGGCGTTTCAGCCTCTGGGCTCGGCTGCCCTAACGTTACGTTAACGTTGGATGAAACTTCCTTATTCCCCACGGCTGGCCTCCTCACGATCCCATTGATCCAAAAGGCGGAAGAGGCCCAGCAACGCTTCGATCTCATCTCCACCTAATAAACCAGAGAATCCACTGTCAACTTTCGATCCTATGGGGACACTTATAGAGGTGTCCTGAGCTGGAGAATTTGATTGTTTGGGAAGCACACTCGCTCCGGCAGCCGGTTGAGGGGGCCAAGCAAGCAGCTGTCGTACTAGCAGCCCTGCTTACCAGGCATCGGCTGCCGGGGTGACCTGGATATAACTGGATCCAGCCGTCGAACCCGGCCTTTGGTGCTGGCGAGCCCATCCCGTGGTGGGACATCGCCTGAACTTTTCGTTCAATTCATTTCTACACTTATCAAGTGATTTTAGTCAAGGCAAGCTAAAATCCCCATGCGAAAGACACCAGCTAACAACTCTATATAACGATACTTAGCAGGGCAGTTTTGACGGGCGGAAATCTGTAGTTTTGCGCTCACTCGGCCTCACTCGGACGGATACCGAAATACGCTGCACCTCGAAGGATAACGTGTTTTTCCGGCTGAATGGATTCCCATCAAGAATTCTAGATTCTACCGCGACTACAAGCCACCTGAAGAGATAGCTTGGAGCGCCCAGTGAAGGGTCTTTCCGTGTGCGTTCCGGCGGTGCCAGGAGCAGTTACATGCAGGGGTTGCCGATGGCGCCCGATCACTTGTAGAGTTCGGCGCTCGCGAGGGCGTTTCCATTGGCGTCAGTTCCGCCTGTTACCAAAACATGTCCGTCCTGGAGCAGCGTCGCTGCATGGCCCACGCGAGCGGTTCCAAGCGCACCTGTTGGCGTCAGTACTCCGGAGGTGGGATCCAATAGCTGGACCTCAGTTGTGGGAGTATCCCCAACGGCTGCACCGCCAACAATCAGAACCATCCCGGAATTCATCAGAGTGGCGGTGTAGCGCGCGGGCGAAATCGTCAAGCCAGTTATCGGTGAAAACGAATCTGCAACACGGTCGTAGACTTCTGCGTACGACGGATTGGGTGGCTGCTCGTGGAGGTTTTGTAGCGACGGAATGCCACCAAGCACCAGCACTTTCCCGTTGGTCAAGCGAACAGCTGCGTGGTGTATGCGCGTGGTGCTCATAATGCCGGCTCCCTGAAAGCTTCCGGAGTTGGGTTCGTACAATTCGGCGAAAAGTGGGTCCCAAGGAGGATCATCGGCCGAGTCAGGTGCACAACCATTCGAGCCTCCCACCACCAGCACCTCTCCAGAGGCAAGCAAGGTGGCCGTGTGGCCGACGCGTTCGGAAAGCATAAATCCGGTCGGTGAGAACGTCCCCGTGACAGGATCAAAAAGTTCGGCGCTGGCGGTAAAGCAGATATAGTCGAAGTATCCGCCCGCGATCAACACCCTGCCGTCCGAGAGCAGCGTGGCAATGTGCTGCTGGCGTGCTTGCACCATGGTTCCCGTCGGACTGAAGGTGCCCGTCGTCGGATCGAAGACTTCGGCTGTGTTCAGCAAGGGGAGGTGTCCGTCTGGACCTGCCGTTAGCCCGAGTCCTCCTGCGATCAACACTCTGCCGTCCGAGAGCAGCGTGGCAGTGGCCCCCAAGCGGCCCATCATCGGTGCCCCCGTAAACGAGAAGGTTCCGCTTGCTGGATCAAACAGCTCAGCGGTGACGTCTCCGCCACCGACGATCAGAACTTTGCCATCCTTCAGCAGGGTGGCAGTGTGACCAGTCCGCGCTACGTGCATCGTTTCGGTCGGCACAAAACCCGAACTCGTCACGGTCACCGACGCGCTGGCTGTCGTGCTCGGAGTTGATGGCGATGTGACGACAATGTGAAATGTGCCGCTATGGTCGGGGGCGGTGTAGAAGCCATTCGGTGTGATCGTTCCGCCGGTCTGGCCCTCTTCAATGCTCCAGGTGACCTTCGAACCGTCGTCAAAGCCCGTGGCTGCGAACTGGCGTGTTCCGTTTGTGCCTAACACGTCTGCCGCAGGAACCACCGAAGGAGCGGGACCAGTTGTAACGGTAAAAACCAGAGAGTTTGACACCGCAAAAGGAGCATCATCAGCTTTGTACCATTTCTGCACCGAAATCTGGGCGTTCACCACCGCAGCCAAAAGCGCACTCGGCACCACTGCGGTGACTTGGGTACTGCTAACCACTGTGGCAGTCAGAGACGTCTGGCTGTTACCCACGGACCATATTGCGAAGGTGTGTGTCTCTTGTAGGGAGCCAGTGTGCTGGAGATCAAGGTTTGTCCCGGTCATGGTCAGAATTAGATCTGCGCTGCCAGCGGTCGCGGTATTAGGGGAAAGCGAGTTGATGGTAATTGATGCAGCGGAAGGCGTTGGTGTCGGCGTTGGGGAGGGTGGTTGCACTGAGGCGGAGCCTCCGCCGCAGCCGGATAACGCAACCACGCCAGCGATCGCCAATGCCGTGCCGGTCAGCCACCTCATAGAGCCTCCTTGCCCGCTCTTCGAAGACCTGCGTCGATTTTTTGGTATTCGCGCTCGAATTGCGATGCAACGTCATCTAATTCTGGTTAAGCGATGCCAAGTATCCATGTTGGGCTCCGCTGCTGTCGGCATAGGCCCCTACAATCACGCCGGAGTTGTTGATACCCTGCGCGATTGTGCACACCGACCCAGGGAAATCGAAATCAGTGTAGGACCCGTTGATGCGTGTGAAGCCGTGACCGAGAGGGCTCACACATTTCTTGTCATAGAGGATCCCGACGAGTTGCCCGCTGGCGTTAAGATCGCGGCCGGCTGTCCCCAGGGCGCCAGGAAAGTCGAATGAGCTGTATTGGCCGTCATGGTAGACGTATCCATGCAGGGAGCCGCTATTCAGTGCCCCGTTGTCGCTCCAGTCGCCGACAATGTCGCCATCATCTGTTATCTTCCAAGCATCCGTTGTGTCCGCATCCGGAAAATCAATACTTGTGAAGCTGCTCCCAGTGAGCAGAAAGCCATGCTCGTGGGCCAAGCCTTGTCCTCCGCCCTGCCCCGGATTTTCCACGCTGAAGTACCGGCCTACAATTTGGCCTTTCTTATTGATCCCATGACATTGAGTTGAGATCGAACCGGGGAAGTCAATTTGACGGAAGGCACCGTTTGCAAACAGAAAGCCGTGATCCACGCCTTCTTCTGTTTGGAACCGGCCGACCAAGTAACCCAAATCGTTGATTCCCGTCACCGCGGTAAGAGCAGCGCCGGGAAAATCGACTGTAGTGTATTTGCCCAGCTTCAAAACAAATCCGTGTGTACCTGCCTGGTTAGTATAAAAGCCCACTATGGCGCCTGAGTTATTCACATCGATTGGCCTTGTCAGACTGGCGCTGGGCACGTCGAAGCTAGTGAAGTTTCCCACTTGTCCGCGACCATTAGGCGGGAGCGCCAGTGTGACAGCGATAATCGCCAGCAAATACGCGATGGGAATCCTGATTCGTGTCCAAAGAGATGTGGCGTACGCGAACGGTGAGGCGTGAGGCATGACACACTCCTTGATAGAGCTTGGATATTTGAGATGAGTTCTCAGAGCGGCCCACGCCTGCAGGAAACTTGCCAAGCTTGAGCTTGCTTAATCTCACCTATTAAGGAATGCGAGAATTGAGCGAAAAAACTGGCATGGGCTCGTCTGTGTCCGGAACGTGATATCATCCAACCACTTCTAGGTGTAAAACCACTTCCCTTAAGGTCAATAGTTCATGGCCGGCGAACCGAACGAAAGCGAATCGGCCTCAACGCACCAAGTTACCCAACTGTTAATGGCCTGGAGAGCTGGCGACGAGGGAGCCCTCAACCGCCTTATGCCGCTCGTTTATAACGAGCTGCATCGCCGGGCTCGTCGATATATGGCAGGGGAGCAGACGGGCCATCCGCTTCAGACCACCGCCTTGGTGCATGAGGTTTATCTCCGCCTGGTGGACGCGCATACAATCGAATGGCAGGATCGCGCTCATTTCTACGCTATTTGTGCGCGCCTCATGCGTCGTATCTTGGTTGACTTTGCCAGATCGCGAAATTATCAAAAACGAGGTGGCGGTTTAGCGCATATACAGTTAGAAGAGGCCGCGACCGTTCCTGAAGCGGTGCGCTCCGAGATGCTGGCCGTGGACGAGGCCTTGAAACAATTGGCTGCTATTGACTCCCGTAAGAGTGAGGTGGTCGAACTGCGGTTTTTCGGCGGTCTAACTGTCGAAGAAATTGCCGCCGCCTTGCGAGTTTCCCCCGAGACCGTGATGCGGGACTGGAAACTAGCAAAAGCATGGCTCCTTCGCGAACTTAGCCACGAGACTCCCCATGAGACCTGAACGCTGGCTCGCGATCGAAGAACTCTTCCACTCGGCGTGCACCCTGTCGGGCGCCGAGCGTGATGCCTTTCTTCATCAGGCATGCAAGGGGGATGAGAGTCTTCGGCTTGAAATCGAGACTCTACTGAAACATGACGCCACCCAGCAGAGCGTGCTGGAACGACCCGCGATCGCAATCATGGCCAAGGCGGTCGCTTCAGATGACGGTTGGTCCGGTGTGCCGTTCCTGGAAGGCAAGACGATCTCTCATTACCGCATTCTCGAACCGATCGGCAGGGGTGGCATGGGAGTCGTTTATAAGGCTGAGGATCTAAGGCTTGGGCGCTATGTTGCATTGAAACTGCTCCCGCATTTCCTAGCAAGCGACCCTGAGGCGCTGCACAGGTTCGAGCGCGAGGCACGCACAGCTTCGGCGCTAAATCATCCCAATATCTGCACCGTATATGAAATTGATGAGAGTGAGAATCTCCATTTTATTGCCATTGAGCTGATAGAAGGCGAGACGCTCAAGAATCGGATCGCTCGAGGCCCTGTTGAAATTCCGGAAACCTTGGACATTGTCATCGAAATCTGTAGCGCGTTAGCGGCTGCACACTCCGTTGGCATCATTCATCGCGACATAAAACCTTCAAACATTATTCTTACGGCTCAAGGGCAGGCCAAGCTGCTCGATTTTGGTGTGGCCAAGCGAGTCGGTCCGAGATCAGAAGGGCAAGCAGATAACCTAATGCCAGTTCCTGCAACCGCTTTCGAGTTACGTTTGACCAGTCCGGGTGCGGTGCTTGGGACGGTGGCTTACATGTCGCCGGAACAGGCCGGTGGGCAAGCAGTTGACGTGCGCTCCGACATTTTTTCTTTGGGCGCGGTGCTTTACGAACTGGCCACGGGCAAGCATCCGTTTGCAGGAACTGACGCGGGTGTGGTCCTACGCGCCATTCAATTTCAGTCGCCCCCTCCCATCAAGCAGGTCAACTCGGCGGTCCCATTCGAGCTAATCAGAATCACTGCCAAAGCCATGGAGAAGGATCGCTCGCGGCGATATCAATCCGCGGCTGCGATGAGAGCCGACCTGCAGCAGCAGCGCGACAGTTTGCAGAAGAGGGCCGGCAGGAGGAAAGCTCTGTTAACGGCAGCGCTTTCCATTGTGCTACTCGTGACAGCTGCTGCCGCCTCATGGCGTGTACCAATTGTGCGCGAATGGATCTCTGGGAAGCTATCGAATGTTACTCCGGAAATCAAGTCTCTTGCAGTTTTGCCGCTCAAGAATCTCACGGGCGACGCGTCACAAGAGTATTTTGTGGATGGTATGACCGAGGCCTTGATCGTCAACCTCACAAAGCTCAGTTCCGTCCGCGTAATTTCAAATACATCCGCCATTCATTACAAGGACAGCCATAAGCCGCTGCCAGAAATTGCTAGTGAACTCAAGGTGGCCGCTGTCGTCGAAGGGTCCGTGCTGCGATCGGGAGACCGTATTCGTGTGAGTGCCCAGTTGGTCGATGCGACAAATGATCGAAATCTCTGGGCGAAAGAGTATGACCGCGACACGCGGGACATCCTGCAGTTGCAGAATGAGTTGGCAAGCGCTGTAGCGCAGGAGATCGCTGGCAAGCTCACCCCCCAAGAACAAGCACGGTTTGTGACCGCTCGGAAGGTCAAACCTGAAGTGTACGACGCATATCTGAAGGGCCGCTATTTCTCGAACCGTCCCATGGAAGATGGACTAAAGAAAGGTGTGGCTTACTTTCAAGAAGCCATTCGCCTGGATCCCAATTACGCTCCTGCGTATTCAGGCCTAGCTGATGCCTATAGCTACCTTGGTTTTGTTGGGCCCGAAACGGACCGCTCAAAGCAGTTGGCGATCGAAGCTGCGAGGAAAGCTATTTCATTGGACGATTCCCTAGCTGAAGCACATGCTTCCTTGGGCTGGGTCCTTCATCGTCATCTTCAGGATTGGACCGCGGCGGAAAGGGAATACCGTCGTGCTATCGAATTGAATCCGAGCTACGCTACGGCGCATAGATTTTATGGCGTATTCCTGCGTGGCATTGGACGAGACGAGGCCGGGTGTGCGGAACATCGGCTTGCCTATGAGCTGGATCCCCTAAACCCTATGACAGCGGATCAGTGGGCCACGTGTATTTACGAGGCTGGCCGTTTTGAGGAGGCTGTCCGCATGGTCAAGGACCTGCTCGAAATTGATCCGAACAATCTTCAATCTCTCTGGACACTCGGAGAAATGTACGAGAGAAAGGGCATGTTTCCTCAGGCAATGGTGCTGTATCGGAAAGCAGTCGATGCCACGGAAGGAAAAGCTTTTATCCCATATTCACTTTTGGCATCAGCGTACGCAGGAAGCGGCCAAGTGGAGAAGGCCGAGCAAACCCTTCGAGAGATGAACCAAAAATTTGGCGAGGATAAATGGATCTCTGCGGGCGTGCATGCACGAATGGGGCGGAACGAGCAGGCCATCCGCGAACTCACCGAAGATGATGCAGATTGCGGGCCGGGCACATGTGGACCGGCAGCTTCCTTGTACATCTCGAATTGGCGATTTGACCCGCTTCATTCGGACCCGCGGTTTCAGGCTTTGCTTAGGAAATTCAACTATCCAGCCTCTGCCTTCCGCAAATAGCGTGTGATTTAGAACCGGAGCTGGGCCTTTATCTGAATCATTCGGGGAGCGTTGTCGCCTCCAACACTACCGAGCAAGCTCGTTGGAGGTGTCGCCAGGTAGAAAATCTGGCCGAAGGATTGGTTTTGGATCTGATTATCTGGGAAACCGAAATTCGGATGATTGAAAAAATTAAAGAATTGAAATCCAATACCCAGCGTTGCTTTCTCCCACTTGGGTAGTTTCGAATTCTTCATTATCGCGAAATCCGTATTGAAGTAGCCTGGGCTGCGAAAGCGGTTCCGCCCTTGCGCGAAGTGCACGGCCGGTCCACTGCAAGGCCCCGTTGTACCCGGCAGGTTCCCTGCATTAAAGTCTGTCTCGCATCCCGACTGAATGAATCTCGCATACGGGTTGGGGGTTGTGCCGTCGGCCAAGACCTGAGGCGGCTGGCAGGGGTGAGCACCGGGCGGGAACGCCGCCCCGGCGCCACAAGAGATCGCCGGGTCCACCGGCGCCGCAGGGACAGCGTAGATTGGTCCGTAGAAATTATTTGTGTTAAGGCGACTTGCCTCTGCGCCATCGAGCACTGTGTACGGAAAGCTGGTCCGGGCAAAGATTGTTCCTGCAATTTCCCATCCGTCCACCAGAGAAGCCGGCCCATGACCGCGGAACATGCGCCTCATGGGCAGCTGCCAAACATAACTCGCGTTGAAGGAATGGCGGACGTCAAATTCCGCCGATCCGTAGCTCCCGCGGATGTTGTTTGGGTCCTGCGGGTAGATCGAACTCGCTGAGGTGAACGAAAATCCTAGCCCGCCATTGGAGGCTTCGTCCAGGGCGTGGCTGTATGTGTAGCTTGCTTGGAGCATTCCTTGACCGAATCGATGCTGGAACGAGGCAACCATGCCATCGTAATTCGAGATCGCGACGGAGCTCAGTTCCGTCACTTGACTGAACCGCGGATCGGCACAGGGCAGTACGAGTTGGCCCGTACATAGCCCTGCCGGAAACGAAGCGAATCCCCATGCGTTCGCCGAAGGATTTTGGATCAACAGGTGAATCCCGTGATGGCCAAAGTAGCCAACACTCAACGTTGTGCTTGGCCCGAGCGCCTGCTGCAATTCGAGACTCCACTTTTGGTATTGCGGTGAGTTGATGAAATGCGAGGAATTGTTAAATGCCGGCGGAAAAAACTGCGGAATTTGG
>Ga0210399_10003798_pt1 | contig 11768 bp, 10 predicted proteins | sample IncBWC14MmetaG_FD_150865 | JGI IMG/M metagenome (GOLD analysis project Ga0210399, IMG submission 150865) | Forest soil microbial communities from Barre Woods Harvard Forest LTER site, Petersham, Massachusetts, United States - Inc-BW-C-14-M | ecosystem: Environmental > Terrestrial > Soil >...
GATGGCCCGGGCAATTAGTTCTTTCCCGGTGCCCGTCTCGCCGTTAATCAGCACGGTCGAGCCCGTGGGTGCCACCGTCTCGACCAGCTTGAGGACGCGATGCAGTTGAGTGCTGTTGCCGACAATCTCCTCGAAATGTGCGTCTTCACGAATCTCGTCCTCGAGATAAAGTTTCTCTTGGGCGAGCTTGTCTGTGAGTTCTGATACCTGGCGATAGGAAAGTGCGTTATCGACGGCGATGGCGATCTGGTTGGCGACTTGCGCCAGGAAGTCGACATCCTCCTTCCTGCACACATCCTCGCCACGTTTACCGAGCATCATGATGCCAAGCGGTCGATTTCGACTCAGGAGTGGAAGGACGCAGGCGGTTTCGAACCCCCATGACGGGACAGAGCCATTTCCCGGCTGCGACCCAATCAAATCTTTGATCGCGCCGTACGAAGATTTGCCAGTGCTGAAAATGTCAGAAAGGGCTGCGTCCTGGCTTGCCAAGATTTCTTGCTCGATGAGACTGCCATCGCCCGAGTGCAGAAGAGCATGGATTCGCAGTCGCCCGCTCTCACGGTCAGGCAAACCGATGCCCGCAAAATCGGATTGCCTGATTTGCCGGATACTCGCGGTTACCGCCCTTAGGAGGTCATTGATCTCGAGGTTCGAAACGGCATTCGTGGTGAGGTCAAGCAGGAGCTGTAGCCGATCTTTTTGGGCGTGCAACTCGGCCTGAGTGTTTTCCAATTCATGGTTCACCATCGTAAGTTCTGCTGTGCGCTGCACAACCCGAATCTCCAGGTCGTCGCGTGCTCGGGCGAGCAAGCGTTCTGCGCGGCGACGTGACAAACTGAACCAGCCGACGAAAAGGCCGAACATTCCGTAAACAAACAGCCAGGATTCCGAGTACGCGTGGCCGACTGCAGCCGGAGTGGAGAAATAGCTCCTTGCGGAGTACGAGAGCAAAAGGGCGAGTAGGCCCGGTCCCGTTCCGCCATACCAGAAAATGATGGCGATCGCGGCGAAGGAGAATGAGATAAACGGATGCGGTAAATGGTAATGGCGCAGAACGAGAGCGATTGCAAGAGCCACACCGATTGAAATAGCAGAGGCTCCATAACGCAGCACAGCGCCGGATACCCGCGGTGAAGCGAAGATCGGAATCGCAGAATTCCGCATAATCTAAATGGCCGTACTTCCGGCGGAGAGGAGAACAATCGCGTATCTGAACCGGAATTCGATCATGATATGAACCTGCCGGAACTGACTGACCTTTGTACTAAGCACAACACTCAAACCCAGGCTGCATGATCACTGTGTGACACGTTTCTAGTTGGTACTTTCCTCAGCACTTGAGATTCCAACGACAATCTATCGGTTAAGAAAACCTGACGTTGGCATAACTCGCTTGGATGCCAATCGCAGAAGCGCAATCACTCGTCAAAACGGCCTTTCTGGATCTCACCAATGGGGAAGGCGTCGAAATGCGGACGCGCAGCTATCGGCCCGCTGACACCCGCAGCAGTTCATTCCTTGTCCGGAGGATCACAAATGGTTGAAAGGTTTGTATTACTGTCAGTACCCGCCTTTGGAGAGCTGCATGCAATAAATCAAGGTGACGTAGTCGCCGAACGCTCACTGCATCCGGAGTGGCTTCCCTCTAAGTCACCCGGGCCAGTGCAGAAAAGGCGCTACGTCAAGAGTCATAGCGGCTTGGTGATCGGAGAAGATGCCCGAAGGTGGAAAGTATCTACACGCAATGACGAATCAAACGAAGAGAAAATGTGCGCACATCGCATGCTTTTGTGATGTACCCAACGGGCAGGAGTACTGCGGAGATGCGTGTCGTGAAGCGGGGAGGGAAAACGTGGACATCGCATGTCAGTGCGACCATTGGGCATGTTCGTTGAATGAGGAGTTTCTTTTTCATAGCGCAGAAGCCTAGCCACACGCGCCGGACCGATCCGGAAGCTTTTGCAAGCCGTATAGTGGAGGCGCTGGTCGATTTGGCGTCGCAGATGGAGAGTTCATTATGGAATTCATAAAACGGAGTTTGTCACTCGTTCTTGCATGTTGTCTTGTGGTCACCAGCGCGCAGGCGGACTTTGCCGATCAGACGGATCAGGCCGCCTCGCAAACGCCGATCCAGCCCTCGCGCCAGACGACGGAACAGCTGCAGCAACTGGTGGCTCCAATTGCTCTATATCCAGATGCTTTAGTCGCTCAAATTCTTGCCGCCTCCACCTATCCCGACCAGGTTGTCGTGGCGGATCGTTGGTTGCAACAGAATCCCAATCTCAAGGGAGAAGAGTTGGCCCAGGCAGTCGATAAACAACCTTGGGACCCTAGCGTCAAAGCGCTCACGGAGTTTCCATCGGTGCTCGCCAACATGGATAAGAATTTGTCCTGGACGTCGTCACTGGGCGATGCCTATGTCAATCAGCAGGACGACGTAATGAATGCGGTCCAGGTCATGCGTAAGCGTGCGCAAGAGTCAGGCAATTTACAGAGCACGTCACAAGAGAAGGTGTCCAACCACGGATCGACGATCGTGATCGAACCTGCCGACCCCGAGGTGGTCTACGTGCCGCAATACGATCCTTGGCTTGTCTATGGCGCGCCTGTTGCGGTCTGGCCAAGCTGGTACTGGTATCCCGGTCTGTACTTTACGGGTCCCGGAATTGGATTTGGCCTCGGCTTCGGCATTGGCTTTTTTGGTGGTTTTGGCTGGGGTTGGCACCATTGGGGATCCGATTGGCACCATCACGGCATCCTTTTCGACCACCACGGCTACGTGTCCCACAGCAGAATTTTCATTAATCGTGATCACTTCAACGCTGGCAGAGGCGGGTTCGATCATGGCTTTCATGGGGGAGGCTTTCACGGTGGGGCGCCAGAGCATGGATTCGCGGCGCCCCACGGCCAGACTGGCATCCACTCTGGGGCTTTCGGTGGTTTCAATCATGGAGGCGTCACGAGAGGGTTTTCGGCTCGCGGGCAATCGAGCTTCGGGGGCGGCTTTCATGGCGGAGGCGGTTTCCATGGCGGCGGAGGTTTTCATGGCGGCGGAGGTCACCGGTAAATTTAGCCGGTGCTAACAACAGACAAGTTACAAGAACGAGGGAGAACTCATGCGCACGGAGAATTTAAGAGTTCGGACATTTAGATCGAGATTTGCTGGCATGGTCGCGATGGCTGTATTTCCCATGTTGTTGGCTGGCTGGGCTCGACCTGCTTTCGCTCAGACAACGGCAACCCGGATGTTTTCATCCGCGGGAGAAGCTTGTAACGCCCTGTTTCAGGCTGCTCAAAAAAGCGATGAACGTGAACTCGAGGCGATCCTCGGAACAGAAAAACAACTCATTTCATCAGGAGATGAAGTCGAGGACAAGCTCGAACGGGAACAATTTAGCCAGAAATATCGGGAGATGCACCGTCTGGTTCGAGAAGCCGACGGGAACACGGTCCTATACATAGGCGCGGAGAACTGGCCTTTTCCTATTCCGCTGGTCTCCACGAATGGCGCATGGCACTTCGATTCCGATGCCGGCAAGAGTGAAATCCTGTTCCGGACCATCGGAGAAAATGAGGCGACAGCAATTCTGGTGTGCAACGAGTTTGCATCGGCAAGGAAACAACACAGCGCAAGTGAATCAGCCGATGACCCGATTGCCGGATATGCACAAAGCCTTATTTCTCTGACCAACTCGAGCGCCAGCAAAACCACCGATGGAGTCCCAGAAAAGACCTCACATCTTTTCCACGGATACAACTTTCAAGCCGGGAAAGACACTGCGCGCGTAGCGCTGATAGCGTATCCCGCGAAGTACCGGTCCTCAGGGGTCATGACATTCCTGGTCACCAAGAGTGGCGTTGTGTACGAAAAAGACCTCGGGCCTGACACGAATACAGTCGCTCCAAAAATTAGGGAAGATTTGCTCGATTCGAGTTGGCATCGGGCGGAGTGATCGCGATTATGACGCGAACGATTGCCTTCGCTGCTGCCCAGATGGTTCTCGGAGCACTGTGCTTTGCCCAGACTGTTGAAGCGCCGGAGCCTCCTCAGGTGCAAGCGAAGAATCACGTAGTATCCCTGACGTTGCATGCAGTAAATGAGAATGGCCGGGATGCCTTCGCTTTCGACGATCGAACGGTGGCTCCCGTAATCCGCGCCTCCCCCGGGGACATTCTCAGAATTACCTATATCAACGATCTGCCACCGCGGTCTCCAGAGACTTGCGCATTGAATCCCTGCATGGATATGACGAACCTGCACTTTCATGGACTGACGGTGTCGCCGAATGCGCCGCAGGACGACGTGCTCGGAATGATGGCCATGCCTGGCCAGGTTTTGCATTACTCGGTCGACATACCCCGCGATCACACGCCGGGCCTCTTCTGGTACCACACCCATCCCCATGGCGAGAGTCACCGCCAAGTATTGGATGGAATGTCAGGTGCAATCATTGTCGAGGGGATGGAACGTTATGTCCCAGAAGTACGACGACTCCGCGAGCGCGTAATGGTGGTGCGCGGTCGCTCGATTGTGCATGATCCGAATGCGGCCGACCTCACGAACCACGTTGAAATTCCATCCAAGGGATGTGGGGGAGAAGCTGAGAAAGTTGAAGAGATTTTTACCGTAAATGGTGCGGTTCGCCCCAGCATCGAGATTGCTCCGAATGAGCGGCAGTTCTGGCGCATCGTGAACGCCTCCGCGGATCGCTATCTGGATCTGCAAGTCGATGGAGAGACATTCGAAATCGTTGCCCTGGATGGCATGCCACTTGCATACCACGAACCCGAGAGTCCGAAACGCACCACGAGTCATCTGCTCGTGGCACCGGCAGGACGTCTCGAAGCGATCGTCACGGGTCCTCCGGCGGGGACGCATGCTGCTTTGCGTACTCTTTGCGTCGATACCGGCCCGGTTGGGGACCCCAATCCGGATATGGTGCTGGCAGACCTGGTGCCACCCGCGTCAGGTCGAGCAAACTCCGACGCAAAGCGCGAGCAGGCCCATGCTGTCGACCACCGTCCACCGGTTTACAAACCAATTGACCTTAAGTTGTTGGAGAGGGCTACACCAGACTTTACCGTCAACTTTACTGAGGACAAGAACGGGTTCTACATCAACGGTCAGAAGTTTACGCCGGACGCGGCTCCGATGACGAGCGCTCGCGTCGGTACGTATCAGCATTGGCGTCTCGTCAACGAAACTGCCGAACTACATCCTTTTCACATACACCAGGTTCACTTCTTGGCTTATGCGGAGAACGGCGGCCCTCTCGTGCATCCTGTTTGGCTAGACACTGTGAATGTTCCGGTTGGCGGCTCCGTAGATGTGATCCTGGACTTTACCGACCCCGTCATCCGGGGCATGTCGCTCTTTCATTGTCATCTGTTGAACCACGAAGATAAGGGCATGATGGCCAAGATCCTGTTCAAGTGATGCAGAGGGATTTTTGTACTTTAGTACTAGAGGTGCTGCAGAGCACGCCTACGGGGAAAATGTGAAACGAATCAATTCTGGAGACTATCAATAATCAATGGAGGCTATTGTGAATAAGAAGGAAGTTAGCGCAAAATTAGCTGGGGATGTTTCCTTGGGCAAGCAGCTTTCTGCTCATCGCCTTGGTTTCGGGGCTATGCGCCTTACAGGCGAAGGCATTTGGGGCCCTCCGAAGGATCGGAATGCCGCGCTCGCGGTGTTACGCCGCGCAGTCGAGCTGGAAGTCAACTTTATCGATACGGCCGATTCCTACGGTCCTAACGTGAGTGAACAGTTGATTGCCGAGGCTTTGCATCCCTATCCAAAGGGACTCGTCATTGCGACCAAAGGGGGCTGGAAACGTCCTGGGCCGAACCAATGGACCCACGACGCGACTCCTGCCCACTTGCGTGAAGCGGTGGAAGGGAGCCTCAAGCGACTGAGACTGGATCGCATCGACGTTTATCAGCTGCACACCCCGGATCCCGTCGTGCCGTTTGACGTCTCAGTAGAAACACTTGCTCAGCTCCGCGAGGAAGGGAAGATTCGGCTGATCGGATTGTCGAATGTTACCCAGGAGCATATCGAGCGCGCTCGTAAAATTGTTCCCATCGTCTCGGTCCAGAACCGCTACAGTTTTGCAGATCGTGAATGGGACTATGTGGTGGACTACTGTGAGAGCAATGGAATCGCCTTCATACCCTGGTTTCCTCTGGGAGCAGGCAAGGTCGCTGGCGAGGTGCTGAACCAAATCGCAAAAGCACATGGTGCGAACCCGAAGCAGGTGGCGTTAGCGTGGCTCCTGCGGCGGTCTCCCATCATGCTGCCCATCCCGGGGACCAGCTCAGTCGAACATCTCGAGGAGAACGTTGCCGCGGCTTCGGTGCGCCTCACCGATGAAGAGTACGAAAGGCTGGCTGGAATTCCTGAGTTGGCCGCAACCCGATAGGTACGGGAGTCCGGCGGAGCTGCGACTGATAACCCATACGGGTAATATTGGATCACAGCCCCGCCCACTCCAATTTTTTCGGGTCACACACCGATACTACTTTCAGGCCGCTGTCTTCTATCCCAACCACTGCGGGTTCTGGTATGTGCCGTCGAAGTGGTGGCTGGTTTTGTATTTCTCAAACCCGCCCGCTTGCGCTGCCTTTGCGGTTTTAGCCAACAGCGCGGCCACTTCCTGTTTGTCCATCGGCCGGAAACTGCGCGCCGCATCCAGAGCCTGCTGCAGGATCTTGAGAGAATCGCATCCTGTAATGACCACGCTGGTTGGCAGGTTCATAGCGTAATGCAGGCATTCGAGCGGGGTCACGGTCTTGCTCTGCAGAATGAACGGATCGCCCATGGGCTTCATGGCCAGCACCCCGATGTTCTGTGTTTGCAGAATCGGAAGCACCTTCGCCTCGAAGCTCTCGAAGTGGTGATCCATCACGTTCAGGGGCATCTGCACTGAGTCGAATGTGAATTGATGAGCGGACGCCGTAGCCAGCATATTCAAATGAATGTCGGGGCTCTTGTGCCCGGTGAATCCGATGTAGTGTATTTTCCCAGCCTTTTTAGCTTCCAGCACTGCCTCGAGTGCTCCTCCCGCAGCGAAGATGCGGTCCGGGTCGTTATCGCGAATGACCTCATGAAACTGCAAGAGATCGATCCGATCGGTCTGCAGGCGCTTCAATGATTCATTGATCTGGCTGGTTGCGGTCGCCTTATTTCGGCCGTCGATTTTCGTCATCAAAAATGCTTTTTGTCGATACCCGTCGCGCAACGCCTTACCCATGCGGATTTCGCTCTCTCCGCCGTTGTAGTCCCAACAGTTGTCAAGGAAGTTGATGCCCTGATCGAGGCCGGTCCGGACGATGCGGATGCTTTCCTCTGCATCCACTCCGGGTCTTGCCAGGTGATAACCGCCAATGCCAACTATCGAGACTTTCTCCCCGGTGTGTCCGAGAATACGCAGGGGAACTCCGGTCTTCGTGCCAGCTGCCCACGCTTGCCGGCCGATTCTGGCGCTCATCACTGTTGCGGCTGCAGACTTGAGGAATTTTCGTCTCGTATTCATGAAATTCGCCTCATCGGATTAGGTCTGGCTTGCACACGGCAAGCGTGGAAGAACGAGTTACGTTACAGGAGGCCGAGTAGTCCAGCAGCCGTGGAAGCTGCCATGACTGCAACAACGACGGGGAGCCCTCCTCGATAGGCTCCGCTGGACTGCCGCATAGCTCAGACCAATTCCTAGCGCGACCATTCTTGGGCCGCTAGGGATCGAATCACTGTCTTCGCTCTGGACGAGTTCGTAGCAGGTACCCTGCCAATCTTCCCGACAATCGCAAGCAGAGAGGTAGTGAAATGGCTGGCCGGTCCCGCGCCACGCTGTTGTCCCACTACACACTGGAGAGTCGGTGTCGGACTGCGGACACTTCGTCGGCGGGCGGTCAAGCTTGCTGGATGACCGTCATGTCGAGAGTTCAGTACCTCGACAGACATCGACAGCTCTGAATCCTTGCTGCGACTTGAGGCTCTGACTGATGTCAGTGCTCTGAAGGGTAGTCTCTCGGATTCACCCCAGGCTTTCCCTTTGGGTGCAGGAAGAAGCACCGCTTCTGCCTTCCCACAACGACGCAGATCCAGCAGACCTGCTCAGCTTTGTGGGTTACCTTCCCCTACATTGACATCAACGCTTCCGAAAGTGCGAAGTAGGCATAATTCAGTGATGCCTTACATGAATCCTCATCGACTCCCAGAGTCCTGGCCAGTTCCGGTATCGAATAACGTTCGAACACCCGCAAAAGGAATGCAAAGCGTGGGAACAGAGGAATGCTGAGAAGGGCCGATTGCAGCCGCTCTTTCGAAACAGAAGGAACTTGCAACTTGACGCTCGAGTGGTCGGCTAGCTTCGCCCTCCAGCGCTCGCCGCTGCCGTTCTCTGCGCTCAATTCTTTAGCATGATGGCGTGCGCAGGACGTGACCACAATGCGTATCGTCCATTTGCACAGCCACTCCCCGAAGAACGTATGTGAGTCCGCCATATCATCCACAGCTGGCAAAAAGATTTCTCGCGCCTTCTTGTCGTCACCGGTCAGGACAAAAGCGACCCAATAGAGTTTCCCAGCACAGCTTGAGAACTCCTCCGGGGTGCGGAAAGCTTCCAGATCTTCTAAATCTTGGTCGTGGTTTAACATCGCGTCCATCGTTTTGCTTGTGCCCACACAGATTGCAACTGGCAGCCGGTTCGGCCCTGAGTCCTCATCACAATCTCCTGAGGAGCTTTATTTTTCCCACTGCTACTGTTTTTGTCATGTCGAGGATCTGTCGATAGGACTCGCGTGCACATGGAAACAAAACGTGATCCACAGAAACCGCGCCCGCGCCTTGCAACATGAGAAACAAAGCGGTTGCCGCCGTGAGGAGATGAAATCCAAATCCTCCTCCGTTGTGCACAGCGGACCAGTTCATAAAGAACCCGTCGTTGGTGTCCACCATGAGAATAGCCATCATTGCGTTCACGGCAATGCCAGCGGCCACGACCCGAGTGAGAAATCCCACGATCAAACTCAGTCCCCCGAAGAACTCCGCCGCAACCGCGATAACGGTAATTTCTGTGGGAGCAGAAAAGGTTCCACTGCGAAGACTCATCAAGGCGGAAAAGCCATAGCTTCCGAACCAACTCAGCATGGTCTGCACACTCTGTGTGAAAAACAGAAGTCCCAAAACCAGGCGAAGCATGGCGGTGGCGAAGCTCTGATGGGTCGCCATCAGTGTGCGAAACACTGAAGGGCGCTCTTTCGCAACACTGATCCTCCGCGGGCTGGACTGGTCCCCTGTCCACGACAGGATTAGATCGGCCAGCTCGAACGAATCCGGACACCGGCCGAGCGTCCAAAATCTGTTTGGAGACATCATTGTCTGACACCTGCTTGGCTCTGGGCTCTTGTGCTCGGGTCTCACCCGACGCTTGTGGCACGAACTGCACCAGTTCCGTCTGGTTACTACGCATGGGACAGGTAATGCAATGTGGCCCTGCGTCACGACGAACTGGCCCTCCACAACCTACGCAGTTGCCGTTCGACCAACTCACCGAGTGCCGAAGTTTAAGACTGAGCACGCAAGGTTCCATATCCTTCGCGCCTGAAATATCCTGCAAGTCTCTCCATCTAGGCAGTCTGGTCACACCGCTGTGATAGCGATGAGCTTATTCTGCTGGGTCTCAGGTGTCGTCTGTTCGACACCTGTCTAGGGATGGACTCGACTTCCGTGAGGAGCATTCCGATTGTTCAGTGTAGTTCCGGTTATGGCAGCATGCACAACCCAGCGACAAACTCGCATACACGCTCCTGTACGGCAGTTCCACTGGAGAGATGATTTGGAATTCGGCTTGCTACGGATCAGTGCGTCCGAGGTGAGAATGGGAGTGCACTGTGAATGACTTGCCTGATGATACGAATGTGCGGTACGCAATAATAGAGGAGACTCGCGCCGGCGGCGGTGGACGCTTTGTGGTTGCTTATCGTAACGAATATTTGCTGCGTGATCTAATTGCGCCATCCTGCATTACAGCGTTCGGCTTCTCCTCTCGTGACGAGGCTGTAGCGTGCACCAAGCCCAACATCTTGACCAACAGAAATAATAAGGAAACCGAACACGGCGCCCGCCGGGAACAACAGCCACCGGAAAGGCGCGCCTCCTCGCAAACGATCCGCCGATTTCTCGGCGCGCTCTACGACGACGCTGTGGCAACAGCCATCGTCGCCTTTTCTTCGAGAAATCTCATCTCAGTCACGATCCGCAGACTTCTCACAGTTTAGTTTTCAAATTCTCACGACAAACCGGTGAGCCATATGTTTCTCTTCCTCCATAAACCCGAGTCACTGCTTGACGCGCCTCAGTAGATGAGCTTTAGCGAAAACTGAACTTGCCGCGAAGTTCCCGCGGTCTTGCTGATCATGCCGAACCCTGTACCCGCGATGATGTTCGCGGGTAGCCCCATGTTTACGATGTTGAACAGGTTAAATAACTCTGCGCGGAATTGCAGGTCCGCTCGCTCCAAACCGCTTTCCCGGTGGCCAATCGGAGTTGTCTTGATGAGGGCAAAATCGAAGTCATAATATGCCGGGCCTCGAAGAGTATTACGGCCGAGTGTTCCGAAGCGCCCGGAGTTCGGTCCAGTCCCGCCCGCGATTCCGATAGGAATCGAAAAGAAGCTTCCATTGTTCGCGCCCCGCCCAAAATAGTCGTCGCGCGGTCGAGTGGAACTGCCGGCGCTCGAAAGGTCCGGTATCCCAATCCGGTCCGGCCGGTCCGCGCCAATCGTCCCCGCACCCGTTTGCTGGATTCCCGAATACACCGTAAACGGCGAACCGCTAGTGATCGTCGAGATGCTCAGCAACTCCCAGCCCTTCGTCAACAGCCTGGTTCGATCCGACTGAAGTCCCAAATGCTCGAAATGCAAGCCCTGGGCTGCGCTCAACGTGAAGGCGTGCGTCACGTCAAAGCTTGACCGCCCTCTTTCCGCTTGTGTATCGAACGGGTCCTGCGGACTAAACAGCGTCACAGCGCCGGTGGACCCTGTTCCTCCGAGGATGCCGCTGACATCATCCAGAGATTTACCCCAGGTATACCCCGCCTGCAATGACGGACCGCCGTGCCCAACATTTCCCGACAATGAGGTCTGCAAGGCGTTGTACGACGAGTGCGACGTCCCTGTCAGCACAGACTCGAATCCGAAACCCCCCGTCGCCGCTCCGCTACCGTCGAAGTTTGTAAACCGCGCAAATTCCGAATCCGCTCCGGGATACGCGTTTGGATATGACATTCTCGGAAGTCGAAATGCCGATGTTCCAACATACGCGACATCGGCCGTGAGGCCGCCGAAAGCCCGTTCCAACCCCAGCGTCCAAGTTTGCAGGTAGCCATTGCCGAAGCGCCGGTCGATCCCGGACAGACTCAGCAGCGAGAGCTGATGACTCGGCGCCAGCGCTGCCAAATCTTGCTGGTATCGATTTACGTCCATCACCGTGTTCGCCGGCACTTTTTTCGGATCGCCGCTGGCCAACACGTTCACGCCAGCGGTGTTATAAACCTGCGGCAATTCGTTTGGTGTGATTTGGAATCCGTAAGAAATCTCCCCGCTTTGCGCCGCGTTGACACGTGGATAAACAACGTAAGGCGTTGAGCCTGTCAGAAGATTGTCCTGCCAGATATTAGGCGGAATCACTGTGATCGCCCCGCCCATGTGCACATGCACCGCGTGGGGCGCGTTCCAGTCCACCTGAACACGCGGCCCCCAACC
>Ga0210399_10003799_pt1 | contig 11767 bp, 9 predicted proteins | sample IncBWC14MmetaG_FD_150865 | JGI IMG/M metagenome (GOLD analysis project Ga0210399, IMG submission 150865) | Forest soil microbial communities from Barre Woods Harvard Forest LTER site, Petersham, Massachusetts, United States - Inc-BW-C-14-M | ecosystem: Environmental > Terrestrial > Soil >...
AGTCGCCATTTTGCGTGTTAAACGTCCCAATCGCAATCGCGCTCGGCTGTGCCCCCACAGGAATCGGAGTGGCGGGAGTTTTAAACGTTCCATCGCCGTTTCCAAGTAGCACAATGACGGTGTTTCCCACCGGATCGGCCACCAGCAAGTCCGCAAAATTGTCGTTATTCGCGGCGTTGGACGACGCGTTAAGGCTTCCAGTCGCCATGGCCGGCGCCGGTGTCGAACTGGTCCACGTCGTTCCCAGCCCCACTGGCGAGACCAGCCCGATCCCGCTGGTGGGCGGCGCGAATTGTGGCACCGCTCCCGTCCCCTGGTTCAGCAGAATCGTCAGCGTGTTATCGCCCTGGTTGATGACTGCAAGATCTTGCGTCCCCGCGTTGCGAAAATCCGCCGTCACCATCGCCACGGGATTTTTCCCGACCGTGAATTGCTGCGTGGGAATCGAGATGCCGGTCCCGCCGGGGTTCGGCGTGAATCCGGTTGAGCCCAGGCTCCCCGAAAGCAGCGACAATGTAATAGGCACTCGGTCCCCGACAAAAAACGTCGCCGGCTTGCCGTCCTGCGCGCGCAACAAAACCTGCCTGCCGCTGTGCACCAGGGAAAGTGCTTCCGAAAATTGCGCTGAAAGGGTCGGAAGGACGAGGAGATAGGTGCTCTTCCCGCCGCCGATAGCGGCTACGGCAGGAATGGAAGCGGCAAGGCTGGAGATTCCGCCGCTCGCCAGCGCACCCGCAGGTCCGCCGAAAACCTGCGCGAGCAGGGTCAGCAACGAAGTCAAATCCGGTGCTGTGCGCAGGGAGTTGGCAAGATTGGCGGGCACCGGCACGAGTTTCTGGTTTGTGGGCCACGTGATGCCCAGATTCCTTGCATTCGTGCGGTCCACCTCCAGCAGATCAATCTCCAGCAGAACTTCGCCCGGGCCGTGCTCCAGATTGCGCACAATTTCATCCGCCAGCCGCACGCGCTGCACGGTGCCTCGCACCGTCACGGCATGCGCCGAGTTGGATTGGCTTATTCGTGTGATCCCGGTCAGCTCGCGAATGGCGCGAACCACATCCCCGATTTCCGTGGGCGTTACGGAGGCGGTCAGCGGAATGGTCTCTTCAATTTCTGGATCCAGCGCGCGGCGTTTTTCCGCCGTGTCGGCAGCCACAACAAACTGTTTGGAGTCCATCGCCACCCAGAACGTGCCCGTTTGCATCCCCAGCACTTTCACCGCGGTATAAAAATCGACGTCCGGCAGCCGCAGCCTCGTATTTCGAGCCTGCAAATCCGGATCGAACACTACCTTCAAGCCATACGCTTGCGCCACCCGTTCGTACGCGGATTTAACGTCCGTTTGAAAATCAAAACTCTTGCTGGCCTTATCGGGAGCCAGTTGCGGCAGGCCTTGAATCGCCTCCGCGCGTCGCTCGCCATTCACGGACTCCTTCATCGAGCCCAGCTGCTGCAGGCGCTCCAGTATCGCGGTGTTGCCCGGATCGATCTCCAATGCCGCGGCCAGTTGCTGCGTCGCGCCATCCATATCTCCTGCCACGGCCAGGCGTTCCGCGCCGTCCAGGTACTCCCGCAAAAGCCGCGAGCGAAGCCCATTGCCCTTGCCCACGATTGTTGCGTCGAACGGAGCGTACCGTGCCGCCTCCTCGTAATCCCCAAGCGCTCGGATATAATCCCCCGCGGCTTCTTCCCGGGTGGCCTGCTCGACTAGTTTCTTCGCCAGCTTGGGATTCGGCTTCACCAGCAAGAGCTGTTCATCGCGCTTCGGGTTAGGCGATTGCGGCTCCTGGGCCGGAAGGGAAGGACAGACCATCACCCAGGAAAGCAGAAGAGCGGTTGCGGCGCTAAGGGGCGTTCTTCTCATTCGAATAAATAGACGCAAGCCACCATTCTACCGTGTCGCGGGAAAGGGCGTGTGCACTTGACGAGCGGCAAAGAGAGGCGCTAGACTGGGATCGTTGTTGCAAATCATTTTCAACTGGAGCCCGCTTGCTCTCCGCCTTCCTTATTGCCCTTCGTGAGGGTGTTGAAGCCTCCCTCATCGTTGGCATTATCCTTGTTTATCTCTCGCGAACCAACCGGACTCATTTGGTCCGCTTTGTCTGGGGTGGCGTGGCCGCAGCCGTGGCGCTCAGCCTCGCCGTAGCCGTTGCCCTCGAGCGGTTCAATATCAGTGAGGACGGATTTGAAGGCTTGCTCTTGCTGGTGGCTGCGTTTTTCGTGGTCACCATGATTTTCTGGATGAACCGCATCGCCAAGCATCTGAAAAAAGAAATCGAACAGAAAGTGGAATCCTACGCCGCGAAGGCAGGCTCTGCCGCCGGATGGGGCTTGGGTCTTTTCGTATTCCTCATGGTCGTCAGAGAGGGCGCTGAACTGGCTCTGATTTTGCGCGCCGTCGAACTCTCAACCGAGGGCTTGCAGACCTGGATCGGAACAATCGTCGGCATCGGCGCCGCGGTTGCCGTAGGACTCTTCTTTTTCAAGGGCACGCTGAAAGTGCCGCTGCACCGATTCTTCGCCGTGACCAGTTGGATCCTCATGCTTGTGGCCGTCCAGCTGGCTGTGACCGGACTGCACGAACTAAGCGAAGCCCGCTGGCTGCCCTCGAGCAAAACAGAGATGGCCGTCCTCGGGCCGATCGTTGCCAATGAGCTGTTCTTTTTTGTGTTCGTGTTCGGGGCCGCGGCACTGATGATTATCCGCGAGTGGCAGGCGGCTTCGCACAACAAGGCAACCGTTGCTGTGACGAATGACGCTGAACGCCGGCTGATCGAATCGCAAAATCGCCGTCAGCGTCGCTGGATGATCGCCGCGGCCAGCATGAGTCTGGCGGTAATCCTCGCCCTGACTGCGGATTTCATCTACGCCAAGGTGAATTCAGCCCCCCCGCAAGCGAGAGCCGTGGAAGCCGTGAACGGCATCGTCAAGGTTCCGGTGGCCGAAGTGCAGGATGGAAATTTGCATCTCTTCACCCTCAATTCCAACGGCTCAACCATCCGCTTCATGGTCATCAAGAAGCCCAATGGCTATGGCACAGCGCTCGATGCCTGCCTGATTTGCGGAGCCGAAGGCTACCGTCAGGACGGGCAGAACGTCATTTGCCGCCACTGCGCTTCGGCGATTTACATTCCGTCCATCGGGCAAAAGGGCGGATGCAATCCAATCGGTTTCACGTCGCAGGTCAATGGCGACGAAGTGGTCATCGACGTTTCGTCAATGGCAAAAGCTGCGGAAGAGATTCCGCGATAGGAGATTTGGCGCGCTCACCAATCCTCGATAAATGTTCCTTCGACTCGTAGCCGACTCGTTCACGCGCCGGCCAAAACGCAAAATGCTCACCCTGGCCGCGCTGGCCCTGGGGATGGCTGTGGCCACCGCCGCGCTAAGCGTATCCCTCGATGTCGGCGACCGCCTCGCCCAGGAATTCCGCAGCCTCGGCGCCAATCTTATGGTGACCCCTGAAGCCGATTCGCTCCCCCTGGAAATCGGGGGCGTAGATTACCGCCCCGCAAACGCAGGAGCCTACCTTCCCGAAGCAGACCTCGGCAAACTCAAAACAATCTTCTGGCGCTTCAACATCATGGCCTTCGCCCCGATTCTGGAAGTGCCGGTAGAGGCATGGTCGCCGGCTAGGAAAAACTGGTCGAGCCCGGGCGTCGTTGATCGCAGCACGTTGATTGGTACATGGTCGGATCATTCCGTTCCCATTCCGGATGGAACGACCTATCAGACTGGGATTGAGAAAACGAATCCCTGGTGGCATGTGGAAGGGCGCTGGTTCAAAGAGGGCGAAGATGAATGCCTGGTGGGGGCGGCTTTCGCCAAGAAATTTGGCGTGAAGCCCGGTGACGTGCTGAACGTGCGCGCAAACGATCGCACCGGCTGGAAGGGTTTGAAAGTTGTTGGCATCGTTTCGACCGGCGGGCCGGAAGAGAACGCAGTCGTTGCTTCACTGGCGGTTGCGCAGAGCTTGGCCGAAACTCCGGGAAAATATCGCCGTTTGTATGTGAGCGCATTGACCAAGCCCGAAGACGCCTTTGCGCGCAAAGATCCGAAGACCATGACGCCGGCCGAGTACGATACATGGTACTGCACGCCGTATATTTCCTCGATTGCGCTACAGATCGGCGAGGAATTGAAAGGGACGGACGTGCGCGTCATCCGCCGCGTGGCCGAGGGCGAAGGCACAATTCTGACGCGCGTGCGCACTCTTTTATGGCTGGTGACATTCGCGGCTCTGCTGGCGGCAGCTCTTGCGGTTGGGGCTTCCGCGGCGGCTTCCGTAATCGAACGCCGTACCGAGATTGGCTTAATGAAAGCGCTCGGCGCGGGTTCCGGCCTTGTAGGCGTCCTGCTTGCGGCGGAGCAACTGCTGGTCGCGTTTGTCGGCGGCGGAATCGGCTACTCCGTTGGCATCCTGCTTGCGCGCCTTCTGGGTCAAAAAATATTTGGGTTCACGCCGGAGCCGAAACTGTTTCTGCTCTTCATCGTCCTGCTGCTCGCGTCGCTCATCACCCTGCTCGGTAGCGCGTATCCGTTGCGCCGCGCTTCGCAATATGACCCTGCGCCCATCTTGAGGGGCGAGTGATGGCAGACTCTTCCATGTTCTGGCGCATCGTCCGGCGGCTCATCACCGCGAATTACGGCCGATTGTTTGTGATTCTTCTGGCGCTTGGGGCAGGCGCCGCAATTACCTCGGCGCTGCTGAATCTTCAGATCGATGCCAAGCGCCGGCTGACGACCGAATTCCGTGCCCTGGGAGCAAACGTCATCGTCGCTCCCCGCGACGCAAACGCGAATTCAGGCGGCGGCACCCTCGACCAGAGCCTGCTTGCCCAATTGCCAACCGAGAATGCCGGAAAGCCCGTTCCCGCTGTGGCTTTTCTGTATGTGATTGGCGCGGTAGCCAAAGTTGGCGAAATCCATCACGAAGCGGCCGTCATCGCGGGCACCGAAGGGCAGGGACTGACAAAAGTGCGGCCCGGTCGCCGCACAGATTATTCAGCCGAACTTGAAAACGATCCGTTGGCCTGCGAACTCGGCGCCAAGGCAGCCGCGCAGTTCAAGGTTCACGCAGGCGATTCGCTGCACCTTCGCAATCAGGGCAGGGAAGCAACGTGCAAGGTGTTTGCGGTAGTCGCAACGGGCGGCGCGGAAGACACCCAGATTTTTACCAAGCTACCCACGGCGCAAACACTCGCCGAATTGCCTGGACGCATCAGCCTGGTGCAGCTCAGTGTCACCGGCACTCCGGATTCGATTGACAGCTTCATAAAATCGCTCTCGCAGCGCCTCCCAGTGGCCGACGTCCACGGCATCAAGCAACTCGCCGAAGCCGAAGGCAAACTCTACAACCGCATCAGCGGCCTGCTTTCAACCACGGTAATTATCGTGCTGCTCCTGACTTCGCTCTGCGTCATGGCCGGAATGAGCAACGTGGCGATCGAGCGCAAGAACGACGTCGGCTTAATGAAAGCAATTGGCGGCTCTGTACGCCGCGTAGTCCGCCTGTTCCTCGCGGAAGCGATCTTGATGGGCATAGTTGGCGGCATCATCGGCTCGGCCTTCGGCATTGTGGGCTCCATCTGGCTCGGTAAAGCCGTCTTTGGCGTCGCTGCGCAGCCACGCTGGATTGTGTATCCTGTTTCTGTAGGCATCACCATCATTGTTTCGATTGCCAGCGCATTCCCCTTGCGCCGACTGGCGAGTGTACGGCCTGCAAACGTGTTTCGAGGTGAAGCGTGAACGCGCAAGTGCGCATTGAATCGCTGGTGAAGGAGTACGGAACGCTCCGCGCGTTGAACGGCATCTCCTTCCACATTCAAGCCGGCGAATGGGTCGCGCTGATGGGGCCTTCCGGCTCCGGCAAAACCACACTCATCAATATTCTGGGCGGACTCGACACGCTGACCTCGGGCCACGTAATTGTAGACGGCGTGGAACTGGCCAAACTTTCCGAAAACGACCTGGTACGTTACCGCGCCGAAAAAATTGGCTTCGTATTCCAGCAGTTCCACCTGGTGCCGTACCTCAGCGCCCTCGAAAACGTGATGCTAGCCCAATATTTTCACAGCGTCACGGACGAGTCGCAGGCCGCCGAAGCCCTCAAGCGCGTCGGCCTCGGCCACCGACTGACGCATTTGCCCTCCCAACTTTCCGGCGGAGAGCAGCAGCGCGTTGCAATTGCCCGGGCGTTGATCAACCAGCCGAAATTAATTCTCGCCGATGAACCCACCGGCAACCTCGACGAAGCAAACGAAGAAATCGTACTCGGCCTTTTCCGCGAACTGCACAGCGCCGGCCACACCATCCTGATGGTCACGCACGATCCGGACATCGCCCAGCAAGCCGACCGCAAAATTGAACTCGTGCACGGCCACCTGGCCGTCGACCAGCGCATCTCGATGGACGACGGCATTCACTTCGATCACCTGCTCGAACAGATTTGGGTTTGCGGCGAAGAGGGCCGCCCTTCAGACATCGCGCACATTCGCACTCCGGGCGGCGTGGATCCCGTGCGGACCCTCGCGCGCATGGAAGACCTGCGCCTGGTGCAGGTCCTCGAAGAACACTTGGTTCAATTAACGGACCGCGGCAAAAACCGCGCGCGCGACGTCGTGCGCCGCCACCGTCTTGCCGAGCGCCTCTTCAAGGACACGTTCCGCATCGACGATCACGAAGCGCACACCCAGGCCTGCAAGTTCGAGCACATCATCAGCCCGGAACTCGACCAGCGCATCTGCTCGTTCCTCGGCCATCCGACAACGTGTCCGCACGGCAACCCGATTCCCCCGGGCGAATGCTGCGACCACAAAAAGGAAAAAGTTTGAGGTCCAAGCACGTGTAGCGGCCGCCTTCCGCTCGCCCTGACAAGGGAAGGGAGGCGGGCGCCTTTTCCGAAGAGCTAGACAATGGAATAAGAGAGGAAAGACTTCTGTAAATGCCCATACCCATCGACCAGCGCAAAAAGCCAACCGCGGTAAAAATCCACGTAAAAACCGGCGCGGGTGTGGACATCACCTGGGCCGACGGCCACTCCAGCCACTACGATTTCACCTATCTCCGCGACCAGTGCCCTTGCGCAACATGCAACGACGAGCGCGGCAAGAAAGAAGCAATGCCCGTAGCGGCCACGAATCTCCTGTCCTCGCCCCTGCTGCCCATGTACAAGCCGAAACCCCGCGCCCAAGCCGCCACCCAGGTTGGAAATTACGCCGTACAGATCAGCTTCACCGACGGCCACTCCACAGGAATCTTCAGCTACGATTATCTGCGCACACTCTGCCCGTGCCAGGAATGCGGCCGCGCCTTCCGTGAATCTCCCGAAAAATCTCAGCAAAAAACCGTTTAGCTGCGGGCCGTTTGCTGGACTTGTCTCTTGAAAAATGGGAGCATTGGAATCTGCAGGTCCTAACTACCCATAAATGAGCAGCACTCCCCAAAGCCCGGCTGCCAAGGGCAGCCAGAGCAGCGGTATTCCGCGTGTCTTGGTTGCGACCACGGCGCTGTTAAGCTTCATATCCTTCTGGCGCGCCGCCGCCATCGTCCTCAACGACCTTGCTTCCTCCGCCTATTACGCCGGCGGCGAGGCCGAAGGCTACATTGGCAAGGCCGCCCCCTGGTTCATCCTGGCCATCATGCTGTTCTCCTACGCCGTCCGCGCGGTGTACGTGGAAAGCTGCAGCATGTTCGTCCGCGGCGGTGTGTACCGGGCGGTGAAGCAGTCGCTCGGCGGCTCGCTTGCAAAATTCAGCGTCTCGGCTCTGATGTTCGATTACATCCTCACCGGCCCGATCAGCGGCGTGGCGGCGGGGCAATATCTCGCCGGTCTGATCAGCGATCTCCTGCAATATTTTCACGTCAGCGGGCCGCTTTCGAACTTTACAGTTGATTTCGTCAGCGCTAGCTTCGCGATTATCGTGACGCTCTATTTCTGGTGGGAGAACACTAAGGGGATTCCGGAGTCCAGCGAAAAAGCGCTCCACATCATGAAGCTGGTAACGGTCATGGTGATCATCCTGATCGGCTGGTGTACCTACACTGCTTTCATTCGTCACTCAGCACTCCCTCCCTTTCCCCACCCGCGCAACCTGCGGCTCAGCGAAAGCGCCTTGGGCTGGCTCGCGCACAGCAGCCTGCCTCATATGTTCGGCATCATTGCGATCTTCATCGCCTTGGGGCATTCGGTACTTGCGATGAGCGGAGAAGAGTCACTCGCCCAGGTGTACCGCGAAATCGAGCATCCCAAACTTCCGAACCTGAAAAAGGCCGGGCTTGTGATTTTCATTTACAGCCTCGTGTTCACCTCGCTGGTCTCATTTTTCGCGGTAATGATTATTCCGGACTCGGTCCGGCAGGGTTACCTGGAGAACTTGATCGGCGGCCTGGCGATGAGCCTCGCGGGGCCGATCTACGTGCGGCTCATCTTCCATGGATTCGTGGTCGTGGTCGGCACGCTCATTCTTGCTGGCGCTGTGAACACCGCGATTGTGGGCTCGAACGGGGTCCTGAACCGTGTTTCCGAAGACGGTGTGCTCAGCTCCTGGTTCCGTCAGCCGCACCGGAAATACGGCACCAGCTATCGCATCATCAACATTGTCGTCGCGTTGCAAATCATCACCATCATCATTAGCCGCGGCGACGTGACGTTCCTGGCAAACCTCTACGCTTTCGGCGTGATCTGGAGTTTTGCGATGAACGGGCTGGCCGTTCTGGTTCTCCGCTACACCAAACCAGGGCATCGCGATTTCCAGGTCCCTCTCAACTTTTATGTCCGCGGCGTCCAGGTTCCTGTCGGTCTGATCCTGATTACCCTCACGCTCTTCCTCATCGCCGTCACCAACTTGTTCACCAAGCCCGTCGCCACCATGGCCGGCGGTGCCTTCTCGATCCTGCTGTACATCGTCTTCACCATCTCCGAACGACGTGCCCGGCGTGCCGGCGCCCATGTCGAGATGGATCAGTTCAACCTCGAAATGGAGGGCGAACTTACTCCCGAAGCGCTTGGCGCAAAGCCTGGGAATGTGCTGGTTCCCGTCAGTAACCACTACAATCTTTATCATCTCGCGAACGTACTAGACCGGATAAAGCCCGGCAGGCGCGACGTCATCGTTCTCCATGTGCGGCTGCTCAGGCGCTCGGCATCAGGCGAAAACGAGCTGGAAGCCTACCAGCTTTTCGGCAGCATCGAGCAGCACCTCTTTTCTCAGGCTCTCTCGATGGCCGAAAAGCGGGGGAAAACTATCCGGCTCGCCGTTGTTGCCTCGAATGATATTTGGGACGCGATTTTGCGGGCGGCTACTTCGCTTCAGTCGAGCACCATCGTTGTCGGCCACTCGCCCAAGGAGCCCACGGAGGAGCAGGCACGGCACCTCGGCGACGCATGGGAAAAACTCGGCGACCCCAAGCCGCAGTTCAACCTGGAAATTCACATGGCCAACGGCGACAAGGTCTACAAAGTCCTTGGCCCGCACGCCCCGAACCTGACAGCGAACGAAGTGAACCTGCTGCATCGCCTGTGGCTAAGGTTCAGCGAATCCGCCGCGCCGCTGGAATTGCATCACCACGATGTGGTGCATTTTGCTCTGGAAGAAGTAATGAAAGAAGTTGAGGATGGTCAGGAAGAAGCCGTAATTACCCGTCTGAAAGCCCATCTGGAATCCAACGTCAAGAAAAAACCTCCCGTGCTTTAGGGAGTTTTCTCATAACGAGACATTCGAAACGCTGCTACATGCCCGCACTTGGCCCCGATTCAAACTCATAACCGCTTTTCTTTCCACCACTTGAAAATTTTCGCCGATATTCCATTAACCAAACAGAATAGCCTTCAAGTGTTACTTTAAATGTCGGCGCGCCACATTTTTCCGGTCCGGACGGCCTGCGCAAATCCTTTGGGCTAGACCGCGCTCGTGCAATGCCCGCATTTTTTCGCCGCTATCGGAATGGCCATCGCGCATTCCGGACAATCCTTCGTCGTCACCGCCGCCGCCGGCTGTGGCATCCAGCGATTGACCATGCGCACCAGCAGGAATATTGAAAACGCCACGATCAGAAAATTGATGATGGTGTTGATGAAATTGCCGTAATTGAGCGTGGCTGCGCCCGCCTGCTTTGCAGCCTGAACCGAATCGAAATGTTTGTCGCTCAGGTTGATAAACAAGTCGGAAAAGTTCACTGGTCCAAGCAGCCGGCCGAGCGGCGGCATCAGGACGTCATCCACCAGCGAAGAAACAATTTTTCCAAAAGCTGCGCCGATAATAACGCCGACTGCCAGGTCCAACACATTGCCCCGCATTGCAAATTCCTTGAATGCTTTGAACACGATAGTTCTCCTCTTCGAAGATGCGAGCGGCAAACAACCGTTCGCAGGCAGGTCTTCCCAGAGCGGAGGGAAGCGCAGATTGCCCGGCATTATAGCTGAGCAATCGCTATCGCTGCCGCAAAATGAGGAGGGAGCCGAAGACGCCGCGCACCAAGAGAATCAAACCGGCAGCGGCGAGGAGTTTTACCACCCAATCAAACGGAACGCGGGTAATCGCGAGCATCACCACGCCCAGCAGCACCAGCGATCCGCCGCGATTCCACTTCTGCCACTTGGCCGAGAAATGCCCGGGCTTCGCAAGTGCCAGCAACCCCCACGCAATCAGCCCAACACTCAGCGCCAGCCAGGCCACGCCGTGGCGATCGAAATATATCCGTCCGTTGACCGCAAGCCATACCACCAGCGCGCCCAAAAGCACGAACACAAATTCTGTCAGCAATGGCGTCAGGCGCGCGGGCGAAAGCATGCAGCCTCAAGGTCTACGAAATGCGTTCGATGCGGACCTTCATCGTTACCGGAACGCGCGGGCGATCCATTCCGTCGCGCGCAGTCTTGGAAATCTTGTCGGCGATGTCTTGGCCTTCCACAACTTCGCCAAAAATGGAGTGGCGGTTGTCCAGGTGCGGGGTCGGGGCCACGGTGATGAAGAACTGGCTGCCGTTTGTTCCCGGCCCGGCGTTAGCCATCGAAAGTTTCCCGGCCTTCGAATGGCGCAAGCTGGGATGAAATTCGTCGGCGAACTGATAGCCCGGCCCGCCGCGGCCGTCGCCCTGCGGGCATCCGCCCTGAATCATGAAATCCGGAATCACGCGATGAAAAATCAGCCCGTCGTAGTAAGGCCGCTTTTCCTTTTTGCCACTGATGGGGTCCTTAAATTCCTTGGTGCCTTCGGCGAGGCCGATAAAATTCTCCACTGTCTTCGGAGCTTCCTTGTCAAAAAGCCGGCAAACGATATTTCCCACTGAAGTTTCAAAAATTGCGTACGTGCCTGCGGGTCGCGCCATGTGCTCTCCTTTTTGGTGTACTTCACATGTTACTGTTTTTTCGGAAAGCAAAGCAAACGCACCAAGTCGCCCCGAAAATAAGCAGCGATCCTCATTTCAGTCAACGGATTCGTTTCGCCAGAGAAGGATCTAATTCCAGCCTTTTTGCTTGCGCAGCTCGGTGATGTGCGCGGTGTGATGCCGCCCATGCCACGCGTAAAGAAACAGCAGCCATTCCACGCTTTTTAAACCAGACTCGGAATGCCGCACCGACCGCGCGAATTGCTCCGGCGTCACAGTCCTCAAGAGACGAACCCAGCGCTCATGCAGCGGCTCCAAAAGTTTCAGAGAAATCTCCACCGGCGCATGCTGAGCATCCTCGAGTCGAGCCCAGTCGGCCTCCTGGTACGCCTTGATTGGCGCCTCCGTTTCCGTCAGCCCCAGCCGCAGGCGTATGTAC
>Ga0210399_10003800_pt1 | contig 11767 bp, 6 predicted proteins | sample IncBWC14MmetaG_FD_150865 | JGI IMG/M metagenome (GOLD analysis project Ga0210399, IMG submission 150865) | Forest soil microbial communities from Barre Woods Harvard Forest LTER site, Petersham, Massachusetts, United States - Inc-BW-C-14-M | ecosystem: Environmental > Terrestrial > Soil >...
TTTCGCGAAGAGCGCGCAGGTTCTCGCGCTCTTTGCGTTCCTCATCACTGTAGAAACGCGCCTTCTCGAACTCGTGGTTCGCGATGGCGTTTTCCATGCGGTGAACGATGAACTTGATGCGCTTCTGAACCTCGGTGAGTTCCTCGGGCAGCGAAGTCTGGCGCAGCTTTACGCGGGCGCCGGCTTCATCGACGAGGTCAATCGCCTTGTCGGGCAGGAAGCGGTCGGGAATGTAACGGTTCGAGTGCGAGACCGCGAAGTTGATGGCGTCGTCGGTGTAGGTGACGGCGTGAAACTTCTCATACCGGTCTTTGATCCCGAACAGAATCTTGGTGGCGTCCGCTTCATTGGGCGGCGGAACTTTTACGGCCTGGAAGCGGCGTTCGAGTGAGCGATCTTTTTCGATGGACTTGCGATACTCGCCGGGTGTGGTGGCACCGATGCACTGAATTTCCCCGCGTGAAAGCGCCGGCTTCAGGATGTTGGCCGCATCGAGTGAACCCTCCGCCGAACCTGCGCCGACCAGCGTGTGCAATTCATCGATGAAGATGATCGAGTTCTGGGACTCCATCAATTCTTTCATGATGGTTTTGAGACGCTCTTCGAACTGGCCGCGATACTTGGTGCCGGCAACGATCAATGAAAGATCGAGCGCCAGGATGCGCTTGTCCGCAAGAAACGAGGGTACTTCTCCATCGGCGATACGCTGCGCCAGGCCTTCGACGATGGCGGTCTTGCCCACGCCGGGTTCGCCGATTAACACCGGATTATTCTTGGTGCGACGGCAGAGAATCTGAATTACGCGTTCCAACTCGCCGTCACGTCCGACGAGAGGATCGAGTTGGGTATCCATCGCGGCCTGAGTGAGGTCGCGGGAGAACTCGCTCAGCAGGGATGACTCACGCTGGCGCTGGGGCTGCGATTTTTCCTGGCTGGTACGTGCCAATTCTTCTCGAATGGTGGAGAGTCTCAGGCCACGCTCGTGCAGAATCTCAGCCGCAAAGCACTTTTCTTCTCGCAGCAAACCCAGCAGCAAATGTTCGGTGCCGATGTGCTTGTGGGAGAGACGTTCCGCCTCTTCCGCGGCGTAAGCCAGCACCCGCTTGCATTCATTGCTCAGCGGCAGGTCCACGGAAGTCGAAACCTTCTCGCGGATCGTAGTGTGTCCTTCGATCTGCTTGCGAATCGATTCGACCGAAGCGTGCGAACGTAAAAAGCGATTGGTCAGGGCTTTATCTTCGCGCAGAAGTCCCAGCAGAAGATGTTCTGTCTCAATATAAGGAGACCCGAACTGGCTGGCTTCATAGCGCGCAAAAAAGATGACGCGCCTCGCCTTCTCCGTATAACGTTCAAACATATGGCCCTTTCCCCTGAGCTCGCGGGGAGCTTTCCGGGTCAATCTGGCGGCCCTGCTCCTCGGATCTCCCTGACCCTAAGTTAATGGTGCAATCAACGTGCCAACCGCTACATTCTTTATATCGCAGGTTTGGCTTGCCGTATTCAGTTACCAAAGACACCTTACTTGTCATTTCTCCGCAAGTGGTTGCAACTTCTTGTAAGTTGCCCAACTAGCAGCATTTCTCGATAACCATCTTCATCTATCATTCCGACACGTCATCGGACAAAAGTCAATTGCCGTGACGTGCTATACCGGTAGCGTCTCCGGTGCCACCTCCTCCATCCTCCCCTGCTGTAACCGCAACACTCGCTGGCAGCGACGGGCGAACGCGAAGTTGTGGGTGGCAATCAAGGAAGTCAACTGATAGTCGCGATGCAGCCTGGCGATCAGCTCGAACACTGAATCCGCCGTCCGGCTATCCAGGTCCCCGGTCGGCTCATCCGCCAGCAAGAGCTTGGGCTGGGTAATCAGAGCCCGGGCCAAAGCTACACGCTGTTGTTCACCCCCGGACAACTCTCCCGACCGATGATGCGACCGCTGGTCCAACCCGACCTCACGCAACCACCGCGAAGCTTCTCCCTGTGCCTCCTGCCGGGGGCGACCCCGAAGCAGGAGCGGCATAGCCACATTCTCGACCGCCGTAAACTCCGGCAGCAGATAGTGGAACTGCCAAACAAAGCCAATCTCGCGGTTGCGAAACTCGGCCGCAGCGTTTTCCGAAAGCGAATTCAATTGCAAGTGCGCGAAGTATACGTCACCCGCGGAAGCTCGATCAAGAGCGCCGACGATGTGCAGCAAGGTACTCTTTCCCGCGCCCGATTCGCCCACGATGGCGAGCATTTCACCCTTCGCCGCCTGAAACGACAAGTTTTCAAAGAGCACTAACTCCGACTTACCGGATCGGAAGGCCTTCTTGAGTCCCTCGATCCTTAATATAGGCTGGTCTATTAGATGCACCCTCGATGCTCCTCGTCTCAGGAATCCAGTGCGCCGAGCGACCCTCTACTCGACTGACCCCACTCGATTCGCCGTGGCTGCTTGCCATTCCCATTAAAACACGAGCCCGGCGGAAACGTTTCTGCTCACTTTTCGGGAACATCTGCAACAAACTGTACTCCAGAAATCATAAAGATAGATGTGACCTCGGTCACCGGTTCGCGGACCGACAGAGCGGGACCCAAAGTCATATGCCAGGGACCGTGGCAGCCTGAGGGCAGAATGACGGAAAGGGTTACGGCGGATGTCACAAAAGGGTCAAAACCGGGTCAAGAGATCAGAAGGTCGCTATCTGTGGATCATTCGTAGCGTAAGGCTTCGGCGGGGAGAATTCGTGCTGCCGACCAGGACGGATACACAGTCGCGATCAGAGAGATACCAATCGCTACCAGCGCCACCAGCACGCCGTCCAGTGCCCGCGGGGCGAACGGCACGTAATCGATGGAATACACCTCGGGGGCAAGCGACAGCAGATGGTAGTGCCCGCCGGCCCAGGAAAGCGCGAAGCCGAGAACCAGGCCAATCGCGGTTCCGACCACGCCAATCAGTACACCCTGGGCAATGAAGATGCGCCGCACCTGCGACTTGCGCGTGCCCATGGAAATGAGCACAGCGATGTCGCGAGTCTTTTCCATCACCATCATCGTCAGCGAGATCAGAATATTGAGGGCAGCCACGAAGACAATCAGGCCGATAGTGATAAATGTCACCAGACGTTCCAGTCGCAGAGCGCGAAACAGCGCCTTGTTCTGCTCCATCCAGTTCGTGGCCATGAAACCCTTGCCAGCCGCGTGCTCGAGTTGTCGCGAGATCGCATCGGCTTGGTAGATGTCGTCCACTTTGAACTCGATCACGGAGACAAGATCACCCAGGCCGAATAGTTCCTGCGCGTCGCTAAGGCGGGTGAACGCCCAGGAACTGTCATAGTCGTAGAAACCGGAGCTGAAAATTCCGACGACGCGGAAGCGGTTGTACTTGGGCACCATGCCGAAAGGAGTGAGTTCACCCTGCGGGCTGGTGACGAGCACGATGGAGCCGACGGTGGCGGCAAGTTCGTCGGCCATGTCTTTGCCGAGAATGATGGGAGGCATGGCGGCGATGCGGTTCTCCACGCCGTGAAGGTCAGTAGGAGACTGGTTTGGTGGAGTGGTTTGTGTGGCGCGCGCGCCCTCGCCCGCGTCATGCGAAGACTCATCTAGCGCCTCCGCTGATCCCTTCGCAACCGTTTTCAGCAGATCACTGACCCTTCTTTCTTCTCCGGGGATCATTCCCTTTAGCACCGCCCCACGAGCCCTTGGCCCGCGCGAGATCAGAACCTGCTCATAAATCGCAGGAGCAGTGGCGACGATATGCGGCTCTTTCGACAATCGATCCATGAGCGGGCGCCAGTCTTTGATCCCGTCGCTCTGAATACGTAACAGGTTGATATGAGACGTCGAACCGAGAAGGCGGTCCTGGAGATCCTGGCGAAATCCATTATTGATTGCAAGCGCGACCACGAGGGAAGCGACTCCCGCGGCGACTCCGGCGATGGAAATGCCCGTGATGACGCCGATGACAGCCTGGCGCCGTTTGGCGCGAAGGTAACGCGAGGCGACAAAGAGTTCGAAGCGCATACAAGCTATCAGCTGTCAGCTCTCAGTTTTTCAGCCAAACTGGATTATAGCGAGTGGCACCGCGGATTTTGGAAGTTCCTTAATTGGTATTGCAAGGAAAACGCAGCACGCTACGTTTCTACGGAACTGACTGTAGAGACGTTGCTTGCAACGTGTCGGGGGCGCATGGGATTAGCTTCAGGACAGTCGAGGCAAGACAGCTGGCACTGCGATTCTGTATTGCTTATATTCTTCTCCGAATCGTTGCTCCAGTTCCGCATCTTCCAACCGAATCATGATTGTGCCCGTAGCCACAGCGAACGCGGTTAGCGCATAGCAAACTACCAGCCCCGTCCCCACGCTCCACGCCAGCATCTGGCAAAGATGCGCGAGGTACACGGGATGGCGGACCCGGCTGCGAATTCCGGATGTCACCAACCGCTGTTCGCGATGGTTGGGCAGGACTTCGGGTAGGCCGCCGAGTTGGGCCGGGCTGAAGTGCTTTCCGGATTGCGAGTAAATCCAAAGGCCGGACGAGAATAGGAGGACGGCGGGAATCCATGTCCAGTGAGTGCGATAGAGAGCGGCGTGCCGCCATCGCAACGTAAGCAATCCGAGAATCGTCCACATCGCAACCCACACCGGCAGGAGAACGAGATATGGAGAGCGTTGACGCGAGCGCCAATAGTCAGCGTGCGGGTGGATCAACAGCCAGAAGCTGGGAATGGTCGAGTAGACAACGCAGACGATCCAGCCAGATAGATTGAGCCAGTGAGTCATGGAGTGATCGCGTCATTGTCTCATTGTGCGTGAGCGCGACAGCCCGCGAAATCGAGCTTCGCTCGATTCGGACAGTCGGGACCAGTGGTTATGACCTGGGTGCACCCTCGCTCTGACGGGCGAGACACCCGTCCTCCACGCGCTGCTTTTGTGGCACAGTAGAAAGCGATGGCGGCGACGGGAGATCCCAGGCTCGCAGGGAGCATTGCGTTTACCTATCCGGACTTCGCCGTCTACGAACTGGCACGATTTCTCATCGTGGTTTCCCTGGAGATGCAGTCGGTCGCCGTGGGATGGCAGGTCTACGAAATCACGAAGCGTCCGCTGGACCTCGGCCTGGTTGGTTTGGCTCAATTCCTTCCCGGAATTTTTTTGTTTCTGGTAACCGGGCATGTGGCGGATCGCTTCGATCGTCGCAAGCTACTGATGTTGTGTTATTGCGGATTCGCCGTGTGCTCGAGCCTGTTGTGGGCGATCGCGTTGCGAGGAACGCATGCGGCTCACCCGGGCGTTTATCCGCGCGTCTATCCGATCTACGGTGTCCTGGTACTGCTCGGCGCCGTACGCTCGCTCAGCGGGCCGGTCAGCCGGGCACTGCTCCCACAGTTGGTTCCAGAGGAGCACTTCGCCAATGCGGTAGCTTGGAACGCGAGCGTGATGCAAGGCGCGACCATTCTGGGCCCCGCCGTCGGCGGGCTTGTGTATGCATTCTTTCGCGGCCCCTCGGCGGTGTATTTGACGGCGATGTTGACCTCGGTGGTGGCATTGCTGTCTACGGTGCGAATCAAACCGCAGAGCAAAGCGAGGCCTCGGGAAGCGGTGAGCCTGACCTCGGTGCTGGCAGGATTTCGCTACATCTGGCGAAAGAAGCTGCTTCTGGGCTCGATCACGTTGGACATGTTCGCGGTCTTACTTGGCGGCGCGGTCGCGCTCCTGCCGGTCTATGCGCGTGAAATCCTCAAGACCGGACCATGGGGCCTGGGATTGTTGCGCAGCGCACCCGGAGTAGGCGCGGCAGCTATGGCGATCCTGATGGCTCATCGGCCGCTGCGCGGCCGGGCCGGACCGACAATGCTGTGGTGTGTGGCTGGCTTCGGCGTGTGCACCATTCTTTTTGGAATATCGAGAAGCATTGTCCTGTCTCTGATTTCGCTTCTGCTGATCGGCGCTACCGACATGGTGAGCGTGATCATTCGCGGTACGCTGATCCAGTTGGGCACGCCGGACGAAATGCGGGGGCGGGTCAATGCCGTCGACATGCTCTTCATTGGGGTTTCCAACCAGCTTGGCGAATTCGAGTCGGGTCTGACGGCGCAATGGTTTGGAACTGTCCCTGCTGTCGTCCTGGGGGGCGTGGGGACACTGGCCGTGATCGCCGTCTGGGCGTGGCAGTTTCCGGAGTTGCGGAAAGCAGACCAGCTCACTAATTGGGCGATTGAGCCATCGAGCGACTAAGCGGACAGGACGCCGGTGCTACTTTCCCCGGATGACTGTTTTCGCGGAATTCACGTTGTCGTAATGATCGTAGACGCGGACCACAACGACGTGCTCAAGCTGCCCGGCGGCGGTTTTGCCCGCCGTGGTCGCCGGCTCGCCAGCCGTCACCGAAACTCGAAAGTCATAGCTCTCTGTCTTCGAATCTGACAACTGGCCGACCGGTTCAATGAACTTCCATTCACCCGCGTCCACGGAGTACTCGGCGCGCTTGATATTCGAAAAACTATCCACAGCGCGAAAGGTTATGCGGATCTTGCCGCCTTCCGCGGAGGCGGCAAGACTTTCGATCTGGGGCGGAGTCGTGTCTACTTCGAATCGTAAGCTTTCCTTTTCCGCTGTCAGGGCCTGCTCGGGAGAATGCGAGGGCGCGTCGGAGGCTACCACTTTGACGCTGTAACCGCCATCGGGCAGAAGCGAAGCATCGAAGGAGTAGAACTTGTCCGTCAGATTGTCCTTCAGCAAGAGCCAACGGGCGTCGCCGTCGCCGCGGTAATAGACCGAATAAACCATCTGATCATCGTTGTCGTCGTGAACGCTCCACTTCACGCCGATGGAATCGCGGTCATGCGTGGCTGGCGGAGGCACTTCGAAGTGGGGTTGCGGTCCGGATCCGGCACTCAATTCTACGCCGGCAGGCTTAGGCAGCGCCTGATAGCGCACCCCGGCTTGTACCGTGACCTCGTCAAAATCGGGGGCCACATTTTTGGGCAGGTAGTTGAGCATAACGCTCTCGACGCGTGGCGCGGGCTCTCCCGAGCGGAGCACCGCCTTCCACTGGATGAATCTCGCCGGGGGAACGCTGACCGCGCCGTCTTTTCGTAGATCGATTTTCTCCCACGGGCTCCAATTGCGGTCGGGATTGTCCACATTGCCGCTGCGGGCAAAGAGTTCGACGTTTCCGGAGCCGCGGAACTCGGCTCGTCCCCAGCGCGAGAAGTTGCGAGCATCAAAAACATCGCTTTCGTAACTGCCTTCGGATTCAGCCCTGGCACTGAGCAGGAACACCTTGCCCAGGTTGCTGGTCGAGGCGTAGAGCCCGCCCTGGGGAGCGTTGGCGAAGGCGGTGACCTGAGTTGCGCTGGCTTTCAGGAGGTCGGTGAATTCGTCGTCCCCGGTAATGGCGAAGACGTGTCCGCGGTTTCCCGTGCCCGCCAGGAGTCGGCCGTGCTGATCGAAGGCGAGGGCGTATACGATGTCCTCGCGAGAATTCCACACCCGCCTGGGAGAGCCGTCGGGCGCGATGCGATAAATCTCAGAACCTCCCGCAGCCCCTGAGCCGGGGATGGGGAAACTCATCGATACTGGCGGCGTGCTGGCGGGAGAATTGGCGATCACAATGCCGCCCTGCGGTCCGGTGCTCGAAGGCGACGACCCTGGAATGGAGATTGGCGGGGAGGGGAAACCTGGCGCGATTGTTCCTCCACGCTTTTCTCCGACCCCGGCGGCGTAGATGGTGCCCGTTTTGTCGATGGCGAGCGCGGTGATTTCTTTTTTCGGCGCGCTGTAGAGGACGAAGCCTTGTCCGCTGGGCGAGATTCGATAGACCAAGCCGCTTCCGTCAGAGCCTGCGATCAGATTGCCTTTGGCATCGAAGGTCATCACGCGGATGTGGGCTTCGTCGCTCTTGAAGAAGACGGAATGATCGCCTTTCGGGGTGACACGGAATATCTCTCCATGATCCCCCGTAGCCACGTAGAGGTTGCCGGCATCGTCGAGGACGAGGTCCCAAATGTATTTGGTGCCGGGCTCGAAATAGACCGATGAACTCCAGGCGGAATCCACGGGTGACTTGTTATTTTCCGGGGTCCCTTTTCCCTTGTCCGCAGAAGTCTTGCCGGCGGAGCCTTTCTCCGCCGGAACAGCACGATGCTCGATTTTGTAAACCTTGCCGTCGGGGTTGGAGGCAGCGTAGATGACTCCGCTCTTATCCACGACCAGCGCCTGCGCCTGGAGTTCCTGCGGCTCAAAAATCACGGCCGACTTGCCATCGGCGGTAATTCGATACACCCGTGCGGGCGAGCCTGCGGCGGCATAGAGATTGCCCTCGCGGTCGGCCGCGATCGACCAGATATAAGTCGAAGGAGTCGTAGACAGCGCCGTGAACGCGGGAGCCAGTTCCAGGCCGCCAGTGCTGCGTATGGCCACGCCCTTGGTCGTGCCCTTGATCAGTTCTTCGAACTTCGACTGTTCCCAGGTGCGGGTGCCTTCGGCAAAGGCGAAAGAAAGCAAAAGAAGAATTGGAAAGGCAGCAAGCAGCCAACGCAGACGGATCAATTCAAATACCTCAAGACAAAGTTTTAGGAGGAGACTTCAGACTACCATGCCCCTCTGCTCATGTTTACTTATATATAACTAATTGAGCGGCGTGTTTACTCTGTTGTACTGGGTATATACCCAAAATTTCGCGTTTTATCGCTAGATCTATGAAAACAAAGGAACTGCTTTGGAGATACCCACGTAAAATATCCCTTCTAAAGGACTTACGGAAGGGGATACTCTCACCTTGCGGTGTCTTTTCTTCGCAAGTATATGAAAACAGGTAGAACGTCGAGGAGGTATCCGCGACCGGAGAAGGCTCGCATTGGGTATCTCACAGAGCGTAATGTCGGTCCCCGTTGTTCATCCGGGGACGCGCGTGCCCGCCTCAATATCCCTGTAGGCTGGCATGCCAGGTCAAATTGTCAAAGAGCCGGAATAGCTAACCGCTGTTATCAAACAGCTAATGTTTTATATTTGTATGTTAGCTGGATAAGAGCGGCAGGTCAAGCGAGAAAAACGGCTGAGGCAGGAGTTGAGAGTGTGGTGCCAGCACCCGCCCCGGATTGACGGAGCTGCAACCGTCGTGAGACCATTTCTCCCAAGTTTTTGGGGCGCATCCGTCCTTTGCAATCTGCCGGGAACCTGATTCCCTTCCCGGTTTTACAAAAACGTTCGCCTTACTCAGAACCACAGGTTCGACTACTCAAAGGAGATCCCTCATGAAGCTCCGCGTCAGTTGTGTGATCGTTGCCTACTTGTCGTTAGTTCTGTCTATGGCCGCTCAGAATGCGGGCAGCAGCTCAGCCTCTGCACAGGTGCCGCCGCTGGTGAATTTCAGCGGAGTATTAGCCGACGTCAACGGCAAGCCGCTGACCGGGGCGGTTGGCGTAACCTTCAGTCTCTATAAAGAGCAGCAGGGCGGCTCGCCGCTCTGGCTGGAAACGCAAAATGTGCAAGCCGGCAAAACCGGGAATTACAGGGTGGCGCTCGGCTCCACGAGCAGCCAAGGGTTGCCTGCCAATGTTTTCGCTACGGGTGAAGCCCGGTGGCTTGGGGTGCAGATCCAAGGACAAGCGGAACAGCCGCGTGTCCTGCTGATGAGCGTGCCCTATGCTTTGAAAGCTCTGGACGCGCAGACCCTTGGGGGACGTCCAGCCTCTGCCTTCCTCGCGGCGGCCGGCGCTTCTGGCTCAACGCCAGCGGGCAATGTTACGGGGAGCGGTACCAAGAACTTCATTCCGCGCTGGACCAGCGCAAGCCAGATCGGCAACTCCAACATTTTCGAAAGTGGCACGGGCGAAGTTGGTATTGCCACCTCCACTCCCGCAGCCAGGCTGGACGTGAACGGCGCCGCTGACATTCGAAATACACTCACGCTATTCCCTACCGGCACCACCCCTGCTCTGAAAGTGTCGGGGAGCGCGTTCGCCATCAACGGTGCGGGCAAAGTAACCTTCATCTCCGGACAGACCTTTCCCGGAACCGGCACGATCACCGGGGTGAAAGCTGGTTCTGGCCTTACCGGAGGAGGCACCAGTGGCAGCGTGACCCTGGCGCTGATCAACACCTGTTCGAGCGGTCAGATATTGCAATGGAACGGGACGAAGTGGGTGTGCAGCAATGCCGGTACGGGCACCATCACCGGAGTCACAGCCCAGCCCCCGATCACCGGAGGCGGGAGCGGTGGCAACGTGAAGATCGGCCTAACCAATTCCTGTTCCAGCGGACAGGTCCTCCAGTGGAACGGCAGCAATTGGGTGTGCTCCACGGTGGGCGGCGGGACCATCACCGGGGTGACGGCGGGAACCGACTTGACGGGTGGCGGCAGCAGCGGGAATGTCACTTTGAACCTGGACACGACGAAGGTTCCGACGTTGGCCGCGAACAACACGTTCACCGGGTCGGAGCAGCTGTTCAACAACACCGTGATCGTCGGACCGATTACTTCATTTACCGAGGGTGAACTGGCAGCGGGCTCGCCGTCACCCAACAATCCCGCGTTTGGTGCGGCGGGCTTCACCGCTGCGTCGGGTTCAGGCGGGAGCGGTGGCCACGGCATTGTAAGCTTCGGCGGCAGCGGCGACTTTAACTCAATCAATGGCAATACCGGCGGTGACGGAATTGTCGCCGAAGGGGGTGGCGGGGACAATGCGGGCGTGGCGATATTCGGCCTCGGGGGCGGCGGAGTTCAGGTTGACGGCAGTGGCGCATTCTTCGAGGGAGGATCGAACGCGTTCAACGCCGGCGATGGGATCGATGCACTGACGGGCAGCGGGCTGGCCGGAAACTTTGAGGGCTCTGTTGCGATTTCGGCCGACCTCAACGTGAGCGGCTCAAAGAATTTCAAAATCGACCATCCTCTCGACCCGGCCAACAAGTACCTGGTTCACTCTGCCGTCGAATCCTCGGAGAGGATGAACATCTACACCGGCAATGTCACCACCGACGGGCAAGGTGAAGCCTCGGTGCAGTTGCCGGACTGGTTCGAGGTCCTCAACACCGAGTTTCGCTATCAATTGACGGTCATTGGCCAGTTTGCTCAAGCCATCGTGGCTCGAGAGATTCAGAATGGAGCGTTCGCAATCAGAACCAGCGCACCGAATGTAAAGGTGTCGTGGCAGGTCACAGGCGTGCGCCAGGACGCCTATGCCAAGGCACACCCGCTAGTGGTCGAACAGGAAAAAGAAGCGCGCGTGCGTGGTTTCTACATTCATCCCGAACTCTACGGCGCGCCGGCGGAGAAGCAGATCGAGTGGGCGCGCCATCCCCAAATGATGAGGGAGGCGAAGCAGCGGAGAGAACGCCAGCATCCAGTGGCGAAGAAGGCAACTGTGGCTCAAAACCTGCAGCCGTCACGGTAGGTGGTCGGAGCGGCCCCGCGTCTCGAAGGCCACGAGACGCGGGGCGAGCCCTTCCCCGGCTTAGTTCGCTTCGAGGGGCTCGGTCGAGGGGTTCGGGGCTACTGTGCATCGCCAATAGCGGGCTGCTGCCACCTGCACGCGGGCGAGAGTGCCCCCGCCACACGCGGGTATTCACTCATACCTACTTAATGGTGATGGTCAGCACTTGGGCGCCGGCTACCACATAGTCGAGCGGGCCGGTGGCGGTTTCGTTTACCGAGGACTCGCTGGAGACCACCATGTCCTGGGTTCCGCGCATGCCGTCCATGACGTTCATGATGGAGAGCGGGAGGGTGGGCATGACTTTGTCGGCGATCATGGCCTCGGGATCGGCTTCGAGC
>Ga0210399_10003802_pt1 | contig 11765 bp, 12 predicted proteins | sample IncBWC14MmetaG_FD_150865 | JGI IMG/M metagenome (GOLD analysis project Ga0210399, IMG submission 150865) | Forest soil microbial communities from Barre Woods Harvard Forest LTER site, Petersham, Massachusetts, United States - Inc-BW-C-14-M | ecosystem: Environmental > Terrestrial > Soil >...
CTCGCGGGATTTCGCGAACGAAATTCGCTCGCAAGTTATTGAATCTTCGTTTGCCGTAGGCGCTGAAATTCACTGAAATTACTGCTTTGGTTCCTTTTTCAACAGCCACGGGAAGTTTCAACAGGTTCCTCGGACGTGCGCCCCGCACCTCCTCGAATCGGGTGTAGACTCCCTCTAAGCTAGAACATGAGTCAGTGTCCATTCCAGCAAGTTGTACCGAAGGGACCTGCCTTGCTGACGTCTCCGGTCCAACGCTCGACCTTCGCAGACTTGTCGATTGTGGACTCCAGATCAAACAGGGCTTTAGGCGCACCTCCACAGCCGTAATAATGCCTCACACGGTGACTCACCCCTTTTACGCTGAGTTCTGTGATCGCAGTGGCCATATCCGTACAGTAGCGGCTACAATTTCTGTCCGAATATTCCGCAGGGAGTGTCCAGAATTTCGCGTTGGTAAATTCCATAACCAAGGCTTTGATCACATCCGTTTCCACTCGTCCTTGCCGTTCGCCTTTTTCCATTACGTGGCCTTTGCCCTCGTACTCCAATCGTCCATCGCCGTGAATTGTGATGGTGTATGCCGGGCAAGTGCCATAGCAGCCAACCCTCTCTAGACGTATTGTTAGCGTCTTGATCTCAGCGTCGGACAGGGAATTTAGGCCAGGGTCCTCATCCGTTGCTCGGGCGGGCACGATGACCAGAAATAGTGCAATCGTGCATACCGGGATCAGGCAAGCACCTCTTTGAAATGGCATAGTTATCTCTCCGAGTTTGCGTCTAGACTATGTGACACCCTTCGATTCCTTTCTGTTCCCGAAATCGAGAACACGGCCCTGCATTGTAAGCCGGCGCTGATAGTTGACGGAATCAGATATCACTCAAAACCCCGTACCGGGCACAACAAAGTTTAGCCGGAGATTCGTTGATTTTTCTCGGCTGACATGACGGCACGATGTCTAACCTGCCTTCGCACTCGGAAACCCTGCGCCAGAGAGAATAGGCAACCTACTGACAGAAAAATCCCAGCAATCATCAAACCATCGGATCTCACTGATTGCGGCCACTCTCTCGCCTCGTGCAATTCGATCACGAGGAATGAAACACCGATGAAGGAGAACGGTGTTCCTGCCAGAAAGCCCGAAAGGATCGTCTCGCCTTTCTCGGCTGCGGGTCCGAGTCCAAAGCCAATGGCCGCGCCAACGGCTGCCCCGATCATTGCGGCATACAGAAACTCCACTGATGACGTCGCTCCCTTCATGACGAAACAGCATCCGAAAAACGCGCAAGTTGCGACCCACATCATCCAGCGGCCACGGCCCTTCTCTATTGCTTCAGTCCAAGTCATCTGGTTTTGAAAGGCAGTTCAATCGGTCCGTCATTCATAGAACGGACGGTCGGAACACTCTTGCAAGAACGATAACTGTCGAAATCAGATGGGATGAGAATGCCGGTCTCCGGCGGGATGCGATAAGCTCCCAAGTTATCGACACACGCGCTCGAAGCGCAAGGAGATAAAGGAGACCGGCATTCTCATCCCCTCCTGGTATCAACAATTATGTCCTTAAAATCTTAGAAAATGCTCATGGGTTGGCGGCTGAGAACCCGGTGGCGATTGACGGCGTGTGGAACTCGAAATAGGTCGCGATCGAACACCCACCCCGGCCCGATTTTTACTTGGCACAACTCCCTACCGGAGTTTAAGCTTTGCACACATATGGCGCGCCATGACATCTTACTAATCGCTCTGATTTTCTGTCTGAATGTGCCTGCGAACCCGCAGCAGAATTGTCCCTTACCACCAAGCCTGCAATCCGTACCCCCGGCCGAAAACATGTTTTCGGATCAACAGGAGGTTGACCTCGGCGACGCCATGGCTGAGGCCGTGGCCCTGCGTGTAAACATTATTCAGAACGACGAGCTGACTGCCCACCTGCGCGAGCTCGGCAACAGGTTGGTTCAATACCTGCCCCCAACAAAACTGAATTTCCGCTTTTACTTGATCGATCTGCCACAGGTTAATGCCTTCAGCATTGCCGGTGGCCGGGTTTACGTCAGCCGAAAGATCGTCGTTTTCGCACACAATGACGACGAATTAGCCGGAGTTCTGGCTCACGAGTTGGGCCACATAGTGACTCACCAATCCGCCATCGAGATGACGCGTGCTTTCCGCGAGATCTTGAGCGTGACGCAAGTAGGGAGTCGGGATGACGTTTCCCGAAAATTCCACCAATACGTTGAGAACGTATCGCGGCAGCGTCGTCGCAGCCGCGGCGAAGAGGAAAAGCATCAGATCGTGGCGGATCAGGTTTCGGTTTACGCTCTGGCCCGGGCAGGTTTCAACGTACAGGCCTTCCCCGAGTTCTGGGACAGATTTGCAGAGCTGCACGGTAAAACCGGAAGTTGGGTTACGGATCTGTTTGGATCCACGACCCCCGCGCAGCATCGCCTGCGCGACATGATCAAGAATATGGGCGCATTACCTCCGGGATGCGCTGATCACGCGACGTCCGCGAATGAAACCGAATTCAAAAAATGGCAGGCGGCAGTGGTGGACTATGACAACGGCATTCGGTCTGAAACCCTCCCGGGGCTGATCTCCAAACACAGGCTGAGCGCGCGCTTGCGGCCGGAAATCACAAATCTGCGATTCAGCCCGAACGGGAAATACATTCTTGCTCAGGATGATGGCGGCATTCACCTGGTCTCGCGCGACCCGTTTGCCTTTCTCTTCTACATACCGGCGCCAGATGCACGGCAAGCCAAGTTTTCCTCCGACTCAACCTCGATTGTGTTCTCGACTACTGACCTGCGGGTGGAAGTTTGGGGCATTGCTGAGCAGAAGCGCACGTCCGTGCACGAGATCACGGTTCGTGCGCCATGTTCGCAGACGGAGCTTTCACCCGACGGAAGCGTGCTGGCCTGCCTCAATACAGAGCACACACTGCAATTGATTGACGTCACGAATGGTTCAGTGATTCACGAGGAGAAGGACTTTTGGCAGCCGTCTCTGAGCGGGTTGATAGCCCAATTGTTCGCTGCGACCCGAGAAAATGCAGGCGAAATAACGTTCAACGCTTTCCTTGGTTTAGCAAACCTGGCATTTACGCCCGATGGCCACTATTTCCTTGGCGCTTCTGGAACCGGCCACATGGAACCACATCTGAGATACGAAACCATCGGAGGTGTCCGGAATGTGCTGTCAACGCAATGGTCTCCAGCCCATGCTCCCGGACTGTTGATGTTCGATATACGAAGCCGCTCAAAATTATCGCCCCCCGATTCAATACAAAATGAGGTTGGGCTGAGTTTCGCCTTTCTGGGATCAGACCGGATCGTTGGGATTAACCATAACTCGCCCCAGAAATCACACATTTTGAAGTTCCCCTCAGGGAAAACCCTTGGGGACGTCGAATTCTGGCAGGGACTCAACTTGAGAGCCGCTGCGCATGGCGACTTCCTGCTCGTTGGCCCCCTGAAGGACTACCCTCTCGGGGTGATGGATCTGGCCACAAAAGAAAACAAAATCCTGATCAAGCAGAATGCCGCTGACATGTTCGATGGCGTGTTCCTCACCGAGCAATTCACCGGCCAATTAGCAATGCACACTAAAGAAAACCCGGAGCCGTTAGGTGTCTTAGCGCTGCCCGAAGGTGGTCTCGGGAGGTTGCATGTAAGTGCTGTCTCGGGCGATCTCAGGTTGCTGGCTGTTTCATCCAAAAGTCGTGGCGCCGTTTGGGATGTCCCACACGATCTCCGTGCTGTTCAAATGCCGAACTTCAATGCCATCGGGTTTGATGGTGCGGCGATATATGTTGATGTTCCTGAGTTCCAGGGATCCCCGCGGCAAACTGCCGAAGTGCACCTGGACACAGGTGCGCACAGTTTTCATCCAATTAATAAAGACGAGTTCGCAGTGCAGCACGGGCTTTACATGCTCGTCACGAAGCCCCGAAAAGAAGGGAACGGCAGTTCCAAGAACGATCTTGAGGTGCGCGACATCCGCTCGGGCACCGTGCTTTGGTCGCGTTACTTCCCCGACGAGCTCCCGTTCATCACTTTCGATACGGAAAACGATACGGCGCTTTTGCGCTGGCGAGTTTCCCAAGCTGCCGCACGTAAGGAACTGAAAGCCTTTCCTGAGCTAAATCGGCGAGCTGAGAAAGACGACTACCTCTGTGAGATCCTGGACGCGAAAACCGGCAACGTGCTCTCCTCGCTAATTTTCAAAACGAACGACGGGTCACTCCGTTATCTCCGAACAAGTGCTACCCAAAAGTGGGCTGTGGCCCAAGCTGCGGGGGACCAGATCATTACCTACACTCTCCCTTCGGGGGAAGTACAGGGGCACTTTTTTGGAGCAAATCCCGTGATCTCAGCCGTGGGACTGCTTGCGCTTGATAGCGAGAAGCGGGAAGTCACAGTCTATGACCTTGCCTCCTCCGAACCACGTCAGCAATATGCCTTTGCCCAGCCCGTTGCTTGCAAGATGTTCTCCGCGGACGGGAAGCGCCTCTTAGTGTTCACCGCCGACCAGACGGTTTATCTTCTTGATGTGACCACCACCGCTCAAGCGGAACCGGCTGTCGCCAGCAAATGAAACAAGCGGCAGACGCATTGAAGTCCGGTGATTCGCGATACAAATCTCTCCACCAACTCCCACGCAACCTATTGAAAACACGGACCGGGTATCCGATGGGAGTTTGTGGGCTCATACAACCACCCCAAAAGGGGTGGCCGGGGCTTAGTTCCCTATCGACAAGTGCGCCGGCGCCGTGTAGCCGCGCGGACCCGACTGTGTCCCGCCGGGGCACTTGCGATAGGGGGATTTGGACGAAGTCGCTGCGAGATGGCAGGGATGGAGATGCGGAACGGCACGGCTAACGCCGTCGCTCGTGTTTCGCCTCGACCGTAGAGCCGCTCCATGATCCGCCGGCGAGTGGGGTCAGCGAGCGCAGAGAAAATTGCCGTCACCTTCTCTTGTTTGTTAACCACGGGGTTAAACATTAGGGTGCGTGGAAGCTCTTGACCCGGGCGATGGCCTTAGAGGTGAGGCCGCGAACCTCGATTGGTTCAACTTGCACCATCGCTAACTTCTATCGGCAGAACCTTGGCGACAAACTCAAGTATTGCAGCGTTGAATTGGCGAGGCCTTTGCAGCGGAGCGAAATGGCTCACGGTGTTGAGGAGGGTGAATTCCGCGCTCGGAATGCTTCGAGCGAGATATTCCGCGTGTTCGCGTTTGATGAATTCGTCATGCTCGCTTTGTACGATTACGACAGGCACGCTGATTTTCGCGAGGTCGTGCGCGGAGTAGTTCGGCTGAGTCCGCCCCATCAGGCCGACGTCTTCGACAAAACTCCTAAAGTCTGCCGGCGTGGTCGATAGCCCGGCGTAGTCCTTGGCGTGTCGAGCGAAGCACCGGTGCAGCGTCGGGGTGGCTTCGAAGGGTCTTACGCCGCTCGGGTCCATGTTGCAGGCAAAATAAAATACGCCTGCCGCGCGTGAGGGGGCTTTCGCCGCAAGGATCAGCGAGGTGCACGCGCCGTCGCTCCAACCCACCAACGCTGCTTTTTGAAGATGCAAGGTGTCCATCACTGCCAGAACATCAGATGCCATCAATTCATACGAGAATGGTCGCGCGTCCCGCGTGCTGCGGCCATGGCCACGACTGTCGATCAAAACAGCGCGATATCTGCTCTCGACTAAAGCTGGAACTTGATAGCCCCAATTGCCACTATGACCGAGTCCACCATGCAGCAAAGACCACGGGCGCGCCGGACCCGTAAGTGGAATACCAGATCCGAGCGCCCTCGTGTTCGATGGAGCCTTGATCATTTGGGATCGGTAAAGGCATAGCGCCCTCCGCCTCGAATGTCCTGAGTTCCTCATCGTGAAAGTCCATGTTGATCATCAATGGGGTTACCGTCAGTGCTCGTCCATGGGGGCAGCAGCCGTACCGTCCGACCACTGACCGATTGGAATCAGAAACAAGGTCAGCCGGTCCAGAGTGGACTTTACTCCTATTACCGGAGAGCCTGGCGGGCCTGCGCCCCAAACTGCGGGGTCTGTGAGTGGAAGGAAAAACATCAGGTGGGGATGCCAGTGACCGTCACGATCGTTCAAGTATCCTTGCTTTGACATCATGTAGCACATCGCGCCGGTCTCCGGCGTCGACAATTCCTTCCTGTCGAAAGCGGCTTTGATGGCCTCGGCCATCTGGTCTTTGGATCGCGACGCCAATATCACCTCGGTTTTTTTGAGAGTGAGTGGAACTTGGGATCGCGCAGCCAGCGTATTGAGACAGACCGGAGCCCGCAGTTTAGGATTCCAAAAATCGGGATCGTCGGTTCCAGCGGCCCAAGATCGCCACACCAGGCACACGAAATCATTCTTGCCTTTGATTGCGGTCTCGTAACTGCGCTGTCCGAGCACCATGATTTCCGCATCCTGTGAGATGGACTGCGGGGCAGCGCTCCGCGCCAGTGCTATCTCGGCATTTCGATCCATCAGGTATTGTTCAAGCGGGGCCATGCTCGGATACGGGGTTTTAGTTTCCTGTGCTTGCGCTTGCCACGCGGCGGCCAGCGCAGCGACCAGCGCGGCCAGCACTCTGAGAGTTTTCTGATTCATAGGTTTCTCCTGAGGGTCCCTGCGCTCCGCCCAGCGCCGAGGTGGCACGAGGTACCACGCTGCTCGGTCAAGGCCCCCGCTGGACCTGGGCCGATTTCGCCTGTCCGTATGCCTCCTTCAATTTGGCGATGTCAAATTTCTTCATCTTGAGGAATGCTTCCGTCACTCGTGCCAACTTTAAGCGCTCTCTCTGTCGGTGAGGATCTCATCCATAACCGTAGGAACAATCTGCCAAGATAGGCCAAATTTGTCTTTCAGCCACCCACACTGTTCTGCCTTCGGCGGTGCCGACAGCTTCGACCAGAAACGGTCGATTTGTTCCTGGGTATCGCAGTGGACCATGAACGAAATTCGTCGACAACCATAAGCGTTGGTCTACATTGATTTTGTCGCGCAGGTGGGTAAATTCCTTTGCTCTCAGCAGCAGAGCTTCGCGGGCTGCGAGCCATTGTTCCTGGGATCGCAACTAGATGATTCTGCATCTGTCCTCCGAGGATGTAGAATACGTTGATATCAACATTACTAATTTATGTCAAATGGCCCCAAGGTTTCTCATCAGACGACGCTCCTGGTTCGCGACTGTTGTCTGTGCCTTCATGTGCAACGTGCGGCACGAGCGCTCGCACGGCGCTTTGACGAAGTGCTTCGGCCGCTCGGCCTCACAAATGGCCAGTTCTCGTTGCTGATGTCGCTCAACCGGTTGCAACCGCCGCCGATGGCGGCAGTGGCATCCTTGCTGGCAATGGATCGCACCACGTTAACTGCTGCCCTGAAACCATTGGAACGGCGTGGATTGCTGACAGTGGCGGCAGGCCCCGGAGACCGGCGTAGCCGTTTAATGGCTTTGACGCCAAAAGGGGTGACATTGTTAGCTAGGGCCGTTCCGATCTGGGAGCGTACTCACAGTGAAATCGAGGACCTCTTGCCGGATGGAGAACCGGACCGCCTCCGGAGCGACTTGCGTGCTTTGTCGGTTGCTGGGGAGAATCCAATCTGAGTTTCCGAGTGAGCAAAATGACGAGTAGGAGGAAAGAATGTCGGTAACAAGACGGTAGACCGGTGAGCGGGTAGAAGTGAGAGAGAACGATAGGGGAGCAAATGTCCAAGCTTCGCGTTCACAGTTTCGGGATGTCCTTAGATGGATACGGCGCTGGCCCAAGTCAGAGCCTTGAGAATCCACTCGGGGTCGGTGGACTTGCACTGCACGAATGGGCCTTCAAAACGCGCACCTTTCACGCCATTCACGCCAAGATGGATAAGGATGGCGGGGAAACCGGTGTTGATGATGACTTCGCGGCACGTGGATTCGACAACATTGGAGCGTGGATCATCGGACGCAATATGTTTGGGCCGGTGCGAGGCCCGTGGCCGGACGACACTTGGAAGGGGTGGTGGGGCGACGAACCGCCGTATCACACCCCTGTGTTAGTGCTCACTAATCATGCACGCAGTTCTTTGACGATGAGTGGCGGGACTACATTCCAATTCGTTACTGATGGAATCGACAGCGCGCTTGCGCACGCCCGCGAAGCGGCTGAAGGGAAAGACATCCGGCTGGGCGGCGGGGTCGCCACAATCCGAGAATTCCTTGGTGCAGGACTTGTCGATGAGATGCACTTAGCCTACGCACCCGTCCTGCTTGGCTCTGGCGAATGCCTCTTGGCGGGGATAAATCTGCCCGCCCTCGGATATCAGGTGCAGGCACACGTCACGACTGCGAACGTCATGCATGTGACGATCGCGAAGAAGGATCTCTGAATCGTCAGTTTTCTTTTGCAGGAAATGCGTTCTGAACCGGGGGCGGGGCGAGCCGATCCGAATCTCCAGGTGGGGGAGCCGGAAGCTCTTTTTGCCGGAACTTCTCCTCCACATCTGAGTAGTCGTAGGTCGTGTCGCAGCTCGGGTAGTCAACCATCAACGGGTACGACATCCAGTATTCAACCCTCGCCGGAGTCTTTCCTTTTTCGCCAAGATGCTTAAGTACGTGAACTGTTCTGCAATTCGGCGTCTTGCAGTCAACAACGATGTAAAGATGCACAAAAGCTTGAATGATTGCATGTGGTTCGACGGACAGAACCACACCAATACTTCAGAGCCAAGACCTAGACTTCCTCCACCAGGGCTTTCATTGCGAGGCTTTCGGGAGTGTTGAGTTTTGCCAATCCGTCGACTACGCCGTTTCGCTCCCGCTCGGTTCGGTTCTGGCTTACCTTCCACTTGCCTTCAAGCCTCTGGATGGGCAGTTCCAGGCCGACAATTCCTTTCAATTGAGATTTAATGAAGTCTTCCGGCGCATCGCTGACCTTCCACGGAATCGGCGAGGCCGCTTCATGGATATTGGTCAGTTTCTCCACATTCGTCAGGAGCCAATGGTCGTCCTCGATTACCTTGAGTGGGCCATAAGCATGCACAACGACATAGTTCCAAGTTGGCACTTCTTTGCCATGCTCTTTTGTTTCGGGATACCAATTGGGCGAGATGTAATGTTGATGGCCAGCAAAAATCGCAAGGGCATCCACCGTAGGGACGAAGTCTCGCCACTGCGTGTTTGCGCGGGAGATGTGACCCCGCAAGACGCCGAACTGTGAGCCATCGTGTTCCAGGATCATCGGAATATGGGAAGCGAAGAGGCCGGAAGCCCCCAAAGTAACGAGCGTTCCAAACGGTCGGGAAAGGATCAGTGCGTGCATCACGGAGACGCGTTTCTCTTCATTGTGCCGCGGAATATACATTCGGAGCCCCGGCTATATCCTAACCTAGCTGGAAGAGTCGGCTCCCTCTCGCCCTCCTGCGAATACCGCACCGCGCCTCCGGCAATGCGCCAGGTTTCGCAGACTGATTAACTATGCTTCACAAACTTCAATGAGGCCGCGTTCATGCAGTACCGTAGGTACGTAGGCTTTGGGCCGTCGTCGAAAACGTGGCCCAGGTGCGCCTCACACTCGGTGCATGAGATTTCATCCCGGCTCATTCCTAGGCTCGTGTCAATCGACTTCCGGACGTTCTCTTTCGCAATCGGAGCCCAAAAACTCGGCCAACCCGTGCCTGAATCAAACTTCGTGTCTGAACTGAACAAGGCGTTGTCACAACAGATGCACCGATAGAGACCCTTCTCGTGAATGTCATATTGGCCGCTGAAGGCTCTTTCAGTGCCTTGCTTGCGCGTGACCTCAAATTGCAGTGGAGTCAGTTGCTGCTTCCACTCGGCGTCCGTCTTGTGAATTTTCTTAACCCGCGCCGCACCGAGCTTTTGTCCGGAGTCACTGAATTGGACGACCGTCACCGTGTCCTTGTCATCCGAAGACTCGGACTTCGCGGCACCCAAGAGGGGGCTTCTGAGCCAAGTAATCACGGCTGCGCCAGCTAGTAGTGAATCTGCGAGGAAACTTCTGCGGTTCATCGATCTCTCCGATATCGCCAATCAACCAAACGTGAAGGCAAACGCCTGTACGCCAGGATCGAGAAATTCAATCTCAAATGTTCTGTCCTCTACCGGCCCCTTTTGCCGTATGAGCTGATAGAGCCGGTGTCCTTGAACCGTGCCAGTTCCGCCGCTATCGGCGTCCGCCCCGTGGTCTTCCCCAGGCGGAGTGCCATCGAGCTTCACTGTGAAACGAACCGGCTTTCCCTCCTTCGTGGTTCCTAACACTAAATGAAGGTCGCGCGCGTGAAAGCGGAAGACGATCTTTCCCGGAGATGCCTGGAGCACCGCGCTTTCTGCGCTCGCATTCCAACTCCCTCCGAGCGCCCATTGATTAAGCGAGAGTCTGGGTTGGGGCGTATAGGCTCGGCGGGAATCGCGGGCGATTGGTTCGGTGGAGGCAAAGTGTTCTGCTCGGTGATAGCCGATGTAAGTTTCCGGTGAGCGGACATTAGCACCATCGGGAGCCGCTTCAGCACCGGCGCCAGCCACGCTGATTGGCGCAGACGAGGATAGTTGAGCGCCGTTCTCCTTGAGAAGTTCCTGGATTACGCGCTCCGAATCGGCGTATTCTCCTTCGCCGAAATGGTGATAACGAATGCGGCCCTTCCCGTCGATGAAGTAGTGCGCCGGCCAATACTCGTTGTTGAACGCTTGCCAAATCCTGTAGTCACTGTCGATGGCAACCGGGTAATTAACCTTCAGGTCTCGCACCGCTTTTTCGACGTTCGCTCGCTCCTTCTCAAAGGCAAACTCGGGTGTGTGAACACCGATGACGACCAGGCCCGCATCCTTGTACTTCGCCGCCCAACCCTCAACGTAGGGCAATGCCCGCAGGCAATTGATGCAGGAGTAGGTCCAAAAGTCGACGAGCACAACTTTGCCCTTGAGGGATTTGCTGCTGAGCGGAGGCGAATTGAGCCACGTCACCGCACCGCTCAGATCGGGCAATGGGCCTTCATCGTCAAGGGCCGGATGCTCGGAGTCACTCGCTGCCAAAACTGCCGCCGGCTTCGCTGGACGCAAAGCACCGATCAAGTGCTCTTCCGCTTTGGCCGTGTTCACAAAGGAAAACTTGGTGAGTAAGTTTGTGTCCCAACCAAGAGCAATCGCAACCACACCCATGATCACCGCCACACCCAACCCACGACGGATCCAGACCTCAAACGAGAGCGAACGTTTCAGGGCGGAGAAAACTTTGTTCCCAGCGAAGAGCGCAACTCCCAGAGAGGTCGCGGCACCTAGCGCGAAGGATAATAGCAAGAACGAAGATCTGGCACCTGGTCCCTGAATGGCCGCTCCAGTCAGGATCAAGCCAAGAATCGGGCCCGCGCAGGGAGCCCAGAGTAGTCCCGTCGAAATTCCCAACACAAAAGACTTTCCTATCCCGCTTTCCACAGACGGACCACCCTGCAGTCTGCTGCCTGCACGCACCAGCGGACGGGTCAATGCTTCGGCGATAGAAGGAAAGAGAAGACTCACACCCAACACGAGGAAGACTAGCATTGCCACGTAGCGCCCACCTTGATTTAGGCGCACTACCCAATGGCCACCGAATGCGGCCGCGATTGCCACAGCGGAAAACGTAAGCGCCATTCCCACGAGCAACGGCAAACCGGAACGGCGGAAGGGTTGGTCCGCGCGCGCGAATACAAATGGCAGAACCGGCAGGATGCACGGACTCAAAATCGTCAGAACACCGCCAACAAACGCC
>Ga0210399_10003805_pt1 | contig 11760 bp, 6 predicted proteins | sample IncBWC14MmetaG_FD_150865 | JGI IMG/M metagenome (GOLD analysis project Ga0210399, IMG submission 150865) | Forest soil microbial communities from Barre Woods Harvard Forest LTER site, Petersham, Massachusetts, United States - Inc-BW-C-14-M | ecosystem: Environmental > Terrestrial > Soil >...
ATAAGAAGTACGCCACGATCGCCGATTTGCTGAGCCTGGGAGGCTCCACGATCGACGAAAAAGTAAAGAAGCTCATCGCCGCAACCGAAAAACTGCTCGACCAGGTGGCCATTCCGCATTCGATCGCGGAACTGGGAATCTCGCGGGAGGCCTTTGAGCAAGCCATGCCCGATCTGGCCAGGTTTGCTTTCGACGATCCTTCATGGCGTTCTAATCCGCGCATGCCCCTGGTGACCGAACTGGTGCAGCTGTTCTGGAGCGCCTATGAAGGATGGGGCGCGGGCTCGAGCACTCACAAACACTCAGCATGAGGGAAGGCTGACCTATGGCTACAATTGCTGAATTTTTCAAAATCGATGGAGATCGCGTTGCGGAATGCATCCATGAAGCTCACATGCAGCTGGATACAGCCCGCGACCAAACGACTCTGGATTTCTCTTCCGTGCTTCGCGTCAGCCCGAAGGACCTGCGCGCGATGGAAGAACTGGTCGAGCGCGCGGACAACCAGTCGGTCAAGGTAGTGCTCTGCGGAGTGAACGTCGACATCTACAAAGTGCTCAAACTGGTCAAGCTGACACCTCGATTCAGCTTTGCCTCAAACGGCACAAGTTCAAGCTAGGCACATCAAGAGGAGAGCAGCCATGCGGAAGCAACCGAGTGAGGATCGCCTTTCCTGGGGCGACAGTGTTTTCCTCAACCTGGAACGCGAGGGAATGCCGCTCAACGTCGCTTGCCTGAGTGTGTTCGAAGGCGATCTCTCCTTCGACGAGTACCTTCGCTTCGTCGAATCACGATTGCCTCTGATTCCGCGATATCTGAAACGCGTGGTTGCGCCTCCGCTGAACGCCGGCCTTCCCAATTGGGATTACGACCCCGACTTCGACATCCGCAATCATATTCGGGAAGCAACCCTCAAGCATGGCACCGAAGCAGAACTAAAAGCGTTAACAGGGAAACTTTTGGGCAAGGTGATGGACCGGCAGCGGCCGCTCTGGGATATGACCCTGGTCCGCGGACTCAAGGGAAATCGCACGGCGCTGGTCGCACGCATGCATCACTGTCTCGCGGACGGAATAGCCGGTGTCGGCATCATGAGTGTGCTGATGGATCCGAGTCCAGCAGTCCCGACTCTGCCAAAACGGAAGCGCCCCTTCCGAATTCCGGCGCCATTGGATCCCTTATCTTCCCTGGTTGAGAGCCTCACCAGTTCTTATTCCAGCTTTATGGACCGTGCCCTCTCAGCATGGGCGAACATGCTGAACATCACTGAGCGCACTCTGGCTAACGGCGCAAATCCCCCGAGTGACGAGGCCTCCCGCCTGATGCCGGAAGTCACTGCCCCCACCGAGCGCCTCTTTTTCAACACCATTTATCGGGGACCACAGAAATTCGCGTGCACGGAAATCGCACTCGATGAAATCAAAGCCATTCGTCAGACCTGCGGCGCGAGCGTAAACGATGTTCTGCTTACGCTGGTGACGGCCACGATCCGCCGCTACTCCGAACTTCATGGAGACCGGGTGAAGGGACGCCTGTTCCGCGTCATGGTTCCCGTGAACCTGCGCGGGAACGACACCGGCCCCTCTCAGCTTGGCAACTGCATCTCGCTGGTGCCGGTCACCATTCCACTCGATATCCGCAATCCAAAAAAACTCCTGACCGCGGTTCATCGCAGAACCGAGTTTCTGAAGCGGGCGCATGCCGCCGAATTCGTCAGCCTGGCGAGCGGCCTGATTGCCGTTCTCCCCAATCCGCTGCAAGCCTTTCTCGGCCCGCAGATCAGCCGCCTGCCCATCACGCCATTCAACATGGTCTGTACCAACGTGCCCGGCCCGCAGTTTCCGCTCTACCTGTTCGGACACAAGATGCTGCAGTGGTATCCCTACGTCCCCATCGGAGGGGAACTGGCTCTCAACTGCGCCATCCTGAGCTACAACGGCATGGTTTATTTCGGCTTCAGTGGAGACGTCCATATTTCTCCCGATCTGAACCGGCTTGAGAAATTCCTGAAGCTGAGCCTTTCCGAGTTGCGCGAGGCGGTGGGGCTCTCGCCGAGTCCTAAGAAACCGCAACGCAAGCGGAGCGCTCCAAAACAAAGAAAAAACGAAGAGACTTCCACGCCGTCCGCTACCCAAACACTACGCGTACCCATTGAACTCCCAGCACAACAGCCCGCAGTGAAGTCAGCCGACGCACCGCGGCCCATTAGCGAAGAGAAGCCGGTCTTGATGCAGCAGACCGCGTAACGTTTCCGGGCCTGTCCAGGTGAAGGTTGGGCAGGTACCCCAGGAGATCAAAAACATGCAGGGCCCCCAGGAAGTATCGCAGGTGATCTCCCTGTTCGAGTCTGCACGAGCCTTATTGATCGCGATGCACCTTGCAGGCCTCGGATGTTTCGCCTACATCGTGTGGCGCAGGCTCGTGCCCCTCATGCGAGGCGAACGCGACTGCCGTTTCGATCGTCCCTGGACCCGCCTGAGCAGAGTCGCTCAATTCTGGTTCGGACAGTGGAAACATCCGCGTTATCCCACCGCGGGGATGCTTCACATCCTTATCTTTACCGGCTTCATTCTGCTGGTGGTCCGATCCTTCTCCACGCTTCTTGTCGGTCTCTCCAGCAAAGTTCTGACCCCGGGGTTTTCCGGCACCGCCGGACACTTTTACGACGTGGCCACCGACTACGCGGCAACCGTCGTCTTTCTCTGCATGCTGGTTGCAATGGTGCGCCGCCTGGTTTTCAAGCCGGCCCGATACGCAGTCCCGCCGCGCTACGGCAAGGCTCACACTGCCGACGCCATTTTCCTGCTGGCATTGATTGCGCTCTTGATGGCGGCGGATAGTCTCTTTGTTGCGGCTGCGGCCCAGGCATCAGGCGCGCACGAGTCGCTGGCCTTCTTCTCGTTGCCGTGGGCGTTTCAGCTTGTACTTGACTCGACCTCGCGAGTGACAGCGGCGAATCTTTGTTTCGGCGCATACGTCCTGCACGCGTTGGCGTTCTATTTCCTCCTCTGCTACCGGCCATTCGGAATTCAGTTCCACGTCGAGACGTCGCTCTTCAACGTGTATTTTGCCAAGCTGGATCGAGGCACAGTGAAGCCGGTGCGCTGGGGAGTCGACGAGAAGCAACTGGAGCAAGTCGAGCGCTTCGGCGTGAAGACCTTCGAAGACTTCACCTGGAAGCACATGCTCGACTTCTATTCCTGCGCCGATTGCGGACGCTGCTCCGACAATTGCCCCGGAAACGCCGTCGGGCGCCCGATCTCGCCCCGCTTCCTCAGCATCAAGGCAAGGGACTATACCTTCCAGCACTATCCGATGTTTGGCAAGGCAGAAAACGGCAAGCCGGTCATCGGCAGTCTCTATTCCGAGGACGAAGTCTGGTCGTGCACTACCTGCGGCGCCTGCGAAGAAGAGTGCCCGCTGCTGATCGAGAACATCGACAAGATCGTCGATTTGCGCCGCGGCATGATCGATGATGGCAACGTCCCCCAATCCCTGCAAAAGCCGCTCAAAGCCCTGGAGAGTCGCGGCAATCCGTACGGCAAGATGGAAAAGAAGAGGGGTGAGTGGGCCAGCGCGAAAGACTTTCAGCAGACCTGCCGCGTCCGAACCCTCGACAAGAACGGCGCGGCCACTCTCTACTTCGTCGACAGCGTCACCTCCTACGATGACCGCATGCAGTCCATCGCGCGCGCCACGGCACGCATCCTCGACTCCGTCGGAGAGAACTTCGGCATCCTCGGCGCTGGAGAAAAAGATAGCGGGCACGAAGTCCGCCGCTTTGGCGAAGAGACGCTGTTCATGGCGCTGCGCGATCACAATGTCGAGGCTATCAAGAAGTCGGGAGTGAAACGGGTCGTCACCGCCGATCCGCACGCCTTCAATGCGCTGAAGCACGACTACAAGGATGTCCCACCCGTTGAACACATCAGCCAGGTGATCGCGCGCGATATCAAAGCTGGGATGCTCAAGTTCCGCCCGATCGATCAAAGCGAGAACGTCTACACCTATCACGACCCTTGCTATCTCGGCCGCCACAACCAGGTCTATGACGATCCGCGCGCTGTGCTCGATGCCATTCCAGGCCTGAAGCGGGTCGAGATGCAGCGTTCGCGCGATCGCTCGTTCTGCTGCGGTGGCGGCGGGCTCATGTTGTTCTATGAGCCGAAAGAAGAACAGCGCATGGGCGTGAAGCGAGTCCAGATGGCAGCCGACGCGGGCGCCAACGTGATCGTGACGGCGTGTCCGTTCTGCATGGCCAACATCGAGGACGCCATCAAGGTCGCAGGTTTGGAAGGAAAGATGACTGCCATCGATTTGGCGGAACTGGTGGACCAGCAGATGGTCCGGCCTGCTCCGCAACCGGCAGCTACCACTCTCGGAGGTTGAAACGTGGAAATTCTAGTGTGCGCGCGCAGAGTACCCGATACGTCGGAAAACGAAATCTCACTGAACAGCACCGGCAACGATATCGAGCGCGACGAGCTGGTCTATTCGGTGAACGAGCCGGATAACTACGCGGTCGAAGAAGCGCTACAGATGGTCGCCCGCGTCGGCGGCAAAGTCACCGTGATCACAGTCGGTGGGGAAGACGATGAGGAAATCCTCCGCCGGGAGATGGCCATGGGAGCAACCCACGGAGTCCTTATCTCTGATCCCGCGTTCGCAGGCTCTGATGGCCGCGGGATTGCCACGATTCTGAAAGGCTTCGTGACCAAAGGAAATTACGACCTCATCCTGACCGGAGTGCAGGCCGAAGACGGCGCCGCACAGGTGGGCGGAATGCTGGCCGCCATGCTTGATTATCCCTTCGCGTCGCTCGTGAACTCGATCGAGATCCTCGATGGCAAGAAACTAAAAATCAGCCGCGAAATTGAAGGCGGCAATCGCGAGATCAGCGAAATCGACCTCCCCTGCGTGCTGTCAATTCAGACGGGTATTAACGAGCCACGTTATGTCGGCATGCGCGGCATTCGCGCCGTGGCATCGGTGCCGATCGCAACTCCGGACGCCGCCGAATTAGCCGTGGATCCGGGCTCGGTCGGCAAAGTGGGGGCCAAAGTCACGCGGGTCGATTACTTCATGCCGGCACTAGGCAAGGGCGCCGAGATGCTCTCTGGCAGCCGCGAAGAAAACATCGACAAAGTACTGGAGCTCATGGCGGCCAAAGGAGGGCTGAAGTAATGGCGCGAATCTTTGCTTACATCGGACACCGCAACGGCATCGTTGACGACTCGGCAATGGAACTTTTTGCGGCGGCACGGAAAATCGATCCCGCTGCATCTCCGACGGCACTCGTAACAGGCTGGGGCGCGAGCCTCGACACAATCTGCGACGCTCTCCGGACTACCTTCCCGGAAGTGTGGAAGATCGCCAGCGACAACCTCGCTTATCCGAATGCCGAGCTGATTCGGAAGGCCCTCATGAAAGTTCTGCCGGCGGGCAGCATTGTATTGGTCCCGCATGATCACTTCGGAATTGATCTCGCGCCGGGACTGTCGATCAAACTGAATACGGCGTTTGTCTCTGACATTCTCGACGTCACGGAAAGATCCGGGGTAGCCCTGACTGTCGTCCGTCAGGAATTCGGAGGGCAGGTCAGCGCGCATGTTCGTTGTAACCTCTCATCTGGAGCCGTGATCACGGTGCGTCCGGGAGCGTTTAAGCCTTCATCGAGCGCGCCGCTCGCCGGAATGATCGTCGACAAGTCTTCCGAAGTTGGCCCGCTCGCGGCAGGCCGGCGCTATCTGCAGACAGTGGTCGCCGAAGCCGGCGAGGTCGACATCACCAAGCACAACGTGCTCGTCTCCATCGGCCGCGGCATACAAGAAAAAGATAACGTCGGCATCGCCCAGGAATTGGCCGATGTGCTCGGCGCCGCGGTGAGTTGCTCCCGGCCGGTGGTCGATGCCAAGTGGCTCGAGAAGTCGCGCCAGGTCGGTTCCTCGGGAAAGACCGTCAAGCCCAAGGTCTATCTGGCCTGCGGCATCAGCGGAGCTTTCCAGCATTTGGCGGGTATCAAGGGAAATCCTTTCATCATTGCCATCAACAAGAATCCAAAAGCTCCGATTTTCCAGGTGGCCGATATCGGCATCGTCGACGACATCCTGGAGTTCCTGCCCGAGATGACGAACAAAATCCGCGAAATGCAGAGCGTTTCCGCGAAATGAGGTCGAGATCATGATTGCCAACAAGACTTTGAAGCTGAGCCTGAAGTCCCTGCGTGAGTTCGCCAAGAAGCGACTCACTGACGAGGTGTTGATCGACCTCGACGCGCGCGACGAGTGCCCGCTCGAAATCGTGCGCCACATGTGCAGCCCCGACAAGTTGGGTATTCAACTCCTATTTATTCCGGAAGAATTCGGCGGCATGGGTGGCGGCACGTTCGACGTGTATTGCGTGTGCGAAGAGATGGCTCGCATCGATTTGGGCGTGGCGACCGCTGTGCTGGCGACGTTCTTGGGCAGCGATCCCATTACCGTCGGCGCCACGCCCCAGCAAAAGAAGCTCTGGCTGACACGCATCGCGGAAGAGGGACTGCTATTCGCTTATGGCGCTACAGAACCGGAAGCGGGCAGCGATCTCGGAGCTCTGCGCACCACCGCGGAGCCGGTGAGCCAGGATGGGCGCACCATCGGCTACAAGATCACCGGTAACAAGCAATGGATCAGCAACGGCGGCGTGGCCGACGCGTACACAATTCTCGCCAGCACACCAACTGGCCCGAGCTGGTTCGTCGTCGAGAAAGGCGCCAAGGGATTTACCCATGACGAGCCTGAAGACAAGCACGGCATTCGCCTGAGCAACACCGCAGCGCTCGCACTGGACAACGTCTATGTTGATGCCGATCGTCTGCTGGGCCGAGTCGAAGGGCAGGGCCTGATCCAGGCGCAGCTGGTATTCGGCTACACCCGTTTGATGGTTGCGGCGTTCGGCCTCGGCGCCGGATGGGCCGCGCTCGATCGCGCTATTCCTTATTCCACGAAGCGCATCCAGGCCGGGGCTCCGCTCTCAGAAAAGCAGGGGTACACACACAAACTCATTGTCCCGAACGTCGCTCGGCTGGAGGCCGCCCGCTCCTACATCGAAGAAACCGCAGAAAGGATCGACGCGGGTGAAGGCAGTCTCAACACCGAGGGCGCGATCGCGAAATACATGGCGACCGAGGCAGGGAATCTGGCGGCTGACGCCAGTATCCAGGCGCTCGGCGGCTATGGCTACACGCACGAATACATGGTGGAGAAAATCAAGCGCGACGTGCGCATTACCACGATTTACGAAGGCACCTCCGAAATCATGGAGATGACCATCGCGCGCGATCGCTGGCAGCTGCACCTCAAAACCCGTGGGCAGCATTATCACGAGCAAGCGCAAAACTTTGAGAAGCTGCATGCCTCTCAACCCAAAGTCGGTGCCGATTGTGCCGCGCTCGCACTGCACGCGTTGGCCGAGATCATGGAAAAGGCGCGGGTCGCGAGGCTGACTCGCTTCCAGCACATCCTCTTGCGGCTGGGCGAGTTGATCGCCTACGCGGAGTGCGCCGGTAGCCTGGCACGCCGCGCCGCACTTTTAGCCGACAACAAGCTGAATGAGAAAGCCAATCGCCGTTTTGACGCCAACGCGCTCGCGGCGATCAGCCGCATCTTCGCTCGCGAGGCCGCACTCAAGGTCGGCGAGGAAGGCGTGCGCTGGATCATCGGCGCCGGAGGTGTGAGCAATACCGATCTCTCCGCCTTCGAAACAACTTTGCGATTGCCGGCGATTCACCAGGCTCAAGCCGGCCTTATCTCGGATATGGACTATGTGGCAGATGTGCTCTACAACCGCGTCGCCAAGCGGGCAGATCAGGCGGCGTAGGTCTTTGGCAAAAACGCTCGCGCGCAAGGGCTGTGCTTCGACACGCCGGCCCTTCCACTTCTTCTTACGTTCATAAAAGGGGCTTCATCATGGATAACACTTCCTCTCGAGCCATCGCGATCGTTGGGGTGGGAGCCATTCTGCCCGACGCACCCAACGTATCGGCTTTCTGGGAAAACATTCAGGGCGGCCGTTATAGCGTCAGCGAAGTCCAGGCAGATCGCTGGGATCCCGAGCTGTTTTACGATCCCGATCCACGTGCGCCCGACAAGACGTACTCCAAGATCGGTGGATGGGTACGCGACTACACCTGGGATCCGATGAAATGGCGCCTGCCGATTCCCCCGCGTGTCACCGACGCGATGGATGGCTCACAGAAGTGGGCCATCGCCTGCACGCGCGAAGCCCTCGAGGACTACGGCTATCCCAAGCGAGCGATGGATCCGGACCGCACCGCGGTGATTCTCGGCAATGCCATGGGTGGAGAGAGGCATTATTTCACCGTGATGCGCGCATATTTTCCGGAGTACGCCCATGAATTGGAGGAGAGCGCGAGTTTCGCGGCCCTGCCAGACGCCGTGCGCAACAACATCGTACGCGAATTCCACGAGCGTGTCGGAAAGCGCTTGCCTGAGATCACCGAAGACAGCATGCCAGGCGAACTTGCGAATTGTATTGCCGGGCGCATTGCGAACATCTTCAACTTTCACGGGCCCAACTACGTGTGCGACGCGGCTTGCGCCTCTGCGATGGCAGCCATCAGTTCAGCATCCGAGGGTCTCATACAGAATCATTACGACGTGGCGGTCACCGGCGGTATCGACCGCAACATGGGGGCCTCCACTTTCGTAAAGTTCTGCAAGATCGGCGCCCTGTCCGCGACCGGCACTCGTCCTTATGCAGAGGGTGCCGACGGTTTCGTGATGGGAGAAGGCGCAGCGATCTTCCTGCTCAAGCGCTTGGCCGATGCGGAGCGCGATCACGACAAGATCTACGCAGTCCTGCGCGGCATGGGAGGATCGAGCGACGGCAAGGGGAAAGGCATCACCGCTCCGAATCCGGTTGGCCAGCGGTTCGCCATCGAACGCGCCTGGCAGAATGCCGGCCTGTCTCCGGCCACCGTCACTTACATCGAAGGCCACGGCACCTCCACGCGGGTCGGCGACGTGGTCGAAGTGCAAAGCATGGTCGACGCGCTGAGTAGCTTCCACCTTCCTGCTCACTCGGTGGCGCTCGGGTCGGTCAAGTCAAATTTCGGACACCTGAAGGGCGCGGCTGGCGCAGCGGGGCTGCTGAAGGCGACGCTCGCGCTTCATCACAAAGTCCTGCCGCCCAGCGTGCACTGCGAGCACCCGAACCCGGATATCGACTTCGCCCACTCTCCTCTTTATGTGAACACCGAACTCAAGCCTTGGGACGTGCCTGGAGACACGGTGCGCCGCGCCGGCCTGAGTGCCTTCGGATTCGGCGGCACCAACTTTCATGCCGTGATCGAGGAATACATTCCTCACCGGCTCAACGGAAACGGAAAGAAAACAGTGGCGGTGAGTGACATCCCGCAGAGAACGGCAGAGATCATGACGACTTCAAAAGATGTTTCCCGCAGTGCCCACGATGGGTCCTCATGCAAAGCCCCGCTTCGCGGCGTATTGCTGATCGGTGCCGAGTCTGACGCACTCTTGGCCGAGCGCCTGCGCGCAGTTGAGAAAGATGCCAAGTCTGGTCGTGCGTCGGCTCCCGCAGCCCCGACCCAAGCGGATCTGTCCGCGCCCGAAAGACTCGCGATCGACTATGCAGATTCTGCGGACCTGGCGACTAAGTCCGCTTCCGCGCTAAAGGCTCTTGCCGCGAATCAGCCGGCGATTTGGAAGGTCCTGCGCGCCCAAGGCATCTTCCGCGGACACGGCCCTGCGCCGAAGGTGGCCTTCCTCTATCCAGGCCAAGGTTCGCAGTACCTGAACATGCTCCGACCTCTTCGTTCGCGCGAGCCCATCGTCGCTGACACGTTCGCCGAAGCCGACCGGATCATGACACCCATCCTCGGCAAGCCGCTCAGCGACTTCATCTTCGTCGACACCAGCGACGCGGACGCGCTCGCAAAGGCCGAAGACGATCTTCGTCAGACGGCAATCACGCAGCCTGCTGTTCTCGCCACCGACCTCGCCCTCACCCGCCTGCTTGCCGCCTATGGCATTGAACCCGACTTCGTCATGGGACACAGCTTGGGAGAATACGGAGCCTTGATTGCCGCCGGCGGCCTACCGTTTGCCGACGCTCTGGAAGCGGTCGCCGCGCGGGGCCGCGAGATGACGCGCTTCTCCCCAGCCGATAAGGGCCGCATGGCCGCGGTGTTCGCTCCCTTAGAGGAAATCGAGCGCATCCTGAAAACCATCGATGGCTACGTGGTGATCGCCAACATCAATAGTGAGCACCAGTCCGTGATCGGCGGCGCCAGCCCCGCAGTTGAGCAGGCCATGGCTGCGCTCATCACCGCGGGTTACGAAGTCTCGGCGCTCCCGGTGAGCCATGCTTTCCACACGTCGATTGTCGCGCCCGCCAGCGAACCCCTGCGGTGCGTGCTGGAGCGTCTACATCTCGCCTCACCACGCCTGCCCATCGTCGCTAACGTCAATGGCGAGTTCTATCCCACGGGGCCGAACATCGTGCCGCAGATGCTCGACATACTTGCGCAACAGGTGGCGGCTCCCGCGCAATTTATCAAGGGGCTGCGGACGTTGTATGCCGCCGGCGCGCGCATGTTTGTGGAGGTGGGTCCGAAGAAAGCTCTCCAGGGATTCGCCGAAGACGTGCTCGGCGCGAACGGCGACGTAGTCGCCATTTTCAGCAATCATCCCAAGGTCGGAGACATCCCGGCATTCAACCAGGCCTTGTGCTGCATGTACGCGGCCGGGTTGGGGCATGGGATCGGCGAAGCGAAGCCCGAGGTCTCGACGAGAGTCGAAGCTGTCTCGCCATCATCGACCGATGTTGCTGTTCCTGTCCTGGCGGCCGCTAAGCCGAAAGCAGACTCTGCACTTTCTGCGCCCGTGAATGGCAATCGCTACGCCCAGCTTGGACATCTCTTCGCCGAATTTCTCGAGCGTAACTGGAGAACTTCCGAAGAAGGAAGCCACAGCACGTCGAAAGAACCGGTCGTGATTACGGGCGCCGCTCTCGGACTCCCCGGCACGGACCACATCTTTGATGACAGCAACGTCGCCCGCATTCTCCGTGGCGATCAGTTCATCGAGCCCATCCCCGCCCGCTTTCGCCAGGACATGCTCGACAAGCACATCACGCGGCTGGTAAAGAGCGAGAACGGCGATCCGTGTTTCGAAACGATTAATAATGTTGCGGACGTCATCAAGCTCGCCGGCCGTGGCCACGATTTCAATCTGGAAGCGGAATTCGGCATTTCGGCCGACCGCCTGGCAGCCCTCGACCGCGACACGCAACTCGCCATCGCCGCCGGACTCGATGCCCTGCGCGACGCCGGCATACCGCTGGTAATGCGCTACAAGAAAACCAGCAAAGGCACGCAACTGCCGGATCGCTGGGCCCTGCCCAACGCTCTCCGCGACGATACCGGCGTCATCTTTGCCTCAGCGTTCCCGGGCTTGGATTCTTTCGCTGACGAAATTGCACGCTACTACGCCGACCAGGCTCGCCGCGACAAGCTCTCCGTTCTTGAAAGCCTCCGCGTCCAGTTCAATGGCAACGGCAATGCCAAAGTCGGGCAAGAACTGGATCACCGAATCGCGGAACTGCGCGCCTTGATTGACAAAGCCCCCTACGTCTTCGAGCGCCGTTTCCTGCTGCGCACCTTGTCGATGGGGCATTCGCAGTTCGCCGAATTCATCGGGGCCCGGGGTCCAAATACGCAACTCAACTCGGCCTGCGCGA
>Ga0210399_10003807_pt1 | contig 11760 bp, 15 predicted proteins | sample IncBWC14MmetaG_FD_150865 | JGI IMG/M metagenome (GOLD analysis project Ga0210399, IMG submission 150865) | Forest soil microbial communities from Barre Woods Harvard Forest LTER site, Petersham, Massachusetts, United States - Inc-BW-C-14-M | ecosystem: Environmental > Terrestrial > Soil >...
GTGCTGTTGATCGCGCCATGGGTGCTGGGCCGGCATCGCCGCTTGTGGCGCGATCCGGACGTTTTTGCGCCGTCCCGCTTCCTGCCTGGCGCGCCGCCGATTCCGCGTTTCGCCTATCTGCCGTTCGGCGCCGGCCCGCGCGTGTGCGTTGGCGCTCAGTTCGCACTCACCGAGGCGACGCTGGCGCTGGCCATGATGATCCGGCAGTTCGAGGTGTCGCTGAACGAGGCCCCGCCGATGCCGGTCGGCATCGTGACGACACAGCCTGACCACGCGCCAGACTTTCGGTTGCGGGTCCGATAGGTCCGCTGCAGTACGAGGGCGAATAGTTCCTCCGCCTCCCCTTGCGGGGGTAATAATATACTTGACTAAGTGGGGAACTACGGTATGGTCACCCTATGGAACTCGATCTACCACCCGAACCCAAGACGCTCGTGGAGGCCATCCGGCATTTCGCTGACCCGGATGTGAGTCGTTTTACCATGGTGAAACTCCGGTGGCCGGGTGGTGTCCGATGTCCTACCTGTGGACATGCCCACCCTCTTTTTCTTCGTCGGCAAGGCCGTTGGGAATGCCGAATCAAGCACCCCAAGCGGCAATTCTCGGCCAAGACTGGGACCATCTTTGAGGACAGTCCGCTTCCATTGGAAAAGTGGTTCACGGCGATTTGGCTCATCTCCAACTGTAAGAACGGCGTTAGCTCGTACGAGCTTCACCGTGCCATTGGCGTCACCCAGAAATCGGCATGGTTCATGCTGCATCGGATCAGACTGGCGATTCAGACCGGCTCCATCGAGAAAGCTACTGGCACCGCTGCGGTCCATGAGACGTTCATCGGTGGCTTGGCGAAGAACATGCACAAGCACAAGCGGGAGAAGAAGATCAAAGGCACTGGCGGTGCGGGGATGGCCGCTGTGATGGGTATTCTCAATCGTGGCTCTGGAAAGAACCCAAGTCGTGTGGTCGAGGCGCAGACCATCCGTGATACAACGGCCAAGACATTGCACGCCGAAATTAAGGCGGCGGTCGAATCTGGCTCAACGATCTACACCGATCAACATGGCGGCTATGGTGGACTCGCTCCTGAATACGCCCATGAGGTTATTAACCATGCCATCGAGTATGTGCGGGGCAAGGTTCATACGAACGGCATGGAATACTTTTGGAGCCTGTTGAAGCGTTCGATCAAAGAGACGTATGTGAGCATCACCCCGCCGCATCTTTATCGGTACGTTGACGAACAGGCGTTCCGGCTCAGCGAGCGCTACGAAAGTGACGGTAAGCGTTTCCGAATCGTGCTATCGTCGGTCACTGGCAAGAGGCTGACCTGCAATGAACTCACGGGACACGAAACCTCCAAAGTCGTCAGCTGACACCGAGATTGAGATCAGGAAAGATGGCTCGACCATGGAACGGTTCATGTTTGTGACCCGACGATTGCTTGAGGCGAGTCGTGCGGAAATACGAGAGATGGAGAAAGAGTTCAAAAAGGAGCGGCGCAAAGGGCGAGTCAAGATAGGCACATAGCGTTCGGAGAGAGTAGCAATTTGAACAAGAAAAGTGTAAATATGGGGACGGACATTGGCACTCAGAGGATGGGTTTGCTGGGCGACATGCAACGTGACGGAGATCACGATAACTCCTCCACTGGAGCGAGTCACAGGAGAAGGTCATGGGCCGACGAGAAGTCAAGCCTGCGCAAATGCCAGAAAAGCTGCGTCACGCAGTTCTCCACGTGTTACCTATGCTCGTCACTGCCATTGCACAAGGTGTGAACGACAATGAATGATATTGACACTATGATGATTGGTGATCCTGTTGAAGCTGTAGAGGCTGCCAAGAGAATCATAGAGCATGACGATGTTGAGCCACATGTTCTTATTGAGATTGCATCGAATAAGGCTCTTCCGAAATGGTCACGAATTTCAGCAATCTATGCACTTGGTTTCATAGATACCAAATCAAAGTCCGCTCAGGCGTTGATTCGTATTCTTGCCAATAAGGGCGAAGATGAAGAATGCAGGAGCCACGCGGCGGAAGCTCTGGGCCATATGAATAGACCGATGGTGGTCTCCGCTTTGGGGAAGATACTCATGAGCGATGACACGCCAGAAGTGAAAAAATGGTGTGTGTACGCACTCGCAGAGCTTAGCAGTCCCAGGGCATGGATTATTCTTGATGAATTCGCCAAAACGAAACCAAATGGCGTCGTTGGTGAAGAATTGAGATGGGCGTTCAGCGTTCGGTAACGCAAAGGATAGGCGTTTCTAACGTAGCGGCGATGGATCGAGCGATATACCCGACCCATCGCACTGTTTTAGGCCGCAGTTACAGCAGACTCAACGAAGCGACCGCTGGCATTGTCGGCATCATAGTGACCCCAACCCGCCTTCTCGGCTTCGGCCATCAAAAGCCGAGCGATACGCAGCGACGGGATACGGGCTTGCCCACGGGCACCTTGCAGAGAATTGTCCGGTCGCCTCCAGATGAAGCGATACCCTTCTTCGATCGTTCCGTCATCGTATACGTAGCGAACACGCTGAAAGGAAAGGCGCCAGTCGTCCTCGGGCGTGATGGAAACTTCGTTCAAGACTTGAACTCTGCCGTTGACGGCCATGGTGATCTCCTTGGATCGCACGCACAACGGAACGCCCCATGCGCCCCGTGACCACCATATAGTGCCGATGAGACTGATCTGCCTTATGCGTCTTATCAGACTGACCAGAATTCACTTAGTCAAGTATATTATTCCTCTTGCGGGAGGGGGTTAGGGGGAGGGCACGCCGCGACCTCGACCTGTGCTGGTGCCACCCCTCCCCCCAGCCCCCTCCCGCAAGGGGAGGGGGAGTATATTGCTCTGCTACTCTGCCGCGACCGAGCGGTTCACGTCCCGCATGAAGCTCTCTTCGATGTGCGCTGCCAGCGCATCGGTCACCGGCTGGTGAGGCCGTTTCCCCTTCAGCATCAGGATGCCGAACTCAGGCAGCTTCGGCATTCCCTCGTCCGGGCGCATCGGTCGCAGCCCCTCCGGCAGCCAGGACAAAGTGGAAACAGTGACTGCCAATCCAGCCAGGACCGGTGCATGGGTGCCGATCTGCGAGGCCGAGGTGTAGGCGATGCGGTAACGCCTCCCAGCCTTGTCCAGGGCGCGCACCGCGGCGCCGGCCCATTCGCAGTCCTGCCCGCGGGCGAGAAACGGCTCCCGATCGGCAAGTGCCAGCGGCAGCGGATCCTGCCGATGCGGCGCAAACCGCGTGGACGTCACCCACACCAGGGGTCCGCGCCATAGCTGGACCGAGGGCCATCCCGGTGGCTGATGGCCGTCCGAGATCAGCGTCAGGTCGATCTCGTCGGCCTTGAGCCGGCGCATCAGTTCTCCCGACGGCGAACACACGACGTCCACCTGGACGGCCGGGTGCGTCTCGGCGAAGCGTTTCAGGATCGGTGGGATATAGGCAAACGCGTAATCATCCGGAGTGCCCAGCCGGACAGTGCCGGCAATCTGCGGTGCACGGAACGTCGTCAGCACCTCGTCGTTCAGCGCCAGAATCTGCCGCGCCCGGACCAGCAGATACTGGCCGTGTGGCGTCAATTCCACGGCTCCGCCCTTGCCGCGGCTGAGCACCGGCTGGCCGAGCATCTCCTCGAGACGCTTCACCTGCATGGAGACGGCGGACTGTGTCCGTCCCACATGAGCCGCCGCCTGGGTGAAGCTGTGGCCCTCGGCGATCAGCACGAAGGCGCGTAGCAGGTCGGTGTCCATTGCCTGGGGGAGCGTCATGGCTATCAAGTTATCTGATGGTTCATATCAATGCAATTCGTTTTACTGATTCCCTGCATCGGAGCAGTGTCCGCTTCGAGAGAGAAGGGAATCCGAGAGGAGGCTGCGATGTCCAATCGCGTGCTCACAACCGAAATCGCGCGGCTCCTGCCACAGGAATGGCTTGCGGTCCGCGGCCGTCCGGCACACGGTGCACCGTCCTGGGACAGCGTGCGCGCTGCATGGCGGCGTTACCGGTCGCGCCAGAATATCGCACAGCTTGACGGCCATATACTGAAGGATATCGGCGTCAGCTTCGCTGAGGCGGAGGCTGAGGCCAACAAGCCGTTCTGGCGGGCCTAACTAACAGGAGTAATCCCGCACTGTTGTCATCCCCGCGAAAGCGGGGACCCAGTTACCGCCTGGGTCCCCGCTTTCGCGGGGATGACGACTTTCGTATGCGAGTTGCCCTGACGCCGATCCGCATCTCTCTCCGGAGCGATGCCAAAGCGTACCATGTAGCCGTGGAATTTCTCGCGCTCCACGGCCTCATCGAGCCCGTGATCCTCGAAACGGTAGGCGCGCGGGCCATAGCCGCCGTTCGGCCGTTGCCTGGCATAACGCCCGAGCGCCGCGGTCACCGGCGCAGCAAGCGTGAGGCCGAAATGTCGGTAGAGCGCCTCGACCGTGCCGATCGGGTTCGCCACGAGGTCACTGTGCAGCACATGATGCACCGGCTCAGGTAACCCGGCATCGTCGCCGACCGCAATCATCTCCCGCGTGCCATGCAGCCAGCGGTCGCTCTCCTGTGCGCCGATCTCTCGCGGGTCGAGCCGGCGCGTGAACGGACGACGCAGTACCTCGGTCAACTTCGCGACCGAGAGCAGCACCTTCACCGGATCGCGGTGCACGAACACGAGCCGCGCATCAGGATAGATGGTGCGGATTGCATCCAGGGCGAACAAATGGTCGGGGCATTTCACCACCCATCGACCTCCGCCGCCCTGATGCTGCAGGTGCTGGAGAAAGCGCTTGTGGAATGCATAAGCCGGCAGATGGCTGTCTTCATCCAGCCAGTGGCGGTAGGTCGGAATGCGATACGTCGTGTCGAAGCGTAGGCTGCGGAAGACGTGTGCGGTTATCTCGCTGCACTCCTGCGGCGAGGTTGCATCGAGCGGATGCAGTCCGCGGAACTCGGGTGCCAGCCTCTCGAACGCCCGCAACTGTCGCGCCACGCGCGACGGTCGCGCATCACGCCCGCCACGCGCCGGTTTCGACAACGGATACGGATAGATTGTCTGCCAGACCAGTGGGGCTCGATTCTCGGGATCCTCCATCAGCAGCCGATGCAGGAACGTGGTGCCGCTGCGTGGCAGGCCGGTGATGAAGATCGGTTGGCGGATCTCCTGATCGAGGATGCCAGGGTCGCGCCGCTCCGCGTCCTGGAACCGCAACAGGTTGGTGAGGAAGCGCAACACATCCCACCGTGTGGCCATGCGACCGACCAGGCTGAGCGATGCCTCCTCGGCGCAGGAGATCAGGAGCCGCCGCAACGGATCGATGAGCGACGTATCTCCGAAGTCCCGAAGCCCGCTGCGCCGCTGTGCGACCGCGAGCAGGGCATCGCCGTCCAGGGGACGGCGCAGTATGCCCAGCGCATCCGCAACCCCATCCGCGATGTTCAGAACAGAGCTGTGGACCGGCAAACCGAAGTTCTCCTTGTGCCGTGATTCGGCTGATTGCTTTCACCAACATAATGACGCCCTGGCGCATGGCCTGCGGTGATGCACAGGATCGTGAACAGATTGGGCGCGCTCGGGCTCGCATCCGGCATGCCCGACGGCACATTTCTGCCATTGGGACCGCTGAGTTGACCGGGGTCTTGGCCGGAGGATAAGCCTAGCGGTTCGGCCCGGCCTCCTGTCCGGGGCACCTGTGGCGCATCGTTGAGATGGGGAACGAGATCATGCCGCTAGCCTCCATTGGCCGCCGGCGCGGGTTGCAGGTTGCCCTGGCATGGACCGGCATGGCGGTCGGCATGCATCAGGCCAGGGCGCAACAGCCTGTCGCCCCGATCAAGGATCTGTGCGACTCGCTGCTGCGCATCATGAAGGCCGGCAGTGCCACGCCGTTCGCGCAACGCTTCGCGACGCTGGCGCCGGTGATCGATCGCGTATTCGACCTGTCGGCGATCCTGCAGGTCTCCGTGGGGCCGGTCTGGAGCAGCCTGCCGGCGGACCAGCACGCCGCGTTGCTGACCGCGTTCCGCCGCTACACGATCGCGAACTACGTCAACAGCTTCAACAATTACACCGGTCAGCGTTTCGACGTATTGCCCGAGGTCAAGAGCGTGCCGAACGGCGAGCAGTTGGTGCAGACACGGATCACGTCGGCGTCGGGCGAGTCGCATGAACTCGACTACGTGATGCGTCAGGACGCCGGAGCCGCGAAGGTGGTGGACGTGCTCGCCGATGGGTCGATCAGCCGCGTCGCCGTGCAGCGTTCCGACTTCCGCCGGCTGGTGGCACGTGGCGGCGCACAGGCGCTGATCGACAGCCTCAACCAGAAGACCACCGACCTGTCCGGCGGCGCCGCCCTGCCGTAGCGTCACACGGTCGCCACGGGGGTGGCCGGCGAGCCGACCGCGCCGGGCAAGCGAAGCGGCGGGCCGGTGAACAGGAACCGGTTGCGGCCGTTGGCGCGCAGCCAGTCCGCGAGTTCCGTGAGGTAGAACATCTCGCCCAGGTAGCAGCCGAGCTTGAACAGGCAGTGCGCGTGCAGCGGCAGCGTGGCGCAGACATCCTCCATGCAGGGGCGCGCCGGCATCGCCTCGACTGCGAAGTTGTCGGAGATCAGCGCGACGACGCCGCTGTCGGTGACCCACTGTTGCAGGCTGGGATCGCGACCGTCCAGGCCGACGGTGCCGGCCATCAGCTTCTCACGGTCCGGCTGTTTGTTCATCTCCAGCAGCATTTCCGCGAAGCCGGTGCGGAACAGCACGAAGTCGCCGGGTTCGACTGTGACGCGGTCCTTGCGCATAACGTCCATCAGTTCGGCGTGGGAGACGTGGTGGCCGGTGCGGCCGAAATGCGCCTCCAGGTCGATCATCACGCCGCGGCCCTGCATGCAGGCTTCCGCCATGTTCTGCACGCCGAGGTGGCGCGCGCCCTGCGGTTCGTCGCAGGGGGTCATATTGCCCCGCGCGTCGTAGTAGGCGGGGCCGATGATGTCGCGGCCGGCACGATAGCCGTTGTAGAACACATCTTCCGCGCGGCCGTCGCCGTCGGCGTCGAACATCTGGCCGACATGGGCCAGGCTGTCCCACTGCGTGGAGTATTGCAGCGTCAGCAGGACCGTGTCGTCGCAGACGATGTCGGTGGCGGTGGGGTCGTCGCATCGCAGCGGATAGTTCATGTTGGGTTTGTCGCCGCGCATGGTCGGCTTCAGCACCGGCGGAAATCGGCGCGGGGAAAGTATTGCGCCGCCCGGATAGTCAAGCGGCAGCGACAGGCAGAAGGTTTTTCCCACCTTCACTTCGGCGATGCCTTGCAGGACCTTCTCCGGGGTCAGCAGGTTCAGGCGGCCGCGTTCGTCATCGACGCCGAAATCGCCCCAAGTGGAGCCGGCGGGTCGGTTGGTCCAGCGCGGGTTGTCGGCCATGGCGTTTCCTTCCGGGTTGCTTCTGCGGAAGGTGCTGCGATGTGGGGCGACTGTCGAGAGATCGCACCACAACGTTGGTGGACGTCAGTGAGCACCAGTCGTTATAGTTGCCCAGTGCCGGGATCCGCATTGATATGTCGAATGTCCGAACCGTTATCGTAGAACTCACCGAGGCACAGGCCGCCGATCTTCAGGCAGCCGTTGATGCTGGTGGATACACAACGACTGGCGCGATCGTACAGGAAGCGATCAGCGACTGGCAGGTCAGGCACGCGCTGAATGAGGAGGACGTGCAACGCCTTCGTGCGTTGTGGGATGAGGGCCGCGCCGACGGTGCGACGAAGCCATTTGACGCTGAGCGGATTCTGGCATCCGCACACGCCAGAAAGACCCGCTCCGTAGCCGAGTGACGCACATTGTCGTCACGGCTCGGGCCGAACGCGATCTTGAGGATATCTGACTGGCAATCGCAGCCGATAGCACTGGGGCGGCTACGCGGGTCGTGCGTGCCATCGCGGCAAGGATCGAGACGCTTGCGATGTTTCCGCGTATGGGGCCACTGCGCTCCGATGTCAGGCCGGACGTTCGCGCCTTGGTGCATCGGCCATTTATCGTGCTATACGCGATACATCCCAATGGCGACGATACGGAAGTCGATATGGTGGAGATCGTCCGCATCGTCGATGGACGACGCAATCTTCGCCGCCTGTTCTGACTGGCGGGACTTACGCCGCCTGCGCCACCGTCATCGTATCGCCCGCAACCGTAGTGCGCCGCATGTCTCGCACTTGCGTTTCATCGAACCGCGTGACGCGGTGCATGGTCTGGCGATTGTCCCAGATCACCAGGTCCCACTGCCGCCACTTGTGCGAATAGACGAACCGCTTCTGCGTCGCGTGCTCTGCCAGATCGCGCAGGAAGGCGCGCGCCTCCGGCACCGGCCAGCCGACGATGGTGCCGCCATGGGCCGACAGGAACAGCGACTTCCGCCCGGTCACTGGATGCGTGCGCACCAAACGCTGGCGCACCGGCCTGAACATTGCCCGCTCCTCTGCCGACAGTTCGGTGAAGCCGAGCAGGCCGCGCGAGAATATCAGCGAATGTTCGCAGACCAGGTCTTCGATCTCGGCCTTCGTGTCATCGTCCAGCGCATCGTAGGAGGCACGCATGTCGGCAAATTCGGTATGGCCGCCGTGGTCTACCACGATCCGCCCGGACAGCAGCGAGTACTTCGCCGGTACAGCGCGATACGAACTGTCCGAATGCCACAGCCGGTTGCCGAGGTTGAACATCCGCCGCCGGTCGTCGCGCGCCAGCGGCTTTTCATCCGAGTCCAGATTTGACGCGTCCTGCATGTCGAGCGGCAGGCGGCGTTCGTGCAGTTTGGTGATGTTTCCGCCGGGCGATGCCTCTAGCGTGCCGAAGTTGCGCGTGAATGCCCGTTGCGCATCGTCGGTCAAGCGCTGATCGTGGAACACCAGGACGGCGCAGTGGTCCATGCCTGCCTCGATCGCCGCCACCTCGTCACGCGACAACGGCTGCGTGATATCGACGCCGGAGACTTCACCGGCGAACACCGGTGTGATCTGTCCAATGCTGATGGTCACGGCTGCATCCCCTGGAATATCATTCGGCCGCGCGAACTTCCTGTTCCGCCGTCATCACTGTGCCGCCGACCGTGGTGCGCCGCATATCGCGAACCTTGGTGTCATCGAACCGGCGCACGCGGTGCATGACCTGGCGGTTGTCCCACATCACCAGGTCCCACTGCCGCCACTGGTGTGAATAGACGAACTGCGGCTGCGTTGCGTGCTCCATCAGGTCACGGATGAAGGCGCGTGCCTCCGGCATCGGCCAGCCGATGATTGTGCCGATATGTGCAGCGAGGAACAGCGATTTCCGTCCGGTGACCGGATGCGTGCGGACCAGGCACTGGCGCACCGGCCGCATCGCCTCGCGTTCATCATCGGCAAATTCGGTGAAGCCCAACTGTCCCCGCGAATACATCAGCGAGTGTTCGCACACTAGATCCTCGACCTCGGCCTTAGTCGCCGCATCCAGCGCGTCATAGGCGGCGCGCAGATCGGCGAACTCGGTCTCGCCGCCTTTGTCCACAACGATGCGTCCCGACAACAGCGAATACGTCGCCGGGACGGCCCGGAACGAACTGTCCGAGTGCCAAAGCCGGTTGCCCAGCGCATACAGCCGTCGCCGACTGTCGCGCGCCAGCGGTCGATGGTTCCTGTCGAGGTTGGACACGTCCGCAAACGCCGGATCGAGACGCATCTCCTCCGGCTTGGTTATGGCGTTGCCACGCGTATGCTCCAGGTCGCCGAAGTTCAGCGTGAACGCCAATTGCGTCTCGTCGGTCAAACGCTGTTCGCGGAATACCAGGACGGCATAGCGGTCCATGCCCGCCTCGACTGCCGCGACCTCGTCGCGCCCGAGCGGACGCGTGATGTCCACGCCGGACACTTCGCCCGCGAATGCCGGACGGATCTGGCGGATACCGATCGTCATGGCGATTACTCCGCGGCCTGCGCCGGCGTCAGTTCCACTGTCAGCCCGGTGCCCTTGATCGACGTGCGCCGCAGGTCGCGCACTTCCTTCAGATCATCGAAACGGCGTGCGCGGTGCATGACGGTACGGTTGTCCCACATTACCAGGTCGCCTACCTGCCACTGGTGCGCATAGACGAACTGCCGCTGTGTGGCGTGCTCCATCAGGTCGCGGATGAAGGCGCGCGCTTCCGGCATCGGCCATCCGACGATGCCGCCGATATGCGACGACAGATACAGCGACTTGCGGCCGGTCACCGGATGCGTGATCACCAGCCGGTGCCGCACCGGTCGAAGCTTGTCGGCATTGCCTTCGCCATAGTCTGAAAAGCCGATCTGCTCGCGCGAGTAGACGATCGAGTGCTCGGCGATCAGATCTTCGACCTCCGCCTTGGTCGCGTCGTCCAGCGCGTCATAGGCGGCGCGCATGTCGGCGAATTCCGTGTTGGCGCCCTTGCTCGGGACGATGCGCCCGTGCAGCAGCGTATAGCCTGCACCGATCGCTCGAAACGATGCGTCGGAGTGCCACAGCCGGTTGGCCAGCGCGTACATCCGGCTTCTGTCGTCCCGCGCGCGCAGTTCGTTGCGAGCGGTTAGATTGGAAATGTCGCCAAGCTCCAGCCGGTCGCCGAGGCGGCGGTCCTCGGGTTTGGCCATCTGGCCGGCCAGCGTAACCTCCAGTTCGCCGAAATTGCGGCTGAACACGAGCTGCTGTTCGTCGGTCAGAGGCTGGTCGCGGAACACCAGGACGGCATGGCGGTCCATTCCCGCCTCGATGGCAACCACATCATCCGTCGGGAGAGGCCGCGTGAGGTCGACGCCGGAAACCTCGCCGACGAAGACGGGATGGACCTGACGGATGCTGATGCTCATCGTTCGACACTCCTGCCTGAACCTACCCGCCAGTATAGCGTCCCGTCCTCGAGTGTTGCCAATCCTGCGGTGCCCCCTCCCCAACCCTCCCCCGCTTCGCGGGAGAGGGAGTTCATCGCGGGGAGGGGGTTGATCAACCGCGCAAGTCAGCCACGAACCGATCGCGCCAAACGTCCAGGCTGTTGCGTCGCATCACTCCAAGCATCGCTGTGTGGCGCTCGCGCCGTTCGTCGCGATCCATCGTCAACCCACGATCCAGTGTCGCTGCAACCCCCGCCACATCGTACGGATTGACGATCAACGCCGCGTGCAGTTCACACGCAGCGCCGGCAAACTGCGACAGCACAAGTACGCCCGGATCGTCCGGATTCTGTGCGGCGACGTATTCCTTCGCCACCAGGTTCATCCCGTCGCGCAGCGGCGTCACCAGCCCAATCCGCGCCTCGGCGTAGAGCGGCATCAGTGCGCTGCGCGCGAAGCCGCGGTTCAGGTAGCGCAGCGGCATCCAATCGACTTCCGCGAAGCGGCCGTTGATCCGTCCGGCCTCGGCTTCCAGCTCGCGTCGGATCTCCCGATAGGTTTCGATATCGCCGCGCGACGGCGGCGCGATCTGCATGAACACCACCTCGCCATTGTGCTGCGGGTGGTGCTCCAGAAACCGTTCGAACGCGGTGAAGCGCTGGCGTAGGCCCTTGGAGTAGTCCAGCCGGTCCACGCCGAGGATCAGCGGGCGCCCAAGCAGGCTGGCGCGCAGTCGCGACGCGTAGCGGCGGTGGGCCGGCGCCGCAGCCCCATCGCGCACCTCATCGACATGCACGCCGATTGGATAGACCCCGGTCTTCACCGTGCAGCCAAACACACTCAGCCGCCCGTGGTCCAGCGCAATGCCGCCGGCCTCGCGCAGTACAT
>Ga0210399_10003808_pt1 | contig 11759 bp, 6 predicted proteins | sample IncBWC14MmetaG_FD_150865 | JGI IMG/M metagenome (GOLD analysis project Ga0210399, IMG submission 150865) | Forest soil microbial communities from Barre Woods Harvard Forest LTER site, Petersham, Massachusetts, United States - Inc-BW-C-14-M | ecosystem: Environmental > Terrestrial > Soil >...
TGAAATCAAGGAAGACTCCGTGAAAACGCAGGGCCTCGAGCGCGCCGACGCCAGCGACCTCGGCGAACCCGTCACCAATCGTCAGTCGCCCGCGCTCATCGCTTTTCGCACACGGCCTGGGGACGCCAAATCCCAGCGCTCGCTCCATATCGCCGTCGCGCGCTACGCACAACAAGCCGTGCTCATGGCCAACATCGAAGAGGCCCGTTACCGTGTCTTGCTCACCAAAGACGGAAAATCCCTCGTCGAATCCCGCTACGCCGTTCGCAACAATCAGCGCAACTTCGTCAAGGTCACTCTCCCGCGGGGCGCAACACTTTGGAGCGCTTCTCTCTCGGGCAAACCCGTTCGCCCCGGCTCCGCTCCCGACGGCAGCCTTCTTCTTCCGCTGGCAAAATCCCGCGCCGGCCAGGACGCCTCCGAATTCGCTCTCGAAATCGTGTATCTCCTTCCCGGCGCTTCCTGGACCGACAAGGGCCGCCTGAAACTTTCTCTCCCCGCGCTGGACCTGCCCGTCTCGCGCACCGGCCTCCAGGTTTATTTTCCGCCGCTCTTCCGCCTCGCTTCCGAACCCGGCTCGTTTCACGCCGAGTCCTACGTCAATCCAATTTCGCCCGTCCTGGTCGCGTCCTTCGCCGAACCGCCCGTGGACACGCCTCTCGCACTTCCGAACACCTCGGCCGCTATGAATGAAAAATTCACAAATTCAATGGCGGATAGGGACACGGCAAAGAGCGAGTACCGAAAGGACGACAAGCAGATCTCTGCTCAATCGCAAACTCTCGTCGATAAATTCCACGCCAACGAACGCGGCGCGCGCGCCACCGGCATTCTTCCCGTCCGCATCGATTTCCCCGCGTACGGCCCTTCTCTCTTTCTAGTCTCCGAACTCACTAGTGAAAATCAATCTCCGTCCGCTGAATTCAACTATCAGCAGGACAAAAAGGCAGGTGGCAAGTGAAACTCCGTCAACTCTTCATCGCTCTGGCTCTGGCTTTTTCGTTCGCGATTCCCGCGTTCCCCCAAAGAAGCCTCGAATCGCCCCTGCCCCCAACCGGCAACGTCACACTCTCTCTCGACGAGTACAACCGCCTCCTGGCCCTAGCCAATCGTCCCGGCAAAAAATCCGATCTTCCCCCGCTGCCCTACATCCTCAAGCGCGCCGATCTGAAATTCCGCGTCTCCAACGACGACGTTCTCGGCTCCGTCCAGCTCGAAGGCGAAACTCTGGGCGCCAACTCCGCAAAAGTTCCGCTCACCACCGGCATGACTGTCCTCGACGCGCGCCAGGGCTCTCGCCCTCTCCCTCTTCTCCTCGACAACGGCACCCACGTCGCCGTCCTTCCCGGTGAATCCGAATTCTCCGTCAACCTCGACGCCGGCCTTCCCCTCGCGATCGAAACCGGCCGCGCCTCCTTCCTGCTTCCAGTTCCCTCCGCCGGCAGCGTCCGGCTCTTCCTCACCGTTCCCGGCGATCGCGCCAACGTCCAGCTCAACCACGGCATCATCACCCACCGTGCTTCCGTCAAAGGCCACACCGAAATCGAAGCCACCCTCGTTCCCGGTCAGGTCGCGAACATCTGGTGGGCCACTCGCGAAGTTGTCGCTCCGGTGACGCCGCGGGAAGTCCGTTTCCTCTCCGACGTAAAATCCCTCGTTTCTGTCAGCGAAGCCGATCTGCAAATCGCCGCGCTGGCCAACATCACCGTCGTCCAGGGCGACGCCGATCAATTCTCAGTCCCCATTCCCGACGGTTTCGAAGTCACGTCCGCCAACGGTGCCTCGCTCGAATCCAGCGAAATCCAGAACGGAACCCTTCTTCTACACGTCGCCGGCCGGGGCCATTCCACGCATGAATTCCTGATCTCCATGGAGCGCCCGCTTTCCGACGCCAAAGCCGCCGCTCCGCTCCTCGCCTTCAAAGACGCGCAGCGCGAAACGGGTGAAGTCCTTGTCGAAGGCCAGGGCACGCTCGAACTTGCCGCCCACGAATCCGGCGGCCTCAAGCGCCTCGACATCAAGGAGATCAATCCCTATCTCCGCGCGCTTTCCCGCTATTCGCTCGAAGCCGCCTTCCGCTATCATCGCCAGCCCGACGAATCCCCAACCCTCGCTCTCGACTGGACCCGCTTCCCCGATGCCAGCGTCCTCGCCGCCGTCGCCGAACGCGCCGTCGTCACCACGCTCGTTACCTCCGAAGGCAAATCCCTCACCGAAATTAAGCTCACGGTGAAAAATCAGGCCCAGCCATTTTTGAAATTGGATCTTCCCGCGGGCGTAAATATCCTCAGCGCCGAAGTCGCCGGCGAAAAAGTGAAACCTGTACAGGGTGCCGATGGCAGCCGCGTCCCGCTTCTCCGCACCGGCTTCCGTCCCGCCGGCGCCTACACCGTCTCCTTCGTCTTTCTCCACTCCGGCTCGCCCTTCGCCAAAAAAGGCGATGCCGGCCTGTCACTCCCCAAAATGGATATCCCCATCAGCATCCTCGAATGGGAAGTCTTCCTGCCCGAACAATACAAAGTGAAAGAATTCGGCGGCGACGCGCTAGCAGCCGCTTACTGGCCCTCAAGCCTTGAGCGTCTGTCGGGTCAAGACAGTTTCGGTTCAGGAACGGGATTCGGCTACGGAGTCGGCGCCACTGCAGGTGCGGGAGTGGTCGACGGTAATTTCCAAGCCGGTGCTGGCATTACAGGTCTGCCCGTGAACGGCCGCAATGTGGCCTCGCTCATGACCCTCTCCCCGGGCATCGCTTTGGCTCCCAACCAGCTAGGCGGTGTTGTGATCGATCCGAACGGCTCCTTTATCCCCTCCGCCGTCGTCGAACTCAAAAATCTATCCACCAACGCCACGTGGAGCGCCTCCACCAGCTCCGACGGCCGCTGGCTCCTTCCGAACGTACCCTCGGGCAGCTATCAACTCAGCGCCCACTCACCGGGATTCCAAACCATGCGCTCCACAATTTCTTACGACGCGTCCAATCCCAGCGCCTATCAAATCGGCCTAAACATCGCCTCCACCAACCAAACAATCGAAGCGACCGCGGAAGGCCCATCCATCAATACCTCAATGGTGCAACTTGGCGGCGGCAACAAAAACAAGAACGCTCCTCCGCCCGCCCCGCCTCCCCCGTCCGCCAACGTCTACAATCTCCAGCAGCGCGTAGCAGGCGTCCTCCCGGTAGCCGTCGACATTCCTCGCGCCGGCGCCTCCTACCGATTCCTCCGCCCCCTGGTCCTAAACGAAGAAACCAAACTCTCCTTCACCTACAAATCCAAATGAAAATCCCCCGGGAACGCCATTCCTCCGAATGGCGTTCCTCTTCCTTGCGTATACTGCAGTGCTTTGTTCATAATCTTGCACTAGGGACAGATACTCCGGCTTCACTGCGAGTCCTCGACCGTTTGCCACCGTTCAGCCCCTCAAGAACCACCCAAAAGTGTGTGTAAGGTCTTCATACCACTGACTTTCTACCTGAAATAGTTTCCCTTCCCTCTCGAACACCTTCCCAACGGTTGGCATCGAGTGTTTTGGTACTAGTCCCTAAGGTCTGAGAGTACAGTGCCCTCCGGTACTATGGTGCTCGCCTCCCCAATTTCTCATACTGCCACCCACAGTAAGTCAGGAGCCTTAGTCTCTGTATGAGTACAAAATACCCATCCTCGACTCAACACTCCAAGCAGGCCGGCTTCTCTCTGCTCGAAATTACAATTGTCGCAACGATCGTCTTGGCGGCTACCGCGGCTGCCTTCCTCAATATTATGCCTTCGATAAGGAACTCCAGATCCAATGCGGGCATGGAATTGGTCCTCGGTGAAATGCGCCGAGCCCATGAACGAGCCGTGGATGAACGCCGCATTTATCGTGTGACCTTCACGCCTCCGAATACCATTCAAGTCGATGTCGGCACAGTCGCCGTCGTCGGCGCAACCATTACCGACAGCGCTCCGGTTTTCGTGGCCGCGCAGGCGCCCCTGCCTCTTCCCGGCGCTGTGCAGTTCACCGTTGTTCCGGGTATCCCGACCAACGCCCTCAATACACCGGATGGCTTCGGAGTAGGCAACAACGCCATCGATTTTGATCAAGGCAACGGTGGCGCGGGCACACAAGTTTACTTTGAGCCTGATGGCAGGGTTCTCGATGCGGGGAACCGGCTGAACAGCGGCGTCGTCTACATAGCCGAGCCAGGCAATCTTTTCTCCAGCAGAGCGGTATCACTGTACGGCTCCACGGGCCGCACCAAGGGTTGGACCCTGACTAAGGTCGCCGGCGGAGCCACGGGATGGACCCAGTGAAATCGTTTTTCAAACCGGCCAATTCGCGGATAACTTCGCGCCAGTCCGGCTTCGGATTGATCGAGGCGATGATCTCCTCGGTCATCCTCATCGTCGGCCTGGCCGCGCTCGCCGGGCTTTTCGCACAGTCGCTCACTTTTCTTCAATACACGCGCGAAGACCTCATCGCAAAACAGAAAGCCCGCGAAGCTCTGGAGGCGGTCTACACCGCGCGCAACGACGGAACCATCGGCTGGGCGGGGATCCAGAACACCAACAGGGGCGGCATTTTCCTCGGCGGTTTTCAGCCGCTTTTTCTCGCCGGTCCGAACGGCATCGTCGGAACGGCCGGGCAAACCGCTATCCTCGACCGTCAGATCCTTCCAGGACCCGATGGCATTCTGGGGACAGCGGACGACGTGATCATTCCCCTAAATAATCTCCAGCGCCAGATTCTGATCGAACCCTTGATCGATGCCACCGGCAACACCAGTCCTGACATCAGGAAAATCACCGTGACCGTGCAGGTGAACTCTGTGCAGCGTGGCACCCGCAATTACACCGTCATCGGTTACATTTCGCGGTTTCAGTAAGAGGACCAACATGCGCCGCTCTCCAAATCGCTACCAGACCGGCTTCACAATGATTGAGCTCCTGATCGCCCTCGCGGTTACCGTCGTTATTGTCACTGCGGCCGTATTGATGTTCACCAGCTCCGTGCAATCGTCCTCGCGCTCCCTGAAGTATTCGGAAATTCAAACCGAAGCTCGCGCCGCCCTCAGCCAGATCACACGAGACCTTTCGCAAGCCGGTACAGGCGTGCCTCTGAACGGAATTCCCATCCCTTCCCTTGCTGCCGGCGGGATCGATCCTAATTTTGCCTGTGATTCCAACCAGTGCTATACCGTTCAAGACGCCCCTTTTACCCAAGGCCTGCTGTATAAAGTAACTCCCGGCAATGCCATTGGGCCCACCGTTTCCGAGCCGACTGACGCGATCAAGGTGGGTTATGTGGACCCCACTTTGAACTGGGCGGCGTTTCAGGCCGCAGCGATTAATCCGAACGGCGGCAGCCTCACCATGCCTCCCGCAACCCTTCCGGCGCCTACCGATCCCGCCGTCGGCATCACCGCTGGTGATGTAATGTTGCTGCAGAATGCCAATGGTTCCGCCATTGGCGTGGTCACCTCGGTAGTGGGCTCGGTCATTACTTTCGGCTCCGATCCTCTGAATATCAATCAACTCACAGCCCCCTCCGGGAACATTAAAGCCCTCGCAACTCCCGGCACCAACCCCGCCACTTATCCCCCCACGCAGGTTTCTCGTCTCGTCATGGTTACTTATTTTATCCAACCCTTCGTTGGACCCAACGGCCCCGATGCGCGAATCATGCGCCAGGTCGGAGCTCATCCCCCCGTCCCGATCGCCGAACACATTGAAGACCTGAAATTCACCTACGACATCGTGGATCCAGTCACGGGTAACCTGACCGCCAATTCCCTGAACGCGGTGACCGGCGTACCACCGGTTTCCCAACCCAACCAGATTCGCAAGGTCAATATCAACGTGACGGCCCGTGCCGTCCGCCCGGAACCGTCGGGTGACTTTCTTCGAATCAATCTAACGACTTCGATCGGGCCTAGAAATCTCAGTTTCCGCGACAGATACAACTAGCAATCGCGAACGGAATAGGGGCCTTGTTATGAAAACTATGGTTCTCGCAAAAATCGCGACCAAATCGCAAAAGGGCGTCGCCCTGGTGGCGGTCCTGCTGATGCTTGCCTTGATGTCCGCCATGGCCGTTGCACTCGTCTACAAGGTCAACCACGAGCAGCACCTGCAAGCCGCCGACTCCGGCAATACCGCGGCCTACTACGGCGCGGAAGCTGGAATGGAAAAGATGATGGCCGATCTTTCCCTTCTCTACACCCAAGTCGCCGCCCCAACCGCTTGCGATATCGCCAACCTCCAGAATAATCCGCCGCCGCAAGCCGCCGTTGGCAGCACCTATCCCGAATATGCCATCGCTGTGCCGGGTGCCGGGGGAGGCTGCCCCGCGCCGCCCAGCACCGTTCAGACCATCAGCAGCGGTCCAAATGCCGGATTGGAGGCGGGAATTGTCCGCCTGGGTTTGCAGGTCACCGCCGACAGCCAGGCAGGGGATGAAGCGCGTTTGATCCGCAGCGTCGAGGTCGCGCAAATCCCCGTCTTCCAGTTCGGCGTTTTCTCCGATAGCGATCTGAGTTATTTCCCGGGTCCCAATTTCGATTTTGCCGGCCGTGTACAGACTAACGGCAATCTTTTCCTCGCGGAAGGAGGGGGCTCCACGCTCACCTTCCACAGCCCGATCCGCGCCGCCGGAGACGTTGTGCGCGACCGCTTGGCAAACGGCGCCAGTACCACCGCTCAGGGCCGCACCGGAAACATCCTGGTCCCCACCGCTCCGGGTGGTTGCGACGGCGCACAGCCGGCTTGCCGGAATCTGACAGTCAATCCGAATGACGGCAGCTCAATAGGCGGCCCCACGCCCACCTATTCCCCCATTGGAACGGGTTCCGTAAATCCTATTTGGAATTCCCTTTCCACTTCCACTTACGCCGGTATGATCCTCAGCGGCACCACTGGAGCTAAGCAGCTTACTTTGTCGTTCGTCCAACCAGGCGTTGGTCCGATTGAAATTGTTCGGCGCCCCCTGCCGGGCGAAGTTTCCACTTCCCTCGTCGGCGAGTCTCGCCTTTACAATCAGGCTCAGATCCGTGTTCTGCTGACGGACGATCCGGCCGAATTACCCGGCGGAGCCGGCGACTCCCAGAATATCCGCCTGGCAAATCTGCAGACCAACGGCGCAGCGCCCGATTACACCAACGGCGTACCCGTCGTAGGAGTAGCCGGCAATACATTTTTTGCCGAGGCCGTAACAACGACTGACACCAAAGCCGGTGTCACCACCACCCGCGTGGGTCCCGGCGGCGAAAACAATTGGAACATCGTTCCCACCACTCCTCCTGCTGGCCAGACCACTCTGGTTCCCGCCACCGCCCCGCTCTTGGCCTCGACGACCACCACAGTCGCCGGCACGACCACCGTCGTGCAACCCTGGAATCTGCTCGACGGTTATCTCCGCGTCGAGATTCGCCAGGCCGACGGCACTTTTCTCCCCGTTACCCAGGAATGGCTGCAGTTGGGTTTCGCACGCGGCGTCAATCCACCCAGCCCCGGTGTTCCCAATACCGTTCACCCCACCGCTATCCTGCTGCTCCAGATGCAGGCTGACCGCAACGCCGATGGCGTTGCCACCAACGTCGAGCTGCTGACAGATCCGGGCACAAACAGCGTCGTTACCGGCGCGCTTACCCGCAACAATTGGTACCCCATCAATATGTACGAATCCCGCGAGGGTGAATTCCGCGAAAATCAGCGCGTTACCGCCAACTGCAGCGTCGGCGGCGTTCTCAATCTCGTTGAAATTGACGTCAACAATTTGAGCCGCTGGCTCTCCGGTGCCATCGGCGCTACCGGCGCGGCCACCGAATTTACCTCCCAAAACGGTTATATCCTTTACTTCTCGGATCGCCGCGGCATGGTGGCAAGCCCCACGGCCGGGACCAAGAACGGCGAGTATGGTTATGAAGACGTCATCAATCCAGGCAACGCCGCCGGCATCCCCGATCAAACTCTGAATATCGGTGAAGACGTGAATGGGAACGGCATCCTGGACACTTATTCCGCCAATTACATGGGCCTGGGATTTGGCGTGCCTCAGCCCGGCAGCCTCCCCAACAAACCTGTCAGCTGTTTGGCCGTTGCCCGGCCCAACTGGGTCTCCGGTCCGCGCCACGCTGTGCGCCTTGTCAACGGCAGCCTCGGCAGTCTGCCAGTTCGCCCCGACAACGGTCTGGGTGGATTTACCCTGGCAGCGGAAGAACCTGCTTATATCTTGGGGAACTACAACGCAACCGCCGCAGGTTTTGGTGATCCCCACGCCGAAGCAGCCGTGATGGGCGATACCGTCACCTTGCTCTCCAACAACTGGAACGACCTGAAAAGCTTCAACAGCCCCGCCACCGTTGCTGGCCGCGCCGCCGCCACCACGTATTACCGCGTCGCCATCGCCACCGGCAAGAACATAAATTTCCCTCAGCCCGGCTTCGCCGGTGTCCCCCAGGACTTCGGCACTGACGGCGGGGTCCACAACTTCCTGCGTTACCTTGAAAATTGGGGCGGGGCCACGCTCAACTATCGCGGCTCGATGGTCAGCCTCTTTTATTCACAATATGCCACCGGCGTCTTCAAATGCTGCGGCACGGTCTACTCTCCTCCGACGCGTAACTACGCCTTTGACACGGACTTCCTGGATCTTTCCAAGCTGCCTCCGGGCACGCCCAAGTTCCGTGACGTCGTCAACGTCGGCTTCCAGCAAGTCTTCTAGCACTTCGAGCACTTGTGGCACAGCCAGCCGTGGCTGTGCCTCTTCTATTCGCTTCTAGGGCGGGCTTGTTTACCCTAAGTCTGACCGATGGGCCCGGCCGCTCTTGTATTTCTCTGCCTCTCCTGCTCACAGCGATCTCAGAAAATCAATCACTTCCTGCTGTTCCTTCACATTCAGCCTACTAAAATGTTCAACAATCACCCGATTCGCCTCACTTCCTTTGCTCTGATGCGCCCGAATCGCCTCCACCAGATTGCTAGTCCTTCCATCATGCAAAAAGAACACTCGCTGCCCCACACCCCACAAAGGCGCCGACCGAAACTCATCCGGCCCCGCGCCGCCCTGCGTAATCCCGTCCGCCAATCCCTTCCCCATGTGGTGCACGATAAGGTCCGAATAAAGATTCGCCGTCTGATTCGACAGCGCCGCGCTCGGCGTGGTCGACGAGCCGCTCGCAATCTTTGCCCCCGTCGTCAACGACGGCGTATGGCAATGCACGCAACCAATTTTCGCAAACGTCGCCCGCCCTTTCTCGCTCGACGGGGTCTCCGCCGCGGGCACCGCCGGCGCCAGCATGCGCATAAAATTCGCAAACCCCTCGATATCCGAGATCACCGCCGCGTTCGCACTCGCACCGCTCCCGGAAGTCGTCGTGAAATGCAGCGTATCCTCCGGCGTCGCGTTGAATACACACCCCGGCGTCTCATCCCGCTCCTGCGTAAACAGCTGGTTCGTCACCCCCATCTCCACGTTGTACGCCTCGCTCGCAAACAGCAGCAGCGATTTGTTCTGCGCCTTCCATCCAAACCTCGAAATCGTTCCGTCATTCGCGTTGCGGTTCACGTTGCCGCTCAAGTGCGCGTTCGCGTGCCCGTAAATTCCCAGCGCCGATTTCTCGGTCACATTCGCCTTCATGTTCGCCAGTATCGCCGAGTCCGGTATCGCCTCGATCAACCCCGCCCCAAACACCGGCGTCGGTATCCGGAAAATAATGTTGGGATTCCCGTCCTTGCCCGTAAGCGGATTCCCCGCCGGCAAAAAGTCCGGCTGCGTAATGTTGCAACCCCCGGCATCGGTCCGCCCGGTAATTACAAAAAGATCGTGTACCTCGCCGTCACCCGCTCCGTTCGCACCGTGCACAAACCGCGCCTCGCGCACTGGCCCCTTCGCCGTAATAAACCACGGCACCTTATTCTTCGCCCCATTCAAAGTCGCCACCGCAATCAACGGATTCGCCGCCGGGCTCGATCCGCCCGCCTCGGGCTGCGAATGGCAAGACAAACACTGGTTGGAATTAAATCGCGGCCCCAGCCCGTTGTTCGCGCCCCCCGTCACTCCATCCACTTCCTCGAAACGCGTCATCCCATCCACAAAAAACGCCGTCTCGTCCGCCGTCAATCCCTTCAGCGGCCCACCAACCCCCGTCGACCCGCCGCGCACCCCCGGATCCACCGGCCCCACTTTCGTCTTCGTCTCGGCCTTCGTCTTCTCTTGCGCCTGCCCGAACGCGCCCACGCCAGAAACCAACATTAGCGCCGCCCCCAAAACCGCCAACCGGCCAACCTGCGCGCACACCATTCCCCGAATTCTCATCGCGTTAACCTCCATAGGCTGGGGTACGTGCATTTTACACCCAGTTATCTGCCTTCAAATCAAAAAGATACCACATTCCAACCAAGCGCCGGAGGCGCGGCAGATCCTCACTCATTGCGAGTGGCCTGGTTGTGACAGAGACGAACTTTCCTATCGCGAGTGGTACGATCCGCTCGTGGACGATTTCATCAAACACCCGAACATCCTCGGTGGAACTCCGGTGTTCAGCGGCACCCGAGTGCCCGTCCAAACTCTTCCCAACTACCTGGCGGGCGGAGAAACCCTGGAAGAATTTCTAGAGGGTTTTCCCACCGTCTCGCGGCAATCGGCCCTCGCCGCCCTCGAACAAGCCAGACACCTTTTGCTCGCTCGCCCCTAACTGCGCATCCTGCTCGACGAATGCATCGATGAACGTTTTCGGACTCTCTTGCCTGTTCACGATTGCCAGACGGTTCGTTAGGCTGGACTCGCCGGGCTAGAGAATGGTGAACTTCTCACCGCAGCAGTAGCCGCCGCCAAATTTGATGTTTTCCTTCCGGTCGATCAAGGCATCGAATGCCAGCAGAATCTAACTCCCAGAAAAATTGCCATCATCATCCTGGGCGCCAAGTCGAACTGTCTTAGAGATCTGTTGGTCCTCGTGCCAGCAACTCTCGCGCGCATCGAAACAATTCATCCTGGCGAGATCGTAAAAATCAACGGCTGGGCGGCGGACCTGCCTTACCTCCATCCACCCTGCTCCCAAACATTCCGCCGCCCTCTTCTCCACGCGATACGATACTATTTCGCTGCCGTCGAGCCGCTCCGAGCCAACCGAATCCCTCCGCATCATAAAGAGCCCCAACAACGACGCTCCGCACTAGCCACGCTGGGTGCCCACTCCCCTTTGTCTTCCAAGGGTGCAGGTTTTTCTTCTCCTCTCTCTGCTCTGTTACTTAGAGGGTAGGAGCTGCACTACAAAGCAAGAGACGCAGCGGCAGTCCGGAAAGCGTACGACATCCAGGACCGCCGCTGCGTCTTTTATCTCGCCCGCGTTTGTTTCCCTTCGTAATTGCGCCGACGGCGAACTGTTATGCCGACGGGCGCGTTACACTGCGGCCGAACTTGGCTCCGCGCACGCAGCGCACCACGCCGGACCAACCCGTCCGACTATCGGGAACGAAAACTGCATCAATCATCGCGGATGTAAGCGACGATTCATGCGCCTTACTTCTTGCCGTTGTGATCTCCGGAATGGTTATTGTCGTTGCCGGAGTGGTTATTGTCGTTGCCGGAGTGGTTATTGTCGTCGCCGGACTGCTCGCCGTGCTCCTTCGCGCCAGCCAGGCTGAACGCGAAGACTTTGTTATTTCCGGTTCCAGCGATCTCCCGATAACCGGATCCCCAGTAGAGGGCGCCGTCCACGATCGATGGCCCGTCGATTACGGTGCCCCCGCTGGCAAAGTTCCAGAGGATTTTCCCGGTGG
>Ga0210399_10003810_pt1 | contig 11757 bp, 8 predicted proteins | sample IncBWC14MmetaG_FD_150865 | JGI IMG/M metagenome (GOLD analysis project Ga0210399, IMG submission 150865) | Forest soil microbial communities from Barre Woods Harvard Forest LTER site, Petersham, Massachusetts, United States - Inc-BW-C-14-M | ecosystem: Environmental > Terrestrial > Soil >...
GGTTGAGAAAACTGCTCGGCGCCGTCGTTCCCGGCTGGGAAGAAGCTGTCGATTGGAGCTTGCTTCTCGAACGTGAGTCTTTTTTTTATCTGGTACTGAGCGTGGCGGCGATGCTTTTCTTGCTCCTGCTACGTGCAATGCTGGCGTGGTACGCTGACAGCCGTCTGAGAATTCCCCGCTTCCACCTGCGCGAGCACGCCTTGCGCGCAGGGGTGGCCTTCTTTTCCGCTCCGGAGATCAAGCAGTAGCGTGTGCGGCATTTGCGGTGTCGCCTTTGCTTCGGGCAGCAAAGAGGCAGCGTCGCGCGTGCGCGCGATGGCTGCCGCGATGCTCCATCGCGGTCCGGACGAAGAAGGATTCCTGGCCGGAGATGCGCGCGCGCCCGGGCTGGCGCTCGGAATGCGGCGTTTGAGCATCATTGACCTTGTCGGAGGCCAGCAGCCTGTTTGGAACGAGACGCGGGATGTCGCGGTCATCTACAACGGTGAGCTGTATAACTATCGCGAACTGCGGGAGCGCCTGGCGCTTCTGGGACATCGCTTCGCAACGCAATCCGATACAGAAATTCTGGTGCATGCGTGGGAAGAGTGGGGCGAAGAGTGCTTAACGGAGCTCCGCGGCATGTTTGCGTTTGCTTTGCTCGATCTGCGCGGGCGATTTGCCACGGCACCTTTGCTTTTCCTGGCGCGCGATCCGCTGGGCATCAAACCTCTCTACTACACACAGACCGCGGAAGGCTTTGCGTTTGCTTCTGAAGTGCGCGCTCTGCTGGCCAGCGGCCTCGTCCCAAAGCAGATTTCTCAGGATGCGCTTACTTCCTACCTGCTCTTCGGCAGCGCATCAGAACCCGTAAGCTTGGTGGAGGGAGTGTTTTCTCTTCCGCCTGGCCATCGCATGCTGCTCTATGTTCCGGAACGGCGGCGCGCGCCGAGAGCGCGGCCGTGGTGGGATCTGCAAACGAGTCCCGCGGCGCGCGACCCGCGCAAACCTAAGGATCTGGATTCGGCGGCCAAGAGCCTGCGACCGCTGCTTGAAGATGCCGTGCGTGCGCACCTGATCGCTGACGTCCCCGTGGGTCTCTTCCTTTCCAGCGGTTTAGATTCGGGCGCGATCGCTGCGCTTGCGGCCCGCGCTCAGGCGGGCATTCGGAGCTTCACGCTGTCGTTTCCGGGAACTGCGTACGACGAAGCCCCCTTGGCGCGCAAAGTCGCTGAACGGTGCGAGACGCACCATACGGAGGTTCCCCTCGATGGCGCCGCCATCCTTGCGCGCATCGACGAAGCCGTGGCCGGCCTTGACCAGCCAACCATGGACGGCATCAATACCTACTTCGTGTCGTGGGCGGCTCGCGAGGTCGGGCTGAAAGTGGCGCTCTCGGGGTTGGGAGGCGATGAGCTTTTCGCGGGTTACGCAAGCTTCGCCAACACCGCGCTCCTTCGGCGGCTCACTCGGCTGGCTTGGTTTGTACCGGGGCCACTGCGCCGGACTACTGCACCGCTCATCGCGAGTATTCTCGCGGCGCGCATGTCACGCGACGCTGCAGGCAAAGCCGTTGCCGCATGGACCGATCCCGACACGCTCCCGCACCCCTACTTCTACGCGCGTGCACTTTTTCCACCAGACCATCTTGCGCGGTTGATGGAACCGCGTTTCCGTCCGAGCACAGTGGGCGCCGACGGCGTGACTCTCGAGCCGACCTGGCTGGGTTGGCTGGACCGCACCGCTAGCGAAGCTCGAAAACTGCAGCCTGTGGCGGCCACCGCCTGGCTCGAAATGCGCTGCTACATGGCGAGCACGCTGCTGCGCGATACGGATTCAGTGAGTATGGCGCGCTCACTGGAAGTGCGCGTGCCTCTGCTGGATACGCCGCTGGTTGAGTTCGTTAGTTCCCTTCCCGACGCAGCACGACATCGCGCTGGCGTGCAGAAGGCGCTACTGGTGGAAGCGCTAGCTGGGCTCTTGCCGCAAGAAATTCTCGGCCAGCGGAAAAAAACTTTCACGCTGCCCTGGGAAGAATGGCTTCGCGGGCCGCTGCGCCCGCGCCTGGAAGCCAGCTTTGCCGACATCGCTCCTTCGCTCGCACCCCACCTTCGAATAGAAGGCGTGCGCAGCGTTTGGACTGCATTTCTCGAAGGCAAGACTTCGTGGTCGCGCCCATGGGCATTGTATGTCCTCAACGAGTGGTGCCGACGCCACCTCGCGGCATGATCCGCGCTCCTGAGGTAGACTGAATCCATTCGCGATGAACATTCTTGGCATAAATGCCTATCATGGCAACGCGTCGGCAGCCATTGTCTGCGAAGGCCGGCTTGTAGCCGCGGTGGAAGAAGAGCGTTTCAATCGCGTGAAGTATGCTGCGGGTTTTCCGGCGCAGGCGATTCGCTATTGCTTGAAAGTAGCGGGGCTGGAACTTAAAGATATCGATCATGTGGCCGTGCCTCGAAATCCTTACGCGCGGCTGGGTACGAAGCTTTTCTACGCCATCCGCATGCCGTCCTTCGCACGCGAGCGAATGAAAGTCTTAGTGAAGTTCACGGGAATACCCAACGCGCTCGCACAGTCCTTCGATACGGATCCCGCAAAGATTGCTGCAATGTTTCATCGCATTGAACACCACCAGGCGCATCTCGCCAGCGCCTTCTTCGTTTCACCATTTGAACGAGCGGCGTTGCTTTCTGCGGACGGCCTTGGGGATTTCGCGAGCACGATGTGGGGAGCCGGCAATGGCAGCCGCATGAAGATCGATGGCGCAATCGCGTTCCCACATTCACTGGGTCTCTTTTACAGCGCCGTCACGCAGTATCTTGGCTTTCTAAAATTCGGCGATGAGTACAAGGTGATGGGCCTGGCGGCGTATGGCGAAGCAGAGCAGCTCGAAGCCTTCCGCGATATCGTTCGAGCGAATGGGGACGGATTCCGCCTGGGCCTCGATTACTTCACACATCATCGTAGCGGACCGGAAATGAGCTGGGCAGACGCTGACAAGACACCCACGATGAGCAAAATGTTTTCGGAAGCAATGGAACGGCGGCTGGGCCCCAAGCGTAATCCCGAAGAACCGCTCGAACAACGGCACCGCAATCTGGCATCCGCACTGCAAGCGCGGCTTGAGGAAGTCTATCTTGGCATGCTGAAGAGGCTTGCGGAGCGAACTGGGTTGAAGGCGGTGTGCCTCGCGGGCGGAGTCGCATTCAATTGCGTCGCCAACGGCAAAATCTTCGATACGACGGGTTTCGAGCAGGTGTACGTTCATCCAGCGGCCGGCGATGGCGGTCTGGCAGTAGGAGCTGCATTTTTTGTGTGGCACCAGATTCTCGGAAAGCCACGCTCGTTCGTCATGGATCACGCTTACTGGGGGCCTGGATATACGCGCGAGGAGATTCGGCGCGCGATCGATGCAAACGGGTTGGGGAAGAACGGTTGCTGCGTCGAAGAACTGTCGGAAGACAGCTTGATCCAACGTACTGCCGCGATTGTGGCTGATGGAAAAATTCTAGGGTGGTTTCAAGGCCGCGCCGAGTGGGGGCCGCGCGCGCTCGGCAACCGAAGTATCGTCGCGGACCCGCGGCGTCCCGAAATGAAAGAGATCCTGAACCAGCGCATCAAACATCGCGAAATATTCCGGCCGTTCGCTCCGTCGATTCTCGCGGAATCCACTGGCGAGTGGTTTGAAAAATCGCATCCTTCCCCGTTTATGACTTTGGCGTATGCGGTGCGGCCCGGGAAGCGCGACAAAATCCCTGCCCCCACGCACGTGGACGGAACGGGCCGGTTGCAGACAGTGACGCGCGAGGCCAACCCGCGCTACTGGAGCCTGATCAAAGCGTTTGAGCAGCTTACGGGTGTGCCGGTGGTGCTGAACACTTCCTTCAACGACAACGAGCCGATTGTCTGCCGCCCTGAAGAAGCGCTGGATTGCTTCCAACGCACGCAGATGGATGCACTGGTCCTCGGCGACTTCCTGATCACCCGATCGTGAAACGCATGCCGCGAGCACCGTTCGAATGAGAATCCTGCTCCTGAATCTCTACTATCCGCCGGACACTTCCGCGACGGCAAAGATGGCAGCGACTGTAGTAGAAGCACTCTCCGCGCGGCATGACGTTACGGTTCTTTGCGGCCGGCCCTCGTATGACCCATGGGAACGACGGCCTTGGCGACTCTGGCAAACGGAACAGGTTGGGCGTGTGAGAATCTTGCGCGTAGGTTCGACGGACTACCCGCGTTTCGCGATGAAGCGCCGCGTGCTGAATTATTTGAGCTATGTGGCGCTGGCCATTCCTCGGGCGATTTTCCTTCCCTGCGACCTCGTGCTGGCGATGACCGACCCTCCGTTCGAAGGAATCGTGGGGGCCATCATTGCGCTGCTGAAAAGCAAACCGTATGTCTACAACATTCGCGACATGTACCCGGACATGGCCGTGGGCGGAGCGATTGTCGAGCCCGGCATGCTTGCGCGCGTTTGGGAAAGATTGCATCGCTGGGCATTGCGCCGTGCTACACGCGTGGTCGTGCTCGGCCAAGATATGCGCGCCCGCATCACCTCCAAAGGAGTCGATCCGGCGGGCATCGAAATCGTCCGAGATGGTGTGGATATTCTCCCGCCCGATGCGCCGCAACCGGCGCTAGATGGCGAAGTCATTCGATCGATTCGCGGCGACTTCAAATTTGTACTTCTCCACGCCGGAAATCTCGGATTTTACGGCGCGTGGGAGACTTTGGTCACCGCGGCAAGAAATTTAGGGCCAGACGGCGTAGGTCTTGTCTTCGTCGGCGAAGGAGCGCAGCGCGCATTTGTGGAAAACCTCTCTAGAGAGGCCAAAAACGTGCGGTTTCTTCCATTTTTTCCGGCGAGCAAAATTCCCTCCGTGCTGGCCGCCCCCGATGCGCACGTTATCACAGTGAAGCGCGGCCTCGAAGGCGTGGTGGTGCCCAGCAAAATGTACGGAATCCTTGCCGCTGGAAAACCGATCGTAGCTGTTGCTCCGGAAGAGACGGACGCGGTGTCGCTCGGTGCAAAATTTGGGTTTGCGGTTTCCGCTGATCCCGACAAGCCGGAGAGCGTGGCCGCGGCGATTCGATTCCTTGTGACGGATGCTAAGAAACTACAAAACATGGGGCGCGCGGCCCAAGCTGTTGCGCCCGAATATGATAGAGTCAAAGAACTGCAAAAATTTGTCAAAATTATCGAGGGGGCCGTGCAAGCGTGACATCTTCGGAGACTTTTTGGAGCGGAAAACTTGTGCTGGTGACGGGAGGCGCCTCCTTCATCGGCTCGACGCTGACGGATCACCTGCTCGCACGTGGCGCGAAAATCCGCATTGTCGACGATTTGACGAGCGGACATCTCGACAACATCAAGGAACATTCCGCTGGCGGAAAGATTGATTTCATCCACGCAGACTTGCGCGAGCCCGGCGTCACGCGCTCGGCGATGCATGGGGTAGACACGGTTTTTCATCTGGCCGCGGATCACGGCGGCCGCGGCTATGTGGACCTCCATCAAGCGGGACCGGCCTCCAATTTCTTCCTCGACGGCCTTGTATTCGCGGAAGCGCTGCGCGCGAAAGTAAAAAAAGTCGTGTTCGCATCCTCCGGCTGCGTGTATCCAAATTTCCTCCAGTCGGACGTCAAAAAGGAGATCTATCTCACCGAAGATCTCACCAAAGGTCCGAACGACGCCGATAACACGTATGGCTGGGCCAAGTTGATGGGCGAATTTACGCTCAGCGCCTATGCAAAGGAACACGGCATGGGGGCGGCCTCCTGCCGCTACTTCACGGTTTACGGACCCCGGGGCGTCGAGAATCACGCCGTCATCGCCATGATTGCGCGCGCTTTTCTCGGCCAGAATCCTTTCGAAGTTTGGGGCGACGGAACGCAAATCCGCAATTGGACCTACATTGAAGATATTGTCGAAGGCACGATCCTCGCTGGCGAGAAAATCAACGACGGCACGGCCATCAATCTGGGAACTATGGAACGCATCAAGGTAATCGACGCCGTGAAAATGGTTTGCGACTTCACGGGGCATAAAGCGGAAATAAAGTTGCGGCCCGACATGCCGACGGGCCCGCTCAATCGCGTCGCGGACAACTCCCTGGCGAAGAAACTGCTCGGGTGGGAGCCCAAAGTGCTCTTCCGCGATGGCCTGAAGCGCACCATCGACTGGTATTACGCGACGAAGAATCGCGAAGAAGTGAAGCGCACGTTCGGCCGCATGTTGACCGAAAGATAGTGACAGGATCCCCGGGCAAGCACCCCGGTGCTGTGCATTCTTGCATAGTATGTATCGAAATAGACGATTATCTGCCTTTCTTATTACCCAGCAAAGAATCCTGATTGAAGCGAAACAATTTTCGAAGTATCGTGTTAATGCTGCGTGGGGCAGCCATTTTTTTCTTGGGAGCCGGGTCCCCAACCCGGCAGAACACGATTGAGGCGCTGGCCGTACCATCCCCGGTCAGTACTTTCAAACAAAACGAGGGAAGATGCCCGCAGGTCTGCTGGCTTTTCTGATAGCGCTATTTGCATCGCTGATGCTTACCGTTCCCGTGCGCGCGCTGGCACTTCGCGTGGGAATGGTCGATCTTCCCGGACCGCGCAAAGTCCACCTCCGCCCGATCCCGCTTCTCGGGGGCCTGGCCATGTACGGTGCAGTGGTGCTGGCCGTACTCTTTACCTTCAGTGGTCCAGCACGAGCGCAGATTGTTGGTATCTTGACGGGTGCGACGGTCGTCGCGGCTGTTGGTATTCTCGATGACCGGGGTTTGCTACACCATCAGATCAAGCTATTTCTAGGTATGCCGCTTGCGGCGTGCGTTTTGCTGGCTACCGGCATTCACGCACAAGTTTTTGAGGTTCTTTTGAGCGGACGAGCCGGCTACCTTTTGGACGCAATCCTGACGGTTTTTTTTGTCGTTGGCATCACTGCCTCCTTTAGCATCCTGGACCACATGGACGGCCTTTGCGCCGGCGTGGCCGCTACAGCTTCCATCTTCTTCGCCCTGCTTGCCTACTTGAACGGACAGACGCTTGTCACCACGCTGGCAGCCGCGGTCCTTGGAGCAGCAACGGGTTTTCTGCGCTGGAATTTTAAGCCGGCCAAAATCTTCATGGGCGATGGCGGGGCCATGTTTCTGGGTTTCCTGATGGCCACACTGGGCTTGAAGCTGAGGATCGAGCAAGCCAACCATATCTCCGCCTGGCTGGCTCCGCTGCTGATTCTGGGAGTGACCATTTTCGACACGACGCTCGTAACGATCTCACGCTCGCGGCGCGGCCTGCTGCCTTTTACTACGCCCGGCAAAGACCACGCCGCTCACCGCCTGGCGAATCTGGGGTTGGGTCAGCGCGGAGCTGTCGTCAGCATGTATATTCTGGGACTGCTGAGTGGCGGAGCCGCCGTGCTCGTGAGCTACCTGCAACCGCTTGCAGCAGTTCTGGTGGCAGTGGTTGCGTTCGCCACGCTGCTGTGTGGAGTGATGTTTCTCGAACGTGCTCCGTATGAACGCCAAGCGCAGAAGCCTGCCGCCTTCTCCTGAGGTGCTATCAATTCAACAACTACCATTCTCTCAGGCTGCGAAGGTGTTCCTCGGGTTTGCCCGCACAAGTGGATTCGCTATACTTAGCGGGATGTCCGCTCGTCCATTTTCGTCGCAGACCTCGCCGGACCAGGCGGAAAGCAGTCCATATTCTTGAGACTTTTGAGCGCGGGTGCCCGGGCGATTGACCGTCCGTGGTGTATGCGAGACTTGAGAAAGCGAAATCGTGCAAAGCACTGAGCAGAGTTCCCCCCAGGGAGGGGAGAGCGGCGAGATCATCGTTGTTGGAGCTTCCGCAGCGGGCCTTTATACCGCTTCCACGGTTGCCAGCGGAGGACGCCGCGTACGCGTCCTGGAATCAAGGCCCGGCTTCGAACCGGAGCCGCGCTCGCTGATCGTTACAGATCAATTCCGCAGCCAGCTCGGTGCCGCCGCTTCCGAAAGCATTGTCAACGAAATCCGCCGATTCGAACTATTTACCGATGGGCGCTCCGCGCAAGTTGCCTTGACTCGGCCTGATCTCATCATCGAACGCTCCCGTCTGATCCCGGCACTGGCGCGAAGCGCGCAGCAAGCAGGAGCTAGACTCTCATTTGATACGCGCTTTCTTGGACTTGCTCCGAACGGCAGGGGACTGCGTGTGGAAGTGGATTCCGCAGGCCATCGCGAGGAGCTGCATGCGGAGAGCGTTGTGGGGGCGGACGGTGCTTCCAGTCGAGTGGCTCGCAGCGCCGGCTGGCCGCCCATTGAGACGGTCCCCTTGATGCAAGCCATTGTGCGCTTGCCGAAGGATCATCCGCCGGACACCACGCGAGTTTGGTTCGTCCCCGACGATACCCCGTATTTTTATTGGTTGATCCCTGAGTCCTCGGAACGAGGCGCCTTGGGAATCATCGGCGAAGACGGCCGGGACACGAAGCAGTGCCTTTCGCGGTTCCTCGAGAAAAAACACTTGGAGCCGCTGGAATGGCAAGGAGCGCGCATTCCGGTCTATCGAGGTTGGGTGCCGGTGCGTCGGCGCGTGGGGAATGGCGACGTATACCTGGTCGGCGATGCGGCAGCGCAAGTGAAAGTGTCGACCGTGGGCGGGATTGTGACCGGCCTGCGCGGAGCGCTCGGAGTCGGGCAATCGATCTTGCGGAGAGGGCGGAATAAAGAGCTGACGGCGCTGCGCCGCGAGCTCGGGACGCACTGGCTAATCAGGCGGGCGCTGCATCATTTCCAGCAAGAAGACTATTCACAACTTGTTGACCTCCTCGACGCTTCCACGCGCGAGTCACTCGGCGAAATCAACCGCGACGAATCCACGCGCCTGCTCTGGAACGTCGTGAAGCGTCAGCCGCGGCTCGTGCTGCTGGGTTTGCGCGGTTTGCTGATGGGAAGAGGATTAAAGAGCTAAACGTGTTCGTGGGCGGGGCGGGAGCGCGGTCAGCGTTTCCAGAAAGCTTGGAACGGATAGTATGGGCAGCTCAGTGCCCAGGCATGATTTGCAGTCTTTCGCGCTGCGGCTCGGTAAAAATAAACTGTTCACGGTGAATTCGGAGCTGCGCTTGACGATTGTTGCAGGCGCTGCCAAGGAGATTCTTACTTGCGTCTTTCTGTGATTGGATGTGGCTACGTCGGATTGGTGACGGGCGCCTGTCTCGCTGCAGCAGGGCATGAAGTAACGTGCACGGATATCGACGCGGAACGCATCGGGCGTCTGCAGGCCGGAGAGGTGCCTATCTATGAGCACCACCTGGAAGAAATACTGGCGTCTGCGCGCAAAGCCGGGCGCATTTCCTATACTGCCGATGCCGGCGAAGCCATCCGCGCAGGCGATGCCATATTCATCTGCGTGGGCACGCCACCGAAAGAGAGCGGCGAGGCCGATCTTTCCGCGATTGATCAGGTCGCGCGGCAAATTGCCGAACAAGCCCGCTCACCCAAGCTGGTAATCGAAAAAAGCACTGTGCCGGCGCGCACGGGGCTCGAGCTGCAAAGAGCCCTGGCCGCTTATAGCAGCGGCGGCAAGTCCAATTTTCGCGTGGCTTCAAATCCTGAATTTCTGCGCGAAGGCACAGCGGTTGGGGATTTTTTTCATCCCGACCGCATCGTGGTCGGTGTCGAGGACGAATCCGCCGCGGCCGATTTGCGCGAAATCTACCGGCCGATCCTCGAACGCAAATTTCATTGCCCGGTGCACAATGGCTCTTGTCCGTCCCAGCACGAAGTGGCATTTCTGGTCACCACCATCAACAGCGCCGAGCTGATCAAGCATGCATCGAACTCGTTTCTTGCTCTGAAGATCAGCTACGCCAATGTCATTGCCGATCTGTGCGAAAGAATCGGCGCGGACGTCAAAGAGGTTACTCACGCGATGGGATTGGATCCACGAATTGGAGGACAGTTCCTTAGCGCGGGACTCGGGTTTGGCGGCTTCTGTTTTCCGAAAGATGTGCAAGCTTTCATTCATCTCGCGGCTTCCGTTGGAGTCGATTTCGATCTTTTGAAAGCCACGGAGCGCGTCAATAAGCAGCGCATCGACCGCTTTCTGGAAAAAGTGCACAAAGCCCTCTGGGTGGTCAAGGGCAAGCACGTGGCCGTTTTGGGCCTGGCGTTCAAAGCTAATACGGACGACATTCGTTTTGCTCCCGCGCTCGAAGTGGTCAAACGCCTTTTGGAGGAAGGCGCGATTGTGCATGCCACCGATCCGGAAGCTATATCGAGAACCAAGGCCCTCTTCCCGAAAGTTATCTATCATGAGGACCCCTACGACGCCCTTCGCGGTGCGGATGCCGCGCTTGTTTGCACCGAGTGGGACGTTTTCCGCAACCTGGACTGGAAGCGCGCCAAGCCGCTCATGGCGCGAGGCCTCGTCGTGGACGGCAGAAATCTCTATTCTCCCAAGCACATGCGGGACCTTGGATTTGAGTATTACTCGTTCGGCAGGGCGTAGGCGATTTGAAGCCGTAGCGGGGGGCGTCGCCACGAGCTGATTTTCGCAAAAGCTAAATTCGTTTCGTGCTCTGCGCTAAGCGGTTCTGCTGGCCGCGAAACCTTGCTTGAAGTAATCGAGCGTCAATCGCAAGCCCTCTTCCAAACCAACCTTGGGCTCCCACTTTAGAATCCGCTTTGCCTTGGTAATGTCCGGGCAGCGGCGCTTCGGGTCATCTTGCGGAAGCGGCTCAAGTACAATCGCGGGGGCGTTCTCGAAATGCGAACGAATCCGTTCGGCAAATTCAAAAATAGTGATCTCCTGGGGATTGCCGATGTTCACCGGCAAGTGTTCGTCCGAATGCATCAAGCGATAAATTCCTTCGATCAGGTCCGAAACGTAGCAAAAGCTCCGCGTCTGTTTGCCGTCTCCATAGACGGTAAGCGCTTTTCCGGTTAACGCCTGGTGCACAAAATTTGGCAGTGCGCGGCCATCGTTGAGGCGCATCCGCGGACCGTACGTATTGAAGATGCGCACGATGTGCGTATCCACACCGTGATACCGGTGATAAGCCATGGTCATGGCTTCGGCAAAGCGCTTGGCTTCGTCGTAAACACCGCGCGGTCCGATCGGGTTCACATGGCCCCAATACTCTTCGTGCTGCGGCGAGATTTCCGGATCGCCGTAGCATTCACTGGTCGAAGCCAGGAAAAATCTTGCCTTCTTCGCAAGTGCCAGCCCAAGGGCATTGTGCGTTCCAAGTGCCCCAACTTTGAGGGTCTGGATGGGGAGCTTGAGGTAGTCCACTGGACTCGCCGGTGAGGCAAAATGCAAAACGTAATCCACCGGTCCCGGCACGTCGATGTACTTAGAGACGTCACACCTTGCGATGCGAAAATTGGGATGATTGAGGAGGTGCGCAACGTTGGAATCAACCCCGGTCACCAGATTGTCAAGAACCAGCACCTCCCAGCCTTCGGCAATCAGCCGGTCGGATAGATGCGACCCCAAAAATCCGGCCCCTCCTGTTACAACCGCTCTCATGCATCCTCCCAAAAATGGCAGTCCGCTAGTGTAGCCTGCGATTACCCAATTGACCATATTTCTCGCCAGCGATACGATGCCCCACCCAGCGTGGAATCGCTGGTGTTATGGGGCTCGAGAAAAATTCGGAAAGCATCCCGCCGAAGCATCGCCGCAGACGCGGACTATTGCTTGGGCTTGCTGGGATACTGCTACTCGCCGCGGTGGTATTTCTTCTTTCCGTAGGCCGCTGGCTGGTGGCGGAAGACCACC
>Ga0210399_10003812_pt1 | contig 11754 bp, 5 predicted proteins | sample IncBWC14MmetaG_FD_150865 | JGI IMG/M metagenome (GOLD analysis project Ga0210399, IMG submission 150865) | Forest soil microbial communities from Barre Woods Harvard Forest LTER site, Petersham, Massachusetts, United States - Inc-BW-C-14-M | ecosystem: Environmental > Terrestrial > Soil >...
AATGGCGCGCCCGGCAGGATTTGAACCTGCGACCCTCGGATTAGAAGTCCGATGCTCTATCCAGCTGAGCTACGGGCGCACTCCTTGAAATTTAACATGATTCTTGAGGTTTCGAACAGACAGCCACAAAACGAGTGCCTCCTCCGGCCGCTCCCGCGGGCTTCTTGACTTCATGTCCATAACTGATACAAAAGAGCTAACGATCAAACCAGTCGAGGCGAACGCTGAAGGGTTAAGGTACTTCTCCGGATGGATGTGGCTTCGCGTATCGTTCGTCGACTGCTTTCACTGGCACTCCTGCTCAGCACGGCACTCGGCGGAATGGCGTTTTTTTTCACCCGACCCTTGCACGCTCAATCCTCGAATGCTTCCTTGACCGGACGAATCACCGACTCGAGCAAAGGTGTCGTTCCGAATGCGCTGGTCGTGGCGATCAACACCGGCACACGCGTGCACTACGAGACAATTACGAATGCGACGGGAAGTTACTACGTGACGGATCTGCCCCCGGGCACGTACCGGATCGAAGTCGAGAAGGTAGGCTTCAAGGTTGTCATCAAGTCGGACCTGGTTCTGCACGTGCAGGACGCACTGGAAATTAATTTTGAGATGGTACTTGGATCGGCATCGGAAAGCGTAACAGTGCGCGGAGGGGTTCCGCCTCTGGATACGGAATCTTCGACGATTGGTACCGTGGTGGAACAGCGGAAGGTGAATGAGTTGCCGCTAAACGGACGGAATGTATTCAACCTGATCGAGTTGGCGGCATCGGTGGTGCCGCAGGGGAGTTCGACGGGCACGCCCGTAGGCGTAAATCCATTTGGGTGGGGGAATTACCAGGTTAACGGCTCGTTTGGGAATGAGAGCGCGGAATTTTTGGACGGGCAGCCGCTAAACATCGGCTACATCAATCTGCCCATCCTGATTCCAACGCAAGATTCCATCCAGGAATTCCGGGTGCAAACCAGCAATCTGGGACCGGAGTGGGGAAAGTTTTCTGGCGGCGTTACCAACCTGAGCACCAAGGCCGGTGCGAGTTCCATCCACGGAGAAGCATATGAGTATCTCCGCAACAAAATATTCAACGCGAATGATTTCTTTTTGAATGCGGTTGACCGGCCCAGGCCTCCCTGGGTGCAGAACCAGTTCGGAGTAAATGCCGGCGGACCGCTGAACTTTCCGCGCTTTGGAGGAAAGAACAAAACATTCTGGTTCGTCAGCGGCGAGGGATTTCGGTTGCGGACGAGCGAACCGTTCACCGCCACGGTTCCGGACACAAATGAAAGAGCCGGAAATTTCTCTGAAATCTGCAAATCGGATTTCACAGCGGGAATCTGCAACGATCGGGGCGTGGACGCCAGCGGCAAGCCAGTGGTAATTGACCAGATTTATGATCCGTGCGGAGGAAGCGTGAACGCGCAGGGAGCGTGTCCGGGGAGCAATGCTACTCCCGCTCCTTTCCTGAACAACGTGATTCCGACGGACAGAATAAATGCCACGTCCCAGAAGCTTCTGGACCTATGGCCCGTACCGACAAATGCGGGCGCGTCCACGAATAACTTCACGACCGCAGCACCCACCGGTGGAGATCACAATCAGTTTGTCGGGCGGGTGGACCACAGCATTACCAACAAACAGAGGCTGTTCTTGCGTTTCAATTACTGGCACATTATTGATTTGCCCATCGATCCGCTAGGTACGGGTCTTTGCGCGGACCGCTGCGCCGAGGACTATCACACCTACGCCACTGCCGCGGGATATACCTACAACATAACTCCAACTACTGTGGTGGGACTGAATGCGAGCGTGAGCCGGTTCACGTACAACCGCAGCCCGAAGAACACGGATTTCGACTTAACTTCCATCGGCTGGCCGGCAAGTTATAACCAGTCCGTGCCTGCTGAAATGCGCACACCGCCGACGCCCTGCGTCGCCAACTTCGCCGACAACATCATGTGCACCCAGGGCCAAAGCTTCATTCAGGATCGCGATACGCAATTCTATGTGTCGCCAAGCATTTCCACGCTGCGAGGCCACCATCAATTTCATTTCGGCTTCCAGTTGGAAGTCGGACGCGATAATTATGCCCAGTCCAATATTGCGAGCGGCGCATTCGATTTTTGTGTATCTGGCCAGGCGTGCTTCACTTCCCTTCCCGGCGTTTCCGGGACTGGGCTTGGGTTTGCTGATTTCCTGCTCGGGTACGCGGACAATTTCAACAATCTTGAAAATCATTTTTTCGCGCAAGCCGTTGTGCCTTCCTTCACTGCAGGCCAGCAGATTTATCGCGCGTTGTATTTTGACGACTCCTGGCGCGCTACGAGCAGGCTGACACTGAATCTGGGATTGCGTTACGACCTGCAGGGCCCTTGGTCGGAGCGTTTCAATCGATTGTCATATTTCGACCCGAAGGTCACAAATTATCTGACGCAGTATCTTCCGGCGAACTCGCCTTCAGTGCTCGGGGATGTTTTTCTGGTCAGCCCCACCGATCGAAATAATCTTCCGCTCAAGAAACTGGATTTCTCGCCACGGGTTGGTCTTGCCTACAGCATCGATTCGAAGACGGTTGTGCGCAGCGGTTATGGAATCTTCTGGATACCAGATTACGTGTCGTTCAGCTTGAATCCGCTGAACGACATGGTCAATGGAGGGGCGACAACGTATACCGGGACGGTGGATGGGACCCACCCAGTAAATACTATTGCCCTGCCCTTTCCGGCAGGAATTGCGCAGCCGCCTGGACGAACCCTGGGCACCACCGGCACACAACAATTCCTGACGCAGGTGGTGCAATCCATCCTGGAAGTGAATCCCGGGAACCACCCCGAGGGCTACGTGCAACAGTGGAACCTGGACGTGCAACGCGAACTGCCGGCGGGATTTTTCGTGTCCGCCGCGTATGTGGGGTCGCGCGGAACTCATTTGGCGCAGTTTTCGCAACAGATCAATCAGGTCCCAGACGCATTGCTGGCACAGGCGGCAGCGCAGGTGAACTCTTCGTTGCCGAATCCGAGACAAAACGTGACGCTGGTGCAATCAACGCCGAATCCATTCTTCGTCAACGGGCAGGCATTGGCGCTTTCCGGTCCAACGACAACAGTGGGACAACTTCTCCGGCCATATCCGCAGTATGCGGGCGTGCAGCTTGCCGGGCAGGGATCCTTCGACAGCATTTATCATTCGTTTCAGCTAACGGTGCAACGGCGGTTCGCCGATGCCGGATCCCTCCTGGTTGCTTACACCAATGCCAAACTGATCAGTGATACGGATACGCTGACGGCCTGGCTGGAAACGGGAGTGGGGGGAATTCAGGACAACAACAATCTGCCGGGGGAACGCTCGTTGTCTTCGCAAGACGTTCCGCAGCGCCTGGTGATCAGTTACGTTCTCGACCTACCCATTGGCAAAGGGAAAAGGTATTTGTCTGGCGCAGAGGGCTGGAAGGATCGGATCCTGAGTGGGTGGGGAGTGGATGGTGTGACGATTTTTCAGCGTGGGTTTCCGCTGGTATTTACGAACGGCCAGGTGAATGGGACCACGCTGTTTGGGGGCGGCTCGCGGCCGAACATCATTCCCGGGTGCGAAGGGGGGCGTTCCACACCGCGGATTGCGGAATGGTTTAAAACAGACTGTTTTACAGCGCCCCCCGATTTCACGTTTGGGAACGAACCAAGGGTGGACCCCCGGCTAAGAGCTCAGGGAATCTCTAACTTTGACTTTGCTGTGTTTAAGCGGGCACGGTTTGGAACCAATGAACGAATGGGATTGGAGTTCCGGACGGAGTTCTTTAACATATTCAACAGGACCCAATTCGCGCCGCCAAACACGATTTGCTGTTCAGCAAACAATCAGAATTTCGGGGTGATTACAAGTACGGCGACTGGAACCAATCCGAGGCTGGTGCAGTTCGGGCTGAAGTTCCTGTTTTAGGGGCGCTCGTGGCGGTTTGATCCCTGTTTATATTAATACGCGCCCAATATTGATTTTGTACCAGAAACAAAGAGACTAGCCCTCATCGAAAAATCTTCTCTTCCGCCCATCGCTTGGTGTATTGTCTTGAAACCATCGGGACTTCGCCGGGGGAGTTCTCCGATGCCACGGTCGTTCCGTCTATGGCATCGCCAATAGGCCGTCTACTGGGGACCACCTGATGAGTACTTTGCCGCAACGACGTGCGTTCACGCTTCCCGTTGCCTTGGCCAGGAGCCAGGAGCGACCCACCGAACTCCGAATATCCACTGATGACGAGGCGATGCTTCGCCTGCAAACAAACGATTCGACGGCGCTGGAAATTTTGTTTGACCGGTATGCCCGGCTGGTCTTTAGAATTGCTCTGGGGGTTGTACGTGACCGGGGCGAGGCTGAGGATGTCGTTCAGGAGTGCTTTTTCCATCTGTACCGGAAGTGCTTTCTTTACGACGCGGCAAAAGGCACGGTAAAGAACTGGGTGCTCCAGATTGCACTGCACCGGGCGCTTGACCGGAGGGCACATTTGGCACGCAGAGGATTTTATGTTGGTACAGACACGGGCTCACTCGGTGATACATTGTTGGGAGAGACGGACCTGGACCGCGAAATCGGTGCGAAGCTGAACCGGATCCAACTGCAGAAGGCGTTTGGCGAGCTGCCGGAGACGCAGCGCGTCACTCTTGAGATGTTCTACTTCGAAGAATTGGATCTGCGGGAAATCAGCCGGAAATTGGACCAGCCCTTGGGAAATACGCGGCACTATTTCTACCGCGGATTGGAGCGCCTGCGTAAGAGCGCGTTTGTGCAGAGGCTTCGGGAAACGAAACGATGCTAACGATTCAGGACGGCGGCGAAGAGCACGAGAAATTCAAAGAGCTATGTGCTTTGGCGGCATCGGGCAGCCTTGCGCCTTTGGAATTGTCCGAGCTGCGGGTCCACCTGGAAGATTGCGAGTCCTGCCGGGTAGTGTTGTCGCAATTCGAGATATTGAGCACGGAAGGAATTCCTGTACTGGCTGAGGCCTATCTTGCACGACCGGAACACGTCATCTGGGATGACTCGGCTGCACGCGAGCGACTTTTAACCAGCATTCGAACTCAGCCGACACCGCAGGAAGAGCAGGGACAGACATCTGGGGAGCTCCGGCCACGTTCTTCGGCGAGAGGTAGGGCGCGGGCCGTTGCAGCAATGGCAATTGCGGCTGGCCTGCTGCTTGCTGTGGCGCACGGTGCTTATTACCTAGGCGCGCGTACAAAGCACAAACAGGAAGTCGTCGCCACAGCACCTACAGCCTTGGAAGAGCAGTATCAAAAAGTCTCGGAACAGAAGCGAGCTGCCGACGAATCGATGTCTGTGCAGGAAAAAAGACTGGCCCAACTTCAGGCCGAAAGCGCCGAGAAGGAGCAGGCGCTGGCTAAGCTGCGATCCACGTTACAAGCACTTGAGATTCGTGCAGCTGAGTTGACGGCGGCGAGCAGCCAATCTGACCTGCAGTTGAAGGAGATCGCGCAGCGGCGCGACGATTTGAACGCCAAGCTACAAGCCATAAGCCAGGCTTACGACAACAATCAGGCTGAGTTGGCAAGCTTGCGCTCTGAACGCGACAAGACTTCTCTGCGAACCGCATTTTTGGAATCTAAGATCGAAGATCTCACCGTAAAGAATCGGGACCAAGACCGGCGCTTGAAGGACGCGGAACAATACCTCAGCTCGGACCGGGATATTCGGGAATTGATGGGGGCCAGGAAGCTGTATATCGCGGATGTGTTTGACGTGGATGGCAGCAGCCGCACGCAGAAGCCCTTTGGCCGCGTTTTCTATACTCAGGGGAAGTCGCTGATTTTCTATGCATTCGATCTTGACCGGCAACCCGGAGTGGTGAATGCGAGTACCTTCCAAGTCTGGGGACAACGCGAGGCTCCGCAGGGAGAGCCTGCTACGCCCATGAATTTGGGCATTCTTTATATGGACAACGAAACCAACCGGCGATGGGTGATGCGGTTTGACGATCCCAAGCAACTGATGGAGATTGACGCCGTTTTTGTCACCGTGGAGCCCCGCGGCGGAAGCCACAAGCCGACCAGCAAGCCGTTTTTGTACGCGCTACTTCGCAACCAGGCTAATCACCCCTAAATCCAGAGGTAGGATGCTCCTTTCGAGGTCAAGGTCTCTCTTTGCGAGAGACCTTCCAGACCTTGACGTCCCAGGTGTTTCTTCCCCTCTTTCGTCGTCACAAACCCTTGTGATTGGTACACATCGCGTCGTGTTTTCGTAGTAATTGGCAGAACACGCATTTGTCGAGGGCATGGTGTGGAAGTAGGGGTCCGACTGAACGGAGCTTCGGCGTATTGGTGTGCCGTCGTAAACCAGGGGCGGCACGCAGCAAATCGGGGAAACGAGGAGCGTTGGGGATGAAAAACTTGCGTCTAGCTGTTTTGGTTGTGTTGCAATTAGCACTTTGCCTTGCCGTCGCGGGTCTTTTTGGCGGGCGGCTTGCTGCCCAGACAACTTACGGTTCCATTGCCGGGACGGTGACGGACTCCTCAGGAGCAGCCATCGCCGATGCTCAGGTGACTCTGACCAACCTGGGTACCACGGAAAAGAGAGTCGCCCAGTCCGGGTCGGATGGGCTGTATGCGTTCGTGAACCTGCTGCCTGGCCGCTACAGCATCGTGGCAGAAAAGACGGGGTTCAAACGCAGTACGCGACCTGAAGTGATCGTGGAAGTAGGACAGTCAGTTCGCATTGACGTCACCCTGCAGGTGGGCGACGTGAGCCAAACTATCGAGGTCACCGGCGAGACGCCTCTTTTGCAGGCGGAAACGTCTTCGATAGGACAGGTGGTGGAGGAACGTAAGGCGAACGAACTGCCCCTCAACGGCCGCAACGTTTTCAACTTGATTACTCTGGCGCCGGCTGTCATCCCGCAAGGGAGTTCCGGTGGCACACCCGTTGGCGTGAACCCCTTTGGTTGGGGCAACTATCAGGTAAACGGTTCGTTCGGCAATGAGAGCGCCGAATACCTCGATGGCCAGCCGCTCAATATCGGCTACATCAACCTGCCGGTTTTGATTCCGACGCAAGATTCCATTCAAGAGTTCAAAGTGCAAACCAGCAACCTGGGAGCGGATTGGGGCAAGTTCTCGGGCGGCGTCATCAACCTGAGCACGAAATCGGGCAGCAACGGATTGCACGGTACGGCGTACGAATACCTGCGCAACAAGGTGCTGGATGCCAACGATTTCTTCCTGAATAAGGCCGGTCAGAAGAGGCCTCCCTTCACGCAGAACCAGTTCGGCGCAAACGCGGGTGGGCCACTGATTATTCCGCATGTTTACAACGGCAAGGACAGGACCTTTTGGTTCTTCAGTTGGGAAGGTTTCCGGCTTCGAGTCGGGAGCGCCTTCACTACCACGGTGCCCGATCCCAAGACCGAATCAAACTTCGCAGGCGGTGACTTCTCCTCCCTCTGCAAGAACGGCTTTACTGGTCCAGGTGGAATCTGCGCAGATACTGTCATAGACCCAAAAACTAATCAGCCGGCGTTTGTGGACCAAGTCTATGATCCGTGCGGCACGCCGGCCGCGACGACAGTGGTGACTTGCACCGGGGGCAGTCGCACGCCGTTTCCCGGAAACATAATTCCCACTGGCCGGCTCAATCCGACCTCTCTTGCTCTCCTAAAGTTTTTCCCAGCAGCCACGGGCACCGGAACGCCGGGGGTTATTGGAAACAATTTCTTCACGAATAACTACACAACTGCCACCAGCGGCGGCGGCAACCAGAACCAGGTGGTTGGGCGCCTCGATCACAGCATCACCAACAACCAGCATATTTTCTTCCGCTACAGCTATTGGAACGTGCTGGATTTGCCTGTCGATCCTCTGGGTACGGGCTTGTGCGCGGACCGCTGCGCGGAAAAGTACGACAGCAGTGCGCCCGCTCTCGGCTACAACTGGACGGCGACGCCAAACACCATCGTTAACGTCACCGCCAGCCTCAGCCGCTTTGCTTATAACCGCGCACCCAAGAACTCCGGGTTCGACCTGACCACGATCGGATGGCCCACGCAATATAACGACGCCATTCCGTCCGGCGCCAGAACGCCACCCACGCCGTGCATTTTCAACTTTGCCGACAACATCACATGCTCTCAGGGCCAGAGCTTCATCACGGACCGAAACACTCAGTGGAATCTTAGCCCCAGCGTCACCCTCGTGCGCGGGCATCACACTGTCAAATTTGGCTTCCAATTGGAGATTGGGCGCGACAACTACGCACAGACTAACGTTGGCAGCGGCGCTTTCGCGTTCTGCGGGGCCGGGCTCTCCTGTTTCTCGAGTTTCAGCTTTGCCGATTTCATGCTCGGTTATGCCGACAACCCGAGCAGCGTGGAAAATCATTTCTTCGGTCAGGCCGTGGTACCCGCTCTGGTTGCCGGACAGCAGATCTACCGTGGGTTTTACGCGGACGACACTTTCCGCGTGAACAACAAGCTGACTCTCAACCTTGGTATCCGCTACGAACTGCAAGGTCCCTGGTCGGAGCGGTACAACCGGCAGTCGGAGTTCGACCCGACGGCACTTAACTGGCTGGCCAATCCAGGAGTTACCGCAGGGTTGAATGGTGTGCCGGGATTGCCAGGCCTGAAGGGAGATGTATCGCTGGTCAACACCAGCCAGCGAACCAACATTCCGCTGGCAAAAGACAACGTTTCTCCACGCATAGGCTTCGCCTACAGTTGGGATCAGAAGACTGTCATTCGCGGCGGCTATGGAATCTTCTGGGTTCCCAACTATGTTTCCTTCGGTCTCAACCCCAACAACGACTTCGTCAATGACGCGACCACCTCTTACACTGGAACGGTTGATGGGACCCATCCAGTCAACACCATTAACACTCCGTTTCTGCCGGAGATTGTGCCGCCGGTCGGCCGTACCTTAGGCACCCTCGGCACGCAGCAATATGCAACCCAGGTCGTTCAGAACTTCACCATCGCCGACTACCATGACCACCCGGCTGCCTACGTGCAGCAGTGGAACCTGAACATTCAGCGAAACCTCCCCTGGAACTTCTTCGTGTCCGCCGCGTATGTAGGTTCGAAAGGCACACACCTGGCGCTTTACGACTCACAAATTAACCAACTCGGGGACAATTATCTTGCTTCGGCGGCGCCACAATGCGCTGCACAGAGCGCGGCGATTGCCACTTACAACACCGCGAATGGTACGACGTTCGATACGCGGTGCTCAGGGACGCCACCGGCGGTTGTTGGAGCTCCGGCGGTAACTTTATTGCAACCGGTTAACAATCCCTTCTTTGATGCCGGCACGCAGACCGCTTATGCGCTATCGGGGCCGACCACAACCAATGGACAGCTGGCCCGGCCCTTCCCGCAATATACTGGTTTGAAACTCGCGGGGCAGGGCAACTACGACAGCATCTATCACTCACTGCAACTCACGGTTGAGCGCCGCTTCGCGAGCGCCGGCTCATTGTTGGTTGCCTACACCAACTCCAAGCTGATCACCAATGCCGACACGCTAACGAACTGGCTCGAAGCCGCCACGGGCAGCATCCAGGACTTCACCAATCTTAAGGGCGAGCGTTCCCTGTCGTCGCAAGACGTACCGCAGAGGCTCGTGATCAGCTATGTTCTTGACATTCCCGTTGGCCACGGCAAGCGGTATATGTCCGACGCCACTGGCGTAGTGGACAAACTTGTTAGCGGCTGGGGAGTGGACGGCGTGACCGTATTCCAGAAAGGCTTCCCCTTAGTCTTCACCAACGGCAATCCTAACTACACCACGCAGTTTGGTGGGGGCTCGCGTCCCAATTATGTTGCTGGCTGCAGCAAGGGCGCGCCAGCGGGCGGCCTATCCAATAAGCTCAATGAGTGGTTCAACACGGCTTGCTTCGTTTCACCTGCGGACTTTACCTTCGGCAATGAGTCCCGCACCGATTCCAACCTTCGCGGCTCTGGCGTGAACAACTTTGACTTCTCATTGTTTAAGCGCACTCAGTTCGGCCCCGATAACAGGTTGGGACTGGAGTTCCGCACAGAGTTCTTTAACCTCTTCAACCGCACGCAATTTGCTCCGCCCAACACCAGCGTTGGATCCGCAAACTTTGGCGTGGTAACCAGTACAGCGGCCGGCACGAACCCCAGATTGGTTCAGTTCGGTCTCAAGTTCATCTTTTAACCACCCCGGGAGCACCCGGCATGGATGCTGAGGAGGCATTCATGCCGGGCGAACCTTTTATGGATGTGATCGATCTCGATTGTTTATCTCCCTTACTGCAGGACTTCCCCGCCGCTGCTTCGTGTTAGCCTATTTGCGCATCCTAAAAGACATCACTTGCTGGCTTGCTTGCGGAATTGCACGGCAAAGGAGACTTGCGAAGAGATGCCTCGCCGACTTACGCGCCGTGATTTTCTGAGCTACGCGGCGATGGCCGCTGGCGCTCCCATCTTTGAAGTGAAGCCTCTGCGCGGCATCGAGTTCCTGCTACAGAATTCCCCTACGCCGCGAAAATTCCTGATTGAGACGATGCCTGGCGGCATTGCTTTGTTCGATTACAACAACGACGGCCTGCTCGATATATTCCTGATGAATGGCGGGCGGATCACCGAAGGGTTGCGCGTTCCCGAGAATTTTGAGCGGAGCAATTCCCGCTATTGGAACCGGCTCTATCGGCAGAACCGCGATGGTAGCTTTATGGACGTTACCCAGGCGGCGGGGTTGGCGAACGCAGGAAATGGGAATTACGGGATGGGCGTGGCTGTCGGCGACTACGACAACGACGGGAATGCGGATCTCTACGTGACCAGTTACGGCAAGAATATTCTGTATCACAACAACGGAGATGGAACATTCACGGATGTGACTGCCAAAGCGGGCGTAGCGGGCGGGGGATGGTCGGTCTCGGCAGGCTTTTTCGATTACGACAATGATGGCAGGCTCGACCTGTTCGTCACCCGCTACATGGACTGGGACGCGGACCACAACAAGATTTGCGGCGGAGACTGGCATACCTATTGCCCGCCGAATGCGTTCCCCGCGACGACTTGCCTCCTCTATCACAATCGGGGGGATGGCACTTTCGAGGATGTCACCGAAAAATCGGGGCTGGCTGCAAAGAAGGGCCGTGCGTTGGGCGTGGCGTTCGCGGATTACGATGGCGACGGCTTTATGGACATTTTTGTTGCGAACGACGGCATGCAGCAGTATCTCTTCCACAATAATGGCGACGGGACGTTTACGGAGTGCGGGCTGGAATCCGGCGTGGCGTTTACGGCGGATGGCAAAGGAATGTCGGGGATGGGTACCGTGTTCCAGGACTACGACAACGACGGGCGCCCGGACGTTCTGGTCACGGTGTTGCCGCGCGAGATTTACAGCCTGTACCACAACGAGGGTGGAGGCAATTTCAATTACGCCAGTCTGGAAGCGGGGCTCGGCGCGCTGACATCGATGAGTTCCGGATGGGGCGTGGGCCTGGAGGATTTTGACAATGACGGATGGAAGGATCTGTTCGTCGCGCAAGGCCACGTGCTTGATAATGTGCAGGACATTGATGCTTCGCTTCACTACAAGGAGCTACCGCTGGTCGCGCTGAATCACAAGGGACGCTTCGAACGCGCCGATTCTGGGGTTAGCAAGCCGCTGGCCGCCCGCGGTGTAGCCTTTGGCGACATTAATAACGACGGAAGCATCGACGCCGTGATTTCCTGTCTCGGGGGACCGCCGGTTCTCCTGCTCAACCGCGGCGGCGGAACTA
>Ga0210399_10003816_pt1 | contig 11746 bp, 12 predicted proteins | sample IncBWC14MmetaG_FD_150865 | JGI IMG/M metagenome (GOLD analysis project Ga0210399, IMG submission 150865) | Forest soil microbial communities from Barre Woods Harvard Forest LTER site, Petersham, Massachusetts, United States - Inc-BW-C-14-M | ecosystem: Environmental > Terrestrial > Soil >...
TGGGGTCCAACAAGCGACTACTTTTTTGCCGCAGATGAGGCCGCTTTGGACTGGTCAGGTTTCGCAGCTGGTTTTTGGCTCTCTATAGGCACCTCAAACGATTGACCCAATATATCGTTGTAGCGAATTGTGCGTTTCCCCACCAGCACGAGCAGGTCGCGTCCTGCAGAATATTTCACGGTCTCCTCGCCGAGTGGTGGGGTATAGAGCACCATATAGATTGTGTTACCCACTTTGACGGAAACGTCATAGCTGACGGCGTCAGAGGTGCTACTCGCATCAGTCAGATGTGTCTTAACCTCAGTGATGGTGCCCACCTGATACTTGGACGTCGACTGGCAAAAGACTGGAAACGTCGTCAAACAAATAAAAAACACCCCCATTAGCCGCAGCATAATTCGTTCCTCTCGTCTGCTCCTGTTGAACTTCTCGTCCTTTTTCTTCTCGATCCAAAAGCTGGGTACGTTGGCTCGCAACTCAGGGTTGAACGCTGAGTATCGCAGTTGACTCTGGGAAATCTGGCCAGGATGATTCCTTGAGTGTTTTGGCTATATTGCGGGCCAAATTGTGAGTAGCCCGCAAGTTGCTGCCGAAGAAGCGCACATCGCCGTTCACAGTGTGTTCCAGAACGACTTTGCCTTCGCGTGTAAGTAGTTGACTGCGCACTGTCAATTTCGTGGCACCACTCACGGTGGTCACCGCACGCTGGGTTTCGCTGCCAGGCGTGTATTTTTCTACAGTCGTTTTGAGCACCAGCACATTTGGAATTGCGCTCGCCTTGAGGTCGCCTTCGCGGAACACCTGCGCGAATTGCCTCGTTTTGTTCAATTCCTCCACGAGATTCTCGTAAATCGCAATTTGGAACGAATAGGCGAGGTCCAGGTTCCCAGCGTCGACCTGGGCGACTTGAACACTGCAGCGTGTGGCGGAAGTCCTGTTACCACCGGAGGATTTCGGAGCACCAGTCTGGCCAGGCAGCTGACCAGAGAGTGCAAGGATAATCGCCACCAACGAAATCAGACAAGCGATCGATAAATTGCATTTACTTGTTTTCATGCCTGGTCTCCGTAGCGCTTTCTTTCGTTAACTGATCTTGGTGGAAACTGATAGTTACACCTCGAGCTGTCAATTCATTCCTTACAAGCTCACCCTGTCCTTTTGTTAACTGAAAGATTGCACCATGAATTCCTTCATCAGCGTCCACATATTCCAGAGTGAGGGTGTCGTACTTCTTGTGGGCAAAGAGACTGACGACTCGGCCGCCACCGAATGGAGCCGCCGTCTTGCCCAATGTCATGGGCAGGCCGCCGACCTGCTTGCTCTCCGCACCAAGAAAGACATCCCGAACTAATGCGATCTTCACTTTTGCGCCAGGCTTCCCATTCTGCTGGAATTGCAGCGAATCGTCCTGAACGGACAATGCCCCAGTGCTGTTATTCCTCGCGTTCGCGAATCCCAACAGATGAGTCGCCCGCGTGCTGAATGATGGGCTGGTATTCTCCTGCTGCGTGATTTGCTGCGCTGGCGCAGCCAGGCCACAGCAAATCAATACGGCCAGCAACTTCGAAACAGGGCGAGGCTCCGAGGGACGAGCCCGCCTTGGCATTGGCGCAACAACGGAGTGATTCATTTTTCCTCCAATCGCGGTCTGGCTATCGAGAGAAGCTCGTAACGTTTTCGACTACCCTAGCTATTACCGCACCGGGCTCGAACGTGTGGGGCTCTGGGGCCGGGCACTGGCTTTTTGTTTGCACATAAGAGCTCTCCAGCCGGTGTCACTCGACTTGACAGGAACGTCATAGCTAGTGACATCGGAACCACCATCTTTTCTTCAAACCAGAGACCGCTTGACGTCAGGGATAGCGTTCATACGCTGTGCAAGCACTTGTGTTGCCAACATCAAGAACGATCTACAAGCCGCTCAGCCGCCATCGGGCGCGAGAGAATCCATTGATTCAATCCCAATCAGATTGTGGCGGGGTCCCGCATTGCCACCACGGTCCGGCGATTCACTTCGGTATTTCAGACCTTTTCACTTCCCAGCAGGAAGACGGAGATAAATTCGGCGCCTCACCAAGCGTTGTTGTGGAAGGCTGCGTGCAACATAAAGTTTTCCTGAATGGCGCAAGCGTGATTCAGGATCGCCTGTTAAAACGGTTTCAAAGTTTGAGGCAGGAGTGTTTGACGTAGATTGCAATGACTTCGATTAGCAGCCTCGGGATCACAGTGGAAAACAGTGAAACGCATATCCTCGTGCGTGTGAGCGGCCGGATCAATGTCGACTCCTCACCCGATCTTCGCGATCAATTGTTGGCCATCTTCTCCGAAGAACCATTGTCTCGGGCCGTCATCGTGGATTTAGCCGGTGTTTCCTACATTGAGACGTCGGGAATCGCGACTCTGATCGAAGCGCTCAAGATCGCCCGCCATCACCAGATTGGATTTTCCTTACAGGGACTCGGCGGTTCCGTGCTCCGGTTGTTCGAGGTCATCGGCGTGCAAACGATGTTCGACATAGGCGGCCGCAGAGAAAAGGTGTCTTGATGGCTAATGTTCTCGAAAACGTGGGCAAAGGGACAATCGAGCATCTCGATTACGTCGGAAGCCTGAATATTCAGCTCTGGGCCACGGTGAAAGCTATGGTGCGTGCGTTGCCGTTTGTAGGAAATCGTTACCGTTGGCAGGCTACTGTAAGACAAATGCTGGAAATCGGCGTTGATGCCATGCCCATGGTTTCACTGATGGCAATCTGCACTGGATTCATTCTCGCAATGCAAGGAGCGTCCGAACTGCGCCGCTTTGGAGCGATGCAATACGTCATAGACCTGGTCTCCGTCGGCTTTACGCGCGAACTCGGACCGCTACTCACCGCGATTGCGGTGAGTGGCCGATCCGGGTCGGCATTCGCGGCTGAAATCGGGACGATGAAGGTCACCGAGGAACTCGATTCCCTCCGCGTCATGGCGCTGGAGCCCGTGGAGTTTGTGCTCGCACCCAAGTATCTGGCAGCTTTGTTTTCGGTCCCATGCCTCAGCATCATCTCGAATTTGTTCGGCATTTTGGCCGGTGGTTTGTTCATGTTCCTCAGCACTCGCCTGGCTCCGCTGTTGTATCTCCGCTATGTGTTCAATTCGATCAACTTGCGCGACGTGATCACCGGATTGATCAAGAGCGTAGTATTCGCAACCATTATTGCGCACGTTGGGTGTCTGGAAGGGTTTCGTGTCCGCGGAGGCCCTGATTCAGTGGGTCGTTCGACTACGAGCGCAGTGGTGAAATCAACATTCCTCGTCATCGTCGCGGATGCGGTCTTCACCGCAATCTTTTATTTCACGGTGAAACCCTGATGCCCATCATCTCCATTCGTGATCTCGTAGTCGAATACGACGGTCGGCGCGTGCTGAATGGTCTGAATCTCGACATCGAGCACGGAGAGACAATGGTGCTGTTGGGCGGAAGTGGCTCCGGAAAAAGCACTCTGTTGCGCCAGATAATCGGGTTGGAGCGCCCCAAGTCGGGCAGCGTCCATGTAAAGGATATGGATATTACGCGTTGCTCACAGTCCGACCTGAAGACAATTCACCTCTCGATTGGGGTGGCCTTTCAAAGCGCGGCTTTATTCAACTCGTTAACAGTCGAAGAGAACGTCGCTTTGCCGCTGCGTGAACACACACGCCTTGCACCGTCCATCGTTGACCTTGTGGTGTGGATGAAGCTGGCCGCCGTCGGTCTCGCGGAGTTTGGCAAGCTACTACCCACGGAACTCTCGGGTGGGATGAAAAAACGCGCCGCCGTAGCACGCGCGCTCGCGCTCGGCCCTGAAATCCTGGTGCTCGATGAGCCATCGGCCGGACTTGATCCTATCGTTGCCGCCGAACTCGATGAATTGATTCTGCTCCTTAAGGAAGCTTTACAAATGACAGTCATCGTCGTTACTCACGAACTGCCGAGCGCATTCCGCATCGCCGATCGCATCGCCATGTTGTATCAGGGCTCATTCAGTTCGGTCGGCACAAAAGATGAACTTCGGGCGAGTCAAAATCCGCGTGTGCGCCAGTTTCTCGATCGCATTCCCGAAAACGTAGCGAAAACGCCGGCTGTGGCGGCTTACTTCGAAAAGTATATGCAGTCCGAGGAGGTCTACCAGTGAGCACGGAAGCGAAAGTGGGCGCGTTCGTTCTGGGATGCTTCGCGGTCCTGGCATTCACACTGATCTACCTGATCAATGCGCAGTTTAGCGGACACGCGGTTCCATACCGCACTTATCTTCGTTACGCCGGCGGGCTCGAGCCGGGTGCACAAGTGCTTTTTGGTGGAATCAACGTGGGACAAATAAGAGCGGTACGACCTTGGAGCTCTGATCCAACCAAGATCGAAATTCTGCTGGACGTCAAACAAAACACGCCTGTGAACGACAAGTCCGTCGCCAAGTTGGGACTAGTCAGCGTGATGAGTGGCGCTGCGCTCTCCATCACCACCGGCAGCAACGATGCGAGGCGCCTATCCCCTGGGTCAGCCATCCCATCGCAGGAGGCGGCGAGCCTGGACGAGATCACCAACAAAATGGCGGTTGTCGCAGACAACGCTAACGGCTTGATCACAGAGGTGCGCGGCGAGCTGCAAGGAATCAGCGGAGATGCGCGCTCGCTGCTCACAAACCTGAATACGGTTACGGGTAAACCCAATCAGCAGAAGATTCAAGCCTTACTCGATAACGTCAATGGAATGCTCGCGACGGAGCGGCCAAAGATTGACCGTCTTACCGATCAGTTGAATGCGTTGAGCCAGCATGCCGATGAAACCATTCAAAACGTGAATGGCACCGTCAGCGATGTCCGCGAGCCGGTCAGAAAAGATCTAACGGAACTGCAGAACACGTTGCTCCAAGCGAAGCAGCTGCTAGCTGACATGCAGGTGCTGGTGAGGGCCAACGATTACAAGATTGATGACACGATCGAAAATCTGCGGACGGCAACGGAAAACCTCGACCAATTGACCGAGTCAGTGAAACAGCGGCCGTGGAGTTTGATTCGGGTCAAACAGCCCGAAGATAGGAAGGTTCCGAAATAATGCGCCCAAATCGAAAGACGAACCTCCATGCCTGTTTCACCGAGCTCCCCCTCGGATGGTGTCTATGAGAAGAACTGTAACGACGATTGTTTGCTGTCTCGCAACGTTGGTGATCCTAGTCGGCTGTGGCAGAGTGCGGTATCCCACGTACTACACTCTGAATCTGCCTGCGCCGCCGGATCCGCCTGTTGCAGAAAACGTGCACGCCGCGCTGGCAATCCGTGAATTCAGCGCACCTGCCTACCTGAGGCAGGGAGCCATTGTGTACAAACCATCTCCGGACCAAATCGGCTTTTATGCTTTCCATCGTTGGGCGATTAACCCTTGTCAGTTCGTTACCAACTCAGTAATCGAGCGCCTTCGCGCCAGCGGAGACTTTGCCCGTGTCAAGTCCTACGACGGTCGCCCCGACGTCGACTATGTGCTTAGCGGACGATTGGAAAAGTTCGAGGAACTCGACTACGCGGATGGCGTCAGGGTTGAAGTCGCAATCTCCGCCCAGATGACAAATCTCGCTACGGGGCAGACCGTTTGGACCAACGCTGTTTCGGAGGTAGGAGCGGTCAACAAGCGCGATGTTCCAGCGGTGGTTTCTGAAATGAACCGCACGATGGAACTAGCGATTAAAGAGCTACTGAGCGCAATACCTGTGGATGTGGCGACTGGTCCCACGGCAGTTGAGCGAAACTAAACATTTGATAGATCGATGAGTCCGGCGAATCGACCTTGAGGCACTGAGGTTCAAGTAGCTTCGCTGAGTCGGGAGTTCCTTCTCTGCTGGTTCGTCGATGTCGCATCCATTGAAGGAGTTGCCTAAGTGAACGGGTTCAGAAACTATGCTTTCGGTTCTCACGCGGGTGAGTGGCTCGCGTTCGCAGTAATCATTTTAGTGTCATTCGCGTTATGCATTGCCTCACTAAGAATTGTCTTCTGGCTCCTTACACGCGAACGCGACGCACACAAAAGCGAGGGCGAAGGCGAGAAGGAGTATTGGCGCACACATGGAGGATAAAACAGGAGCCCACCGAACGGAAGCATCCGCCGAGCCAATTTGGATCTAGACACTGACAACGAAGGAACTGGGATCGGCGTTAGCGCATGAACAGTTCTCCGAGGTGCGACAGTTCGTGCTCGTAACGCTCAGATCGCTACCTGAAAAAGTTCAACAGCGCTCCGACCGCTTTTCGCCTCCAGATGGAATCTTGATTGCAATAGAGATGAACAGGAGCACAGCGGGGGCGCAAATAGCAGCCGGCGCGCGTTGTGCGCCGTGCGTAGCTACCGCGGCGTATGAGAACTGCGTTCCACGCCAGAACTCTTTAGGAGATGAACATGTCGGGCGTTCGTTATTCATCGCTGCTCACCGTATCCGCCTTTGTTTTTGCCTTGGGCTCAACCTTTGCAAGTGCCCAGAATGGCAAGCTGAATCTGCGAGTTATTCCTAAACAGGCGTATGTCTTCGTGGACGATCGGGCGATCAGCGAAGCCAGTAAGCATCCGTCTCTGAGGCTTAGCATGGGCGCACATAAGATTGAATTAGTGAACTATGGGTATACGCCGGTAACACGCACGGTCAACATCGAAGCAGGAAAGACCTCCGATCTCGCAGTGACCTTGCAGGTCGTCGGCGAGCGAGTGTCGGGGCAGTTCGGGGCAATCAGCATTAAGGGCGCAGATCGGGACGCGGTGCTGCTAAATGGAAAAACTCCAGATTTCTTTGTAGGACATGGCGATGAGTTCAACACAGATGTTTTGTGGTGGAAACAGGAATTGGTAGTTCCGCCAGGTACCTACGAGGTGACGATAAAGGGGCAAGACAAGAACATCTGGTCTGGTTCCGTCAATGTCGCACAAGGCAAGCGTACGATTGTCGAGGTTCCAGACGGGGTGAAAAAAGTGGTTCCCTGGCATCGCGGCGAAAAGCTGACGACGGGAGTTCCAAGATTTAGTGCGGGCGTTGCCAGCGCAACTGTGGCGGTGGCCAAACCTACTGCAGCGCTGGAGGCGAGCACCGCGGAACTGAACTGCGGGGACGTATCCCAACTCAAGTGGACCTCATCCGATGCGCCCCAAGTGGAAATCACCCCAGTCGGACCGGTTCCTAGTTCAGGGGAACAGGCAGTCCAGCCCAAACAAACGACGACTTACACGCTAAAGGCCGTGGGGCCAGGTGGCACCGCGGGCTCGAGTGTGGCCGTGAATGTGAATACAGCTGTTCAGGCAGATCTTAAGCTGTCACCCTCCGTGATCCAGTACAAGCGTGTGGGCGACAAAGTAGTCGAAGACGATAGTGCAGCCTTAAGCTGGTCAGCCACCAATGCCTCTACCGTCGCGATCGACTCACTGGGTGGGGTCACGACATCTGGTAGCCGCACTCTGACTCTTGCTCCGCAAAAGACGGATCCAGGCCCGGTGGACGAAACAGTCTCCTACACGTTGAAGGCAACCAACGACTGCGGCGGAGTTCAGACGCAAACCGTTGCTCTTCGCATTATGGGATCGATTGAGCCGGGCGCTCTTTCGATGCGGAGCGTATTCTTTCCGACCGATCGGCCACGAAGAGCTGGTTCGGAAGCAGCCCTGCTTCCGAGTGAAAAGACGACGCTCCAAACTGTTGCGGAGGAATTCAAGAAATACCTCGCTTATAAGAGTGACGCGCATCTCGTGCTCTCGGGACATGCCGATCGGAGAGGGCCTGAAACCTACAACAAGTTACTCTCGGAACGGCGGGCCGAACTCGCGAAACAATTCTTGGTCGAGCAAGGAGTTCCTGCAGAAAACATCGAAACACAAGCATTTGGCAAGGACAGCAACCTGAGCACAGACAAGGTCAAGCAGCTGCTCGACCAAGACACCGGATTGAGTGCCGAGACGCGGCAGACTGTGCTGAAAAAGCTGGGGAATTTGGTGCTTGCCTACAATCGGCGCGTCGATCTCACGTTGAATGCTACGGGACAGGAGTCCGCTCTAACCTATCCATTCAATGCGGATGATTTTGCAAGCCTGGTTGACCGCAATGGCCTCAAAAAAGCCAATGGCGTCGAACTGGCGGCGCAAAAGGAAAAGATCGGCAACTAGCGGTTGCACCTTGATTTAAAAGGAACGAGCTCAAAACGACACACAAGGAAAGATCATGATGAATTGCAGGCAGAAGTTCGGATTAGTTCTTGCCATAGGTCTGGTTGTTTCGGCTGCCGTGGCAGATTCTTTGGAGTTGAAAAATGGAAGTCTGATCAAGGGTAAGTTCGTGGGAGGCAATCAGAACAGCATCAACTTCCAGGTTGGGTCGTCCATGCAGAGCTATGGCGTTGGCGATATCCGTGCTCTCCGGTTCGATTCCGAGCCGGAAGGCGCGGGGGTCTCTGTGCCGTCGGATGGGCAGTCGTACCGGTCAGTCTCGGCAAGAGAAGCTGCGAAGCCTTCCTCCTACGTGACCCTTCCTGCCGGAACAAGAATCTCGGTGCGTACCATCGACGCCATTGACTCCGCCAAAAATCACGTGGGAGATCGCTTCCAGGCTTCTCTCGAAGAGCCCCTGATTGTGGATGACAACGTGGTGGCGCCGAAGGGCGCAGACGTCTATGGGAGGCTGGAAGAGTCCAAGGAAACCGGGACTTTCACTGGAAGGTCTGAGCTGAGAGTGGCGCTTACCGGAATTGTGGTGGATGGCAAGACTGTGCCCCTCGTGACAGGCGACTACGAATTGACTGGCAAGTCTAAGGGAGCAAGTACGGCCAAAAGAACCGTGGGCGGAGCTGCAATTGGGAGCATCATCGGTGCAATTGCCGGCGGTGGCAAAGGGGCGGCAATCGGAGCTGGAACAGGCGCCGGAGTGGGTGCCGGTTCGGAGATCATCACCAAAGGAGAGCAAGTGAAGATCCCCAGTGAGACCTTACTCGATTTCACTTTGGAACAGAGTGTGTCGATATCGAAACGGGTGGATTGATCGCTTCCTCCTAAAAGTACGGAATTACGATTGGGATGATACCGCGTATCTTTAATCAAACATCTGTCAGGATTGCTCTCAGGCTCTCCGGAAGCAAATTTATCCAAGCGAGCGACTTTGTCCGCAGAGCCTAAAAGGACGCGGCTCTCCATTCTTCGATTCGGCGGATTAATCCCGTCTCTGCTCTTGGCCCCAGTCTTTGCGAAAAACCCGAGACAGGTAAACTCCATTTCGCTTGATGTGCAGAAATGGGCACACGAGACTGAGTATTCATGGAGACCACGCCCGAGTGAAGTCTGGAACCGGTGCAGGCGTAGACGTGGTTCTTTCCTTCGTCTGGCGGTCTGTTCACCGAGACGACTAGAAGAAGGAGGACGGAGCCGCATGCGAGCATCTTAGCGTTCCACGAAGGTCACAACCCTCGGCACAAACAGCAGCAGTCCAACTAGCCGAAGCTTCCTGCGTTTTTCTGCGGATGGATATCAGGCCGAGCAAAGGGGCCGCCCAAAAAAGCTCCCGCATGTCTATCCATTCCATGCGGGAGGCTTTATCACTGCGAAATACTGGCGTCAGTTATTTGATTGATCAGCGGCACTTGCACCAGTTCTACGTCGATCGCCAGACCCAGCCACCAGTCGAGTTGATAAAACAATGCGGTTTCCCTGCCGGAGAGCACCTTGCGGAACGCAGGCATATATTTCAATCTTAGCTCCATAATTGACTGCTCAACCTCAGCGCGCTTGCGGATGTAATTCTCGGCTTGCTCACCCGTCATGCTGCTGTAGTTTTCGGAATAGTCGTTTAGGAGAGCGATTTTCGTGTCGTAGATTCGGGAGAGTTCCGCGGTATATCGATCGTAGACCGGCCAAAACTTCTCTGCCTCGACATCGCTTAAATCCATATTCTCGGCAATGATTTGCTTCTTCTGGGATCTTACGTCTTTCCGCAAGAGTTCGATGAAGTCGTCAGTATTCGGTTGGGAGGCGTCGTTTGCCGTCGAGCTTTTGGCCATATCCTTCCCGGCCGACGATGAATTCTGCGCCAATGCCGAATTTGTCGTTGCGAATGCCACCAACATCAGAGTAACTACAAGAGCATTTTTTGTGTCCATAGGTTCCCTTCTTGTGCAAGCTAAAATTGGGCGCGAGCACGCCCCGCAATTTCAACACCGTGGAACACTTCAGCACGCACGATTCCAACCGGGTAGCGTCTGGCATCTCACAAGCGGAGCAGGTCTGCAATTTGAGCCGTGACCGTAAGCCGTGGTTTTGATCGGAATCTGAAGAGATCAACTCACTAGTCAGAGTCCAGTGGCACACAGCGTCAAGTGTCACATGTCACTGACATGGCAGGTCATGGCACTGCAGCGAACCATCTGCTTTTTCAAAAAGAGGAAAGCAATTTTATTCGGTTGTGAGGAGAAACCGTGCAATTTGCGTCCTCCAGTGTTCGTCGTCGTGAGTGGAACTGCACTTGCTCCAATCCAGTTATGAGAACTCGAGGGCTTCAAGATCTATTCACGCTCATGGAGCAAGTGTAATGTCCACCTCGCCTGTGTCCACTAGAACCTCAGCGGCCGTAACGAAGCCGGTACCGCCGAAGATCGATACCGACCAGGCGGCGCCTCGCCGAGGTGCCGGGTGGCAGAGTTACATAACGCCTATTCTCGTGGTGCTGCTCGCTCTGGCCATTTTGATCACCGTCACACGTAACTGGAATGCATGGGAGGGCGGCAAGGTCGAACAAGTCACAGATGATGCTTACGTTCGAGGCGATCTTACTCCGCTCAGCACCAAGGTAGCAGGTATTGTGCGCGCCGTGGATGTGGCTGACTACCAACAGGTGCATAAGGGCGATCTTCTCGTCGAATTGCAGGACGATGACTATCAAGCCGAGGTGGACCAAGCCAAAGCGGCAGTTGAGGCTGCGCGCGCCGCCATTGAGGAGAATCTTCGGCAACGCCAGTTACAGGATGCGCGCATAGATAAAGCGTTGGCGGGTATCGATCAGGCAAAGGCGCAGATTGCAGCTGCCGCAGCGGGCAAGGAAGCTGTCCAGGCTGAGTTGACTCATGCACGCTCCGAACGGAGACGTCAGGAAGGGCTGTATCAAGTTCACTCGACGACCGAGCAGAGCCTCGAGTCCGCCGTCGCCGCTGAGGGAAACCTGTCAGGCCAATTTGCCAGCCGTGACGCCGATCTCAATCAGGCCCAAACCATGTTGCACGGTAGTGAACTCGCTGCCGAAGCCGAGCGCCGCAGCAAAGCTGTCCTCCAATCGCAGGAGACGCAACTTCAGGCTGATCTGCATGCGAAGCAGGCGAACCTCACATCAGTCCAAGTGAACCTCGGTTACACCAAAATCTACGCCCCAGGCGACGGTACGGTGGGCGAACGTCAAGTTCGGCCCGGGCAACTCGTTTCGCCAGGCACGCAAGTGATCTCCTTTGTTGCCCTCACAAAGTGGGTGCAAGCAAACTATCGCGAAACACAGTTGAGCAATGTGAAGGTTGGGGATCCTGCCGACGTTCTCATTGATGAATATCCGGATCAACTATTTCGCGGCAAGGTCGTCGAGATTGCACCAGCCAGCGGCTCACAATTTGCTCTGCTGCCACCCGATAACGCGACTGGCAACTTTACGAAAGTCGTGCAGCGAATCCCCGTCAAGATCGCGCTGGACGATTCCACCTTTGCGGCGAAACTGCGTCCCGGACTCTCGGTGATTGCA
>Ga0210399_10003820_pt1 | contig 11739 bp, 12 predicted proteins | sample IncBWC14MmetaG_FD_150865 | JGI IMG/M metagenome (GOLD analysis project Ga0210399, IMG submission 150865) | Forest soil microbial communities from Barre Woods Harvard Forest LTER site, Petersham, Massachusetts, United States - Inc-BW-C-14-M | ecosystem: Environmental > Terrestrial > Soil >...
TCAGCACGCCCAGTTTCGAGACATTGTCAGTGATCGGGAACGGCTGCCCATTGTCGGTGCCGTCGCAGATCATGCAGGGCTCGACCAGCGACGTATTGCCGACGAATACCTGCTCGCCGCTGACCGTGAAGCCAGCGCGGATCGTGTGGGCCGGATTGACTTGATACGAGCCGTCGCCCTGAATGCCGTTGGTGTAGGAGGTGCGGGTGACGGTTGAGGCGATGCCGTTCAGCAGGAGATCACCGACCGGGTCCGGCAAGAAGTGCAAATTGTTGTAGCGCGTGAAATAGGACAACTGCCCGTCGAAGCCATCCACGGATTTCTGCACCGACAATACGCCATAGTGAGTGAGCTCCCACTGGTTTTCGTTGAGCAGCGCTGAATCGAAACTGGTGACGCCGAATGCGTTGGTGACAAATCCATTTTGTCCGATCGGCGCACCGGGAACATTGGGAATCTGAAAGTTGTTGTTCGAGGTGCCGGCGATCAGGCTGACCCGGGTGGTCGGGTCGATGAACGCCGACATGTAGGCGAAGCCTCGCTCCTGCTGGGAGAAATCGTGGATCGCATTGTATGCGGGCGTCGGATTTTCGATCCCGACCGTAGTCTGCAGATAGCGGCCGGTGAAGTAGTACTGGACGCCGGGGAAGCAATCCGCGGGAGCCGCCGGCGCCTTGACGTAGCCCGGCGTAGTCGCGGGCGTCGCGGCACAGTTGCCGCCAAAGGTGCCGCCATACTCGATGCTTGGCGTAATGGTTCCATGACTGCCGCCATACATGCTGACGGTGCCGCTGTTGTTGAAAAGATCGGTGCGAGTCGTGATGTCGACGAGACCGACCGTGCGCAGCCCGAATTCGGCAGGCAGGGCGCCGACGACCAGGGCCATGGTGCCGACAAAGCTGGTGTCGAAAATGCTGCCGAAGCCGGTGAGCCCGTCGGGTAGCATCACCCCGTTGATGCGGAATTGGACGTTGGCGTGGTCGTTGCGGACATGCAGCGAGCCGCTGGCGGCGGAATCCTGCGAGACCCCGGGCGCCTGCAGCAGCACTTTCTCGACTGACTGATTGTCGCCCTGGGGCAGATCCTGGATGGTCTGGTGGCTGATCGTGTCGGAGGTGGTGCCGATGGTCGTATAGAGATTGCTGCGGGACTGATCAAAAACACTGCTCTTTGCTTGGAGCTGAGCCTCCGGCGATAGCGGGGCTGGGGATGTCGGCGGGGCCGCGGCGCCACTGGCCACCGCGCGCGGCTTCTGCTTCGGCGGCTTGGCTGCCTGCTTCGGAGCTGCGACCCGGGTCTCGGGAAGCACTGTCGTTCCGCTTTGCGCAGGGGCGACCGTAGTGGGTGCATTTGCCGCAGGTGCATTTGGCACAGGCGCCGCGGCCGGAGGATTTTCCGCCGGAGCTGGCGTCTGCGCGAGCGCCGCGCCACCACCAAGGCCGCAGATGAGGAGCGAAGCCGCTCCGGCAGCCAACATTCGTTTCGCAAACACTGACATTGTCCCAATCCCACCAAGGCGCAGACGGATTCGTCGTCGACGAATTCGAAAAAGCGCCTGCCGTCGACGCGCGACGGACCGATTTCGATCCACCCCATGGATCGACCGCGCGAATGACGCAGGGCCGGTCCTCAAGGACACTCAATCGACGTCAGGAGATCGGAGGAGCGCGAGGCTGAAAGGCAACGCGAACGGGGTTGACGCGAACAAGCTCGGCGTCGGTGACAAGGGATGAGAATTCCCAGGCTTGCGGCAACAGCAACACCGGCGGCGGCGCAAACAACGCGGTGTTGGCCATCGCCATGACGGCACAGATCGCGCAAATATCGTTGGCGTGCTGGTCGGAATCGTGATCGGACGCCGGTCGCTGCTGTTGAACGGACTGACCAGGCGCGACGGATGCGGCCTGTGCGGCGAAGGCGTGGAAATGCCCGAGCGAAAGCGCAAACTGGATCGCGAGCGCCAACAGCGCAACCCGCGAACCATGCTTGATGTTCGATCGGAACCATCTCATGCCGATACGCACCTTGCGTCGGAAGGCCGAGACATCTCAACCGCTCCGTCGTTACATTGTAACATCGCAAGTATCGTGGCGCGGCGTCAATCGTAGCCCATCCGCGTGCCGCCGGAATTCGCAAGCTCTGTGTGATTTTCGCAACGCGCCGGCGCAGCGCCCTTGACGGATCGGCTACCGCGCGAAATTCACCGGCGCGATGTAGGTGTCCTCCACACCGGGCTTGGCCTCGGGGAATGCCGGAAACGGACTGGCGCGGCGGAGGATGTCGAGCGCCTCCCGATCGAGGATCGCGTTGCCGGACGATTTCGTCACCGTGCTCTCGATCACGTCGCCCGCGCGATTCAACACGAACCTGACCAGCGTGGTACCGGACGCCCCGCGCGCGGCCAGCGGATAGCGCTTGAAGCGCTGCAGATGTCCGAACACCAGCGCGTTGTAGGCGTTGGAGCCGGCTAGAGTGAATTGGCCGACATGGTCCGTCTTCGGCGGCGCGCGCGTTTCGGGTGCCGGAGGACTAGATTGCGTCGGCTTTTCCAACTGCTTCGGCTCAACCTTCGGCAGCGTGACCTCGGCCTGTTGCGGCGGCGCCGGCGGCTGAACCACCTGCTCGACCGGCTTCTCCTCCTTGGGTGGCTCCTTCGGTGCGGCCTCAGCCTGTTGCATGGTCGGCCCGACGGCGATGTCCTGGTTCTGGATTTCGGGCGAACTGCTTTCGACCGGCGCTAGCGTCACTGCGATCGCGGGAAGGATGTTCGGTTCCACGGGCCTGCGGGCATACCACAACGCAACCGCCGCCACGATCGCCGCGTGCACCAAGAGGATTGTCACGCCGGCCAATGTCCAGCGGGAGAACCCGGGCCGTTCCGGCAGATGCAGCGCGAACGCGTTCATGGCTTGGCGGACGGTGTTTCCAGCCCGACCAAGGCGAGCTTGAGATATCCGGCATCACGCAAGGCGTTCATCACCTCCATCAGCCCGCCATAGCTCAGCGTCTTGTCGCCGCGGATGAAAATGGTTTCGTCCTTGTGATTGTTGGTGGCGGCATCGAGCGCGCCCGCAAGCTGGTCGCGCGCCACCACGGTTTCGCCAACCGCGATGGTCTCGTCCGGCTTGATAGTCACGAACACCGGCTTGTCCGGCCGCGGCTGCTCGGGCGCCGTGCTCGCGGGCAGGTTGACGCCGATATCGACGGTCGCGAGCGGCGCCGCCACCATGAAGATGATGAGCAGCACCAGGATGACGTCGATGAACGGCGTGACGTTGATCTCGTGCTGGATTTCGAGTTCGTCGTCGCCCGAACGTGAACCGAGACGCATCGTCATTCTTTTACTCCGCAGCCCGCGGCAAGGTCGCGACGCGGCTCGCCTGGCCGCGGCTGACCATCAAGAGGAGCTGCGCCGACGCGTCGCCGAGCAGCGTGCGATAGCCGGCGATCACGCGGGCGAAGTGATTGTAGATCACAACCGCCGGAATCGCGGCGACGAGCCCGAGCGCGGTGGCGAGCAAGGCCTCCGCAATGCCGGGCGCGACCACCGCGAGGTTGGTGGTGTGGGATTCCGAAATGCCGATGAAGGAGTTCATGATGCCCCAGACCGTGCCGAACAGGCCGACGAACGGGGCCGTGGCGCCGATCGTGGCGAGGATGCCGATGCCGCGCGAAACCTGCCGCGCCATCGCGGCTTCGACGCGCTCCAGCCGCAACGCGACGCGCTCCTTGAAGCCGTCGTCGATGATGCCGTCGGACAGTTCGGCTTCCCGCGCCGTGGACAGGATGAGCTGCGCGACGGCGTCGCGATCGGTTTCGCAAGCGCGCACCGAGTCGATGAGTCTGACGCCGCCCTCGAGCATCTTGAGCCGGCGACGTGCTGCCTTTTTCGCCACCCGCAGCTCGATGGTCTTGGCGAGCCAGACCGTCCAGGTCACGAGCGAGGCGACGGCCAGCCCGATCATCACCGCCTTCACTACGATGTCGGCATTGAGGAACATGCCCCACGGCGACAGGTCGCGCGGCAGCAACGGGTTTGGCGTCTGCGCAAGCGCGGGTTCCGCGGTGATCGCAAGGCAGGCGAGAAGGCCCGCGAACCTCACGATTATTCCGCTGCGCAATCCGCCACCGGGCCCGCGCTTCTCGCTGCTATGCCACATGTGGTCCTCTCTTCGATGATTGATCCGGCGGCCGATCCCGGCGCCGTTGAGTTTCCGTGAAATACCGATACCAAAGCCGCGCCGCGATCATTGCGGGGCGAATACGCCTGTGCCCGATACGTCTCTGAGCCACGCGTCGGTCGCGTCGCCCGAAAGCGTCGAAGCAGCGATGTCAGGAAATCGGTGGACCGCGCGATTGAAACGCCGCCGGTGGCGGCTCGACCAGGGCCATAACGGGTTCGATCGCGCGATCGATCGTTACATTGGCAAATTCCGGCGGCAGCGCCGGCGGGGTCGAGGCGAGCGCGGTCGTCATCGCGGCCGCCACCATGCAGATCGGACAAAGATAGTCGGCATGGTCATCGTTGGGATGGCCCTGCTTCTGGCCGTCGTCCGGCGAGCCGACGAAAGCGGCAACCGCAATCGAGCGGCCGGCAACCTTGCCGTCGATCGCGTGGCCGTGTCCAAAGGACAGCCCAAGGTTAATCGCCAGCGCGATCAGCGCCAGCCATGAACCTTGCCTGATGGCGTCCCGAAACCAGCGCATGCGAGGAGTTAACTTCCCTTGGCTTTCCTTGGCCTCTATTTGCAGTGCAATATTATCCGAGCCACTGCTGACGTCAATTGGAAGTCCGCGACCGCGCAGGCCCGATTACCGCGCAACTGCCATCAAATCCCCAAATACCGGTGCTGCAGATCGGGCTCCGCCATCAGCGCCCCGGACGTCCCGCTCCACACGGTGCGCCCGCGCTCGATGATATAGTGCCGGTCGCAAATCCGCGTCAGGTGCCCGACATTCTTGTCGACCACCAGCACCGATTGGCCGCGCGCTTTGAGCATCGACAGGCAATTCCAGATTTCTTCTCGGATCAACGGCGCCAAGCCTTCGGTAGCTTCGTCGAGGATCAGAAGTTTTGGATTGGTCATCAGCGCGCGGCCGATCGCCAGCATCTGCTGTTCGCCGCCCGACAGGGTATTGCCCATGTTGCCGCCGCGCTCGGCGAGCGGCGGAAACAGCGCGTGGATTTTTTCGATGGTCCAGGGATCGGACGATCCGAGCCGATTGCTGGAGGCAGCGACGAGATTTTCGCGCACCGTCAGATTCGGAAAGATCTGCCGCCCCTCCGGCACGAGGCCGATGCCGAGTTTTGCAATTCGATAGGACGGCAGGCTTCGTACTTCAGTGCCGCCAAAGCGGATCGCGCCCGCGCGCGCCGGCGTCAGCCCCATGATGGAACGGACGGTCGTGGTCTTGCCCATGCCGTTGCGGCCCATCAGCGACACCATCTCGCCCGCGCCAATCGACAGCGACAGGCCGAACAGCACCTGGCTCAGGCCAAAGCAGGTCTCGATGTCCTCGATTTCAAGCAGCGGTGCTGCGTCAGCCATGAGCTGTCACCACATGCTGATCGCCGAGATAGGCGCGCTTCACTTCCTCGTTCTGCCGGATCGCCACGGGCACGTCGGAGGCGATGACGCGGCCATAGACCAGAACCGAAATGCGGTCGGCGAGCACGAACACCGCGTCCATGTCGTGCTCGACCAGCACGATGGTGACCTGCTTGCGGAGTTCTTGCAGCAGCTTGACCATGCGCGCGGATTCGGTGACGCCGAGGCCCGCCATCGGCTCGTCAAGCAGCAGTAGTTGCGGCCTGGTCGCAAGCGCCACCGCGAGCTCAAGCTCGCGCTGCTCGCCATGGCTCAGCCGCGACACCAGCACATCGGCGCGATGATCCAGGCCGACCCGCTCCAACGCGGCCTGCGCGGCCTGGCGCAGACCGCTTTCCTTCCGCGCGTTGCGCCAGAACGAAAAAGAGTGGCCGTCATGCGCTTGCGCCGCGAGCGCGACATTGTCGGCCGCGGTGAAATCCGTGAGCAGCGAAGTGATCTGGAACGAGCGCGCCAGCCCTAGCGCGCTGCGGCGCCAGGCCGTGAGGTGCGTGATGTCCTTGCCCGCCAAAAAAATGCAGCCCGAATGCGGCGTCAGGTGCCCGGTGAGCTGGCTGATCAACGTGGTCTTGCCGGCGCCGTTGGGGCCGATGATGGCGTGCAGTTCGCCTTCCGCGACATCGAGCGAGACGCGATCGGTCGCGGTGATGCCGCCGAACCGGCGCACCAGGTCTTTGACGCGGAGCAAGGGTTCAGCCACGAGAAAACCTCCCGAGCAGGCCCATGATGCCGCCGCGCCCGAACAGCACGATCAACAATAACAGCGGACCCATGATCAGCGCCCAATATTCGGTGACCTGCGACAGCAGCTCTTCGAGCACCAGATAGACCACCGCGCCGACGACAGGACCGAACAGCGTGCCCATGCCGCCCAGGATCACCATCACCATGAGATCGCCGGAGCGGGTCCAGTACATCACGGCGGGGCTGATGAAGTCGGTGTTGTTGGCCAGCAGCGCGCCGGCAAGCCCGCCCATGGTGCCCGAGATGACGAAGCAGACGAGCTTGTAGCGGTTGGCAGGAAAGCCGATCGCCTGCATGCGCTGCTCGTTGGAGCGCAGGCCCTGCACCACCATGCCGAAGCGCGAATTGACGATGCGCCAGATCAAGAAGATCACGCCGAGCAGGCCGGCGAGGCAGAGATAGTAGAACTGCGTGCGGTTCGAAAGATTGATCAGGCCTGAAAAATCGCTGCGCTTGTAGATAGTGAGACCGTCGTCGCCGCCGTAGCGCGCGAGGCTGGAAGCAACGTAATAGGCCATCTGCGCAAAGGCGAGCGTGATCATGATGAAATAGACGCCGCGGGTGCGCAAGGAAAGCGCGCCGATCACGAGCGCGTACAGCGCGGAGGCTGCGAGCGCGACCGGAAACTGGATAAAGCCGGAGCCAAGCCCTTCCTGCGCGAGGATCCCGACCGCGTAACCGCCGATGCCGAGATAGGCGGCGTGTCCAAAACTCATCATGCCGCCATAGCCCATGATGAGATTGAGGCTTGCCGCGGCGAGTGCCAGGATCACAATTCTCGTGAACAGCGTCAGTGCGAAGACGTTGCCGCTTAGTTGCGAATAGAGCGGCAGCAATAACAGCCCCGCGACCATCAGCGCTGTCGCCGCGGTCCGCGCGTTGAGGTTCTTCATCGCCGGCTGGCCGGAAACAGCCCCTCCGGCCGCACCACCAGCACGATCGCCATCAACAAATAGATCAGCATCGAGGACAGTGCCGGCGCCGCGGTCGAGGCGGCGGTCGAGCTTAGGACTTGCCGCAGCAGGTTGGGCAGGAAAGCGCGGCCCATCGTATCGATGATGCCGACGAAGATCGCGGCCAGGAACGCGCCGCGGATCGAGCCGATGCCGCCGATCACGATGATGACGAAGGCGAGGATCAGGATGTTCTCGCCCATCCCGATCTGCACGGTGAGGATCGGCGCCTGCATCAGCCCGGCGAGACCGGCAAGGGCTGCGCCAAGCCCGAACACCATGGTGTAGAGCAGTTTGATGTTAATGCCGAGCGCGCCGATCATTTCCCGGTTGGAAGCACCGGCGCGGATCAGCATGCCGACCCGCGTTCGCATCACGCCGACATAGAGCAGTAGCGCCACCGCCAGCGCGACCACGATGATCGCCAGCCGATAGGCCGGATAATAGATGCCGGGCAGGATCGCGACCGGCACCGTCAGCCAGGCCGGCAGCGGCAGCGCGAGGCCCGCCGGGCCCCAGATCAGCCGCACCGCCTCGTTGAAGAACAGGATCAGGCCAAAGGTCGCCAGCACGTGGTCAAGATGATCGCGGCCGTAGAGGTGCCGCAGCGCCACAAATTCCAGCACGATGCCGAGCAACAGCGTCGCGCCCAGCGCCAGGATCGCGCCGAACAGGAAGTTGCCGGTCCAGGCCACGAAGGTCGCCGCGAAGTAGGCGCCCATCATGTAGAGCGAGCCATGCGCCAGGTTGACGAAGTCCATGATGCCGAACACCAAGGTCAGCCCCGCCGCCAGCAGGAACAGCAGGAGGCCGAACTGCAATCCGTTCAAGAATTGTTCGACGACAAGCAGCATGAACGCTCTGGGTAATTTTCCATTCAATCTGAAACTTGTAGGATGGGTTGAGCGAAGCGAAACCCATCGGCGACCCCGAGGGTGATGGGTTTCGCTTTCGCTCGACCCATCCTACGACTCATAATCAAACAGCGGCAGCGCGAAAGCACTGCCGCCGTGTTGAACAGAACCCACGATCACTTCATCGGACATTTGTCGTGGAAGTTATCCTGGCTGTCCTTGACGATGGTGGCGACTGTCTTCAGCGAGAGCTGGCCCTCGGCGTCCTTCACCACGTCCTGCAGGTAGAAATTCTGGATCGGGATGTGGTTGTTGCCGTATTTGAACGTCCCGCGCAGCGACTTGAAGTTCGCCTTCTCCATCTCCGCTTTCATCGCGTCCTTCTTGGAGGCGTCGCCATTAACGGCGACCACCGCGCTGTTGATGAGCTGCGCGGCATCATAGGACTGCGCACCGTAAAAGGTCGGCCGCAGGCCCGGATATTTCTTGCGGTAGTCCTCGACGAACTTCTTGTTCTGGCCGTTTGGCAGATCGTTGACCCACTCCTGCGCGCCGGGCACGCCAAGCGCGTTTTCCTTCTGCAGCGGCAGCGACAATTCGTCGACCGTGAAGGCGGTATAGAGCGGCATCTGCTGCTTGAGGCCGGCCTGCGTATATTGATTGAGGAACTGCACGCCGGCCGCGCCCGGATAGAACACGAAGATCGATTCGGCACCCGAGGCGCGCGCCTTGGAGAGTTCGGCGGAGAAGTCGAGCTGGCTCGGCCACACCGTATATTCCTCGCCCTTGATCTCGCCCTTGAACGTGCTTTTGACGCCGGCCAGCATGTCCTTACCGGCGGCGTAGTTCGGGCCGATCAAATACACCGACTTGACGCTCTTCTGGTTCATGTAGAGGCCCATCGCCTGCGGCGTCTGGTCGTTCTGCCAGGAGGTCGAGAACACGTAAGGCGAGCACAGTTCACCCGCGAGCTGCGACGGCCCGGCATTGGCCGAGATCAGGAAGGTCTGCGAATCGACCGCGGTCTTGAGCGAAGCCAACAGCACATTCGACCAGATGTATCCGGCGATGAAATCGACATGATCGGACTGCACCAGCTTTTCGGTCTTCTGCTTGCCGACGTCGGGCTTCTGCCCGTCGTCTTCGTAGATCACCTCGACCGGCTTGCCGCCCATCTTGCGGCCGAGATGATCGAGCGCGAGCTCGAACGAGTTGCGCATGTCGTTGCCGATCACCGCGGTCGGACCGCTGAAGGTCGAGACGAAGCCGATTTTGATGGTATCCCCCGCGCCAGCGGGACCCGCCAGCGCCAGCGCCGTCGCGCCGACGAGCCAGAATGCCGTCCTCATGTTGGTTCCCCTCCTCGTTAATTCAAACTGTCCCGCCAGCCGGATAACCGCGTTGTTCAGGTGTTTTTCTGCGCGAAATCTCTAGCCGGCAGCAAGGGTGAACCGAAGGTTGCCTTTAGAACCTTCGGCCCATGCCCAAGCGGCCTGCACCATAGTTCGCTGGCGGCGCGGATGGCAAGAAATATAGTTCCGATTGGGGGGTCCTGATTGCCGCGGGCGGCCCGAGCGCTACCGGCTGATCAGACGCGATACTCCGCGCCATCGATGACATAGGGCGCGTGGCGGAAATCGCGGATGGTCGCGACCTTGCCGGCCTGCCAGTTCAGCAGCATGAAATATTTCGGGCCCGAGCCGGGCGCATTGGGGTCGAACACCAGGATGGCGGGATGGCGGTCTACCAATCCCGGCACCAGGTGCCAATCGCTGATCTTGTCGTAATTTCCGAAATAGCGTGAAACCTCGGCCTTGCCGTTCAGCCGCGTCTTGTTGACGAGCTCGAGCCGGACGTCGTCGGCGATCATGGCGCGGATCGCATCGAAATCCCGGGCGTTGAAATGCGCAACATAGGCGGAAAGCCGCACGCGATCGGTATCGGACAATTTCGGCGGCTGCGCCTCTTCCGGCTCGTTCGCGAATTCGCGCAGTTGGGTGCGGCCGCGGTGCAGCGCCGCCTTCACCGCCGGCAGGCTCAAATCCATGACCTCGCAGACCTCCCGCAGGGAACAGCCGAGCACGTCCATCAGGATCACGCTGGAGCGTTGCGCGACTGGCAGGCGCATGAAGGTGCGAAGGCTCGTGCTCGCAATCTCGCGGCTTGAGACGGTGTCGGCCGGGTCGGCAATCATGTCCACCTCCTCGCCCGATCGGAGCGCTTCCTGCCGGTTGCGGCGGCGAAGGAAATCCAGCGCCGTGTTGTGCGCGATCCGAAACAGCCAGCCCTGCGGGTTACCGATTCCGCCGGTGGAAGCAAACGCTTCCACCGCCTTGATCAGCGCATCCTGCAGCACGTCCTCGCCGTCGATCACCGAACCAACCATGCGCGCGCAATAGCGATGCAGTTTTGGGCGCATCTCGGCTAGCAGACCGTCAATGCTTGCGGCGGCGGCCGGCGGATTTGGAGACGTTTCCATTCTGCTTCCCGAAACAATGCCTATGATTCGGCGAGCATCCGATAGTTGCCGACAATGGTGACACCACCGGGCTGCGGCGGTTCGATGCAGCGCTCGCGTATTCCGCTCTGGAACGCCTTGAAGGCGGCCAAGGCCGGAAGAGTACTCCCGGAATCGGATTCGGTCTCGACGAAATGCACAAAGGTATCATCGTCGAGCCGCAGTGAAAGATAGCGAACGCCGGCTGGCTTCGCGGCTTTCAGTTCCTCGAACACGCCAGCGATCAGCTCCGCGTTTCGGGCGGCCATACCGGGCTTGGTCTTATATCTGATCAGGGTCCGTTTCATCCTGCTCTCCAAAGGGTTTCGCGACACCAATTCATCGCCTTTCAATCCCCAGACGTCCCGCACCGGCAAAAAGATTCGGTCGCAAACAATTATTTTTCGACTGAATCCCCCCGCCGGTTCCCGTTCGTCTTGTCGATGAAGCGCCGCGTGACGCGGGCGAAGACGGAGAGATGCGATGCAGGAATCCTACGATAGACGGGCAAAAAACTGGGTGCTTGGCGTGACCGCGCTGGCGTCGTTCATGATGGCGCTGGATTCGCTTGTCATCACCACCGCCTTTGCCACCATCCGCGCCGATTTCGGCTCTTCTGTTGAAATGCTGCAATGGGCGGTCAACGCCTTCAATCTGACCTTTGCGGTCCTGTTATTGACCGGCGCAGCGCTGGGCGACCGGTTCGGACGCCGCCGGATCTTTGCGGCCGGCATCGCGCTGTTTGTTCTCGCATCAGTTGCCTGCGCACTGGCCGGCACGGCGGCAGCGCTGATCGCGGCGCGCGCGGCGCAAGGTGCAGGGGCGGCGCTGGTAATGCCGCTTGCGATGGCGATCCTGAGCGGCGCATTCGCAACAGAAGAGCGCGCCAGGGCGCTCGGCATTTTCAGCGGCATCACCGGATGCGCGCTGATCATCGGCCCCGCGATCGGCGGTCTAATCACCGAGAGTCTTGGATGGCGCTGGATTTTCTGGATCAACCTGCCGATCGGCCTCGTCGCAATAGCGTTGATCTTTACCCGCCTGCGCGAAAGCTTTGGTGCGAAAGCGGCGCTCGACATTTC